>Ga0137371_10000017_pt1 | contig 89001 bp, 75 predicted proteins | sample SagtaG_7_FD_104919 | JGI IMG/M metagenome (GOLD analysis project Ga0137371, IMG submission 104919) | Vadose zone soil microbial communities from Sagehorn Ranch, Mendocino, California, USA - Sage1_R_40_16 metaG | ecosystem: Environmental > Terrestrial > Soil > Vadose zone | place: USA...
GGACGCGTTTGCGTTTTGAGCAGCGCCCTCCTCGCGACGATAGAACCGCTGCTGAATGTCCAGGCGCGCGCTGAATACTTGCTTTGCGAGAACACAATACTCGCGTAGCGAATACCTTTAAACGTTTCCTTCAGAAACCGAAAGAACGTTTTTTCGTCTCCATCATCTGTTGCCGAGAACGAGACGCTGCCCTGAGTAAACGGATGCGTATGGACATCAATAATGGTATCGACATCATACCTGTTGGTAAGCTCAACCAGGGCCTTGTGTATGAAATCTTTTCTGATACGTAACAGGCCAACACTCTGGTGATCGTAGTCTGATCGCGCAGGGAACAGGAGATCGATGACATTGATAATGGTGTAGCCATTGATCTTCTGTGTCTTTCCAAGCAGAACCGCGAAATGTTCTCTTGAAAGGTCGGCGAGAAGTCTTTCCCGCAAGTATGCAAGATCACCATGTTTAAACTTGATGAGATAGCGAGCGCGTGTGTTCATATCAAATCCTGCTGATTCCTTTATGGAACTGTAGTGGCGGGGCTTGCCCCCGCCAGGACCCAAACATACACTGAGTAACAGGATTTAGTATCATTCGTCTGTCCCCGACAGCACTTCACTGATCAGCGTAAAGTACGTCCAGAGGCTATCGCCTTTCCTCCAATCACCAGGACCATATACCGGGGCGGGCTGCCAGCTTCCAGGGTTAATGTAGACACAGTACCACTTCCATCCCTGCGTCAACGGGTCGCTACAGGCTTCGTGATAGGCATGCTGATACAGGTGTCCGTTGACGGAAAGCGGTATCTCTTCCTTGAGGTAAAAACCCACAGGTGGCAACTCAGGGTACTCGGTGGGGAAGATAATCAACAGATCGGTTGTTCTGGCGATTCTATGCCAGATGGGAGGCAAGACATATTGATTGGCAATCATCCAATCAGCGTGTTCTTCGTCGAACGACACGCCTTTCTTAAACAACTTCTCTGCAATATCGTAGACCTGCTCAGTGATGATCTGTTTTGAAAGAAAGGTTCGCTCTCCTCCATACATGACCATCCCCTTCGTCCTATCGGGGATCGTGGTGATCTTGACCGGCCTGCCACGACTATCGAACAATTCCGTCGGCTTATAGGTATAATCCGACTGAATAGGTCTGAAAGCCAGCCCTTGTTGAATGACGGGTCGCCGTCCAGGGCCAGGATTCATCTGTTGGATCAGATCCTGACCGGTAATGCCAGAGGGCGGAACTTGAATTCGTCTGCCGTTAATGATTGCCATGAGTAAAATCTCCTTCTAGTAAGTTGATGGTTGGCTTACAAACCCAATTCATCGATGATGTCAGGCGCAGGCACACGTGTCTGCTTGTCCGCCTGATCGACAGGTAATTTCACATCATCCTCATCCAGGCCGCTCTCGTGTGGTTGGAGCAGGTCCTGGTCTTGTTCTGCTTTGCCATCCTCACCCTGCGCACCATGTTGCGATTGGATGAGGTCTTTGTACTGTTCTGCTACGCTCTCCTCGCCTTGCTCACCATTTTGAGCTGCCAGGTAGCTTTCATAGTACACAGCCAGGTCTATAAAACCTGAACACTTGCGCAGAATGTCTGGCCCGGCTGTCTCTTCAAAAGCTGCCACCTCGACACGCACACCGGATTTCCTGACTTCCTGGATGAGTGAGACAAAATCAGAGTCACCGGACGCTAACACAATGATGTCGGGTTTCACTTGGTACACTACCTTTAGCATATCCATGGTGATTTCCACGTCGAAATTGCATTTGTACGTTCCACCGGCGATCGTACCCACCTTGGTGTTCACAACATATCCAGAACGCCATAGTTCCTGTATTACTCCGTCCAATCGATGTTCGTTCCTCGGATTGATTGGCACGTAGCAATGCGCATCGATGAGAAATCGCTCCTCACCCACATAGTGGAGCAAGTCGAGATAGTCCAAACGATATCTTTTCTCCCTGGCAGCTCTGTTGATGTTCGCATAATCCAGGAAGAAGACGACTTTTTCTTTTTCCATAATGAACTCTCCTGTCTAGAAATTGCCTTATAGCTTTTCACCAAATCATCCGGATAACCGTTGTACTCCATCAAACTTCAATCGGTGGGTGGAACCTGGCGCCCGCAAGGGGCGCCACTACATGTCTCACTGTTAAATGAAGCTTGACAAAGCAGTAGGTGCCGATTTATCGCGCACACCGCCGATTGATCGGCCCTAATAAGCATCAACCTCAGTTGCCTACCACTGTCATCCTGAGCGAAGCGAAGGATCTGTCTGCATCCCCTGCTTGTCCCTCGCGCTGCTTGCTCCACGTGTCACCCTGAGCGAAGCGAAGGGGCTGTCGCGTTGGGCCGAGCGAGATGCTTCGCTGCGATCAGCATGACAGCGCTGTCCCTTCCTGCCGTGCTCTGGCAAGGCGAGAGCGTTCCCCGGTTGTCCCTCATGCTGCATCCACCGATGGCCCCTTGTGCTGCTTTCCCCGATTGTCACCCTGAGCGAAGCGAAGGGGCTGGCTGCATCCCTCGGTGATCGTGCTGCATTCTCCCATGTCGCCCGCCATCCCCCTAAAGGTTAGAGATCTAACCAGGCTTACGCGCTCCAAAGATCGTCTCAAATCTTCATTAGTTGTACTTGAAGCACCTCCTATCCCAGTGTTACACTTCCAGAATGTAACAGGAGACGAAGAAGTGAGCATCGCCTTGTCCTCTTCGCACTGACTGTAGCTCAATTAGAACACGTAACTGGCACGATGCAAACGACATTTACGACAGCTTTTACGACAGTTCTTATGACAGTTAGAAGCCACTACGACATTTGATACGTTGTCATAATAAGGGATAGAACATAGCGAAGGCACCTTAATGAGATAGTTTTACAGGCAGGAGAGTGAGGTATGCGATACCTTACTAAAAAGGAAAAGCTCAGCAAAGTTTTAACACGAGAACGGGCTAAACGCGGTTTATCACAACAGGAAGGAGCAAACGAAGTTGGTGCTTCCTTAAGAAACTATCAACGCTGGGAAAGTGGGGAAACTTTCCCCCAACCATATTATTGGGGAAGGTTACAGGGCTTTTTTGGAGAATGCATAAATGAAGTTATGATGCCTGATGTGCTAGAACATGCATTACAAGACCGGCTACTTGCAAGTGGCCAGGAAGGCACAAGAGCGGATTCACCTCAAGAGAGACAAGATTATCAATCTTCTCCTGAGACATTTTCTGAGACTGATGAAGGGAAAGCCGAGACGGCCAACAATAGACCGCGAATGTCTCCCGCCTCAAAGCACAGGATAAAACATAATCTCATTCTATTCAGCACGATCTTGCTAATACTTATCCTCGTTGTCGTTGGTATCGGATTTCTTATTCATATTACCTACCCTCCCCATCCTACAGCTATTAAACCTGGAGGTGTTTGGATTAGCCCAAGCGGGAAAACCATTGGTGATGTAATCCCTTTTGCTGCTTATGCCTATCCCACACACTCAGGTGATCCAGAAATTGACCATGTGAACTTTACTATTTACTGGCAAGGGGGAGACCTTCGCAAATGGATAATAGCCTGTGTAGCTCGTAGACCAATTCATAACGATATGTTTGCTTGCAATGCCAATCTTCGCAAACTTGGTGCACCTGCTGGTCAGATTATAGTAAGTTTTGATGTATATGATCGACAGGGAAACGTGAATTTAGCACCTAACGGAGAGCATACACTTATCTATTCTCCTACCGCTAGTGCGGCGAACTCTGGTGCCTGGTCAAACTCTTCTGGTTGGAGTTAGGCCATTTTCACCAGTATCGTGCTCTCGTCACCTTCATACAAGCGCTGGGAACCTGGCGTCACGGAGAGCTCCGACGTAACGAAGGGTTCAGATTGTTCGGCCATTATCTCTTACAGGTCCTCTCCACACCTTTCAAATTGTTGAAGCGCACTCCCCATACCGTAATGGGGGCCGGAACCTTCAACGCGGCACTCACCACCTGCATTTGTCCTCTCCATCAATTACCGGCCTCTTCCTCTTAGATTGACCTCACCTGCCCCAGCCCCATCGCCGTTTTATACCCAATCCCGCAATAAAACGCCAACTGCGCCAGTAGCAATATCTGTTGCCTTACCGTCAAAGGAGCCTCCACCGTCGTCGCTTCATCAGGACCGCGCAGATCATACTTGCATCTCCCCACAAACCCGCGCTGCTCATGATGAGCAAAGCATACCTGGTGCGGCTTGAGATCATAATCGCTAATGACAACTCCTTCATCTTCGATATACTGTTCGATGCGCTCCATCTGTACCACGTGCGCCAACTCGGGTGGTGCCAGGTCTTGCCAGCGCTTTACCAGTCCTGGAAACAGGTACTGCGGCAAAGGCAGCAGTGCGTGATGACCTCCATACACCTGGCTTCTCTTATTGGCGCGATTAAACGTTGTCAGTGAGGCAAATTCCAGTTCCAGTGTTTCAACCTGGCCCAACCTCAGCGTGCTTGCCCAATCCACCAGCTTACCAAACGATGTGCAACCCACCCAGCCTGAAGCATCACCAGGCTCATCAATCACCTCCTCCAGCAAGAACACCTGCTTGCCAAGCTGCATGAACGGTGGCTTTTGCGCCTTGGACGCAGTCGCATTGAAATGCATCAGCGCAGTGTAAAATAGCGGAAACAGTTCGCCGAGCAGTAATGTGATACGCACGGTATAGATCTTTTCCGGGTCCAGCGGCAGATGCACATTTTCTCGTTCTGCCTGGCGCATTCTGGACTCAGGAAAGGGAAATTGCAGGCTCGAGCACGTAAAGAGCCGCCGCTTGTTGCCTTCATGCAACCATGTCGCTACCTCAGGAGCAGTAGACCGCAACCAGTTCAGCAACGCCGCATGCACGAATTCTCCAGAGAAAGGCATCAGCGTCCCATACTGCATCGGGCGCAGTTTAAGCAGCATGGCGTAGAGCCTGGCGGGGGCGGTGGGAGAGTGTAGTAGCTCCATTATGACATATGTCCTTTCATCTCCATTGTAGAGTTGTCTGGCAACAGAAACTATTGTACATCACTGTTCAAGTTAGTAGTGCCTTTCGCTCACCTGTTTCCACCAAAAACCGTGAGTTAGGATACCTAATCGCGTAGGGGCGGGGGAAGTGTGGAGCCGGGTGGGGACGCTTGCGTCGCCCTTAATGGAGCTTACCTACTGGTTTATTGGTAAAATCCTCACCTTCCAAAAAATCGCTGGGTAAATGTAGCGATGAAGCTGATCTCGATGAACAGACCCACGACCGCTTCGAGGGCGGCGAGGGCCGTGACGGAATTACTGAGCGCGAAAGGGCCTGGGAAGAAGCCACGCCCGTGAAATGCTGTGACGCTGAAGATGAGTGCTTCTAGTGGTGAGAGGTGTCCAAGCGCAAGGTAGCAGGTAGCAAAGCATGTGAGCATGAAAAGATAGATGAACAGGCTCCGCCCTGGCTTGTATCCATAGCCTGCTAACACATCGAGGAACCACGAGAAGATATAGGCTCCAAATTTTAGCGCTCTCCAGCGCAACTCCCGTATTCTTGCCCACAGCCCCTTGTGCCGTCCAGCCTGTAACGAGTCTGCCTCGGCTTTGCCCCATACTACTTGCCGCCAGAGCACCTTTCTTTGCAACTTCTGTGCACGATAGAAGAAAGGAACGGCCTCTTCGTTCATCCCTTGTGCTCGCATGGCATTAGCCAGTTGTCGATAAGCCCGGACTGCTTCATGGTAGTCTTCGAGCAGCTTGCCCTTTTCGCGCGCTGTCCTTGTTGGTATGCTGATCTCCCGCTGGCGTGCTTTGTACTCATCTCCCAGGATTTTTAGTTGCAGCCAGTTCACCACGGAGAGATTGACGCTCCCCCATTGGACATCTGCGAGCAAGGCACAACCATGCTTCGCTTCATTCAGGGTGATCCTTTCCAGGTTGGATGCGCTATCGAAAAAGGCATTGCGCAAGTCGGCTCCCTGTACGTGTGCCTCGGGAAGATAGGCGCCTTCCATGTGCGTTCCCCTGAGTTTGGCTTCCTCCAGGTGGGCTCCGCGAAGATAGGCATCTTTCAGGTATGCCCGAAAGAGGTTGACCTCTTCCATGTGCGTACCGCGAAGAGTGGCGCCGTCCAGGTGCGCTCCCTGCAGGACAGCTCCCTCCAGATGCGCCTCACTGAGATTCGCTCCTTGCAAATGCACTCCTGCCATGTAGCGTTGCTCGAGTGTGGTGAGATTCCACTCGTCACGAGTGAGCCCGCTGCGCATGCGCGTTAATGGTAAGTTGCGCAGGTCTACGCGGCGCAGGTCAGCACCGCGGAGATCCAATCCTATGCGGCTCCTTTGCTGTGGATCGTTCAAATCGACCGGGCCGCGTCCGCCTTCATGGGTTATCAGCAGCCACTCGATATCAGCCCGGGTCAGCTTCACGTCCTTGAAGGGATAGATGCCCCGTTGAATGTCGGGGATGATGGCGAGTCGCTCGGCAAGGAATTTTTGCCGTTCGGTGTCGATTTCTGCCTCGGTGCGCCAGGAAAATGATGGTTTGATTGTTTGTTCTTGCATCAAGTGTGATCTCTTTTGTTGGGTGATTCTATATCTCTTTCTTCTCAAAATTACGAAATGGCTGTAACGAAACATTTTTCATTATCAATTCCTCGTCTTATACAAGAGTGATTGGAGATTCTACTAGCAAATTCAACCCACTGTGACTAGTTTCTTACTCATCTGTATGCTATACTGTGAGAGGTTATTTCAGGTACTGAGCATGGGAACATAGTCACCTATTTCAGGCTGTTCGGCACGTGAATACACTACTACGGCCTTTTTAGACTGTGGGTAGTAAGTGGCAATCCAGGTCACACCCGCCTCTTTATAGAGGCGTACTAGAGCAGTCAGCAGCCAGTGCGGTACAACACCGCTCAGGATGAGCCCTCGTTCGGTTGGCACAGGTGGTAATGAGAGGAGCTCTACATCTGTATAGTCAAGATATTTGGTTACAATGTCTACCTTGAGGACGGTTGCCTCTGTGTGTTCCTCAGTCCAGGTGCGTAGTGCCGGTGAGCGATCTGCATTAGCGGTGTCGATTTGGAGAAGAGGAGGACTGACCCAACCAAGACGCGAGTCAAATTGGTAGAATGGCTCCCTACCAGTCTGCATCACTAAAGCGCTGTACAGCCAATTCGGGCCTCGTCCATAGACAGCAAGGGGAGTATTGGTGGGCAGTTCGGCGAGCAAGAGCGCTATCATCTCAGGCTTCCAGCGTTTTGTTTGCGGTGCCCAGATTGGTAAGAATGCATCCAGATCTACCACCTCTGCTGGAGCCGAGGCTAGGTGTCCATTCTTCAACTCCTCAGAAGAATAAGAGGAAAATAGCGAGGCAACACGTTCTACAAGCAGGTCAAACAGTGGCCCATGAGCAACGCTATTGCGGTTCAATCCGCTCAAAGTACCCTGAAGAACTGCTTCTTCCGAGGTAATGGTAGACGTACCATCAAGCACAGAATACAATTGGGCCAACGGTAACAGGCCATTTTCCTCTACAAGCTGGCGCCAGAATTGGATAGTTTGTTCATCGTGAGGGTGGAGCAGTAATAAGGAATGTGTACAGTTGCCGAAGATACAGGTTTGCCACACTTCAGGACGCCCTCCCATATCAACTAACAATGGGAAATGGCGGCGTTCCAGGTCACGGCAGACGCGTTTCACAAAACTCGGCGTCCAGGGGCCTTTTATGCGTATCACACGTACCGCGTCCTGATCGATTTCTTGTGACCAATCTCCCTCACCATCAGGACACGCACGGATGACATAATGATCAATATTTCGTTTACGTAGTGCCTGCGTCAAGCTATAGGTCAACACAGATTTCCCCGCGTGGGGAGGGCCACCAATGAGAATAGCCGGTAAAGGATTGAACATCCGAAAGCTCCTGTCAATCATTGACTAGAATGAGAGCATGTTATGTCAGGATTGGACCACACACATGTGCTACTGGCCACCCTGGGCGGCCAACCGCAAGTCATCACTTTCACACTGGATCTGCTTCTCCAACGTAATATCCCCATCAGCGAGGTGAATATCGTTCATCCTGCAGCGAAACCAGATTCAAGTATGGGACGCTCAGTTGAACGCCTAGTCGCCGAATTCCCTGGTGATCGTTATAAAGTAGATGGACGCATCATCCATCTTCGCAGACACGTCCTCAGATACTATGGACAACCTCTCGACGACATCGTCGATGAGACCTGCGCAGACGGCGCATTGAACACGATGTTCGAACTTATTCGCAGCCTCAAACAGCGCCAATGCATCGTTCACTTCTCCATCACCGGCGGGCGGCGACTCGTATCTTTCCTCTCTATCTCGGCAGCCATCTTGAGCTTTGACCACGCCGACCGTATCTGGCATATCTACACTCCCGAAGCTGTTCAGCAGCGAGTCCGAGGCGGGGAATACATGCACGCCTCACCACAAGATGGCATACACCTCATCGAAGTACCACTGGCCCGCCTGAGCCAAACCTTGCTATCTCAGTTGCTTGATGCTAACACTAGCGCCAGAGAATTGATCCACTCACAAAAAGAACTGGTAGAAGCCGAGGAACGCGCTCGCTGTAAACAAGTAGAGCAAGCACTAACCAAACGTGCGTTAGAAATACTACGAACCTTCGCTCAAGGAATGAGCCCGCAGGAAGTAGCTGAAAAGCTGGGCATCACTCTTAGTACTGTCAGCACATACACCACAAAAATCTTTGATGAGTGCCGTGCTGCATGGGATATGCCCAATGATCACCCACTTCGATACTATTTCCTGCGGGAGAAATTTAAAAAGTACTTTGGATTCGATGAGTAAAATATACCTCTCTCGTCTATCCAGAACATCAGAAGTAGCCATGATTTTTTTCGTAGGTTCCTCTGATGAAAGCTGGTCGATACAATGGTATGCTTTATTTTGTCCGAAAGCGGAAAGAGCAATTTTGGAGGAGAAAGGACGGCAGGGATGCAGGAAGAGGAAAGTAAGGCACTTTGCTTAGAGTTATTTGGAGTCCAATTATGAAACATCTGTTTCTAGTGAGTATCGGGCCTGTTCAAACCTTTATTGCGAGCGCACGCCGCACTCGTGATCTCTGGTTTGGCTCCTGGCTCCTGAGCGAGCTTTCAAAGGCTGCTGCTCATGAGATTGTCAATAACAGGGCAGGAAATAGCCTGATCTTCCCCGCTCCTCCCAACGAACAGTTGCAAGAGTCGCTCAAGGAAGGTAGCGAACTCAATGTCGCGAACAAGATTGTCGCGTTGATCAATGAACCGCCTCAGCAATTAGGTGATGCGGTATATAAAGCCATTAAAACACGCCTGGCTTCCATAAAAGATCGGGCATTTCCGAAGAATGTAGCTTTCGATCAAACAACGGCGGAAAAACAGATTGGTGATCTTATAGAATACTTCTGGGTTGCCTTGCCATTTGAGAACGCTGACTATGCAACGGGGCGTAGAAATCTTGAAGCCTTGCTGGCGGCGCGCAAGAACACGCGCGACTTTAAGCCCGTGGATTGGGGAAGCGGCGCTCCCAAATCTTCTCTTGATGGCCGACTGGAGAGTGTCATACCAAAAAGACTTTATGAACGACGTGGGCTATCCGCTCAACAGCAGCAAGAAAATATCAAAGAGTTATACAACACCTATAAAGCCGGGCCTGCCGAGCAGCTATCAGGAGTAGATTTACTGAAACGGCTGGGGAATGCCGGAGAGAAATCACATTTTCCCAGCACCTCGCATATCGCTACTATCCCTTATCTTGTGCGGCTCACAAAGCTGAAAGATACTGCATTGGCGCAAAGATTGCTGGATGAATATGTTGACAAGATAGGCGAAATCGCGGCGCGTAAAAATCTAACGGTGATGATCGATACGATTCCCAGGCAATATAAAGATTGGGAGCATCCGATTCTTGGCAACTATGATGGCTCGCTCCTGTTTGAAGAGCGCCTGGCTGATATAGTTACGGACACCACAGGATTTGAACCGGCAAAAGAAATTCTGCGCAAATTCTACAATCACATGGACGAAGAGCTTGGCAAAGCGCGGCCTATTCCGTACTACGCGATTCTGGTGGCGGACGGTGACTTTATGGGGGCGGCTATCGATGCGCAAACGAAGCACGCAACCAGGCCAGACAGGCATCGTGAGATATCACAGGTTCTCGCTGGCTTTGCTAACGATGCCCATGACATTGTGAAAAACCACGTGGGCGCGCCGGTGTATACAGGCGGTGATGATGTACTGGCGTTTATGCCGTTGCATACGGCCCTTGCCTGCGCAAAAGAGCTGGCAAAGAAGTTTCATGAGCGGCTTCAATCCTTTCCCTATGAGGGAGAACACTCCCCAACTCTCTCAGTTGGGATCGCCGTCGCTCATCATCTAGACGCGCTACGCGATGCCCTGAACCTGGCGCGCGGCGCTGAGAAGCAGGCGAAAGCAGTGGACGGAAAAAACGCCCTTGCAATCAGGGTCAGCAAGCGCAGCGGGGAAGAACGCGCCGTCGTTGGGCGCTGGGGCGAGTTGGACGAACGCATAACCTGGCTGATGCAACGTTACCAGACTGGCGATATTCCCGAAGGCATGAGTTATGAATTGCGTACCCAGGCGCGCAGGCTGGCCGGACCAGCCGGTGACCAGGGCCTTCAGCAGGCAAAACTGGCCGAGGCAAAGCGCATCTTGCAGCGCAAATTGTCCATACGCCAGAAAACACGCGGCCAGTCGAGCGTTGAAGAGACCGGGGAGCTGGTGAACACCTTGCTGGGCATGCTCGGAGGAGGCAACCAATCAAGACAGGAAGCGCCAGATCTATCGCTGTTACGAGTTGAGGATTTCGCCACAGAATTAATGGTGGCACGCACATTTGCCGACGCAGTGGAATTGACGGTGCCATAGAAAAAGGAAAATCATGAGTAAGGCGAAGCAGAAAGGTAAGCATACCCCGAGCGTTCAGAAACGCTCTAGCCATCCTGTGCTGGTTCCCGGCACATCTGAGATCACCTGGATTATTGAACCGCACGATCCCTTGATTGTCCGTGATGGACGGCCATTCGGGCCGAATCCCAGCGCGCAGGCAATTTCACTCTCCTTTCCTTTTCCCTCGACCACCACAGGCGGAGTCCGCAGCAGGGCGGGCCTCAAAGCGGATGGCACATTTGATGTTAGCCAGATTGCACAGGTGAAAAAGATCAAGGTGCGTGGCCCGCTGCTGGTGCGACTCTCACAAAGCGGAGAGAACATCGAGGAGTGGCTGGTACCTGCCCCGGCGGACGCGCTGCTGCTTGAAGGGAATACGCAGGGCCACGTATGGTGCAAACCGCTCGCTCCCCTGACTTTATATTCAGGGGCAGAGTTCAACAATATGCATGTTCCCTCGACCCTATATTCAGGGGCAGCATCCAACAAGGGGCATGATGATAAAACGCTGATGCTGGTGGGTCCGGTTCGACCCAACCTGCGCAAGCCATCGGTAGAAGCTCCCCCCTACTGGCGCTGGAAAGCGTTCGAGCAATGGCTGCTGGACCCTGTTGAGGGTGAGCAACCTCTTGCCGCCTTCGGCCATAGAGGCCCGCTTCACGAACATCGACTTCACGTCAGTATGAACCCGGATACCCTGACCGCGCAAACAGGAGCCTTGTTTGAGACATCCGGCCTGGAATTTGCCGCACCCGGAACAGGTCTTGAAAAACGTTTAAGCGAGGCGCAACGATTGGCATTAGCTGTGGTTGTCGATAGAAAAGAGGCTCCTACCCTGCATGCTGGCCTCGCGAACCTGGGCGGTGAACGGCGAATGGTGAGCTGGCGCAGGGGAGATCGCAATCCGCCAGATTGTCCTAAGAAGCTACTAGATGCAATTATCGATAAAAAGGCCTGCCGGGTGGTGCTGCTCACTCCCGCCTGTTTTAAAGAAGGCTATTGGCCCAGCTGGCTACTCAAGCCGAGAGAAGGTGTCCAACCGGAATTACGAGCGATTGCTATTCAGCGCCCACAGGTCGTTTCTGGTTGGCAGCTTGAACCTCCACCAGGGCCAAAGCCAACGCGCCGTCTCGCGCCTGCCGGTACAGTGCTTTTTCTCTCGCTCGTGGGAGAAAACGAAGCAATCGAACAATGGGTTAAGGCCTTGTGGATGCAGTGTATCAGCGATATTGAGCAAGATCGAACCGATGGTTTCGGGTTGGCTGTCCTGGGAAGCTGGTCTAGTAAGCCAGAAGTAATACAAGAGGTGAAATAGGATGAGAAAGCGTTCTGGTTCTCCCCCGGAAGTTACCCCAAAACGGCGTGAAGAGATTATTACGCAAGTACGTGAGTATCAACTGATTACTCCACTCTACGGTGGCGGTGTTACGCCTGCCGAGGCTGATCCCATAACCGTCGTTCGCGCCACTGAGATTCGGGGCCATCTGCGCTTCTGGTGGCGAGCCTGTCGTGGTGGACAATATGGCGGCAATCCGGCAGCAATCAAGCAGGCTGAAGATGCACTTTGGGGAGCCACTGGAACTAAACAAGGAGGAGGTCCCTCACAGGTACAGATAGAAGTCACAGGTTATTCGGTAGCTAATCCTAATGCGCCTTCTATTGCGCCTGCGTATGTAGTTTTTCCTTTGCGACAAACTCCAAACAAACCCCTCTATGTTGATGTCTCATTCACCCTCGCCATCTCCTTTCCTTCTGCGTTTCAAAAGGAAGTTGAAGCTACGCTCAGGATGTGGGAGATATTTGGAGGCATTGGCGCGAGAACACGCAGAGGCTTTGGAGCGTTGCGCCTGATTTCTGTTAACGGGGTGCCTGATTCAGACCTCCCCAACTCTACTACAGCAGAAACCAACACCTGGATGCAACACCTGTTTGAGCAATGTGTTGTTGAGGGACTATACCCGCCAGGCCTACCACACCTTACGCCCTCTACAGTGTTCAAAATTACGGATTCATCGCAAAATGCAATGGTTGCGTGGGGTAATCTCATTAAGAAGCTTGCCAGCTTTCGGCAAGCGCGCAATGGCCCTCGTGGACGTAGTTATTGGCCGGAACCAGAAGCTATCAGGACAATCACCGGACAAAGATACAATAAACATCCAGCACTAAATCACCCCTGTAAGTTCCCACGAGCTGCTTTTGGACTACCCATCATTTTCCATTTCAAATATGCTGATAGGGGTGAACCCGAAGAGTCAACTTTGCAAGGGAAGCAGGAGGGAAGCCAGCGATTTGCAAGTCCACTCATCCTGCGACCTCTCATTTGTAGAGATAATCGAGCAGTTGGAATAGCGTTACTCCTCGAAGGATCTCGCATTCCCCCTCCCGGAGGCATAATATTGGACTCCGATCCGACGACTACCCGAGATACGCAGCTCACACCAGCCGAGGCCATGGCTATTCCTGTTCTTCATGGTCAAACAGATGTCCTGCTAGCTTTCATGAATTACTTGTGAGGATACAATGACTGCACAACTTACTTTTGTTCATGCCCTCTCACCGTTGCATGCTGGCATTGGCCAGGGTGCAGGTGTGATTGATCTTCCAATCGCCCGTGAAAAGGCAACGGGCCTTCCCTTCTTACCTGGTTCGTCATTAAAAGGGGCATTGCGCGCTTTATGTGTGGACGAGAACACGCGCAAGAAAGTCTTTGGCCCTGATACAGCAAGCAGTGATGCCAACAGTGACTATGCCAGTTCCATCCAGTTTTCGGATCAGCGGTTACTTTTACTGCCCATTCGAAGCCTGGCCGGGACCTTTGCCTGGGTCACTTCACCCTATGTATTACGTCGTCTTGTTCGTGACCTGCGGGATATCCAACTCAGTCCACCGGCCAGTATCCCAGACCCGAAACAGTACGAGGATTGCTATATAGACAAAAACAAGAGCAAGATCAAAATCACCCAGAGGAATAACACTAAGGTCTATCTCGAAGATCTTGATCTCACTCCGCAGAATGAAGATGTCGTTGCATGGGCCACCTGGATTGGTCAAAAACTGTTCTCTGAGCCGGACTGGCAGCGGATGCTTGCGGAACGGTTCTGCGTCATTCACGATGATGTCTTCAATTTCCTCGTTGATACTGCTATGGAGATCACGACGCGCATCAAGCTCAAGGAAAATACGAAAACGGTAGATACAGATACCGGTGGGCTTTGGTATGAGGAAGCACTGCCCGTCGAGACAGTCTTGCATGGCTTCGCCCTGGCTACTCCAGTGGGTGCTGTAAAGATGACATCCCAAGAAGTATTCGCAAAACTCATGGAGCTGACGAACAAGGCCGTGCAACTTGGCGGTAAAGCGACGGTAGGACGTGGCATCTGCCGGGTACAGATGGTACAGGGAGGAGCATAGATCATGCAGACTCGCGATCAGATATATGCTGTTGATGTCTACAAAAAAGTATCAGCCGTGAAAATAAATGTTGAGGAAGCCGACCGCAATAGATATGGCGCAATGGCACATCAGTTGCCCATCCTCATTCGGTCTGCTGGGCTGGCACAAGCACTGGCCTTTCTCGAATCACGAGATACGAAAGGGCATAAACAGTTGCTTATTGATCTTGCAGCAACTGTCGGTCAGCCGGGTACGCTCTTGCAAAGGGCGAGAGAGGGGAGTATCGATGAGTACATGAACTTGACGCGGCAGGTCATGGCTGCTCTTCTCTGGTATAAGCGTTTCGCGCAGTCAGTCCTGGATATCAAGGTAAGCGATGTGGCGAGAGATGTAAGCCAACTTTCTCCATCAGTCCAAGATGTCAAGGCAAGCGATACGGAGGGCGAAAAAAGATGAGTACTCGTCGTGATTCTCTCACCGATGTAACACTGAGCAATGCTCCAAATGCTCATGCTGAGCTGTGGCTCGATAAGTACATTGCCGATCAAGGAGAGAGCAAGAGACGAAGCCAGTTTATCGCTGATGTGTCAGCAATCCCTACGCCAGAAGCATACGTGACATTCTATAATCGTTGGGTGCAAATGCTTGATACTCAGGGAGCAAAAAAGCGTATTGCTCGTGTCAGGGCACGCATGATTATTGGTCTTGGTGATGAAAGCGTGTTGGAAACTGCGATTACCCTGCATAGAACCTACGGCGTCCCTTACATCCCTGGAAGCGCGCTCAAGGGATTGGCAGCCACCTATGCCAGGCAAAGGCTCGGAGATGCCTGGCAGAAGGATAGCGATGCCTACAAAATTGTCTTTGGTGATACCGACGATACAGGCTATATTATATTCTTTGATGCATTATACATCCCAAAGACAGGATTTAAACAGAAGGCACTCCACCCCGATGTGATCACCGTCCACCATCAAAAATACTACCAGGATCATAATACCCCGCCTGCCGATTGGGATGATCCCAACCCTGTGCCGTTCCTCACTGCTACGGGCAGCTATTTGATCGCGCTAGCCGCCCCAGAACTCCAGGAACAAGAGGCGTGGATTGAGAAAACTTTTGCTATTCTCAGATATGCACTAGCAGAGATGGGTATAGGGGCGAAAACTTCCAGCGGATATGGAAGGTTGGAGCTTAGATAGAAAGATTGGCTTGGATACCGCAGATAAGGTGGCCATACGTTTGAAATGTTCAATAGAGAAGGGAACTTTCAATGAAAAAAGCGTTATTAATCCTCGTCGGTGGAAGAATCATACCTAACGTGCTTACAATTCTTAATGAAGAGCCAAATCTGATTGTTCCAATTATCTCAAAGGATGAAAGAAACTTTGAACGATTTGAAAAGGGCATCAGAACGCTTTTTGCCGAAAAAAATCGCTCTTTTGACTGGGAAAACTGCTGGGATACATCTTTCAGGGTGGAAGCCTTCAATCTGGAAGACATAAAGGAAAAATGTCTACAGGCAATAGATAAATATCCAGGCTGTAAGTGGATATTTAACATTACGTCAGCCACTACTATAATGAGCATGGGTGCATATGAAGCAGCGAAAAAACGTTTAGCTCAAGGTATCCCGATCAGCTGCTGGTATCTTGATACAGCCCACACCAATATAGTGTACCTTACTGGAAAAGAAAGAGAATCTTCAATATTTGATATTTCACTAGATGATTATGTGGCCGTTCACAATCGTCGATTAGACAATAGTGTCTGGCAAAAACCTCGTGCAGATATAGAAGAACAATGGCTGCCCTTTGCGTATTTTATGGTTGAAGATCCAAAACATCTTGATGCTCACAAAATTTTAATAGCCAACATCAAAAAAGAAATTGCAGAGAGGAAAAAAACTGCCAAAGAGAAGATTTTATCATTAGATGTCGATATGACGTCATTCACCTTCAAAAGAGATACTACAATATATGATCTTTTAGAAAAGGCATATGCTGTAGGTCTTTTGGAAGAACTCAGTAAAGATGCTGAAAATTGTGCGTTCAAATTTTCTAAAGAACAGTTTGCTTTCTTTGAGGGAACATGGCTGGAGCTATACGTTTGGAGCGAGATCAGTAAGCTTGAAGCCTTTAAAGATTGTCGATGGAGCCAGTATATTTTTGATAGTGACATACCGGTTACTATAGAAACAGTGCGCTATACAGACAGGCAAAATGAGCTAGATGTTTCAGCAATGTATAAAGCCCAATTGTTTATTTTTGAATGTAAGACAGGATACGATGCTTTCAGATCGGACACTATTTATAAATTAGATTCGATAGCAAGCACCTTTGGAGGTGGTTTTGTTAGTAAATTTCTCGTCACCAGTCGCTCTCAAAAGGACATACAGGATGACAAGTTTGAAGGTAAAGTTAGAATTAGAGGAATAAAGCTAATTACTCAGGAAGAACTACGCAAAATTGGGCAAATCGTTGAAGACAAAGCAAAAGCTTCAGAAGGAAAATAACCATGCTCATCCTAAACTTCACCCACCCACTCACACCCGACCAGCGAGCGCAGATCGAAGCGCTCGCTAACACTTCTATTGAAGAGGTACGCACCATTCCTGTGCAAATCAACCAGGGAGAGCCACTGGAGCCACAGATTACTGCAATTGTAGATGCTACCGAGTTATCCTCAGAAGAATTGCAGACACGGTCACTCCTTATCAACCCACCAGGATACGCCCCAGCAGCCTTCGTCCTCCTCGCCGAACTCCACGGGCGCATCGGCCACTTCCCATCACTAATACGTCTACGTCCAAAACCTGGGCCTGTGACAAGCTACGAAGTCGCGGAACTGCTTAACCTGCAATCCATTCGCGAAGCAGCACGAAAGCGCAGGTGATGCTGTAACAGGTATCATCATTATGCGTATTGAAAGAAGATAGTTTGGATAGCTTGATCCTGCATTTCTTAAAACAGACAACCCAATTCTTCGGCGCAATATCCGGCAAGTCTACCTCGTCGAAGTGGACTGCACCCCTGTGACCACAACACTGCCAAAGCCAACATCTCCGAGAAAGTGTTGTATACTACAGCAGAGCGGGAACAAGGAGATGCAAGATGCGAGGCAGAACTCACAGTCGAGAATGTAAGATGATGATGATCGTTCGTCAACTGGCAAGTGGCGAGAAGCGACCGGCACAAGTGTGTCGCGAACACAATCTGGCAGCCAGTAGGGTGGTGCGCTGGAGACAGAAATATGAGCTACGTGGTGAAGCCGCTTTTGCGCCACCCGAGCCAACCCCTACTCAAGCAGAGGTCGTCAAAGCGTATGTTATTCTCGCTCCTGGTTACACAGCCTCTCCCGAACTGGCGACCGAACTGCAGGAGCATGTCAAGCGGGTAACGGCACCTTACAAGTACCCGCGAGAGATCGAGTTCGTGGATACACTGCCCAAGACCATCTCGGGCAAGATACGTCGTGTCGAACTGCGGGAGATGGAAAGGCAGAAGAAACTGGGAAAATAAATTTGTAAGATTCAGACGCTCTCGGCCAAGCTCGGCATTGCTACTGGCCTCAACCTCGCCTTCTGCTGTACCAGACATTCTTTGGAGGTTGATGACTATGTTCCAGCACGCAAAACAGGACAACCTCAGTTTCCTGGTCCCTCTTGATGGTTCGTATTTAGCGGAAGCAGTTCTGCCAGCGGTGGAGCGTCTGGCGAGCTGTTTTCACGCGAAGGTCACGCTGCTGCATGTCATGGAGCAACATGCCCCAACGACGATTCATGGAGAGCGGCACCTGACCGGTGTCACCGAGGCCCAGGGCTACCTTGATGAGATAGCCGCACAGTTGCGGTCCTCTGGCATATCAGTTGAAACGCACGTTCATGAAAACAAGGAAGAAAACGTTGCGCGGAGCATCGTCGAACATGCCCAGGAGAGTATGTCGGACCTGGTCATTATGTGTACGCATGGCAGGGGTGGGCTACGAGACTTCCTCTTTGGCAGCATCGCCCAGCAAGCTCTTAGCCGGGGTACGCAGTCGATTTTGCTCGTGCTGCCCAGGGAGGATGGCGGTGCTCCAACTTTCGATCTCCACCGCATCCTTGTGCCTCTCGACGGCACGGTTGCTCATGAACCGTCTCTCCCTGCTGCCATGACGCTTGCAAGCGCTTTCGGAGCAGAGATGCATCTGGTGCTGGTTATACCAACACTGGCGACACTTTCAGGTACTCAAGCAGTATCAGGTATGCTCCTCCCAATAACAATGAGGGCAGTTCTTGATCTAGCCCAGCAGGGTGCGTTGGACTACCTGGAACGGATCGTCAATCAATGTCACGCCCAGGGAGTGCCAGCTCAGGCTGAAGTACTACGTGGTGATACTGTTCCAGTGGTTCTTAATCTTGCCGAGCGACTTAACGTTGATCTGATTGTTATGGCTAGCCATGGACGCGCAGGTCTGGATGCTCTGCTGACAGGAAGCGTAGCGCCTCGCGTGACTGGACGAGTCAGCCGCCCGCTGTTGTTGATTCGGGCAGGGGAGTCTGCCGGCGAGAACAATGACGAGAGAAACTGATGAGCTGCGTAGGCGCCCTCTTGACGCTTTGCTCCAATACGACGTATAACGAATAGGTTGTACCTGTACAACCTATAACAAATCGTTTGTACAAACCACAAAGCTAACTATTCAGTAGGGGGTTCCAAGGGGCCTGCAAGGCCCCTTGGCGGGGTGCGGGGTGCCCCCGCCTTCCTCCCCCACCCCGCCGCCGCAGGCGGCGCAAGAGAAAAGAGACCTGAATAGTTACCCACAAAGAAAGAAAGAGGGATTTTATATGCCCAGTAATATCACTGCTTATGAGTGGCTACTGAATGAGACCACCCATGTGGTCTATGAGAGTGGTGATAATCACATCCATGAAATGGTGGTTGGGCAGGATAGAATATGGAGAGATGGTGATATCACCCGCCAGGCTGGTGGCCCTGAATTGGAAGACGCAATCATGACTGGCTATGCCTGGCCTGATGGACGTACCCAGCAAATAGCCTATGTCAGTCCAATGAACAATAACGGCCATATTCACGAACTTGTTATGTTGCAGGATCACGCCTGGAGCTATGAAGACCTCATGGCCCAGCCTACCGGTGCCCCATCACCAGATGGCCTTACCCTGGTGGGCTATGCCTGGAAAACTGGCGGGACTAAACAAGTGGTCTATACTGGGGCTGCTGGCCACGTCCACGAGCTGGCAACAGGAGTGACGGGGATGTGGAGATATACCGACCTCACGCAGGTGACAGGCTCCCCTCTAGCAGAAGGTGCGCTACTTGCCGCGTATGCCTGGGAAGCAAAGGGTACCAGGCAGGTTGTCTTTATGAGCGGAGATGGCCACATTCACGAATTGATGACGGGAACGAGAGACGCGTGGAGCCAAACTGACCTGACGGCTATTACAGGGGCACCGCTGGCAGATGGTTCTGCCCTTGCAGCCTACGCCTGGGAACGGGGAGGAACTAAACAGGTGGTCTATACAGGTAATAACGGGAATATCTATGAACTGGTGGCCGGAATGGATAACACATGGAGGTACGTCGACGTAACGAGCCTGACCAGTTCACCGCTGGCGGATGGTTCTGCCCTTGCAGCCTTTGCCTATGAGACAGGTGGTACGAAAGAAATCGCCTACATGGGACGTGACCGTCATGTGTATGAATTAATGATGGATACGAATGGCACATGGAGCCACACAGACTTGACGCAACATATGAGGGCTCCTGACGCCAATAATGGGGTGCTTGTAGGTCATGAGTGGTCCTCTCAGTTTGCAAAACACATTGTCTACCTGGATACAAGGGAAAACCCGCATATACATTCACTGATGCTCATGCATGGTAATCCATGGCAGCATAGGGACCTGACCGATCTCACCGGAGCTCAATCAATCGTGTAAGTATACGGGTTTTGTTCATAGATATCCCGTCAAAGAAGGAAATTAAGGAAATAGCTTGTATCTGAACATCTTCTTCACACCCTCTTCAATCGTCATACACGAAACAAGCATGAATGACATCTATATTGTGATAGATGTCATTCGCGCTACTACGACGCAAGTAGTGATATTCGATCAGGGGGCGGCACGAGTACTCGTTGCGAGCACTATTGAGGAGGCAAGAGAAGCTGCACAAAAGATTCCAGGAAGACTTTTGTGCGGAGAACGCAATGTCCAGCCTGTACCAGGCTTCGACTACGGCAACTCTCCTGTCCAATTTTCCCAGGTTGACTTGACAGGGCGCGAACTGGTTATGACCACGACGAATGGGACACGCGCTTTCTATGCCTGCCCGCAGCATTCAATAAGATTAGCTGGAAGCTTCTATAATGCTGAGGCTGTGTCTGCAAGAGCGTTGGCTTTTGCCCAGGAGCGTGGAGGCAACATTAGCCTGGTGTGCGCAGGTGAACTCGATTACTTTGCGCTCGATGATGCTGTATGCGCAGGATATTTAGCCCTCGAATTGCAAAGACAACATACAGGGTACCCACAAAGGGTACCCCTACATCTCGATGAAAGTGCCCTGGCGGCTATAGCACTTTACGAGGCGTTCAAGCCACCCAAAGTGATCGATTACTGCAATTCCGCACAATCAGTCATTCGCGGAGGATTACCCGATGATCCCCCATTCTGTATGCGCACCAGTGTGAGTCAGAGTGTGCCAATGGTGATAGGGAGGGAGAGCGAGACGGGATTATTAGTGATTGAGAGGGGTTAGTCCACTCTCACAATCAACTTCCCAAAATTCCTGTTCTCCTCCATCGCCTGGTGCGCCGCGCCTATCTCCTCCAATGAAAACACCTGCTCGATAACTGGCTTCACCTTGCCACTTGCCAGCAATGGCAACACACTCGTTGCAAAGCGGCGAGTCACCGCTAATTTCTCCTCAAGGGTGCGTGTGCGCATGGTGACACCGCGTATCGAAACACGTTTGCCCATCAACAATCCCAGGTTCAAATTGGCCTGAACACCTCCCATGGTTGCCAGGTAGACGATACGCCCCCAGGCTGCCAATGCGTGAAGGTTCTGTTCCAGGTAGGGAGCGCCGATAAAATCCAGAACAACATGTACTCCCTCACCTTTAGTCAGCCGGGTCACCTCCGAAGCAAAGTTCTGGTTGGATAGCCCTACATCCAGTCCCAGCTCTTTGGCCAACTCCAGTTTGCGCGGTGTACGTGACGTGCCAAACGTGGTGGCTCCTGCCGCATGTGCAAGTTGAATGGCTGCGGTGCCAACACCACTTCCCGCAGCATGGATCAGCACACGTTCACCCATCTGCAAGCCTGCTTGCGTAAAAAGGGCATCATGGGCGGTCATAAATACTTCTGAGACTGCCGCCGCCTGCACAAAATCCAGATTCTGGGGAATTTCGACCAGTAAACCCTCGTGCGTCAGGATGTACTCGGCATGCGCTCCTCCTCCCGCAAGGCCCATTACACGCTGGCCTGGCTTCCATGTACGTGCCAGCGGCCCAACGGCGTCAACTTCGCCCGCAAATTCGAGGCCGGGAATGTTTGAAGGTGATCCTGGTGGGGCAGGGTAGCCTCCAGCCCGCTGCAACAGGTCGGCGCGATTAATGCTTGATGCGCGCACGCGCACACGCACCTGGTCTCCCGCTGGTTCTGGTATCTCGATATTCTGTATTTCCAATACCTCCGGGCCACCTAGCTGAGTAATTATGACCGCTCGCATATATTTGCTCCTTTACTCGTGAGTTTCATGAATGACGTTTCTCACCCCACACATCTCATATCATACGATAAACATGTGTCCTTTGGAACAACTATAGGATAAGGGTCATGTAAGGTCCAATTTGGTCTTTTAGGCACAAACGTGCGTTTTAAAACATCTAAGGATCCAAAAACGCAATCATCGGGGTTGACCAGGCTATGTATTTCCCAACCATTCTTTTGAGTTGCATTCCCATTGGCAAATCCTTGCTAAAATCAAGTATTGACTTAATTAAGGAAATGTTTTATAATATATAGTATGGATATGTTTGTGGCCCTTGCCGATCCGACCAGAAGGCACATTGTAGAACTCCTTGCCAGCAGTGGTGAGTTAGCGGCGACTGCTATCTATGCGCAATTTCCTGTCAGCCCACAAGCAGTCTCACAACATCTCAAAGTGCTCCGCGAGGCACACTTAGTGGAGATGGAAAAACGGCCACAAAAGCGCTTGTACCGCCTCAATCCACAGACGCTGTCTCAATTTGAAGCTTGGGTTCAGCACGTGCAGCAGAGGTGGAGTGAACGGTTTGAGGCATTAGATACAGTCCTCGAAATGGAAAAAAAGAAGGGAGATGAAACACCTGATGCCAGCAAATAAGACGAATATTAGTGCAGAACCGGGCAAACAAGAAATACTCATCACGCGCGAATTCGATGCCCCGCGAGAGCTCGTGTTTAAAGCATGCACCGATCCACAACTTATACCGCAATGGTGGGGACCCAGAAACCTTTCAACTGAAGTCGACAAGATGGATGTGAGACCTGGGGGGCAATGGCGATTTATCAATCGAGACGCTGATGGAAAAGCATACGCGTTTCACGGCGTGTATCACGAAGTCCTTGCACCTGAGCGCATTATTGATACCTTTGAGTTTGAAGGGTTACCGGAAACAGGCCATGTGACGCTGGAGACGATGAAACTGGAGGCCTTGCCTGCAGGAAGAACCAAACTCATCGCTCAATCAGTCTTCCAGTCCGTCGCAGACCGCGATGGCATGCTCCAATCTGGCATGGAAGCAGGAGTCAAGGAGACCTATGAGCGTCTTGCAGAACTGCTGAAAAAGCTGTAGCGGCTCTTACAGTAATCTTTTCTTGAGAATCGGGGAGCGAAAGCTCCCCTTTTCTTATCTGAATGCAAGGAAGTATTAGTTAACTGCTTGCTGTGCAGCTGCTTCCTGTGGTGTGCCATCACCTTTATTGATAGCCTCGAGATCTATCTCGATATTCACATCATCACTCACCAGAACGCCACCTGTCTCGAGCCCCTGATTCCAGTTGAGGCCCCACTCTTTGCGGTTAATCTTTGTTTTTGCTGACAAGCCCGCAACCTGCAAACCCCAGGGGTTTTTACCCTGACCATTATATTCTGCTTTGAAAACGACAGGTTTCGTTATTCCATGCATCGTCAGGTCCCCAAGCACTTTATACTCGTTGCCGCCAACGTGTTCTACCTTGGTGCTCTTAAAAGTAAGTGTTGGATAGTTCTGCACATCGAAGAAATCCGGCGAGCGCAGATGTCCATCGCGCCGCTCATCTCGTGTATCTACACTCGCTGCATCGACTTGTGCATCAATCCAGGAGTTTTGAGGGTTCTGCTCGTCAATATGAAGATGACCGCTCAGCACGTTAAAGTGTCCTCTGACTGTGGTAAACATCATGTGTTTAACTGCAAATGTTGCTTCTGAATGCGCAGGATCAATTTCCCAGGCCATTAGAGAATACCTCCCTTTATCCTTTTTGGATTTATTGTTACTAATAAATAGTTAGTTACTTCACTAACTGTAGCTACTATACCATGTAAACTTTCTTTTGTCAAGTAGCTAATATTTAATTAGCCGGATTACCGAATTATTACTAACGAGTCAGAAGGTAACGATTCAGCAGGGGGTTCCAAGGGGCCTGCAAGGCCCCTTGGCGGGGTGCGGGGTGTCCCCGCCTTCCTTCCCCACCCTGCCGCCGCAGGCAGTGCAAGAGAAAAGAAACCTGAATAGTTACGTCAGAAGTGCATTTAGCAGAACACGGCGAAAGAGAGCAAGAAAGAGATAGTGAGAGCCTGTGCTAATGTTGGCCACCTACCATGAAAGGCAGCCCGACGAGAAAAGTGCAAAGCATGCGGGGATAGGAATAACTATATAGGGAGTTGACAACAATTAAGCAACATTGTACGTTAAGCATGCCTCAAAAAGGAAGGATACCCATGAAACAGAAGAAGATATATGCAAACGAGTTAGGCATTGATCTTTCCTCAAAACAAGAAACGGAATACTTCAGATGGTTTCTAGCGTGTTTGCTCTTTGGGAAACCTATCCAGCAGGAAGTGGCAAAGCGGACATATTTTTTATTTATTGATGAAGGATTAGATAATCCAGATGCAATCCTCAAAGCAGGGTGGGATAAACTGGTTGAGGTTTTGGATAAAGGACATTACGTCCGCTTTGACTATTCAACTGCCACGAAACTTCTTGATGTCTGTAAAGCACTGAAAGAAACATACGGAGCGCTCACTAATCTGTTGAAACGGTCTCAAACGATAGATGAGTTATCCTCACGGTTGCAGGAGTTCAAAGGCATTGGCCCAAAGACAACAGAAATATTTCTCCGCGATATGGTGCCCATTTTTTCAGAGTACCATACGTAAGGTCGAAGTGAATAGGACTGCCTTAGTGAAGCCTGCATTGCGTAGGATTTTGCGATCTTCTTTGTAACCCATGTCATCCTCCTCAGATATACACTCAAAACTACTGGTAGGAGCATAGCCAGCGAAAGTCACAATTTTGTCACATGCCCATCAACTGATATCACAGGAGTATCACAAGGTGTCAATGTATCCAAATAAAAGGTGACCGTTCCAGGGCGATTGCAAAATATACCCTGGAACAATCACCTCTGCGAGTGAAACGGCTTGCCCCGGCCCTAGTTGGGGCAACCCTCGCGGTTGCCCTTAGAACGGTCGCCTTTGCTCAGAAATTACTCCCAATAGAACTAATCAATCGACCCCAGTGGCAACGAAATAAAGAAGGTAGATCCCTGCTCTTCGACCGATTCGAACCAGATGCGGCCTTCATGTCGCTCGACGAGTTCTCGGCAGAGGTAGAGTCCCAGGCCCGTTCCTCCGATATTGTGTGCATGGGCATTGTCAGCGCGCATAAAGCGACTGAAAATGCGATTCTGTTGATGAGCAGGAATACCTATCCCGTAATCACGCACACTTAGTAGTGCAGCTTTGGCCGTCTGATCTTCACATACAGTGATCTCTACATCGCCTCCAGCAGGGCTATACTTGATAGCGTTACTGACGAGGTTGCTCATTACTTGCTCGATACGGCGAGGGTCGACTGAGGCAACAATGTGTTCTGGCGTGGCATTTACAATGATTCGATGCTGCTCAGTTGTCACCCGGAAACGTGTTGCAATGCGCTGAACCAGTGCAACCAGGTCGGTCGGCTCGAAGTGCAATTCGAGACGTCCCGCCTGCAAGCGTGTTACATCGAGCAGATCTTCGGTAAGTTCGACCAGCCGGCTTGTCGCCTGGTCTATATCTTGAATAGCCTCCATTTGCCAATCAGCGAGTTCAGGTCCCTTGCCGCGCATTGTCTGTACAATGAGCATCTGCGCGAAACCTTTTACGACGGCTAGTGGAGTACGTAGTTCGTGTGCTGCAATGCCGATGAACTCATCTTTCAGCTGTTCTGCCTCTTTCAATGCCGTTACATCCTGGTACACAACAATAGCAGCTGGCTCAGGTTCTCCACCGTTGCCATTTGCCTCATCTGTTGATGTCAAGCTCAACACAAGCGGATCCAGTGCTATAGCATTTACCAACACGGGTAGCGTCGTACCATCGCGGTGAACGATAATCTCCTGGTGATGCCGTACCGATTCGCCGTTTTGCACTGCTCGCAGTGTTGCAAACTCTGTCGGTGCCAGGGGGCGTCCATCAAAATGAAAGACCCGTATCCTGTTAGTCTCCAGAAAATCGCTCATAGGTTGACCATATATCCAGGAAGCTCCCCATACTTCCTTTGCCGCTCGATTGGCAAGCACTAACCGTGCATCACTCCCACGAACAAGATAGATGCCACCGGGTAACTCATCAATTACTGTCTGCAACAATGCCCGTCGTGCTTCAGTCTCGGCATGAGCCTGGCGTTCTTGAAGGAGCCGGCGGGCCTCCGTTACATCATGCCAGACCACCACAGCTCCGGAATCTCCTTCCTTTGGGTTGCTAGGCAGGCTATTGCTCTGTTTGTAGGAATTCGCTTTATCGGTTCCTTCCTGCGCTGGTAGTGGACCGGAGTCAGTTGACGGTTGTCGCAGCGGTGAGGCGCTGACAAGATACTCGCGTGTCTCTTTTGAAGCATCGACGACAGTCACAGGTATGCTCTGTTCTCCCTCGCCATTTAGAGCATGTGCCGCAGCTATACGTAGCAGTTCTTCTGTGTCTTTTGCATTGCTTGACAGGGCCTTGAGCAAACGGTGAGCCGTCCTGTTCTCGCGCAAAACCGTTCCCTGCTGGTCTACAAGAGCGATACCATCGACTATACTTTCAAAGATGGCGTCCAGTTCCCGGGCCTGGGCCTGGGCTGCGCTGTACAGCCGTGCGTTCTCCAGCGCAACTGCCGCCTCCGCTGCCAGGCCAACGAGCAAGGCCTCGTCGGCACGAGTGAATTTATCTGGTTCTGTGTGGCCTAGAAGCAACCCACCGCGCACGTTTCCGATGCGGTCAAGGAGCGGTACCCCTAGGAAACTGCGCACAATTGGATGCCCGCGCGGTACTCCTAATGAACGCAGTCCTTCCTTCGCCAGGTGCCCGTGGGCATAGTCGAAAGCAGCTTGCCTCGCAGAATCTCTGGTCTCAATCGACATAGCGCGTAATTTTGCCGCCGGGGTATTCTCAGGCCGGTGAACGTATGCCAGTGCATCAGCAACACGTACAGGGATACCATGACGGAAAATCGGTGCCAGCAGGCCCTCCCCCCCGAGTGGCATCCGCTGAAAGAGCGCCTCCTGTTCTTTGCTAACACCCACGACGGCTGCGAGGTAAAACAGGCTGCCCTCAGAAGGTACCAGAGGTTGACCCAGCTCGTTCGTTGGCCGTAAGGTGAATGCTGCGAATCCCGCCCCCGTGAGTTCACGCGCCGTTTCTGCGATCAGGTGCAATAAGCGAGTCTCATCTAATTCACTCACCAGGGCCGTTCCTATACGGTTCAAAGCAGTTAAACGCTCGGCCGCATGCTCTGCCATAGTACGTCGTAGACGGGCTAGCTGCACAATTGCCAGTACAAACCCCGTGACAGCAGCCAGGGTCACAATCTCTGTTGCACTTTCTGGAGTCAAGGATTTCAAGCTATTTCTCGGTGGAATAAAGAAAAAGTAGACACAAACAAGCTCGAGTACCGCTCCAATCACTGCGTAACGCCAGTTCCAGTGATATGCTAGCAAGGCAACAAGGGGGAGGTAAACCAGTCCAGGATTAGGGAGGAGCACAACAGTAAGATCCAGCAACATAACAATCGATGTCGCTAATACTGTGCCAACCACCAGTATCACAGTGCCAGAATAGGGCAACTTATGCCATCTAGACACAGTGGCACGTAACTCAGCAACACGAGGCGAGTTCCAGATGGCGCTTAGCTGCCGCGTCACCTTATTTGTGTTGGATGCAGATGCCATTTACACCCTCTTGCTACTGTGACCGGATTGTGATACCAGCTCACATTCTGTGATGTGAATGAGAATAATTCTATTCTATAATAAGATACAAGCAACTTGCATGACAAGCTTAATATATGCAGTGCCAATAATAAAATAGTAGGCATGAAATGGTAGAACAGAAATTGCCCTTGCAGGAGTCACTTGCGCCCGAAGTAGCAGCAGCATTGATGGATCTGGCACAGTTAGCACAAGACGCTGGCTCTGCCGCATTTGATGCATTGGACAGAGTGGCTGACAAATTGCTTGCGCGTCTACTTGTGCTCTGTCAGGCGCAGCGCGGGGCTATACTTTTGGGGATAGATGAACATGTTGTCACTGAACAGCTTTCTTTACCTCACCCTAAAACCTTTCGTGCTTTAGCCCTACACGGTATAGGCGAGGAAGAGGCTCATGCCTTTCTGACGGCCTTTCCATCAACCGCCGCTGATATCCAGCCTGCTACAGATATGACGTCTTGGATCACCTATAGACTCTCTATAGGTGATTTTATGCTGGAGAGCGAGCAACCTTACGAGCATTCTTATCAGAATGTCCTTTCTCCCCAGGAGATTCAGGCTCTGCCCGTAGATGGGGCGTCACCAACGTACGTCAGGCAGCCTTTGCATGCTCTATTGGTACTTGGTTGGGCTGCCGAAAACAATAGCGAGTGTGGTTCGGCTGTTGAAAGAGGGCCCTGTTTGCTGCCTTTCGTTGCAGATGCAGCAGGGGCAGTGTTAGTGAGCATCTTACTGGTCGAACGGATTCATGAACTCGAGGCCTCCAGAATTCGAGATGCGCTGCGCGAGATGGAGCTACTCAAAGCGGAACTGTTAGGAACGGTGAGCCATGAACTGCGAAGCCCACTTGCGTCGATCAAGGGATATGCTGCAACGCTCCTTCGTCATGAGCGTCGTATCTCGCGTGAGGAGCGACACCAGTTTCTGTTAGCTATTAATGAGGCAAGCGATCGGCTCGAGATAATTATTCAGCGACTACTAGAAATGTCACAGTTGGAGACAGGTGAGGTTATGCTTGAGCGCTCTCCAATAGACCTGGCATACCTTGCTGCTGAGGCTATAACTGCCATCGAGGAGCGCGTTTCAGAACAACATCCTGGTCGTTTCGTTTTCAAGCTGTTCCTGGAGCATGCCGATGGCACACCTGCGACTAGTGTACCACTCATACTCGCTGACCCACGCCGCATGAGGGAGGTTCTGGATAACTTGCTCGAGAACGCCGTCAAATACTCACCTGGAAGTGGAGTGGTCAAGGTGGTAATTCGCCCTGTATGGCAAGTTCAAGCTGCTCAACTTGAGGTACCGCCGTTGGACCATGACAAGGCAGAAGGTCAACATTCAATACGAATTCCTGGGCAAATGTTGGAGATTCTCGTGTGCGATAATGGAATGGGTATACCTGTCGAGCACCTTGAACGTATCTTTGACCGTTTTCATCGTGTAGACACGCGCCTTACACGCGAAGTTAGTGGCCTCGGACTTGGGCTGGCGATTTGCAAACGTGTCGTTGAGCTGCACGATGGTTTCATCTGGGCCGAGAATAGGCCAAACGGCAAGGGTAGCGTATTCCATGTGCGTTTACCGATTGACGAGATTCCCAATGTTTAAAACCTGGGAGCCTCTATATAATGTTTGTTGAAGAGTAACTATTCAGCGAGGGGTTCCAAGGGGCCTGCAAGGCCCCTTGGCGGGGTGCGGGGTGCCCCCGCCTTCCTTCCCCACCCCGCCGCCGCAGGCGGCGCAAGAGAAAAGAGACCTGAATTAGTTACGTTGAAGAAAGTATAGTAATTAAGAATAGGTGAGTAATTATGCCGGCGAAGAAAACAACCATACTGGCTGCTGATGACGATCCTCAGCTCTTACGATTGATGACGCGCAACCTCCAGTTGGAGGGCTATGATGTCATTGCGGCAAGTGATGGCCAGCAAGCACTGGAACTGGTTGAGAACAATAACCTTGACCTCCTGCTGCTCGATGTCATGATGCCCAAGATGGATGGTTTTACTGTCTGCTATCGTGTGCGAGAATTCTCTGCTGTGCCGATCATTATTGTTACCGCTCGTGGACAGGATCAAGACAAAGTTCGTGGCCTCGATCTAGGTGCGGACGACTACCTTACGAAGCCGTTCAGTGTGGATGAGCTGTTGGCTCGCGTTCGCGCTGTATTACGGCGTGCGCAATTTACAGCCAGAGAGAATGCCCAGGGTCTGCGAGCAACCACCACTACGGGTGAACTGACGATTGACTACTCGCAGCACATTGTAATCATGGCTGGCCGCGAGATATCGCTCACGCCGACCGAGTATCGCATCATTGCCTACTTGGCACAGAATGTTGGACGCGTTGTAACACAGGATTTATTGCTGGAGCATGTATGGGGACCAGAGTATCTGGGAGAAAGCCACATGCTTCAAGTGAACATTAATCGCCTGCGCCGCAAAATGGAAGTCGACCACACACAACCTCGCTACCTCCTCACGAAGGTAGGTGTGGGTTATTCACTTGCCGCTCTCCCTATCGGCACACCAACAAAAGAATGAGGTGATGTGATTGTCTCGTGAGGCTGGTTCCTCTTTCTGTGATCACCCTGTGATAACGCGGAATTATCCTTCTTACTTAAAGGGATGTCGAATATACCGAGTTTATCAGTGAATTTGGCCCCTACTATGTGATCAATGGTAAGAGCTTCCCTGATACACAACCAATCATGGTCAAGCATGGCCAGACAGTTCACCTCCGGCTTATCGGCTCAAGCGAGATGATACACCCCATGCACCTGCATGGTCACACCTTCAACATCGTTGCCGAGGATGGACATATGCTGGCCCAGCCGATCCAGAAGGATACCCTACAAATCGCTCCCGGCGAAACGTACGATATCACTTTCTATGCCTGGGCAGCGCCCGGAAGTATCTACCCATTCCATTGCCACATTCTCTCGCACCTGATGAACCCTGGTCAGACAGCCGACCAGATGGGTGGCCTGATTGCCCTGGTAGAGTACGCCAAATAATAACTGGTATCCCCCCATTGGAGAGGGGGATATGTAGGGGCGACCCTGGCGGTCGCCCTGCCTGAGGGCGACCCTGCTGCCCCGCCTGAGGGCGACCAACCGAGTAGCCCTGGTGGCGCGTTGGCACAACCGATAAAGCGGGGTTATTAGGGGTCGCCAACCCCGCCAGGGAGGATGTTTCGTAGGGGTGAATGCAGGTTGAGGTGCTGGGAGGGCCTTTGAATTTTGTAGGTGAATGACAGAACAAAGGGACCCTTATGGTCGCCTCGATAGATACTCCACCAACCCCTCCCGTCTCACCTCCACCTGCTTGCTCTCCGTCTCCATCCCCGCCGCCTGCAGATCTTTAACCGTCACAAAACCACCCTCCAACTCCTTCTCACCAATTAGCACCGCGTAAGCAGCACCAGAATTGTTAGCTTGCTTCATCTGGGATTTCGGGCTGCGCTCGCCATAAGCCATCTCCGTCTTGATGCCAGCATAACGCAATTCAGCTACAGTACGCACAGCAGCGTCCTTGTATTCTGGCGTTTTGCCAAAATAGACCACAAAGGCACGCGGCCGCTCCTCTTCTGGTGGTGTAATCTCCTGCCGTTTCATCTCCAATATAGTGCGTTCTATGCCGGCACCGAAGCCAATGCCGGGCGTTGGAGCGCCGCCGAGTAGTTCGGCCAGCCCATCGTAGCGTCCTCCACCATTGAGAGCCAGTTTGTCAACATCGGACGTGAACTCGAAGACCGTGCGTGTGTAGTAGTCAAGTCCGCGCACGATGAGCGGGTCTATTTCAAAAGGTACATCATACATCTTCAGAAAACGCTGCACAGCGGCAAAGTGTTCGCGACAAGGCTCGCACAGGTAATCAATCATCTTCGGTGCAGCAGCAATCTTTGCCTGGTCCTGAGGCTCTTTGCAGTCCAGCATGCGCAGGGGATTCTTCGTAAAGCGCATCTGGCAGTCCTGGCAGCAGTCACTCAGCAGTGGGCGATAGTAGTCCTTCAAACGTTCGATGTACTGCGGGCGGCAGTTACGGTCCCCGATGCTATTGATGAAGACCCGGATGTGTTTTAAACCCAGGCGCGCATAGAACTGGTACAGCAAGCCAATCATTTCCGCGTCAATCGCCGGGTCGCTGTCACCAATCGCTTCGCAACCAAACTGGTGGTGTTCACGTACACGCCCCGCCTGTGGCTTATCGTGGCGAAACATCGGCTCATTCAAGTAATAGAGTTTGACAGGTTGAGTTAGTTTGAACATGCCATGCTCCAGGTAGGCACGTACTACCCCTGCCGTACCCTCCGGGCGCAGCGTCAGGCTGGTACGGTTGCCCTCTTTATCAGGGCGATCGTCGAAAGTATACATCTCTTTCTCGACGATGTCGGTGCCTTCACCAGAGGTTCGTAGAAAGATAGCGGTCTCTTCCAGTAAAGGCGTCTCGATGCGCCTGTACCCATAGATATTCGCCACCTCTATGGCTACTCGCTCGACCATGCGCCAGTAGGGTCGCTCATCTGGCAGTATATCTTTGAAGCCTTGTAGGGCCTTATATTGTTCGGGCATGGATGCTCCTTCTCCTCCACGTACTAGAATGCCTGACTATTATAACAGATTTACTCATGTGTTGTATGCCCAACTTAAATCATTCAATGTCACGTCAAAAATTACATAGTTGTCCTGATCTTGTTACGTGCTGAATACAAGGCACGTTTCTTTAATGGAGACACACAAATGATATCAAATGTGGTTGCTGCCTCCTGGAAATGTAGTGGCGAGGCTGGCCCTCGCCAGGGCCTCAACGGATACGATTGGAATGGATTTGATATGAATAGCCAGGTAGATAACAAGGAAAAACAGCCAGAACAACTACAGCAGAAGAGCCTGAAAGGTAGCTAATGGCCCAAACAAGCAGCAAAGAGGGACAAACTAGCGAAGTAGTTATTTCTGATCACATAAATGCAAAGCCAGGGTCGCTCCATCGTCTACAACGTTTTGTGCATGATGTCTCCTCTAATTGGGTGCTTTGTATACTCGTTGCCACTGTCGCACTGGCATTCGACTTGTATCGCCTGGCAACCCCTAGCATCTGGTTTGACGAAGCATTCTCAGTTGAACTGGCGCGTCAGCCTTTGCCACTGCTCTGGCATATCATCTGGGGGCCAGAGCCGAACATGGAATTGTACTACCTGTTTCTTCACTTCTGGTTAGGCTTCACCGGCTTCCTGGGACTACATTCAACCGAATTTGTGGTGCGCTTCCCCTCGGCTATTTTTGCTGTCCTCAGTTCAGTCATGGTATTTCTGTTGGGACGTCGTTTCCTGGGGCTCACTGCTGCTATCGTTAGCGCTGGCCTCTATTTGCTCAATGTCCTGCAGCTCACCTATGCCCAGCAAACCCGTGCTTATAGCTTGCAACTCTTGCTTATCTGTAGCGCCTGGTATGCTCTATTTACGGTCCTTTCTCAGAAGCAGCATCAAAAACGCTGGTGGGTATGTTATATTGCAGCAACAACCCTGGCTGTCTATGCTCACCTCTTCAGCCTGGTTATTCTCATTACCCAGTTAGCAGCCTTTGGTGGTCTACTGGCCATCCCGGGACCCTGGCGTGAAAAAGCGCGACGTCATTTAACTGCATTCATTGTGTGCCTGGTCAGCATAGGTATTTTGATTTTACCCATGCTAATGGTAAGCCTTCATGGCTCCAAAACCGGCTGGCTGCCCGTTCCGCACCTGCGGGATATCTATAATCTCTTCATGATTATCAGTGCGAACAGCAAAGTCTACTTGCTGATTGTGCTTGCTTGCTGCGCCTTCGGCATACTTGTGACAATGCTTGATAATTTACCCCAGAGGACAGAAATTTCTGAAAGGAAGAAACTCCGCCAGGAGTTAGCATTTGCGCTGCTTTGCTGGTTAGTTTTACCAATTGTTCTCAGCTATTTTGTTTCGCAAGGAGCGACGCGCCTCTTTTCGACTCGCTATCTTGTAACCATTCTCCCGCCTCTGTTCTTGTTAGTTGGGCTGGGAGTATCGGCGCTACGCTGGCGCACGGCTCAAGTGGTGCTAACCCTCGTTTTGTTTTTGATCGCTCTCTACTATGTGCCTGTGTACTACAAAAGCGCCCAGGTAGAAGATTGGAACTCCAGCGCACCCTGGTTGCAACAGCGTTACCAGGCTGGTGATGGCCTTGTCTGCTACGATAGCGATGTAGAACAAGGCTGCCAGGTTTCTGTCGAGTATTACCTGCACACCTATCCCACCGCCGCGAATTTTACGGGTGATTCCCCGGGTGAATTCTCCTGGACAAACTTTGGACCGGCAGACCCACGTTCAGGACCCGAAGCAGCGGTTGATCCAAATGCCCTGATGGCCTACGCTGCGAAGCATCCCCGCATCTTTTACATCGCCGGTCGTATTCCCGATAACGCCGCGGCTGCGCGAGTCCTCGCCGCCCAGAACTGGTTAGATAGCCATTATCATCTGATCGATCGGATAATAACCCGGACTGTCACAATCAGCCTGTACGACACTAACCCTCTCTTATAAGTTTGAGCGAGATTGCCAGGTGTGCTACGATTATAGTACGGAAAACCAGGTGCCTTACCAGAAAACCGAGGAAAAACTGTCATGCCCGAAACGTTTGAAGAACTCTATGCTCCAATGCTCAAAGACGTTTTCAAAACCCACGCGCAACAACAACTGGAGCAGGGAGCCGATGGACTTGCTTCAAGCCATGCATATGCAGAGCAAGGCAAACCAGAGTTTGCCCTCGCCTTTCTCCTACTGATCGACCTGCCTGAAGACCAAAAACGAGAACTGCTTGCCCGCGCATATGAGCGGCGTGCTACGCTCTCCGAAGAAAAAGCGCAGCAGTTCAACATGCAGTTTCACCGGCCTTTCCCACTCATCAAATTAGAAGCACAGAAGGATCGCATAGCAGCTCGCTCGATCCGGCAAGGTAAGCAAGTTAGCAATGGCACCACCAGGATACCGCCCTCTCTCTGAGGCTTTCTAATCGACGATTCGTGACCCTTGGGTCGCTCACTAGTATATATGTCGAATTGGTCAGACCAGGCGAGGGTCCGCATCGTCGATGCACCCCCTATCAGATGACGAATCGGCCCACCACGCCCGTGTATAGTAGAGGCGGGAATTGCCCCCGCCCTGGAAAAACTCTGGTATGATGCAATGGAGCGCTCTTGAACTTATATCAAGAGGCGGTGTTCCCACCCTATGGGCTTATTCTTCGCTTACCGTCTCTTCTTCTACCTCTTGTTCCTGCTCTCCGTCCTCCCCGTCCTCGTCCACAACCTCATTCTCGTCTCCATTCCCGTTTTGAGCATCCAATTTCTTGCCGTTCGTTGTCGCTACAGCCACCACGCCATCTCCCCCACCAAGATTCATCAAACGTACACCCTGGGTGGCTCTGCCAGCAACCGCGATGGTACTTACATCGGTACGAATGACAACGCCTCCTGCTGAGATAATCATCAGGTCATTATCTTTCTCGCTGATCACTCGAGCTGTTGCGACACCCCCAGTCTTCCCCGTGACCTTCGAGGTGATTACACCACCACCGCCTCGACTCTGCGTAGGATAATCTTCAATGGGTGTCCTTTTACCGTATCCATTCTCTGTGACCACCAGCAGCTCGCCTCCCTTGGGTGCAAGGTTGAGGGAAACAACCTTGTCTCCTTTAGCCAGTCGAATGCCGCGCACGCCCCCGCTGATACGTGAAGCCGAACGCAGCTCCGCCACCGTGAAGCGGATAGCCTTTCCCTGGGCAGTAATCATCAATACATCGTCATCAGCGTGCGCCAGCTTGGCCCCGATCAGCTTATCGTCCTCCTCCAGGTCCATTGCGATCAACCCGGAGCGGCGCACCACTTCAAATTCATCCATCGCCGTCTTCTTGACCTCGCCTTTTTTAGTAGCAACGATCATATAGTCACGGCTGACCCCCTTGGGAACATAGACAATTGCTGTCACTCGTTCGCGTTGCTCGATGGAAATCAGGTTGATGATATGTTCGCCTTTGGCTGTACGGCTGACATCGGGTAATTCGTAGACCCGCAGCTGGAAGACGCGCCCTCTATCGGTAAAGAAGAGCAAGGAATCATGGCTGTGCGCAACCAGCAAGTGGCGTACTGTGTCGTCTTCGCGAGTAGCCATGCCCGTGATGCCACGTCCCCCTCTGCGTTGCGCTCGGTACGTGTTTGATGGAAGTCGCTTGATATAGCCTTTCTCCGTCAGCGTGACCACTACTTCTTCGTTACGGATCAGGTCTTCTTCCCTGAACTCGCCTGCCTCCGCATCTATAATGTCTGTGTGGCGGGCATCACCATATTTCTCCTTCAACTCCTGCAGGTCTGCTTTAATCAGCTTGCGAATCTCATTGATATCTGCCAACAATATCTGGTAGTAGTCAATGTTTTTCAAAACATCGCGTAACTCTTCTTCGACCTTGCTGCGTTCCAGGGCAGCCAGGCGCGCCAGGCGCATATCCAGGATGGCTTTGCCCTGCTCCTCTGAAAGGTTGAATTGCTGCATGAGGTTAACCAGAGCCACCTCCGATGATGCGGATTCGCGAATGGTTTTGATGACCTCATCCAGGTTATCAAGAGCGATCTTTAAGCCTTCCAGGATATGCTTGCGTGCCTCCGCTTTAGCCAGTTCAAAGCGCGTGCGGCGCGTGATCACCACCTCTCGGTGGTTAATATGATGCTGCAGGAAAGCCTTCAGTGTTAGAATGCGCGGCTGCTGATCTACCAGCGCCAGCATATTCGTATTAAAGGCGCTCTGCATAGCCGTGTACTTGTAGAGCGAGTTCAGTACGCTTTCAGGAGTGGCATCGCGTTTCAGTTCGATAACCATACGCATACCCTGGCGATCAGACTCGTCCCGTATCTCGGAGATGCCATCGATTTTCTTGTCGCGAACCATCTCCGCAATCTTTTTGACCAGCTCAGCCTTGTTCACCTGGTAGGGTAATTCTGTAACGATGATGCTCATGCGCCCACGTTCAGCCTCTTCAATCTTCGTGCGTGCGCGTACCACGATACGTCCGCGCCCATTAGCATAGGTGTTACGAATACCTTCGCGCCCTTGAATGATACCTCCCGTGGGGAAGTCAGGTCCGCGCACAATACGCGACAGCTCTTCTGTTGTAGCATCAGGATTGTCGATCAAGTAAATGATGCCATTGCAAACTTCTACCAGGTTGTGCGGCGGAATATTGGTTGCCATGCCTACCGCGATACCTGTAGAACCATTCAGGAGCAGGTTGGGCAGGCGAGCGGGCATGACCGTCGGCTCTTCGGTCTGGTTATCATAGTTCGGCTTGAAATCGACTGTATCTTTGTCAATATCGCGTAGCAGTTCGTCGGCAATGGCGGCCAGCTTGGCTTCGGTATAGCGCATCGCGGCCGGAGGGTCGTCATCCTGCGAGCCAAAGTTCCCCTGTCCCAATACCAGGGGATAACGCATTGACCAGGGCTGAGCCATACGTACGAGAGAGTCGTACACGGCAGCATCGCCATGCGGGTGATAGCTCTTCAAAACTTCGCCGACGGTACCCGCGCACTTACGAAAGGCTTTGGTGGACTGTAGGCCCATCTGATCCATAGCGTATAGCACGCGGCGATGGACTGGCTTGAGTCCATCGCGTACGTCAGGCAGCGCACGGCTTACTATAACACTCATAGAATAGTCGAGATAGGCGCCCGTCATTTCTTCTACAATACTGACCGTCTTAATATTGCCGAGTTCCATAATATATCCTCATCATAATAAGTCATAGTGGTGACATCCCTTGCGGGTGCCCAGAACAAATAGTGGGTTGAAATGCGTAGCTGGGAAGGGGATCCCATAATATTCGAGCCTACTCTACATATTATAGCACATTTGGAGCGGGGATACGAGCTTTTGGCCTTTTTGGGTTCGCCCAAATTAGACCAATATACCCTAGGCTTTATAAGTGACCTGTGGTATGATTAGCGCAAAAGCGGATTCAGTCAGAGAGAGCATGTTGTGAAAACGATTCTACACTAGGGAGTCGTTGCGCTTATTTTAAACTACAGGGGAGGAAGGCTGGTCCTTATGGCGTTGTTTCTTAGTTCCGTACAATGCTTCGCCATCGGTATAGTTATATTTGCTTTTATTGGGTTTTTACAGGGCTGGAAGCGTATGTTAGTTGTGATGGGATTCACCCTCGCCGCTGTTTTATTTTTATATATTGGCGGCGCTAACGGCATTGCTCAGATTCTCTTTGTGCGTATTCCTCAAACAATTGGTATCTTAACTGGTGGCGCGTTCGGCAAGGGTACTCCGCCGCCCCCAAACACTACCCAAGTACTCATCTCAGCGCTTCTCACTGTGGGGATAGCTATGCTCCTGGGTTTTGTCATTGGCGGCAGGGCTTTTCCTGCCGAAAAAGGTGGCAGCAATACTAGGGATCGTTTTATAGGTATAATACCCGGTATGGTTACAGGCTATGCCGTCATCAGCTATATTAGCCATCTTTTCGCAAGCAATCCATCGATTGCGGTTGGATTGAATACTCCCAACCCGAATACCCTTGGTAGCTATATTGCGATTCTCTTTATTATTGCCCTTGTGGCGCTTATCATTGGCCTGTTGACAGCCAGGTTCGGGAAATAGGTGTAGACGCTTAACATACGAGTACAAGCCGAGGTGAGTATATGAGCAGTAATGCCCCCCAAGTTCAGCAGCCACAAAATGATCCCTGGGTTCCAAAGCGCGATTATGATACATTTCGCCGTGTTCGCCGTGTGGGAACTGGCAAAAAAAGGCATTACGAATTCAAAGGACAACAGCCGGGCGAAACAGTTAAAATGGTGTTACGCAGGCACAAATTATTTCTTATCACACCGGCTTTCCCACTCATCGCCACCATTATTGGCTTAATAGCTATGTATGTATTCGCTGCTAACTTCCCACAGGCTGGTCCGCTCTGGTCCCTCTTAGAGCTCATTTTCATTATCCTTATCATCGTTAGCGCCATTTACTTTCTGTATCACGACCTGGCGCTCTGGTGGCTGGAGGTGACTATCATCACCGATAAGCGAATTATTGCCTGGAAAGGCTTTTTGAACCCGAATCGTCAGGAAATACCTAATCAGAATATAGTACAGGTAGCGGTTGACCAGAGTACGTGGGGTATGCTACTCTTCTATGGAGACCTCCATTTTTACCTGACGGGTGGTAGAGGGTTAATAGTGAAGCATATCCCTAACCCTCAAAAAGTCAGAGATTCCCTACAGAGTATTACCACTAAGGCTAAAGAAGCTGCTAAAACGCCCCCGGCGGAGCCGGTGGTATTCACTGATCCAGATTTGACTGAAGTGCTCGCGAAATTGGCGAAAAACGAATCGGTGCCAACGCTCCCAAACGCGGATGAGAAATATGCTCGTAATCAACGACCCAATAAACCACGTGGTCCCCTGCGCACTTTTGGAGGTCCTCTGCACCTTCCCTGTGAAGTGACGTATACTACGGACGAATATACTGTCCTTTACGTTCAGCGTTCCAAATATGTGCTTGCTGGAAAACTTATCATACCTATCTTACTACTCTTGGCTTTGATTATTGCTACTATCTATGTACGCACTACTTTCCCTTGGACAGTCATGGGTATTTTTGTAATGTTGTTCGTTATCGCATTTGTCATCATCAATTTTATTGATGATGTCTACATCTTAACCAATAGACGCATCATCGAAATTCAGCGCAGAGCCATTTTCCTCACTGAAGAGCATACCTCGACGGAGTACACGACAATCAAGGATGTCCAGGTGTACATGCGCAATCCACTTGAGTTAGCCTTTGATGTCGGTAACGTGATTATTCAGACGCCCGGAAACAACCCGGATATTACCTTTTCGCTTGTTGATCATCCTTTCTCCATTCAAGATATGGTCATTGCCATCAGGCGTTTTAAGGAGAAGGTGGACAGTGCTAAGGCTAAAAACGATCGCAAGAACGAACTGAATGAATGGTTTGGCACGGTTTTGACAGTGCTCGAGAAAAAAATGGTCAACAGGGGTGTACCGAACTTACAGAAGTTGGATTTATGGACAGCAGCGGAACTGGCGCAAGAGCTTGGTATGAAAGTTGTGCCGGTAGGTGAGGATTCCTCGTACCCTAATATTACCCCCGGTCTGATAGTGGCTCAAAATCCCGTACCCGGTACTCTGATGAAGGTTGATTCAGAAGATCCCGGAAACAGACCTCAGATCCGCGTTATTTTGAGTGGACAACCTTGACGAGGTTGATCCTGTTTTTCTAAAACGTGGTAGACGGCACCTGGCCTGGCGCTCGCATGACGCCAGGCCAGGTGCCGTCTACCACGTTTTATTTTGCTATCTATCTCATTCCCGTACGTGCCAGCAGTGCGATACACTCAATGTGGTACGTCTGGGGGAACATATCAATCGGCTGCGCAGAAATCAGGCGATAGCGCCCATTTGCGCAGAGCGATGCGATATCACGTGCCAGCGTGCTGGGGTCACAAGAGACATAGCAGATAGCCCTTGGGGCCAGAGATTGCAGGGCCTGCACTGCTTTTGGGTGGCACCCGGCGCGAGGCGGATCAACCAGAGCCAGGTCAAGGCGCTCGTGTCGATAGTAGAGCTGGCCAAGTAGTCTCTCTAAGGTGCCTTCCAGCGTTGTAATATTGTTCTGATTATTCAAGGTTGCGTTGGCACGAGCATCCATCACGGCGCTTGGCTGTGACTCAATCGCGATTATACGCGTAGCACGAGGCGACAGGAATGCCGAGAAAAGTCCCACGCCACTGTAACCATCCAATACAATGTCTGAACGCTGTGGCTCTAGCATGGCCACGGCCCGTTCCGCCAGGACCGGTGTCTGCACCATATTCACCTGGAAGAAGGAATCAGCGGAAATACGGAAGCGGCGACCCAACACGACATCTGTCAAGAACTCCTGCCCTGCGACTATGCGTCCATAGCGCCCACCAATGCGCTCAATAATCACTCCTACGATACCTGGCGCGGTTGTCATCAACTCCTGTGCCAGTTGCTGCGGATTTTCGAGTACTGAGCCAGGACGGGCATGTATGCTAAGCAGTGTGGGAACAGCTTTCACATTTGACGATGAATCGCTAGTGCTGACAGCTCCAATAGCGCCCCGAATCGTGAAACCCTGAATCATCTCTGCCAGCGACTCGTCAAAATATTGCTTGAGTTTTCCCCGCACTCGCTGGTAGACCATATCCAGGGCAGGGTGTAACAATTCACAGGTCTCGAGATCCTGTACATCATGACTTTCTGTGAGTTTGAAGCCCACTTCTCCTGCGGGACCAACTGAAAACAAAGCAATATTGCGGTAGTGCCAGGGTGAGATACCGCTGGGCATGCCAAGGGTGGGATGGACAATCGCGTCAGGCTGCTTACCTATGCGTACAAGAAGCTGACGAACGATATGTGCTTTCCAGGTCAGTTGTGCTGGGTACGCTATGTGTTGCCACTGGCAACCGCTATCTGTGAGCAGAGGATATTGAGGTTCGACTCGCTCAGGTGCAGTACGCAAGATCTCTAGCAATTCAGCGCGTGCATGGCCTCGGCGTTCTTCAACAATTTCCACCAGTACCCGTTCTCCAGGAATACCTCCAGGCACAAATAATACTCGTCCCTCGTACCGGCCTACGGCATCTCCACCGTAAGCAAGATCTGTTAGTTCAACTTCGATGCTCATATTCACCTCGATGGCACTTGACAAAACGTCCGTATCGCTTCGCCTGTGCCCATCCCAACTTTCCAACGCAATCTACTTTGTTCCAGCAAAGTAGCCCCTGAGCGGGAGTGGGGGTTGCTCCTACTTTTCCTACTAAATCCCCTTATCGCAACCCTTCTATAAAGTGAGTGGTTGTTTGGGTTGGCTATAGAGCCGTGTTCCGAAACGGCTTAAGAAGACCGCTCCAAGCCCTAACAATCCCACTCCAATACTGATGAGCCAACCAATATAGGGGAGAGATCCTACCAGTACCAGCACTGTCAGTCCTACCACGACATCTATGAGGCGCGTATTATACTGTGGAGCTACCGCATGCATAATACGTTCTCCAACGATCCATCCAATAGCCACGGTACCTAGGGCCCATGCTGCGATGAGTCCTAGCGCCAGGATAAGTGCTAATGGAATCGGCAGAATAAGCGCTATTAATACAACCAGAACCGCAGGGGCCAGCAAAATGCTTAGCAACCCGATAATTATACTACGTCGTATCTTAGTCGCCGCTGTTGTTCGTACGAACATTACATGCTCAGGCAGCAGTGTAATCAGCACTATACCCAGGATGACCCATGCAAGCATAGACCATAACGGAAAACTGAACTCACCAATTCTGCTTAAAAACCAGGCATGTCCTGTATGTTGAGTAATAGTGCCATCAAGTTGTGTGCCTTGCTCACTCCGTTTGCTAGCACCATACGTATCAATGTTCCCATGAACCTGGGACCCATTGCGCAAGGTGACAGTTCCGCCGAACAGAGTTACATTGCCATTGATATCCCCTTCAACGATCACATCACTGTTAAAGGCTGTTACGTTCCCTCGTATTTCGCCCTGAATCTCAACTGTCCCACTGAATGAAGTGAGATCACCGCACAATACCTCATTTGGTTCTATCACAATAGTGCTCCCAAATGATGGTCCTTGACCGCTTCTTGTACACGCTCCACCACTGCCGATTATTGGCCTGGTGGCGGCCTGTGCTGCAGGTGATGCCCCTCCAGGTACCTCTTCAATTCCGCTTCCGCCTATCACAAACCATGGGATCAGCAATAATCCAGCCAGTGCGAGCAACAGCCATTGTAAACGTCCGGCTTTTTGCATACTGGAACTCCCCATCATGGCCGTTTATGTTGCCATGACCTTCGCTTTTTACGCTTCTTGTGGATAACGCATCAAGCGAAGCCACATTCCCATCAAAATTACTAAAGTGAGCGCCATTCCTGACAATAGCCAGGTATCGTGGGTGATGAGTGCTAATCCCATTTGTAGATATTGCACGAACAAAACCAATGCGTCTATGCCATCACTCAACAATGCGAGGGCTTTCACCACCAGGTCTGTTTGGAAAAAGAATAAGGCAAGCAGGGAAAGTGAGACCAATCCTATGATTAAGTAGGCAATTGCTGCGAATCTAGGAGTAAAAATGCGTAAGCTAGCAATGCGTGTCTGCTGTTGTGCACGAATGTTTACAAGCTGCTGCGTGATTCGTCTCTGCTGCTCTACTGCCCGCATGATACGTTCAGTCGAAATGTTAGAATACATGCGAGAAACAGGTACACGAAGCAGGGTGTCCAGGCGCTGTTGACGCTCCTCGTGAGTGCGACAAACGACACAATGATTTAGATGCTCCTGGAGTGTCGAAATCTCCGACTGTGCGAGATCATTATCACGCTGAGCGGTTAGCCAAACTTTAGCGTCGCGGCAGCGCATTGATCTGCTCCTCCTCGTTCTGTTTGTTGTCTTTGATGTAGCGCGCCAGTAACTCGCGCGCTCGATGCAAGCGTGCTTTGACTAATGCTGGCGTCAGGTGGAGTGCCATCGATATTTCTTCGTATGATAAATCATACCAGTAGCGCAACACAATCACAGCGCGATACTTGCTCGGCAATCTCTGAAGATATGTTTGTATCTCGTCCTGCTGCTCCCCTTGTAATGCCGATTGCTCTGGCCCTGTTCCCATGTCGGTAATCCATTCCAGAAAAGGGACATCTTCCAGAGGTAATGCCAGAAAGCGCCGTCGCCGCAACTGGTCAATTGCCAGGTGCGAGGCAATCGACAGTAACCAGGTACTAAATTTATGCGCAGGTTTATAAGTGGCAAGCTGTGTATAGGCCCGCACAAATACTTCCTGCGTCACATCTTCTGCTTCAGTCGCGTTGCTCAACATTCGGTAAGCAAGATTCTGCACAGCATCTTTATATCGCTCGACAAGCACTGCGAAGGCATCTTGTTCGCCAGCAAGCACCAGATCGACAATCTCTGCGTCGCTCAACGCCTCCACAATAGCCTCTCGCGCATAATCACTCGATGGACTTTGTACCTCCACCGTAACCCGGCCATCAATAGCTCGATCTCTGCTCGAGATACCCTGAGATATCGTCGCTTCGCTACTTTGCCTGCGACGGGTTCTCTTTGCTGGCTTCGCCAGAGGTCCAAAGACTCCCAGTGTGCTCGAAGCTTGTAGTGCCGATTCCATATTTTTTCACCGCTTGCTATCTTTTTCTTCATTCATAACTTTGACAAAAAATAGGTCTTTCCTTACTATTTACGAGCAGTGTCTAAAAAAGTTGTAATATGAATGTATGATCCCTTGCAGGCAGTGTAACACGAGTAAGCCCAAGAGGCAAGAGACCAGTACTTCAAGCATGCGTTTCACCACTCTACTAAGTATAACAAACAAAAATGAGAGAAAATTCATAACAGTGAAACTCTTTAGTGAAACTTTCCTCATGCCCCATTCGTATTAGTTCACAGAAGAGATTGAATGAATAGGGCAAGAGTGGGTGAGATATGCAGTACACTCAACATATCTACTTCTCGGATGAGACCTTACCAAAAGATGACATCGATACGCTCTTTGAGAAACTGGAACAGCTAGAGCCACCTCCTTCTCTCATAGAGCGTATACTCAAACTCACAATTAAAACACCTTCTGTACCGCACGATCCTGAATCTGGTGATCCCTGGACAGAGTTAGATGGCCTCGTAGTTCGCAAAGACAAGCTCGAGCCGAGCTGATACCGTGTCCGTCCTATGGGCGAATCCTCTACACTTTTTGGATGTCCGTCCTTGCTGTAAATGCAAACTTTAAACTGGTCGTTTGATAACAACTATCCTGGTCAGTCCTACATGAATCGAGCTGCTGAGACAGCTTTCCCACCAGGATAATTGTGTGATTTTCGCCAGGATAAAGTTTGCATTTACACCTTGCATAGATCAACAAAACGGATCAGCAGTTTGCTGAGGATCTGGTGCACGGCTGACTGCCTAATTGTAATCCCACCTCACGCGTTCAAGCAGGTACACAGGCAACTCGTTAATGGCCAGGCGTATCTGCGTCATACCATCGCGCTCGCGCACCGTCACCGTCTGGTCTTCCAGAGTCTGGAAATCCACCGTCACACAGAACGGCGTCCCAATCTCATCTTGGCGGCGATAGCGCCGACCGATATTCGCTACATCGTCGTACTGCGAAACCATCAGGCGCTTCAGACGATTATGGATATCCTTGGCCGTCGTAACCAGCTCTTCCTTGTTCTTCTGTAGCGGCAGCACCGCCACCTTCACTGGGGCAAGCCATGGATGCAGGTGCAACACCGTGCGCCCTTCTTTATCCTTACCCGATGGCGGTTCTTCCTCGTAGGCGTCGAGCAGCAAATTGAGGAAGGTACGATCTACACCCCCAGAGGTCTCGACGATCCAGGGGATATACCGCTCCTTGGTGTCCGGGTCGGTATAGCTCAAATCCTGCCCGCTAAACTGGCTGTGGCGCGAAAGGTCCCAGTCCTGCCGCCAGTGGATGCCCTCCCATTCCTGCCAGCCAAGTACGCTCATATATTCAATGTCAAACGCCTGCTTGGCATAATGCGCAAGCTCATCCTTGCCGTGGGCTCGGAAGCGAATGCGATCCTTTTGGTTAATGATGCCCTTGTACCATTCGAAGCGCCGCTCTTTCCAGTAGTCAAACCACTTCTGCATCTCACTCGGATGCACAAAGAACTGCAGGTCCCACTGCTCGAACTCGCGCTGGCGGAACAGGAAATTCCCAGGCGTGACCTCGTTACGGAACGCCTTCCCGATCTGGCAGATGCCGAACGGAATCTGCATACGCGAAGACTTCAATACATTGTCATAGTCCAGGTAAATGTTCTGGCAGGCCTCACCGCGCAGGTAAGTCTTCATGCGCTCGCCCTCGACCACGCCGATGTAGGTCTCCATCATCAGATTGAAGATGCGTGGCTCCGTGAGTTCCCCGCCGCATACGGGGCATTTATTCTGCTCTAAATTCTCAGGTGGCAGGTGGTCAACTCGAAAACGCCGCTTGCAATTCTTGCAGTCTACCAGGCGATCTACAAAGTTCTCGACGTGCCCGCTGGCCTCCCACACACGAGGATGAGTGATGATATTCCCTTCGATCCCCACCACGTTGTCATTGGTCTGCACCATCGACCACCACCAGTAGCGGCGGATATTGTTGCGCAGTTCGACGCCGAGCGGCCCGAAGTCATAGATGCCTGAAACCCCGCCATAGATCTCGGAGTTGGGGTAGACAAAGCCTCGCCTCTTACACAAAGAAACGATCTTCTCAATTGGGACCAGCGGAAGGTCCTCCATGGACAGCGATGATCTGTCCTCTGTCTGTGTCATGAGTGGATTCCTTTCTTTCTTCCTAAAAAAATTCCCCAGGCGTTCAAGCAACAACGCCCAGGGACGAATGCATGCCTGTGTAGGCCTGGGGCAACTACATATAGCGGCACGATGCGCGGTTCCACCCTGCTTCTTCACCAACGTGTGTGAAGCCACTCATTCAATCCAGCTCCGAAGCGCCGTTCACTTGCTGCGGATTGCCGACCTCGCACCATTTATCGGCTCGCTGCTATCCATGGCAAGCTACTCCTCTCCATCATTGCTGGAGGATTTGTATGTGTTTGTACCAGGCTAGTATACAGGAGATGTAAGAAAGATGCAAGAAGCGAACAGACTTATTCAATCATAATACTGCATACGTCGCTGCCTTGCTCTTCTCATAAACGCTCTTATGAAAAAGAGTGAGCCTAGAAAAAGTAATAACCGTCTCATTTGCATCACCTTTCTTGGTTAAAACACGTTACTGATGTATATACGATTCTCATACGAATTAGTTTAACGGTAGTAAAACAAACTCCTCTCTGGTAGAATTAGATCAAGATACAACTGGCTCTTACTAAATCGGAGAAATATCGTGAGCATCACGCTCAACAACCAGCTTGCCTTAACACATGATGAGGACCCTGACAGATTAATCAGTGAGTTACATGCCTGGGGTATTGACTATTTGATAGGTGGATCCCATTCAATCGTATTGATTGAACGCATGCCTCCTGTCGAGTTGGTGAAACGTCTGGCGCAATGCAAGTACCCGCGAGTGCGTGACGCAAGCATCTCGCTCTTCCTATTGCATCCTGAACTGACCGATGCCATACTCGAAGCCTATCAAACGAGCGAACCAGCAGTCGCCGAGCAGATTGCGGTTTCAACACTGGCAGCCCTTTATCTCCAGCGGCAATGGTCATTTCGTTTTACAGTGGCCCTTGGACACGAACCCTGTTTTCCTGAGCAACGCTTCGCACATCTATGGCAAAGTCGGCAATTACCCCCACCAGCATACCAGTATGGCAAAAAAGGATTGATAGCTTTACAAGAAGCAGAGCAGCAGCGTCGCGGCCTACCGCTGAACTTTATCGGTGATTGGCAGAATCAAATTGATCACTTACTAATTCAGGAGGAGGCCAAACAACACCACTCAGCGGTATCCATTGGATTATTAGAATTGCATGATGAAGAAGAGGGACAGGAGTGTAGCCAGATGAGTATGCGTCACAATGCAACAAGGGCAGATATCGAAAAGTTCTTGAAGGCTTTGGGGAAAACCTTTCGCAAGCCTGGTCGTCTATATCTGGCGGGAGGTGCTGCACTTGTCCACATGGGCCTCCGACCCGGTTCCACCCTGGATATCGATGTGGTGATAGAGACTACGGACGAAGACGAAATGGTCATGGCCATTCGACGGTTGGTGGAGCAGATGCAGCTCAACATCGAGTTCTCTTCACCAGGAGATTTTATTCCTCTCCCATCGCAGTGGATGGCACAAGCAAGGTACATCGGGCGCTACGGATCAGTAGATGCTTTCTACTTTGATTTCTATAGCCTCGCCCTGAGTAAGATATCACGTGGAAGTGACCGCGACCTGATTGATGTCAAACTTCTCGTGCAACAGAAGAATATCACGTTAGAAGGTTTGGATGCCGCGTATAATGAAGTGCTGCCACGCATGGGGAAACGCCCCTATATCAATCTCAACCCTCAAAAATTTGCCGAGCGCTATACTATCGTGCGTCAGCAATTGCAACAACCCTCCTAGGAGAGGAGGCTCCGCATGATCCCGACCTTGCATATTAACCTGTTGGGCGGATTTCGACTTGTCTCAGGTGAAACGTCCGTGAACGGCACCGACTTACCTCGTTTGCAATCCTTGCTGGCCTACCTGCTGCTGCATAGTGGTGTCCCTCAATCGCGCTCACATCTGGCATTTCTGTTCTGGCCCGATTCAACCGACAGCCAGGCCCATGCCAACCTGCGCAACGTCATCCACAAGTTGCGCCAGGCCCTACCGAATGCCGATACTTTCCTCCAAGCCGATCGACAGACACTCCACTGGAAGCCAAACACCCAGGATACTCCCTGGATACTCGATGTGCTCGACTTCAAGACGGCGATTGCCCATGCAGACCAGGCCAGGGATGCGGGTGCAGCAAGCCAGGCATTAATGAAGGCTGTGAAGCTGTACCAGGGGGACCTGCTGCCCAGTTGTTACGATGAATGGATACTCCCCGAACGAGATCGCTTGCACCAGATGTTCCTCAAGACATTGGAACGGCTGATTGAGCTGCAGGAACAGGAGCGCGATTACGATGCCGCCATAGTCACTGCTCAGCGCCTGCTGCGTCACGATCCCTTGCACGAAGCAACCTACCGTCAGCTGATGCGCCTTTACGCGGTCTCCGGCGATCGGGCTGCTGCATTGCGTATCTATCATACCTGTTCTACCGTCCTGGAACGCGAACTGGCAACGCAGCCAGGCAAGGCCACGCGTGCGATCTACGAGCGTCTGCTGCAGGCCGAAGGTGCCCCCCAGGAACAGAAGACACCTCAACCAACACTCGTGGCAGCAGCACCCCTCGTTGGTCGGCAACTTGAATGGGCACAGCTGCAGGCGGTATGGCGCAACAGCGTTGCTGGACGACCCCATCTGCTCCTCATTTCAGGAGAGGCCGGCATCGGCAAAACGCGGCTGGCTGAAGAACTTCTCACCTGGATCGGACGCCAGGGTATCGCCACCTCAATTGCTCGCTGTTATGCAGCTGAGGGCAGGCTTGGGTATGGCCCTATCGCGACAATGACTGAACTCCTGGAGAAGATCCGACCGGTCGTGCTGCAGCGCGGAAACCCTACACAGCGCGCCCAGCTCTTCTATTCCTCGGCATTAATGTCAGCAAAGCGTAATCGTTTCGTGATATCCCCAGAAATGCTGGCTGATGCAGACGCCGGGCTAGCAGCATACGAGAAATTGGGTAACCTGGTCAATATGGGTTGGGGGCACTTTATTATTGGCGCTTTCCACCTGATCCGAGACAGTCTTACAGAGGCCGAAAGGGAGTTGCAGGTAGCGTTGACGATAGGGGAGCGCACTGGAGGCGCAATACTGCGACTACAATGCCTGAGTTATCTGGTTCTGCTTGGCAGAAAACGCGGGCAGGTAGAAGATGTTCGTTGTACTGCCCAACGGGCCTTAGAAATGGCCTCAACGATGCATTTGCCCGATTATATTGGCTTGAACAAAGCAAACCTTGCATGGGTAGCCTGCCGCGAGGAAAAACTGTCTGAGGCATGGGAACACGGTCAAGCCGCTCTGGCAACCTGGCACTCAGTCCCAGCAGGCTATCCCTTTCACTGGACAGCCCTCCTGCCATTAATCGATATAGCACTGGCTCGAGATCAGATCTCAGAAGCGGTTGACTGCGCCAGGTTGCTGCTTGCACCCGAGCAACAACAACTTCTTGAAGCACTGTCTGAAAACTTAGAGGCGGCAGTCCAGGCTTGGGATGCCGGTCAACCGGATTCAGCACGGACGCATCTTCAGCAGGCGATAGTGTTGGCAAGAGAGAGATAGGCTATCTCTGATGACGAATCAACCAATTCTATCGTTCTCATTTCATATTCCAGGTGTACTTACTCCTCTTCCACCACCCTTAAACACCCTTTAATCTGCTCCATATGCGCGCTCAAATGTCCCGTCACAAAATCCTCAATAAACCACTCCAAATTCTTCTCACCAAACTTGATGTGCTGTCCCACTAACTCTAAATTACTATCCCTCAAGCTACCCAACACCTCATCCAGTCTCGCATAGCTACCTGGCAAAGCCGCTTTAATCTCATTCAAACTGTCCGACCCATGCTCACTAATAGCCTTTAAACGCCCCTCATCCTGCTGCGTTCGACCAAAATTGCGCCCTGGCGCAGCTACCAACTGCTCAATCTCCCCAGCCCAGTACGGCATAAATTCCACGATATGGGCCAGATTCTGCATGATCGACCACTCGTTTTCAGCGGGTGTCTTATAAAGCTTACTCTGATCCAACCTTGCCAGTGGACCATCAATGAGCTGGTTTAGCTCGTTGTAAGATTTTTGCATGCTCAGGCGAATCGCCTCTACGTTTGGATTGGCCGGTGTAGTTGACATGAATTTGCCCCTTTACTATTTGGATGTTTTCTTTCATTATGCAATAATGATAAGGGAAGGACAACCATTGGTGGTTGCTTGATCAGGGTCTTTGAACGCTCATGTATACTTAAGAGAAAGAAGCGTGTAACTTCCTCTCCAATGCACGCCGATGGGGAGGAAAAGGCAAAAAAATTACCGCGCGAAATGCGCGCTACTTGCACCATATTTGACAAAGAAGCAACCTTTACTAGCCTAATCGACGAGGAGCCAGAAACATGCACATACCAACATTTCAGGACGTCCTGCTTGCCCAGCGCCAGATTCGCCCTTACCTGCAACGTACACCACTCTACAGCTATCCAGCCATGAATGATTTACTTGGCACCGAAGTCTATATCAAGCACGAGAACTATCAGCCAGTTGGAGCTTTCAAAGTGCGCGGCGGCATTAACCTTATCTCTCAACTAAGCCCCGAAGAGCGGAAGCGAGGCGCGATCGCTGCCTCCACTGGCAATCACGGCCAGTCCGTCGCCTATGCTGCTCGCCTATTCGACGTTAAAGCAATCATCGTTGTCCCTGAGGAGGCCAACCCGGGGAAGGTAGCCGCGATGCAAGGCATGGGGGCTGAAGTGATCTTTTATGGCGCTACCTATGACGAATCCAAGCTACATTGTGAAACGCTGGCTCGTGAGAATGGCCATCGTTATATCCACTCTGGCAACGAGCCTCTGCTCATCGCAGGCGTAGCTACGGAGGGGTTGGAGATGTTGGAAGACGAGCCCGACCTTGAAGTCATCATCGTACCCATCGGCGGTGGTAGCGGAGCTGCTGGAGTTTGCATTGCAGCCCATGCGGTCAATCGGCATATTCAAGTCATCGGGGTGCAGTCCGAGGCGGCTCCCGCGGCCTACGAGACCTGGCGGCAGAGGCGTTTGGTCAATGCTCCCAATCATACCTTTGCCGAGGGCCTGGCGACCGGTGTAGCTTTTGAATTGCCGCAAATGATACTACGAGAATTGCTGCATGACTTTATACTAGTAAGCGAAGAAGAGATTATGCGGGCCATGATATGGATGATCGAACGCACACATACCCTATCGGAGGGTGCCGGAGCTGCCCCTTTAGCAGCAGCTTATCGCATGCGTGACCAGTTGCAAGGCAAAAAGGTCGGACTGGTCTGCTCTGGAGGCAACACTTCATTGGAACACTTGAGACTTTCTTTAGCACTTTAAAAGGACTGGTTGGAAGCAAATGCCTGAAACCCAATCGGATATAGCCGTATTCATGGCACGTTATCCATTTCCCCTCGACGCCTTTCAATTGGAAGCTATAGCACATCTTGCGTCAGATCGCTCGGTCATGGTAGTAGCGCCCACTGGAACAGGCAAAACACTTGTGGCAGAGTACGCTATCTGGCGAGCACGGCAACGAGGGCAGCGCGTCATCTATACGACTCCCCTCAAGGCACTCTCCAACCAGAAGTATCGCGATCTTCGCTCCATTTATGGATTTGATGCCGTCGGGCTGGTGACGGGCGATATTGTAGAAAATAGTAGTGCCTCTATCGTCATCATGACCACCGAAGTCTACCGCAATATGCTATTGGAAGAGGGTGGAGACCGCTTTGCGCGTGACGAAGATGTCATCCCCTCGTCGCTGGTCGATGTTGGCTACATCATATTCGACGAACTGCACTATTTGAGCGATATTGGTCGTGGCCCGGTGTGGGAAGAAGCCATCATCTGTTCACCATCTAACGTTCGATTGGTTGGCCTCTCAGCTACAGTGAGCAACGCAGGGGATTTAGCCGATTGGATCAGTAGAGTACATGGTCCTATCTCGCTAGTAATGCATGAAGAACGTGCAGTACCGCTTGAACACTACTACTTCCTCGGTAACAAGCTACACCTCGTACAGGATGCCGCTGGAAACCGCGTTGAGCGCTTCCCCAATGTGGGCGGCGAAGCTCGCGTGGCTATGCTGATGGGACGTAATCGAACCTACACCTTCGGTGATGAAGATGAAGACGACGAAGGCCAGCGGGATGAAGATAACTTGGAGAAAAAAAGGAAAAAGCCTAAAGCAGCCAGGAGAGAAACAGCAGACGATGAAGCTTCTACCTCGTCCTCGACTACAACAAAAGCTGATCAAGGCCAGCGCCCTAAATCTAGGCGACCTATAGAACACAGAGCGCCTGAGCCTGGAGAGATACTCACAGCCCTGCGCGATGCTGATTTATTGCCTTGCCTCTATTTCCTGCCAGGACGAAAAGTAGTTGAAGAGGCCGCCACGAGCGCTTCTCTGCATCTGTTTACCACTCCAGAAGAGGAAGCTCTTATCAGAGAAGAAGTCAGGGTATGGCTTGAACACCTGCCTAAAGAAGATCGTAATCTGCAACAGGTGCACATACTCGCTGAGATACTCCCTCGCGGACTGGCATTTCATCATGCCGGATTGCTTCCAGGATTGAAGGTATTGGTAGAGACGCTATTTGCACGGGGCCATCTCCACGCGGTTTTTGCGACCGATACACTGGCGCTGGGTATTAACATGCCAGCGCGTGCCGTTGTCGTGGGTAGCCTGAGTAAATTTGATGGCCAGGAAATGCGCCTGCTCACACCCAACGAGTATCGCCAGCTTACAGGACGAGCGGGACGTCGAGGTATGGATGTACGGGGGGCGGCGGTAATTCCTTATTCACCCTGGGAACCATTTGAGGAATCATTTCAGCGCATCACGGGGGAATTGTTGCCTGTCACCAGCTCGTTTGTCATTCGCTATAACTCGGTACTGAACCTCTGGCGACCCGGTGATATCAATCATCTTCGTCGCATCTGTGCCTCCAGTCTGCGCGAATACCAGCGTTATGTACTGTGGGAGCATCGTGAGTTGATGCGCCTGGAGAACCTGGAACGGCGCTATCAGAAAGGCAAGAAGGCAGGCAAGAAAAAAGGTGTGGCCTCCGAAGGGGCAGCACAGGCTATGGAAAAACGGCGCAAGAAAATTGGCGCATACCCGCTCAGTCGCGCAGGAGCTGCCGAACTCGATGGCACAATTTTTGCACTCCGGGCGCTCAACTACTTCGATGAAAATGATGAACTTACGCTTCGAGGCCGCTTATTGCGCAGCATCTTTCATCCTGCGGGCATTTTGATTGTCGAATTGCTGCTGCAAGGAGCGCTCGATGAACTTTCAGCCGCGGAACTTGCCGAGGTCTGTAGCTGGTTCACCTATGATAATGACCGCCGGTTAAATAACCGCAGCATATTGAATAATCGTCTGCTACAAGTACGCCGTGAACTCTGGCGCATTGTACAGCATGTCCACAGCATCGAACAAGAGGCCAGTATCAGTTTTTCCCCTGATATCTTCCCTGATTTTCATAGCGTCGCTCTTTCCTGGTCGCGTGGAATGTCATTGAGTGGCTTGTTACGGCGGATCGACCTTGCCGAGGGCGATCTATTAATGTTACTCAATCAAACAATAGACCTGTTACAGCAGGTGCAGTCGGCGGTAGGACAGGGACTCGACGCGAGGGATATCTGGGAGCTTGGATCGGTCGAAGCCGAAACCTTTACCAGCGCTCAAAGAAAGCAAGCCAGAAGGCGTGCCAAGCAACTTCAAATCTATCGAGAACGCCTGCAACATTTGCGCCCCTTGCTCGCACAAGCCTCTTCCTCCTTGTTGCGCGGCATCATCATACAAAGCCGCACCGTCCCCTCAATGGTAGCCTATGTAAGCGGTGAAGAACTCCCCCTCGATGCCGAAGAAGATACCGATCCCCACGATGTAATCGAGGGTGTTTAACCACTTTTCCTAGAAAACATCAAAACAACAGTAACACCTCGTTTATTGCCAATGATGACACGGCAGTGCAGAGGGCGGTAGCCCTTTTGCCGGGGTAAGAGTACAGGTCGGATAGGCGAGAAAATATTCACAAAAGGCTTCACCAGTTACCATTACTTTGGTCATACTTTTGAGGCTTATGGATTGCCAGGAGCAAGGAAATTGACTAACATGTACAAACGTAAAGTTATACCAGTTGGCAAGACACACGCGCAAGGGAATATACGGGCACGAGATCGAAACATTACAGAAGAAGAGGTAGAGATTTTGATGAAGGCTGAAGCATTGGTAGGAACAGTACTAGGCACCTGTACACTCCAAAAATTGGTAGGGCAGGGAGGCATGGGAGCGGTGTACCTGGCTCAACAAACTCGTCCCCGCCGTCAGGTAGCCGTGAAGGTATTGTTGCCATCAACCACGCTGAAACCACAACACCTGGCTGCTTTCCTGGAGCGTTTCCGGCGTGAGACTGATGCTGCCGCCTCTTTAGAACATCCGAATATTATGCCAGTCTATGAATATGGCGAGCGCGATGGATTAGCCTACCTGGTCATGCCTTTTGTCAGTGGGGGAACGCTGCGCGACGTGATGGAACGCGAAGGAGCCCTGGCGCTACACAAAGTAGTGAACTACCTGGAACAACTGGCTGCCGCGCTGGATTTTGCACACACACGAGGAGTCATTCACCGGGATATCAAGCCGGCCAATATTTTACTGACTCCAGAAGGACGATTATTGCTTACCGATTTCGGGTTGGTCAAAGTGGTCTCAGAAGGACAGCTAGCACGAGTGCGTTTGACCGGCGCGGGTGCGCCAGTTGGAACACCTGATTATATGTCCCCGGAACAGGTAATGGGAGGAGAGGTAGATGGGCGTGCAGACCAATATTCGCTGGGTATTATTCTCTATCAGATGGTGACAGGCACGACGCCATTTCAGGGAGAGACCCCAATGCAAATAGCGGCTCAACAGTTGCATATGCAGCCTTCCTCACCTCGTATGTTCCGCTCCGATTTGCCGGTCGCGGCTGAGCAGGTCATGCTTAAAGCTATGGCGAAGCGTCCTGGGGATCGCTATACGTATGCTCAGGAACTTGCAACAGCGTTCCGCATGGCCTTGCAAACCCATGATGTGCAATTACAACAGGAGACAGTTAAACGCAATGCATTTACAACAAGCGGTCTGACTGCTTCAGGTTTATTTGCTCCCCGTGGACTTTTTGACCCTAGTTGGCAGTCAGGCGCACTCCCTTCTGTGACCAACGAGCAGCATACTGCTATGGGTGCAGATACAGGTACTCACCAAGCAGCAACCGCTCCAACACGCTCATCCGGTTTGCTTTCGCGAACAGGTATGTTTCCCAGGGTAGGGAATAACACGCGTGTATTGCCAGCAGCAGATAATACAAATCCTACTACCCCTGGCAGTGAGTTACCAACATCTACAGGTGCGCAGCCCGTAGTGCCTCAACCAGGATTCAACGAAATGTCCCCTTCACTCAGTACAATGCTGGGTAATGGAATGCCTTCTTCCTCAACGGGAACGCAACCGGCTGTCCTACCCCAGGGTTTGAGTCAAATGTCGCCCTCCCGGAATGTTTCTACGGGCGCTTTGAACGTGCCGAACTACGAGCAGATGGGCCCAGGAACAATCAAATTGACGGGACCAATGAAAGTTGTACAGGTGCCCATTGTGGGTCAGCCAGGCCAATATGTTACTGGTTTGCTGCCTGTGCAGCCAGATGCGCAATCCTCACCTCCGGCAAACACTCCGCCCAAGCAACTCCAGAAAATAGCCCTGGCAGTCGCTTTGGTGATACTCTTAATTGCTGGCACTACTGGAATTTGGTATATGCGTACCCATAGTGGGCAGAAATCGCCTGCCCCTAAAGCAACCTCGCCCGGTGTACTCTCGACGCCCAATATGCAGGCAACTACGGCGGCGCAGGCTACAGCAACGGCGCAATCGCATATCATCCTCTCGGATCCCTTGAGCCAGAATATACGCAATTTCCCTGTCTCCAACAGCGGTACTAAGATCTACCAGTTTAAGGATGGAGCTTACCATATGACCAACCTCGGAAATAGTGGTATTGCCGTTGTCTTGCAACAGGCCCTTCCCAATGTGCCAATCGGCTATACCCTGACGATGCAGGAGATCAAGGGAGATGATACCAGCACCGATAACTCATTTGGCATGATCTTACGCTACAGCCAGCAGACCAAAGGGAACCAGACCATTAACACGTTCTACAGCTTTGAGGTATTCAATTATAATGGTGGCCAGTACAGATTCTACAAGTACGACAACAGTAAGGGGTCATCTGTTAACCCCTGGACACAGGTCTGGTCACAACCATTTGGACATGAATTTCACCAGGGCCATGGCCCTGGTAGTATCAACACCATCAAAGTCTTCGCGAATGGTGGAACGTTTACCTTTACGGTCAATGGGAAAAACGTTGGAAGTGCCAAGGATAACTCTTATAAATCCGGCACCGTTGGAATGCTGGTGAATCTCAAAGGGACCGAGGTTGCCTTCTCAAACATGTTAATCACTAACAATTGAGAACAAGTACTTTGGTCACATCCCCAAGGCTAATACATTGTCAGGACTACCTCGTTTGATTAACATACAAACAAGGGGTTTTCTCGTGTCAGGCTTTAAGAGCCTATAAGCAGCAGTGAGAGGTAGGTCTGAATGAGTGCTGAAGCTTTGGTAGGAAAAGTTCTGGGAAGCTGTACACTCCAACGAGTAATAGGCTCGGGGAGTATGGGAACCGTGTTCCTGGCTCAACAGTCCCAGCCACACCGCAAGGTCGCTGTAAAAGTATTTTTAAGTGCATCCACGCTAGAACCTCTCCAATATATGGATTTCCTGGTGCGCTTCCGTCATGAGATGGAGGCTGTCGCCTCATTGGAACACCCCAACATTCTCTCAATCTATGAGTATGGTGAGCGCGATGGCTTCACGTACCTTGTCACGCCATTTGTGAATGGACAATCCCTGGAGAAGGTGCTCAAACAACAGGGGAAGCTTCCTTTTCCAAGGATTGTAAACTACCTCGACCAGCTAGCTACCGCTTTAGATTTTGCGCATGAGCATGGAGTTCTCCATCGAGATGTCAAACCTGCCAACATCCTGGTCACGGCTGATGATAAGCTGTTTCTCACTGATTTTGCATTGTCAAAGGTGATGGCGGAGGAGCAAGTCACGCAGGTACGCCAGTTTAGAGTAGGGATGTTAGATTATCAATCTCCGGAACAGGTAATCGGTAAAGAAGTCGACGAAACGGCAGACCTGTATTCGCTGGGAGCGGTCCTTTATCACATGGTCACGGGAACTGCTCCTTTCCAGGGGGCTTCACTTATGGAGGTCGCAAAACAGCATCTCCAATCTCCCCCGCTCTCGCCTACCGCGAAACGTATAGATTTGCCAGTTGCCGCCGAACGAGCTATGTTGAGAGCTCTGGCGAAACGCCGCGCTGCTCGGTACCCCCATGCTCAGGATCTTGCTAATGCCTTCCGTCTTGCCCTGGCTACCGCGCAAACTCGGCCAGTTCGTACGCAAGAAGATAAATTATCACACAGCAATAGAACCAGTGCAGACCTCTTTCCTCCTCGTAGTTTATCTGACCCGAAGCCGAGCACAGGTATTCTGACAACGTTCAATAGTGAGCAGGCCTCGAATCAATCCTCACAGGCTATGCATACCAAAGCCTCAACGCCGGCTCCATTGACTGACGCATTTACGGCTAATACGAAGCAGGTATCGAATCAATCCTCACAGGCTATGCATACCAAAGCCTCGACATCGGCTCCATCGACTGATGCATTTATCAGCTTCAACAAACCTGGAATGCTTGCAGAACGAAAAACGGACGGCGAAAAAACATCAAACCCGCTGCCAGAGGCTCATTCAAATCCAACAATACCTCTACAAGATACTCCTGTTTCTCTGTCGCAGACCACGCATCCGGCAGATAAGTTGGCACTAGCAGACGCTGAACAAGAAAACACAGGTACAATCATTAAATTGACAGGCCCGGCAAAAATCGTCAATGTGCCCATTGCTGGTCAACCAGGTCGCTACGTCACAGGTTTGCTGCCCGTCCTTCCTGCAACCCAGCAGGAGGATAAAGAACCACCTGCTGGAACAAGCAAGAAGGAGCGCCTGCAAGAGCACTTCAAAGTTATCGGTTTGGCTCTGGCAGCCTTGCTGGTACTGAGCGCTGGAACTTTCTGGTTTGCGTATTCGCACTCTAGTTCGACAAACAAGACTCGCAAAGGTACGATTATTGTCAGAACTCCTGATGTGGGAGTCACTATGACAGCGCAAGCTATTGCCACAGCTAACGCAAATATTATTCTCTCAGATCCTTTAACTCGGAATATCTATAATTGGCCTATTAGCGCCAGCGGTCCGATTACCTACGTCTTTAAAGATGGAGCGTACCACATCACTGATAACGATGATAACCGGGGAGCACCCGCTATATTGCCTGATCTCACATTGAAAAGTGCATTTGCCTATACATTGACCATGGAAGAGATAAAAGGAGATGACACCTCAGTCAATAATGCGTTTGGCATGATTATGCGCGCCAGTATACAGAACAAGAATGGCAAAGCAATTACGACGTTCTATTCCTTTGAAGTCCAAAATAATGCGGGCGGAGAGTATCAGCTCTGGAAGTACGATGATAGTCAGGGGAGCAGTGCCAGCTTCTGGAAGAAACTCGCCTTTCATGCGTTTGGCAAAGAATTTCACCAGGGTCAGGGGCCTAAAAGTATCAATACCTTCAAAATCATCGCGAATGGCAAGAACTTTACGTTGTTAGTAAATGGAAAGCAAGTATGGACTGTTCAAGATAGCTCGTTTGCCAGTGGCGGCATTGGAATGCTGGTAAACCTGAAGGGAACCGAGGTTGCCTTCTCAAATCTGAAACTCACGTATACTTAGAAACGTAGGAGGCACTCCTTGACTAACTTCTTGATTTCTCTAACACTTATTATCACTGGCTTCCTCTGTATCATGAATGCAGTTTTTGCTGTGATATTTCGCAAAAGGCGCATTATCGAAACTCTGTCTTATATAGCTACTGGTCTGCTTGAGCTTGGATTTTTTATGTTTACGTTGTTGCTTCGCCTCGGCATACTCACCCACATTCCTTACCATCTGCCACCAGGATTACCCTTCAATCGCGCGGAAATAGGAGCAGCCATTTCCATTGGAATAGGTTTATTTCCCGCGGCCTACTGGCATCGTACCTCTTTATCTCAGGTGCGAGAGCGAATAGCACAAGATGCCCATGTTCTGAAAGAACGGGATGGCAGTGTACGTGTGCGCAGCAACGCTCCCAGCGAATGGATGAATTAAATCGACCTCATTGGATATAAAACCCGCAATTACGTTTAACTCTGCCATCCACGCATAAACCAGGGGTGCAGGGGACGGAGTCCCTTGCCGGGGTTCGGGGTGGCCCCGACCTCTTCCCCCTCGCATAGCGGGCCTGCGGCCCGCCAAAGGAATTATGAGTGGATGGCAGTTTAACTGCCTTGACAATCATGTTTTCAATGGTAGTAACTATTCAGAAAGAGGTGCAAGATCATGAAGGGATAAGTTTAATGTCTTCTGAACAGAATGCATTTCCTATATCAAGCCAGGTATTGTCGCAACCCATACCGTCGACATATAGCAGTGTACCGCCTGCCATTGTAGCACGAGATTTACTGCGTGTATTTGGACAGAAAACCGCAGTAAACCATCTGAACCTGGCAGTGCAGCGTGGCGAGTTTTATGGCTTCCTGGGACCAAATGGAGCGGGAAAATCGACAACAATCAAAATGCTGACTGGCCTATTGCGTCCTACGGCAGGAACGGCATTCGTTGGCGGCGTCAATGTATGGCAGGACCCGCTGCATGCTCGTGCTCTGATGGGCGTGCTGCCTGAATACCTGAACCTTTATGAACGTTTAACCGGCAAGGAATTTCTCACGTTTGCCGGGCATATGTATGGCGTCCCAGAAGCCGATGTCCGGCACCGAGCAGAAGAGCTTCTTCATATACTGACACTCACTGAAGACGCTGATAAGCTGATTGTAGATTACTCACTAGGCATGCGAAAGAAGATTGCATTGGCCGCAGCACTTATCCATCGTCCGCAGGTGCTCTTCCTGGACGAGCCATTCGAGGGTATTGATCCCGTCAGCTCCCGCACTATACGCGACATCTTGCGCGACCTGACACAGCATGGCACCACCATCTTCTTCTCCTCCCATATTATGGAAGTGGTTGAACGTCTCTGTACACGTGTGGGCATCATCAATCAGGGTATTCTTGTGGCTGAAGGCACATTGCAAGAATTACGCGAAAAAGCGAGCGGTGAAAATAAAGATGCGACCCTGGAGGATATCTTCCTCAATGTGATTGGCGCGCGCGAAGAGACTCACAACCTGAGCTGGCTGGAGTAGAGGGGGAGCAATAAGCATGGTCATTCACGCTGATAAACTACACTGGCTGTTCTGGTTGCGCTGGAAAACGCTCACCCGTGGTTTCACTCGCAATCCGGCAAGCATAGTGGGAGCCATTTTCTTGCTGTTGTTTGTCCTCTGGTTAGCCGGTTCAGCCGCAGTGGGTACGTTTTTTGCCTATCGTTATCTGCCATCTCCTGCCAATTCAGAGGCTTTATACCTGGTGCTGACAGGAGTCCTTTTCCTGTGGATTATGTTGCCCTTATTAGAGTTCTCGGCCAATGAAGGGCTAGACGTCTCGAAGCTAACCTTGTTTCCACTCACTCGAGCAGAACTGATGGTGAGCCTTTTATTCTCGACACTGCTCGATATCCCGACGCTGGGACTGGTGCTGGTGTTAGCTGCTGTTGTTGCGGGTTGGTCAGTTTCCGCGCCAGTGGCTATTCTGGCATTCGTAATCATGCTCATCTTCTACGTCCAGGTAGTTGGCATCAGTCAGTTAGTGCTGGCGCTGTTCATGCGCGTCTTGCAAGGCCGCCGTTTCCGTGATCTAAGCATTATCATTATCGCTATCTTCACTTCATCCTGTTACCTGTTACAGCAGTTCGTCTTTGGTGGGGCAAGATTCCTGCACTTGTACGACAACTTGAAAAGCGCAAGTTTTTCGCCTTATCTACAGTGGCTGCCTTCGGGCTTCGCGGCTCGCTCAATTACGCAAGCTGAACAGGGGAATTGGGGAGCGAGCCTGGCCTCGTTAGCATTGTTAGTGGTTACTAGCATACTCGCACTATATCTCTGGCAGGTCATTCTTGAACGTAGTCTTAGTTCTTCCGAGGCTGGTGGCTCTGCCCGTGCTCGCAATCGTCGTCAGCCAGCCGCCACTTTGGCTTTTGGCGCTCAGCCAGTCACAACGAGCTTCTGGGGACGAATTATTCCCCCTCAGGTCTCTGCTATCACTCTCAAAGATTTGAAGTACTTCTGGCGTGATCCTCAGCTCAAGTCGATGATGTTTCAATCGGTGATCTACGTGGCTATCTTTCTTGTAGGTCCGCTTCTGAATCCCAATAGCTCACTTTTTGGCGGCAGCGTCTACGTCTTACTCATCACGCCCCTGGTCGTGCTCTTGTTCATGCTGACTCTTTCGCTCAATACACTTGGTTTGGAGAGGCAAAGTCTCACCACGCTATTCTTGTTCCCTGTTGCTCCACAGCGCATTCTCTGGGGCAAGAATCTGGCGGTGTTTACGCTGGGGATAGTGGAGTTGCTCTTACTTATAGCCCTGGGAGCGTTTCTGACTCGTGCTTGGAATCTCGTCCTGCCTGTTCTTGTCGTTGGGTTGGCTGGTATGGGCGTAACCCTGGGTTGCGGCAATTTCACCTCGGTCTACTTCCCACAGTTTGTGCGCCAGATGCAAAGAGGCTTTCGCGCAACAGGTCAAACCTCGCAGTCAGGCTGCCTACGCGCAGTCATGTCGCTTGTGATGCTGGTGGTAACGGCGATTTTGCTCATACCGGTGGCGTTGGCGCTGGGTTTACCCATGTACTACAGTGTGGAATGGATTTGGGGCATTACAGTACCCCTGGCCTTGATCTACGGCGTCGCCTTTCACCAGGTCGTGACACGACTGGTTGCGCCGCGCATTCTTGAGAAAGCGCCTGAGATCCTGGCGATTACGACGCGAGAGTAAGGCTATTTCTTGTCTTTCTGCCTGGCGGAAGCGCCAGAGCGCGCATACCTTCCAAATAGCACAATAGGCACAATCAAGAGAGCAATCACCAGTACATATGCCCCAATGTTGATCACCGTTCCCCATACAGAAGCCTCTTGCGGAGTCGTTCCGATCAAAGGTGGGTAGAGGCCCGTTATGATAAAACGCGGATTTCCTCCAACCAGAACCGTATTGACAATTCGCTTGCCAAGGATGTCCAGCATAGCCACGTTACCACCTTTGAGCGCGATAAAGCCAAGCTGTCCATCACTGGTAATAGCAATCGATTGGGGTGCAACACCGAGTTGAATGGTGTAAGCAGGCTCATGAGGTAGCGTTCTCGTTCCAGGGTTTACAGGACTGAGAACATCGACCTGCTTATTCTGCATATCGGGTACGTAGACTTCACTTGTATACGCGTTATAATCCATTGGGCCGAAAGAGCCTCTACTGAAGAGCGGAGGTGAAAGTTTGTGGGTACCCAGGTCTACAGCGTAAACGCTGCCATTACGGGTTGTAACATACGCCGTGAAGCCCGGAGGAATACTAACATATTGCGGTCCGCCTGGTATAGGAATACTGGCAATTTGTCTACCGTGCTCAAAGACAATCAGCGAGGTAGAATCGGCTACCCAGAGTTGATTACTGTCACCTCCTGAAGCACCAGCTCCCACGACGGCTACCGCCAGGCCATAAACGGGACCGCCAGTTTTGATTGTCTGTTTGATCGCGCAATTGCCAGGGTCGAGCGCTGTGACGCTAGCTGCACCATTACCTGCCGTATAAAGGACGTTGATCCCCGGATCAAACGCCAGCAGTGAAGGCTGTCCGGGAACGTTCGCGCGGCAAATGGTTTGTCCAGTTTTGGCTGCCAGCATACTCACACGCCCTAATGTTGGCTGCGTGACATAGAGAAAACGACCATCCAGGCTAAGATAGATCGTTTCGGGGTCACCACCCAGCGCAAAGCTACTGGTAACTTTCTGTTGACCTATATCTATGACGCTAACGCCTTTTGATGCGCCCGCTATGTATGCCAGGTTCGGTGCTCCTCCATCAGCATAGGCGTGCTGAGAGCCAGGAAAAAGGAACAAGAGCAACGCCAGGACAAACAACAGTGGGACAACCCGCCAATTTATCTTAGATATCTTCATCCTGAGATTCCTTCATTCGAGCTGTTATGCCTGCGGTGTGAGCGACAACCATCCCTTACTATGCTGGCTGAGGCGATAAAGCTCTGTCGGATAGGAGAGTGATAGATAGACACTAGAGGCATTCGTCGGGTCTGTCGCTAACACCGCCAGGTTGCCGTTGATATGCGGAAGAGCATTCCAGCTATGTCCGCCATCATCGCTGCGATACACACTTGTGCCAGTCTTGCCATAAATGACCTGCGGCTGTGCCGGTGAAACCGCCAGCGAGGCAAAAGAAGCCTGCGTGTACACCAGCTTAAACGTCTTACCACCGTCGAGTGAAGAATAGATACCGGCGTCACCCGAAGCGTATATTGGGCTGTGAGGTCCGGCCGTCGTCATATCATTGATGCTACCAGTGATATTCTTAATTACCTGCCAGTGAATCCCGCCATCCGTACTGCTCGCCATACCGTCGCTTCCATAGACCAGCAGATGACCCGGAACCCCAGGAATGGCGAGAACTCCAAAGATCAGTCCAAAAGGCAGTGTTCCCGTGCTGGTGAAATGCTGTCCATCATCCAGGCTTCTTTTCAGGCCTAATGTTCCCAGGTCAGGCAGGTACGTGTACACTTCATCAGGCGTATCATTGCCGGGCGCTAAGACAAAGATCGTTTTAGGGGTAAGACTTGCTGCAGCGACTGAAAGTTTCCATGTGCGCCCTTCGTCTGCACTCGTATAGAGTCCGACTGTCCCTGCATGCGTAATGATGGCCGGCTGTGTCAATACATAGAGCCTCTGTGAATTGAGTGGGCTGTACGCGAGCGAATAGGTCATCAGCCCATCCATTGGTTGATTGCTACCCCCTGCCACTTCCTGCCATGTTGTGCCCCCGTCTTCTGATCGGAAAAGCCCATAATGTGTCGCCAGCATAAGGACATGCGAAGGTAGTACCAGCAACGAATGCACATGGTTGGCTGCCGTGCCAAATCCATTTACACGCACGGGAGTAGGATTCGCCGCTGGCTGTGTGCCAGTTGTATCGCCTCCACATGCGACAAGCTGCAATGCGATCAAACCCATTAACAAAGAGCTCACAATAAGTAAAGAAGGTCTGTAATAAGAAGAACAAGAGCGAAACATATATATACCTCATTACATTACAATGTTGTGCCTGAAACCATATACGAGGATATTATAGCAGTTTAGTACAGTAACTGCTCAGTAGGGAGGTAAATGAGGCGCCAAAACACCATCAAAATGGCGTCTGCAATTTCACACTTGCCTCGTGGAGTGTAGCATCAGGGGTGCGTATCTGAATGCGTATCTGCCAGTCACCGGCCATGCTTAGATCACCCCTCGCGCTGAAATGCCCTTTGCCATCCGGTAGCAGATTCAGCGTGTCCGTACCCATATCCATATCCAGCATGGTCGTGTACAGCGAAACGCCTATATTTGTCGCAGGTGCCCGGGTACTATTGTCTGCCGCGCTCACCGTAAACACGTTGGTGCCAAAACGATTGGGATTGACGGTCAGCGTAGCTGTAAACTTCCCATCGGTTGTTCTTACCGAGGTAGTAAAGGGCTGAGCTTTGCCCCCTGTTTGCTGCTGTTGCTGTGCGGCTGAGATTGGCGATAATGTACCGCCAAATACATTCAGCAGTCCCACACAGATTATTACGCCCACGCCCAATAATGGTTCCCAGCGCAAAACCCTGCTGAGGAGTTGCGTCCCATTTGTCATTCGTCCCTCGCGCAGCTTCACCTGCTGGGCAATCAACTTCGTGGCATGGCCTGGCTCTGCAGTCGTTGTTGTTGCCTGTTGATGTGTGACTAACGGAGCTGCATGATTTTGCTCTGCTGCTTCTACTGCCTGGGCTGCCTTTAAACGTCCAGCAACATAACTGTACTTCTTATATTCTTTTTTCAAACGTGGGCGTAGCAATCCAACATGGATAGCGCTGGTTAATAGCAAACCGCCTACCAGCAAAATCTTGATTAGCAGCGCTCGTCCATAAGCAGTAGTGAGAAATTGCTGCCACGAACTCAGGTGGAATGTAGCGTTGAACGGACCTGTAACGGCCATAATAAGTACGCCGGCTATAGCGAAAGGAGAATAGTAGGGGAGCACTGTAACCAGGGAACGCGCCTGCTCTGCCACAGGACGCCGCCGGAGTACTGGCAAATAGATAGTTGCGATGTAGAACATGCCCCCCACCCAGAGCGCCGCCGCCAGTAGGTGCAGCCAATCTAGTACAATGGCGTAGGACACAATGTGAGGGCTGACTGCAGCCGCGTGACTGGACATCGTGATAGCAATGAATAAGGCAGAACCGAGGAGCAGATTCGCCAGCGGCAGCAGCGTATTGACCAGCCGCGGCCGCTGCTGTCGCCAGAGCATATACAACGCTAGTATGATTGCCAGTACAATAACGAACTCGCGCACCAGCCAGTATGTGCCAAATCGCCCGCTGGTAGCCAGGCCCGCAAGTAGCGTGGGTGATAAAGCTGAGCCCCAATCGCCACCTGTAAGATTAAGTGCCTGTCCCACCAGCACACCAATATTAGCCAGGAAGAGTACGACCAGTGTGGGCAGCGAAAAATAGCGCTCAAAGCGTCGTTGCACTCGTTCGTTTGTGGTCCTCTCTTCCCGGTGAGATTCTGCCGAAATCGTGAGTACAAAGTTAATCCAGAGCTGCGCTCCCATCCAGAACACTGCTCCCAGTTCGACGAGTGTTATCATGACTAGGTTGAAGAGCGTCGGGCCATCGATCTGGCCGGTATAAAGGCCCGTCAGATTGCCACTGCCAAGCACATTCTGACCTGGATTCGAGCCTGGGCTGAGAGAAGGGACGGTGCCATCTGGTCGTGAAACACTGAAAATGAAAGAACCTCTCAGGATATGGCCATCGGCGGCTGAGTCGGTGCGCCATATGACGATGTATACTGCTGGCGGCAAGTTTGACTGCAGCGAAAGGTCCATCTCTGTTGGATCATTGGGCGAGACATGGGCATCTTGCTTGTCGACTCGCTTGTTTTCTCCGTTCACCACGACGACAGTACTAAAAGCAGGATTCAAGTCCTCGCTAAACCACATGCGCACCTGCTGAGGGGCTATGCTCAGCACAGAATCTTTCGCCGGATCGGATCGCAGCAGGATAGCATGCGCGCTCGCTATGGCGGGAAAAAGTAGTGTCAGGCATACCGCAAGCGGTACGCCTATCAGTAAAAAGCGTCGAGTTGTAAATCTATGCAAAATAGAAATCATCTGCTTTATCCAGTTCTCAACCAGCTTTGCTTGTAATATACATGTATTGTCTTCCATCTCAATTGTAGCGTCAAGGGACCTCTTCCTCCAAAGGTATCAATCCATAGCGAACGGCAAAGCGTACCAGATGAGTTATATCTTGCAGTCCCAGCTTCTCCATTACGTTTGCCCTGTGTGCTTGCACCGTTTTGATGCTCAGCACCAACTGATCTGCGATTTCCTGGTTTGTGCGTCCTTCGGCAACCAATCTCAGCACCTCTATTTCGCGAGGAGTCAGGACACGCAGTTCTTGTGCAAGGCTTGAAGCTCTGGCCTTATCCTGCTGCAGAGATGCTGGGGCCGTAGTTGACGAGTCAGATACATATGCGCGTATGAGCGCCTTTGCCAGGCCGGGATAAAGAAATGCGCCACCATGGGCAACTGCCTGAATCGCCATGTGCAGCTCCGTAGGCGCGGCTTTCTTTACCAGGTATCCTGCTGCTCCCATCCGGAGCGCCTGCAGAAAATATTCCTCACTTTCGTGCATGGTCAGGATAAGCACTTGCGTTGCTGGATACTGGCGTCGAATATGCTCGCAGGCCTCCAACCCATCCATGTCGGGCATGCTAATATCCATCACAACAACGTCTGGTTCCAGGTTTCGTACCATTTCTACTGCTTCTCGACCGGTGCGTGCTTCGCCTACGATCTCTATCTCTTCCTGTAAGCTGAGCAGTATCTTGAGACCTTGCCGCAGTATGTCATGGTCATCGGCAAGCAAGACATGGATAGGAGCATTCGAAGAGCTTTCATCAGGCATTTGCAGCATCCTTAGTATGTGCTAGAGGGAGAGGCAAGCTGACTTCTACGGTTGTTCCTTGCCCTGGTCGAGATGCAATGGTCACTTTCCCCCCAAGTAAGCCCGCTCGTTCACGCATTCCTAATATCCCCAGTCCTGAGCCATGCTGGTCTGGATCATAGCCACAGCCGTCGTCGCGAACTTGCATGAGGATGTACTGCGAATCCCGCCTGAGTGAAATGCTAGCCCGTTGCGCGTGGGCGTGACGTGCAACATTAGTGAGACACTCCTGTGCTATACGGAAAAGCGTCGTTTCGTAAAGCGCAGCCTGATGGTACTCACTCCAGATGTCCTCTACACTTTCCAGGTATACCTCTACTGGCAATTGTAAACGTTGGCGACTGTCTTCCGCTAACCAACGCAGTGCTGCATGCAAACCAAGGTCGTCCAGGACACTCGGGCGCAGTTGTAGAGCCAGGGTGCGAATGTTTTCTAGCGTCTGTTGAGTCAGTCGTGTCAGTTGATCGATCCCCCTACGTAGTTGTTCGCGTACATCCTTTGGAATAGCCGTTTCCGGCAAGTTCTGGAGAGACTGATTTAGAATCTCTACATGGATGAGAAGCGCAGTGAGATTTTGACTACTCTCATCGTGCAACTCAAGTGACAGGCGGCGACGTTCTTCCTCTTGTGCCTGCAAGATCAGCATTGCCTGGGCACGTCTTGCAGCCTCCAGTTGATCAAGCATACTGTTGAAAGCAAGCGCCAGTTCACCTATTTCTGAATCAGAAGGTGTATCATTCGCACGAGTTTCCGTCTTTCCCGCGCTGACTGCCCGGATTGTATGCAGTAAGCTGAAGAGAGGGCGAAAGCTCGCACGCAGTAATAACACATTGATTAGCAAGCTTAGCAACGTAGCAAAGACGATAAAACCGGTATCAATCAGATAATGATGGGCCTCTAGATTGTGACTTGTGATCCATAGACCTGCTAGTGCCTCAACAAGCAGCATCAAGCAGTTGGCAAGTATGACTTTCTCAAAAAGAGAGAGCCGCCAACGCCTTAAATGCCTGGCACGAAAACGGGTACCACCTGGCACGTCTATGACTCACTTCCTGCTATGGTAATACCATCTCTAGTTCAGACTTCTTGATATTCATTGTACCTGAATGAATAATGTCTGTTGAAGGTCATCAAAACCATCAGCGTGAGCCACGATACTGATCTCCCAGGGGCCAGCCATATACAATTGTAGTTGTGTTGCGTAGTTCCCCATCCCCAACTGCTTGTTACGAATTTGATTCGTCGCCATATCCATATTGGTCATCCTGGCGCTAGAAATGACCTGCGCCTGCTCAATGGGTAGACCCTGGGGATCGGTCAGGTGTAACTCCAGGGTCATGATCCCGGTTGAAACAGGCTGATGTTGATCAATGCGCACTTGCATGGTAGCGGGCGCCTGTGTCCTGATTGTTGCAGCGAAGATCAGCACACTGATGCAGGATACAGCCAGCAAGCACCAGAAAAAAGGTCTCACTCGCATAAGTATACCTCTTTCTCCTCAGTGTGTGCTCTTCGCTCTAAGTCATGTCCTATGGGCTTTTGGTAGCTTCTTCCTCTTGTTCCTGCTGTTGGGCAACTGTTTTGCGCATAGAACCCAAGGGGGAAGCGGAAGAAATACGCCGTCCCACTGCTAAACCAGCTCCCAGGCCAATCAGCAAGGCGAGCACGCCCACAACAATGGGAACCCAGAGCGGTGTGCCTCCAGCGCCAGATGTTGTCGTCGTGTTTGGGGGCGTAGTACCCTGACCTGTTGTTGTAGCGACCGGCGTAGGTGTCACAGTTGCGCCTGTTCGCACAGTGAAGACAAAAGCGCCCTGGTCGGGGTCGCCATCCACTGCCGATACGGTAATCCATCGCACCACATAGACACCGCTACTGTGAGCAGCATCGGGTTTGATCGTAATCGACATCTCTTTTGGATTAGTCAGGGATACAGTTGCGTTTCCCTGGCTAATTAACTCGCCACTGGGGCTGTAGACAAAGAGATTGCTTTTCTTAGGGTCTGGGTTGATGTTCTCGGCGGTAAACACTGTCACCTTAGTTGGGGCTTGTGTGACGGTTGAGCCGATAGCCGGGATCGCACTGAGCACCTTTGCATGGGCAGGATAGGTAGCATGGGCAGAGACTATTCCTGCCATAACCAGGAAAATGCCCAGGCTAAGTAATGACGCAGTCAGTAGTTGTATGCGGCGATGTAGTGTACTCATAAAAGTTCACTCACTTTTCTTTCAAAATAGGGGCATGCTAACTTGCCCACAGCCTGCTAAACCTCGTTGGTGCCGGGCTGCCTTCTTGCTTCTTAAGAATGCGAACCTAGTATATCTTGTATGGTCTAAGATGCCTATTAGTATGAATCCCTATTTTTCTCCCTAGGATGCTCTTTCGATCAGTTTGTGAGTATATGCCATGAACTCCACCCTCGACGCCTTTCGCAATTCTAAGCTATAATACACCTGTATGGAGAATGGAGACAAGTTAGCAGAACTAGAAGCATTGCTTCAAGTCACATTTAACGAGCGCTCGTTTTTACAGCGAGCGGTTACGCATCATTCCTGCTGCCCGGAAACAGCCATACGCGACTCATACGATACGCTGGAATTTTTGGGCGATGCCATTCTTGGTGCCCACGTCGTTGAACATATTTATCGCAACTTCCCTGACGCCTCGGAAGGTGAAATGACGGCTCTCAAGTCTGAAGTTGTCAGTCGCCGTGTCCTCTCCAAGATTGGGCAAGCAATTAATCTCTTCTCCTACATTCGTGTCGATATCGCCAATATGAAAACCTTTAACGAGCGTTCGCAGGATTCACTTTGTACGGACGTGTTAGAAGCTATTATTGGCGCGATCCACATCGACCAGGGGCCCGAAGCGGCTCGTGACTTCGTTGCACGCACAATTCTGCCAGTCGTGCCACAATTGAGTAAACAAACACTTGATGCCAATCCAAAGGGACGGTTGCAGAAAATCATCTTGCAGCGCTCAAATTCCCTACCCCGCTATCGTGTATTAGAGCAGAGCGGGCGTCACAATGATCGTGTCTTTACCGTCGGCGTATTCGAGCAAGAATTTTTACTTGGCATAGGCAAAGCCTCGAGCATAAAAGAAGCAGGTCGCATGGCTGCTCGCGAGGCGCTGGAGATTCTGCAAGAACAAGAAGATCTGTAGAGGCCCGATTATGCAGATGAACAAAATAATCCAGGTGTCTGTAGGGGCCGATTTATCGCGCCCAGCGCCGATTTATCGGCCCTCGATGCATTGGTCGCTATCCATATTATTTTGTTAAAAATCATTATCACGCTCGGGGAATCATGGATGGCAAAATCTGGAGAAGGTGTCCTGATAGATGAGCAGCTAAAAGGTCAAATTGCCTGGTATGAAACCACCCTGCCTTCGAGAGAACGCAAAATGCGCGGTCATTTCTCAACTCCCCCGTTGCTGGTAGAACAAATATTGGATGCCTGTGGTTACACCCCCGACAGGGATCTTACACAACTTCGCGTTCTCGATCCCGCTTGTGGTAGTGGCAATTTTCTCGTAGGAGCCGCCAAACGCCTACTCACCTTCGGTGCACACATAGGTCTGCCTCAGGAAGAGTGCTCGGCGTTTATCCAGCGCAATCTGTGGGGCTTTGACCCCGATCCCATCTCCTGCTTCCTGGCAGAAATGCAACTACGCACAATAATGAATCCCGGTATCCTGCACATCCACCAGGCAGATAGCCTATCTCTACCCTGGGAGGAACCCTGTATCGATCTAATTGTCGCCAATCCTCCCTACCTGGCAGCGAAGAATAACGATCTCAGCGGCTATCGTTTCGCCCGCCAGCGCGGCCAGGCGGATAGCTACCTGCTTTTTTTGAGCCTGGCCTTTCAGGTTGTGCGCCCAGGTGGTTGGATAGGCCTGGTCCTTCCCGATCCACTACTAGCACGTGCTAATGCTGCCAGAGAACGCGCCCGTTTGCTGGAAGAAGCTACACTACATCATCTCTGGCACCTCTCGGACGTGTTTGCTGCTGATGTAGGTGCAGTCGTAATTATTGCACAGAAATGTCCCCCAAAGCGTATGCACTACATTTCCTGGGTACGGAAACGCTGGCAATCAGCCTCCCCTTTTACCTCACAACAACAGGTGCAACAATCGTTGTTCAGCCGCCAGCCTGGCGCTGAATTTCGTTACCTTTTAAGCCAGAGACGTGGCGCTGCTCTCGAACAATTGCGAGCATCCCTCGAAGAAACTCCTGAGAATGACCGCCGCTTTGCCCCCTTGGGTGAGTTTATATCCATTTCCCGTGGAGAGGAACTTGGGCGGGAAAGTCCACTGATCCGAAATAGTGCCTCCCCACACCATGAACAACAGCAATCCCCGCTTAATGCTGGCTCATATTTGTATACCGTATATGGTAAGGGGTGCATCGAAGATGCGGACCCTCGCGCCCGCCCTGTATGCGGTCGTCATGCTGATGGTAACTCTGAAAATCTTGCATACCACCCGATCTTACGAGGTGGCATCGACATCCATCCCTATAGCATTCCCATGACCAGCTGGCAGATTGCTCGTGAAGCCATCACAAAGCCGCTGGAACGTTACCTGTCTCCTAAGTTGTTAGTTGTGAAGAGCACAGATCGCTTGCAGGCAGCGCTGGATGTACAAGGGCATATAGCTTTGCAAACCCTCTATTTACTTCATCTAAAGGAGGGGCGTGAGAATCTCGATCAGCTGTATTTTTTCCTTGTATTGCTCAATTCGCGCCTGCTAGGTGAATATATCTACGTATTGCATACCGGGTATAAATTGGTACAGCCACAAATAGAACAGCGAGTCTTAGCTCGTCTGCCCGTTCCTATAGTCAAATTTGAACAACAGCAGCAGATTATCGAGCGAGCAAAAGCATTAGAGCATGCTTGCAGCAGCTTAGGCCCCGTTGTAGAATGGAATGAGCATATCACCAACATGTATGAGGAACAGGAGCGCTCTATCTGTGCGCTTTATGACATTAGAAAGTAGAGGTGCAATGCATAGCGCACTCAATCGGGAACGGGTCCATGCTTCGGCGCAATGAGTCGCACCCCTATACAAAGGAGTCATGAGATATGGCTGATACTCGCCCAATTCGTGTTCTGGTCGCTAAACCAGGTCTGGATGGGCATGATCGCGGGGCAAAGGTAATTGCCCGTGCCCTGCGAGACGCTGGCATGGAAGTAATCTATACAGGAATTCGTCAGACACCCGAAATGATCGTCGAGGCAGCTATCCAGGAAGATGTGGATGCTATCTTGATGAGCATTCTCTCCGGGGCGCATATGGCGATCTTCCCCAGAGTGATGGAGCTCTTGAAACAAAATGGCGTGGATGATGTGCTGGTAGCTGCCGGTGGTATTTTACCAGACGAAGATGTGCCAGCAATCGAGGAAATGGGCATCAAGGGATGTTTCGGACCAGGCACCTCGACGGATGAAATTATTGAGTTTGTACGTAACAACATACGGGTTGATCGCCTGACTGCAGACGTGTAGGTGCGCTTTGCAGAATATTGTTGAACGTCTACTTAGTGGAGACCGGCGTGCACTTGCTCGCATGGTGACTTTGATAGAGAATGAATCGCCACAGGCACGCCGCTTTCTGGCTGAACTACATCAGCATGCCGGTCATGCTCATATCATTGGCGTGACAGGTGCGCCAGGTGCTGGAAAGAGCACATTGGTAACTCATATCGTGCGCGAACTGCGCCGGCGGGACCGAAAGGTCGGCGTGGTTGCCGTTGACCCAACCAGTCCCTTTACTGGTGGTGCTATTTTGGGCGATCGCATACGTATGATGGAGCTGGCCGGTGATCCCAGTGTCTTCATTCGTAGCATGGCAAGCCGTGGTAGCCTTGGCGGTCTCTCTGCTTCTACGCGTGATGTTGTACGGGCGATGGATGCGGCAGGCTATGATCCTATTATCATCGAGACTGTAGGAACAGGACAGGCAGAAGTCGAGGTGATGCGTGCTGCACAGACGGTGCTGGTTGTGAGTGCCCCTGGGATGGGCGATGAAGTGCAGGCGATCAAGGCAGGTATACTTGAAATTGCCGATATTTTCGTGGTCAGTAAAGCCGATAAACCTGGCGCCGACCAGACTGTCGCAGAGTTAGCAATGTTACTCAGCCTCGACCCTCAACGGCGCCTGCATGATAAATCCAAACCCTACTGGCGTATTCCAGTTTTGAAAACTGCCGCCATTAAAGATCAGGGAATTACCCAATTGGTGGATACGATAGAGCAACATCGCCAGTACCTGTTGGAAAGTGATATGCTCACGAGCCGGGCGCAGAGGCAGGTGCGTAGTGAAGTGGAGTCCCTGGTGTTACATGCTGTTATGAATGCACTAAGGGACCAGGTATCAGAAGATGAATGGCAAAAGATGTTGGAGTATATCACTACAAGAGAGCGCGACCCATACAGTGTTGCAAATGAACTGCAGGAGCGGATAGGCTTGAAAAAAATGTAATGGCCCCCTTTATAGCGCACTACGGGGTAGAGTGGCAAACATGCATTGATCGCATGTTTGCTCCATGCTTCCCCGCCGTTTGCGCGGTAGCAAAACATTAATCCATGCTTTGCCCTTTCAAGTTGGAAAGAGATTTATAAGCGGTTTTCCAATAGGAAATTGCCTCCTGGTGGTGCCCCGACTTTTCGAGTATCTGAGCTAATCTACCGTATACCTCAGCAAGAGTGGTTCTGGCTTCTGTCTGAGAAAGATGGGCTTTTGCTTTTTCAAACCTTGCTGTCGCCTCTTCGAACAGCTCTTGACGCTGCTTTCCCCCCGCTTGTTCCCCTTTCGCCTGTGCCACTTTCCCACAGACGATGTACATCATGCCATAGAGATAGTGGTCATTCAATCCCAGGGCAACTTCTTGTGCTTGCAGGCAGTAGCGCCAGGCCTCATCCAGCCGATTCTCCGCTAAACGCAAGTCAGCCAGGGCTGTAAAATTCACCATCTTCATTGCCTGGTCATTGTCTATTGTGGCTATTGAGAGGGCTTCCATGTAATGATCTGTCGCTGCGTGATAATTGCGCATTTGGAAACATACACGACCAAGTATATTATGTATCCGCCCTTCTTTGGAACGCATTCCCCTTTTTTCGTACATTGACAGTGCCATGGTGCCGTAGGTATAGGCTCGATCAGAGTTTCCCAAAAGACGATGGGCATCACACAATCCATAATACATATCTGGCAGATCCTCGTGATCGGGATCGTCCTTGCATAAGCGTAACGCCTCTTGATAATGCTGGATTGCTACAGCATAAAAGCCGTTCATGATGCATGTCATACCCAGGGAATAGCGCGCTTTAATGCGTACTTTTGGGAGATTCACACGCCGTTCGCTCAATACTTTGAGGCACTGTGTATAGTGATGAGATGCTTCTTCGTAGCGAGAAAGATTGACAGCGGCGTTGCCGAGACAGAGGAGGTAGAAAGCTCGCCGTTCGCGCTCATTGTGGTTCGCATCACTCCAGTTATCTTCTACACTGTCTGGAGTATATAGGGGTGATAGCAAAGATAAAGCTTCTTTCCAATTCCCTATTCGAGTATGACACCATGCAGACAAATAGACAATTTCACGTTGTTGTTCAGGATCATCGGATTGGATTTCTTTAAGTGCAGCTAGTGCTAGTTCATCCCGTCCATCCTCCATCAAAAGATGAGCTCGATAGATTAATCGCTCCGTATCAGGTCCATCATGCATTTTGGCGGCTCCTCCCTTCAATAAAAGCCCATCTATTATAGCATAACTCTTTGTTGAAGGGTAGAGTAATTTTGCTGAATAGCGTAATTGGTATAGGGGGAGGAGGATGCACTTCTGTCAAAAATTCAACGGGATATCTTACCTCTCCGCCACCGCGCCCACAAAGTGACGAAGCGATTCCCGTTGCATACAGTATAGCCTAATTACCTTTGATACACAAGATAAAAAGTAATAACGGTTTTACCGCATCTCGGTATTCGAAAGATGCACTTTCCAATGAAAAACAGTGTTCTTCTGCCTCAACAGAAAAACACTCCTTTTCGTTTATATCTCGTATAGCCTAACCGGTTACAGGATGCTCCGTCTGAGAAGATTGTGGCTAGGCTGAACCATCACCATAGATCAACGAATTTAACTCGTTGCGAGTACGGTCGATGATACTACGCAGGCGTGCCAGCTTCTCAGGGTCTTGTAACGACATTCTGCCGGCAATAGAAAACAAACGAGCTGTCTCAGCAACCTCGCTTCTCAAGGCTTGCATTTCTAGTCTCGGACTATGCCCACCGTGCCGATGCCCACGCATCCAGGGTGGTCCGGCGAATCCCTCTTGATTACGCTGGCGCTCAGCCAGCGAGGCGCGCCCGGCATCATTAATAGTGTATACCCTTTTCCCTTCAACCTCGTTAGAGGTCACCAGGCCTCCATCTTCCAGCATTTGCAGCGTTGGGTAGATTGAACCAGGGCTGGGAGTATAGAATCCACCGGTTTTTTCTTCCAGCGCCTTCATCATTTCGTATCCATGCATTGGGCGCTCTTGTAAAAGCTCTAGCAGAGCAAATTTCATATCACCGCGTCCAAAAAAACGACCTCCCTCACCTCCAAATGGCCCTCCGTGGCCGAAAGGCCCGCCACGACCGAAAGGCCCTCGACCTCTGCGCATACCGAAGAAATGTGGCCCTCTCCATTCCTCCTGTGACCAGGGGGGGGTCCAATTACCTCCCCATCTGCCCTGAGGAGGACCGTAAGGTCCATGTCCCCGGAAACGACCATGGTGCCCTCGATGGTGTAACCATGGCGGTACCCTCTGCTCATCTCCATATCCTGAATATTGATATGCAAATCGTCGTCCAAACATTTAAGATGCTCCTTTCTGCATCATTAACGATATATCGTATTATATTGTTAATTATAACGATATATCGCAACTTGTCAAGGGGTATATCTCTGACATCCCCTCATAAAGCGGGAGTGCAGAGGGCGGCAGCCCTTTGCCGGGGTTCAAGGGGTGTCCCCTTGTTCCTTTTTTCAGGGCGGGTGGGTGGGAACTAAGAGGAATTATGAGTGGATGTCAGGTATATCTACATCTTTTTTGAATGTCGTTCATGATAGAGTTATTAAAAAGCCAGCCTGGCAGTTAACAAGATAGCAAGAAGTTTGCTTGCGCATAAAGAAAGGTCCATGGTAGACTATCCCTTGAAATCGTAACTTATCCATAATCGTTTTTAGCGTATTGGTACTTTGTAGAAGAAGGATATGTATTGTGAACGACGAACCTGAGATCAGCCACAGGAGAAACAACTTGCTCGGATATCAGAAGACTGGAGACCGATTCGCAGGACGCCGCGTTGTAACCATAGGTGGAGGTACTGGAACATTTTCCTTACTCTCACATCTAAAAAAATATCAGTTTAACATCAGTGCTATTGTTACAATGTCGGATAGTGGTGGGAGTTCACGCAGATTGATGGATGAATTTCAGCGCCAGTTACCCCTGGGAGATCTGCGCATGTCATTGGTAGCCTTAGCACGGAACGGCGCACTCTGGCGCGAAGTATTTATGCATCGCTTTGAACAGACAGAAAATGATGGAATTTCACAACAGAGCAGAGGTGTCAGGGGTCATAGCCTGGGCAATCTTATTCTTAAAGGACTACAGGATATTAATAATGGCGATCTCTTGCTCGCTATAGAGGATGCTCAGGAACTGCTTAATACAGCTGGACGGGTATTGCCTGTAACGCTGGAGCAGACTATCATCTGCGCCGATCTGGCAGATGGTAGCAACATCTGTGACGAGACGGAAATAGACACGCGAGGGGAAAAGAACACGGGTGAACTTTCTCCTATCGTCCGTTTGCGACTACAGCCCGAGAATGCTCCCGGCTGCCCTCAAGCGGTCCGTGCTATACGACGAGCCGATACCATTATCATTGGTCCAGGCGATCTCTATACGAGTCTCCTGCCGAACCTGCTCGTTTGCGATATTGCCCGTGCTGTTCGGGAGTCCGATGCTGAGAAGGTCTATGTCTGTAATTTGATGACGAAACACGGTGAGACTGATAACTACAAAGCTTCGGATTTTGTCAATGCGATTCACCATTATTTAGGAGGGCGTGTAGATCGCGTAATTGTCAACGATGGTCCATTCCTGCCAGAAGTCCTGGAAACCTATGCACAGGAAAAAAGCGAGCCTGTGATAGTTGATCGCGCACGGCTCACACGTCTCGTTCCGAATATTCTGATCGATCATCTCAATCTCGAGAACGATAAGCTTGCTCGCCATGATCCTGAGCGCCTGGTGCGAGCAATTTTTCCTAGCGATGGGTTTTAACAGATGAGATGAAGAATGTTTTATTCGCGCCTGGTTTACTCTAATGTAAGCTTCGAGCAATCTGCTCAAACTCTTCCCGTGGGAAAGCTCTCATAGTTTGAGTGCGAACACTACCCTGCGCAATCGTACCAAGAATGAGGCGAGCCGCTGTCTGGTCATCAGGAGCCTCAGTAATTATTACGTAATCATACTGGCCGAGGACTAGATAGAAACCAACAAGTTTTCCTCCAACCTCTTGTGCGGCCAGGTCGAAGGAGCGCAGGCGTTCGGGGGCGTTCTTAACTTCCTTGATCCCCTGATCAGTGAGATTGACCAGGCTAATATAGGTAGGCATCTAACTTCCTCCCATTTGGTGGTGAGTACCTGCATGGGTACTTCTCACATGGAGATACGCTAACGCGACGCAGTAGGCAACCAGTTTCCTTCATTATTGTACACGTTCTGAACCTGAGGTACAAGATGAACAGTTGGCTTCTTGTATCTCTTCCATCCTTATTCCAATTGTGAGGCTACCTGCTTGATTTCTCTCTTTCCCATTATGCCTTGTTCTGTAATCAGACTTGTTACTAGCCTGAAAGGGGTTCTGTCAAAATAAAAGTTGCGAGCTGTGACTCCCGGAATGTGCTGGTCTAACACCTCCGATCCCTCTTTCTCCTCCAATTGAGCAAGGTCTCCAGACCAGCTATGTGGGGAGATTTTCAACGTCTCACATAAAACATACAATGGAATTCTATGCCCACGAGCTGCCCAGGCCACTAAAGCTGTGCCAGCCTTGTTCAGCACATCTCCGTTGGCCAGAATGCTATCGGCTCCAACTACAACTGCATGGCACTGGCCCAGAAAAATATCAGCTTGCGCGTCGGTGATCAAGGTAATCGAAGCCTCTTTTTTGCTCAACTGACGTGCTACCTCGCGTCCCTCGTAACGGGGACGTCCCTCGAGCACGATTATTTGCTTGATTTGAGGAAGACAGGCAGTGAGAACCGCCAACACCGTTCCTGAAAGGCTATGTGTCATTATTGTTCCATTGAGGAATGGCCGCGCATGCCCTGTTATTCGTTCTATTGCAGTGTCGTAGTCCTTAAGCAGTTGTGCCGCTTCACTTGCTATGTTTTCCAAACCACCCCTAGCGCTGAGGATGCGTCTGACTGCACCTGCCAAGGCGGCCATTGCAGGACGTGCCTGTGACAGTTCCTCCCCGGCATGTTGGATTTGTCGCAAGCTTTCCTCCGGTGAGGAAGTTGGCTGCGTTGCGATATCATACAGTATCGAGATTGTCTCGTGTACGAGCCAGCGAGATCCATGCTCACGGTCATTACGTACCAATGCAATACGCTCTTCCATGTTATCCATGGGCTTCCTTCCTCCATTTTGTATAGCAATCTATAGAAGTAGGACAGCATCGGAAATATCCGCAATTCTGTTTCGGTTAATCCTAAATATCATCATATCCTACATTTCTGACCACATACAATTGGCTGATGTAATTTCCAGCCAATATGGCTTGTAATACCTTAATTGGATTGCTTATACTTAGTTGGTGTGAACCAATCAGGAGGCAAATATGCGACAACACTCATCTCAATATCAGCCAAGGCCGTTATTTACCGCACCAGTTCAATCGTTGATAACATTGGATCGTTCCAGTGGTTTGCCATTATATCGGCAAATATGTCAGCGGCTGCGCGAAGCAATTCTCTCAGGTGAACTCCCCGAAGGTACACGCCTGCCTACAGAACGTGCCCTGGCGAGCGAACTGGGAGTCAACCGTACAACGGTCATGAACGCCTATAATGAGCTTACTAGCGAAGGCCTGATCGAGGGTCACGTGGGACGCGGAACACTCGTGCAACGCAACCAGTTTGGGTACATCGGAGATAGCTTTGAGAACGAATCAGCCTCGTGGCTTCTCGGTTTGCCTGCTGGCGAGCGCGAGATTTTGGGCCCCGACGCTCTCTTGATAAGCGAGCTGGCTTCGATGAGTGACCACAAAGAAATCATCTCCCTAGCGCCTGGTAACCCTGACCCAAATCTACTCCCTGTCGATATGCTCAGGTCCGTCTTTGCCGACGGTTTACTCACTGCTCCTCAAAGCGCGTTGGGATACTGCCCCGTTGAAGGCTTACACAGTCTACGTAGGGGCATTGCCGCGGCAATGCGTAAACGAGGGGTAGCTGTTGATGCGCAGCATATCCTGATCCTCTCCGGCTCTACCCAGGGTATCGGTCTGATTGGTCGTTTCTTGCTCAATCCAGGTGATGAAGTAGTTGTTGAGGTCCCTACCTACCTGGGAGCAATCCAGACCTTTCGGGCGCTGAACGCCCGCGTGATTGGCGTCCCTACGGACAGTGAGGGAATACGGGTTGATCTACTGGAATCAATTCTTGCACGTCATCGTCCACGCCTCATCTACACCCTCCCAACTTTCCAGAATCCAACAGGAACTGTTATGTCGCAAGAACGCCGCCGGCGCCTCTTGCTCCTGGCAAAACGCTATCAAACACCCATCTTAGAGGATGATCCATACGGGGAAATATACTTTGAGGATAAACAACCATCACCTCTTAAAGCCCTGGATGCCAGCGGGCAGGTATTGTATCTAAGCACCTACTCAAAAATACTGGCGCCAGGATTACGTGTGGCCTGGCTTGCCGCGCCTGAACCACTGATAGAACGTCTCGCGCTGCATAAACAGGTGTTTGACCTGAACACGAACGCTTTGGGACAGTGGGCAGTCTCAGAAATATTGCGGCGCGACCTCCTGGATGATCACCTGAAAATGTTACGTCAAAAGTACCGTCAGAAGCGCGATTTGACACTTCAGGCCATCGCTACACACTGGCCCAAAGAAGTACGTGTTAGTCGCCCGGGTGGAGGTTTTCATCTCTGGTGCCGTCTACCCGGAGATATGCGTTCCCGCAGCTTATTACGCGAAGCCGCCAATGAACAAGTAGCCTTCGTCATCGGCGAGCCCTTTCATGTCGATGGTGGTGGCCAGCAGAGCTTCCGGCTCAGTTTCGCCTTTCCCGAAACAGATCACATAGAAGAAGGAGTGCAGCGTATAGGCAGTGCCATGAAACGTCTGCTCGCACGCCGCAACTCACGCGAAGAACTACACAAACAGCATCTTGAGCACATACCCATGGTGTAGATGGAAGTTTTGTATCATCAAGAGATATGTGTTCTTAATCACGTATGCCACACAAACACCACCCCTGGCCCCGGCTTAAAAGTCCAATAGGACAACCTGTCCCAACCGCCATTGGCGTACCAGTTGTAATTGCTGGTATACACACTGCCATCGGGGTTAATCTTCTCTACCACGGCAACGTGCCCAAAATAACTAGCGCCTTGTACCCCGGGTTGCAATACAATAATCGATGGTACAATTGGTTTGCTCGAAATAATCCAGCCAGACATCCTTGCACCATAGGCCCATTGATAAGCGTTTCCGAGCCATGGAACCCAAACTCCCGTCAAGGCGTGGTAGCGCATATTAGCCCAGAAGGTACACTGACCGAAAGCGAAACGATTGAGACCGCCAGCTCCAGACTGCGTGGTTACTCCTGCTCCAGACTGCGTGGTTGCTCCTGCTCCCGAATTAGGATCATACCCGTCCTGGTGTATAATAGCTGTTGCTGTTGCCTGCTGCGCAATCAAATTTGGGCTGTTAGCACTATTGTGGACTAAGTTAACCACAAACTGTATTGGATTGGTGCTATGACCACTTTCACTTTCAAGTGGTGACACGGCAAATGCCGTCCCGAGTGAAATCAGCATTAGCAGAACCAGAGCCGAGATACTGATTATCCACTTGCGCCCTTTTGGGGGATGGATCGGATGGATCACCCGAGGCTTTTTCTTGCCAGTACCAGGAATCACTACTGGTTGGCGTAACGCCGTCGTGGTTCTTCCTGTCGGTGGGAAAGATAATGCGCCTGTATTGATGTCAGGTAAACCATGTGTCACTCTTGGAGATGTGGTGTACTCAGATAGATCGCTTATCATAACTGGATCCGATAAGGCTTCTGGAACATCTGGAGAACTATCATACTCCAAAAGGCGGGTCGTTCTACCAGGCAAAGGAGTGCTCTCGGGAAAGGGTAACTGTTCCACCGGGGAAAGTTGATTAACCAGCCCTGGTAATTGCAATCTGTTAGTAACGCTACTTTGACGATCATCCAAAGACGACATACATGTATCCTCAATCCGTTAGGGTTGCGTCAGGAAAATAATCCCCGGCGCTAAACGTTGCGCACGCTTTGAATTAGACTGTACTCACTGTGAAAATTACAGTCAACCCTCACAAGGCCAATTGTAGGACTATGGTACTGCAAGAAATATCGATCTTAACCTCGACTGAATCATGCAGTGTGGCCTTACTATCAATACAACGCAGAGTTTCAACATTTTCGTTAAAAACAGCGCATTAGCCATAGATTGAAGCCAGGCTCATCGTATTATGAGAGCCTGTTTCCCAGCAGTTCTGCATCCATAGTTGTCGGGCAAGAGAATCATCAGTATTAGTACTGAAAATCATAGTCAAATGATGATTGTTGTCGTATCATACGAGTATGCTCCGTCGTTTAATCTTAAAGCAAAGCTCATTGCATAGCAGCAAAACAGTCATTTGCTCCTGGGATGGTAACTATTCAGCAGGGGGTCCCAAGGGGCCTTGCAGGCCCCTTGGCGGGGTGCGGGGTGCCCCCGCCTTCCTCCCCCACCCCGCCGCCGGAGGCGGCGCAAGAGCAAAGAGACCTGAATAGTTACCTAGGATGTTAGAATAGAATATAGAGTTTGCCAACGAGAACCTATAGATGCTGCTATAAAGGAAGATAAGAAGCACCTATGTATGCATTTCGACGATTATTTGCGCTTATAGCGATATTGTTGCTACTCCCTGCCTGTGCACCCTTTGGAAGCAATGGCATTAATGGAGGAGCACAGGATCCAACACACAAAGCAACCGCCACAGTACGACCATCACCAACGAGTACTGCAATCGCTGCATGTCCTGCCGAAATAGGTCCTGACGTCTGTCGTACACCATATGACCTGCGAGTGGCCTACGGAGTGCAGTCCCTCATAGAACGAGGTTTTACAGGAAAAGGGCAGACAATTGTGGATATCGTCTCCTATGGCAGTCCGACATTGCAGCAAGACATGGACGTTTTCGATAAGCAGTTTGGTTTGCCTCCGATCACTATAAAAGTTCTCTCTCCTCTGGGGAGGGTGCCTTTTAATCCCACCGTTAAGGATATGCTTGGCTGGGCGGGCGAAACAGAACTGGATGTGCAAATTATTCATGCCATTGCTCCTGATGCGGCTATCGTGGTATTAACCAGCCCAGTTGATGAAACTGAGGGTACGGTTGGACTGCCCGAATTTCGTCAGCTCGAGCAGTATGCTGTAACAAATCATCTTGGCAGTATCATTTCACAGAGTTTTGGAGCATCTGAAGTAACGCTGAATAATACAGACGGGCGACAGGAGATACAAAAATGGGATGCTTTTTTCAAACAAGCCACGACACAACATGGAATTACTTTCTTTGCATCATCAGGCGACGGTGGTGCTACCGATTATGCTGATTTGCAAATGACAAAACTCTCACCAACACCTACTACCAGCTTTCCCACTGATGATCCATGGGTTACTAGCGTGGGTGGTACGACCCTGCATCGCAACGGAACAGCATTTCAGGAAAATGCCTGGAGCATGAGCGGAGGGGGATTTAGTTCTTTCTTCACTACGCCATCCTATCAACAGACATTGCCAGCTTCAGTGCAAAATCTGCTCAAACATCAGCGCGGTGTTCCCGACATAGCCGGAAACGCAGATCCTAACACAGGTCTGGCCATCTATACGGGGGGTGGATGGACCCTTGGAGGTGGTACGAGCGCAAGTGCTCCACTCTGGGCGGCGTTTATGGCAATTGCCAATCAAATGGCGGGACATCCTCTCGGTTTCATCAACCCGGCGCTCTATAAGCTGGCTATGTCCAATGCCTACACGCAGGATTTCCACGATATCACGGTTGGCAACAACAGCGTCAATAGCCATGACTTGCATGTGCATGGTTATCCTGCTATGCAGGGGTGGGACCCGATCACTGGCCTGGGTACACCTGTTGCGGATAAGTTGCTACCGGACCTGATTGCTGCAACAAACAATAAATAGATAGAGGTTTTGGCGTACTCCCTCTTGCCTCTATCTTCGAAATGCTGTTAGTACCTCTGCTGCTGGTACTGGTAAGGCCCATAACTTGGCTGGCCGAACATCACACGGCGGCGACGCTGACCGAAGACCAGGTACAGGAATGAACCCAGGAAAGGAATCAGCCAGATCGCTGCTAACCATAGTACGGTACCAGCTAACGAATGATCATCTTCAAACACCATAATAGTCGCTATGATATGGCCTAATAGAGGTACAAACACGATAACCAGAAACAGTATCGAATTGAATATACAGCCACGGTTTCCTGACATTGAAAGACTCTCCTCAAAAGTTTATATTTCCTTGCATTCAGAAACGCAAGATGCGGCTGCATCTTGCTAGCTGCGAGAGCAGCGTTTCTGAATGCTTATGGGTATGAGTGTTGGTCTAAGTCCTCTCGAATTGAAGCGAACTGCAACAATGTAGATGTGCTTGAGACCAACGCCACTCTTATCAGTTTTTCCATTGGAATATACGCAGCGTGTGCTAATCGTGTTGCAACATCTTAGACTTTCTTATCCCACTCCTACCATCATCGGTACACTTACCTCCTGTGTGTTCTTCGCTGCTCGTCCACCTTTAAGCACCAGCTTCACATTAGCTGGATCTGCAATCGTACTAATGTCTCCCAAAACATCGCCATCCACCACAATCACGTCAGCCAGCTTACCCACTTCAAGCGTACCCACGAACTCATCCAGGTGTAACAGGCGTGCAGCATTCGCCGTACTCGCCATAATCGCCTGCATCGGCGTCATACCATTTTCAACCATTAACTGTAACTCCCGCCCGTTCTCTCCATGTTTCCCTACGCCGGAATCGGTTCCCATGGCCACCTTGACTCCAGCCTCTACTGCTTGTCGAAAACTCTGCTTGTGAGCTTCAATCACTCCAATCGCTTTCGATGCCATCATCGGTGGCAGAATGTCGGGATGCTCCTTTGCGAATTCTACGACAGCCAGTGGTGCAACAAGCGTCGGTACAAGATATACTTCTTTCTCAAGCATCAATTCGATAAGCTCATCATTCAGGTAAACACCATGTTCGATGGAGGCAACTCCGGCCAGCAGCGCATTTTTAATGCCTTGTGAGCCTTGTGCATGCGCCATACAGCGCTTCTCCTGGGCTGCAGCCTCGTACACCGCCGTGGTAATCTCATCTACTGTCAACTGGGATGAGGTAGGAGCGTCCGCAGTCGAGAGCACCCCGCCGGTCGTTGCCAGTTTGATCCAATCTGCTCCTGCTCGCATTATTTCGCGTGTGGCCTTGCGTACCTCTTCAACTCCATCGACCACGCCATTAGGTACATCGTAGAAGCGAATACCGAAGAGGCCTATATCAACACAGCAGGGAAAGAAGCCATCGCCGTGACCACCAGTCTGAGAAATCACTGAAACTGCAACCTGCATCCGTGGCCCGGCAACAATGCCACGTTCGACAGCAATCTTTAAACCAACGGGAGTTCCTCCAGCGTCACGTACCGTCGTAATTCCTGCCTCCAGCGTTGCCCGCATGCGCGGAATAGCCTGCAATAAGCGCAGCGATGGCTGCGTGATCAAATTGCGCATGATGTCGGGATACTCCAACATGAAATGGACATGACAGTCAATCAAGCCAGGTAATATGCTTCCGCCCATCGCATCTATCACCGTCGCATCGCGCGGAATAGAGACCTGGTTCTGGCGACCTAAGGCACTGATGCGCTCTCCTTCAATGAGTAAAGTTCCTATTATGGGATCACTGCCTCGGCCGTCAATGATGGTTCCGTTCGTTATCGCAAGCATCGGTTACTCATTTGGTCAAGGAACTACATAGCTTGCTCGACTAGGCAAGGCTTGACCTACTGACAGGATACCACACCACGCCAGACTAGAAAGACTATGATTAACACTTATCCACTGGACTAACTCTAGTGGATATCGTCTTGTATTGGTGAAAGCGTCCAACCGTTTAACCGTTGCTAGAGCAGGGCGATTATGGTAGAGCTTGTCCTAATCATGCTTGTCTGTGGAGGTTCGATATCCTTTGCGTCAATATGCAGGTACATAACGGGATTGCCACAGTGTTCACAGCAGATGAAGCGCAAGTCAACACATAGTTCCATGTGTGACCCCGCATGCATGGGTACCCCTTCATAGTTCGGCCTAAGATGTCTCAACCCAGGTGGAGGGTCGTCGGTTCGGGTGATCACCTCTTCACCATTTCGCAGGGGGCAAAAGCTAAGGGAGTCGGATATCACGCCCTGAGAGTGTGGCTACGCAATCATCCCGGAGTAGCAATCAAGCGTATCGACGGAAATGTTGTGGTGCGTGTATCGGACTTGTGGAAGCAGAACGAATTTAGTACTAAAGTTCCAATCTGATCCCCAAAAAGCTTGAACTTTTGTTCTTTAGTAGGTATAATTAGAACACAATTTCTATTACTGCGCATTTAAAGCGTTTTTGGCAATATTTCAAGAGAGGCCGGTGACGCCGTGGACCAGATTCGCATGCAGCGCAATCGATTAGCTCCTGCGCAACAAATAAGAATAACAGATGAGGCTATGTTGAACGAGGGAGAGTATGATGATGTCTGGCCGGCGCGCATGCCTACTAGCACACGCCGTTATCAAAGTATACCTGATATACGAGCGGAGACGGGGCGCAGGCAAGCTGACTCGCAGTCAATCAATGCACAGAGACACTATGCTGCTGGCTACACTCATGAGCATCGTGCAACTATTCCTCCTCGCCGCACGGCGACTCAAACAAGTATACCGTCTGTACAGGGCAATCGACAGCGCGATATTTACACTGACGATGTACTGCCCCAAAACTATAGTCGACGCGCAGGAAACAGGCAGGGATTAACCTTCCATTGGCTTGTGTTTGTTGGTCTGGCAATGTTCATCATGATTATTGGTTGGGTTGCCTTTAATGCGCTGGGAAATTGGTGGCAAGTGACTCAGGACGATTTGCATTATGGTCGCCCACGTACATTCCAGACCGACGCTGTTGTTGGTCATAATGATTCGCCGACCAACCCGAGTCATTTTATTGCTATGAACTTGGATCGCCACATTCTCATCATTGAGCTACCCGGGGGGAACTCTACGAAAGCCAGGATATTCAGCGGGCCAGTACTCATTGGTCAAGGACAGGATCTTACACCTATTACTCTCTCTTATAAAGACATGAATGGCGATGGCAAGATTGATATGGTCGTCAACGTGCAAGACAGCCATTTTGTCTACATCAATGATAAAGGCACATTTAGCCTTGCCCGTCCCGGCTAGGGTAAGATGATTCTGTAGTTGTACCTTTTAATGGGATATTGCCTGCTGCAGTCCCAGCATATTGCAGTTGTGTTTCTGGGTACTGTGTAGATATAGCTGGGAAAGATCTGGAAGGTGTTGGCAATTCATTCCACTCTTTATTTTTGTTGCTGACAAATACGTGCAGAGCTAACACGGTAAAAGTGATCAACCAGGTCAAAAGCAGTCCAAGAAGTATCCAGGCTAAGACCATCTGTGCTGGTGAGAATGCGGATGTAGTTACATTCATGGACACGTCCTCTTTATGAATACCTATATTTCCCTCCTGGGCCGTAGGCGAGCTACGAGAGCATCGTTGGAGGAATGTCAATTAGTAAACACTATGTGCAAGTATTTTCAGAACTTGCACATCTGACCAGTTAATCAAAATAATGAGAAAAAATCAATAGTTTGTCGTTACTATACTAAGACGAAGTGTAAAGAGGATGTTAACTCCAACATCCGTTATCGCCGCTCAACAGAACTCACAGTCGCTACACCAGGCGTGTTTGAGCCGGTATAGGTCCCTCTAAAAACATGACGTAGAAACGTTGCAAAAAGTTTCACCGCAACACATCGATTCCGCAATTAAAAAAACGGGGATTAACACGTTCTCTTTGTAAAGAACGTTTCACATTGAAGTAGCTAAGTGAGGTTCCGATCTTAAGGACCACTCTTTCACAAGTGTGAAATATTTCCACAATTACCTTTTTGTTAGCACGGTTTCGCGCTGAGAGATGGAGAACCAGAGAGCATTTCAGCTTGCGCTTTTGGTTGGTACCTGCCAAAATAGCGAGAGAGGCAGTATAACTTGATAAACCCGAGGCAAATCCGAATGGAACGTGTGAACTGGCAGCGACTGCGCGATATCCTCATTAGCGTTCTTTGTATTGGCATACTATTGTGGGCAAGCATTTCAATCATGGGCATTTTCGTCCATGCTATTGTACTGCTTCTGCTTGCAATGGCAGTGGCGTTTTTGGTTACCCCGCTGGTAAACTTCCTTAGTAAATATGTGCCACGCGTGGTAGCCGCTCTAATTGTCTACATTTTCGTGTTGTCAGGATTAGTTGCTCTTTGCTATGCGCTCGTTTTCTCGCTGATTCAGCAGATGAATTACTTTTCTACACATTTGCCTGGGTACGTCCAAAATTTGCCAACGACCTATGCGACATTCCAGGATTGGTTGGTAAAACAAGGTATTCCACAATACTCCATTGACAAAGCCATCATCACAATTGAAGATCAAGCAAATAGCTTTGCCTTATCTTTGGCAACAAACCTTGTATCAATTGTGCTGATAGTGACGGATGCCATTGTGAACATCCTGTTAGTGACCGTACTGAGTTTCTACCTTGCACTTGATGGCAAGCGTATCCGAAATGCCCTGGTCGGTATAGCTCCGAAACAATCAATGCCGCATGTACTCTTGTTTGAGGATGCGCTCAACCGCGTTGTTGGTAACTATATTCGTGGGCAGCTCACTTTGGCTGCCATTATTGGTATCCTGGCTGGCA
>Ga0137371_10000019_pt1 | contig 86697 bp, 65 predicted proteins | sample SagtaG_7_FD_104919 | JGI IMG/M metagenome (GOLD analysis project Ga0137371, IMG submission 104919) | Vadose zone soil microbial communities from Sagehorn Ranch, Mendocino, California, USA - Sage1_R_40_16 metaG | ecosystem: Environmental > Terrestrial > Soil > Vadose zone | place: USA...
ATACTGGCGGCCGGCTGCAATTGCCTCAAAGTATTCCGAAATGCGGCCGAGGATCTCTTCTACTGAATGTGAATGGTAAACCGCTGTGCGAAACAGCGCGCCGCCTTGAAGTCCGCGAGTGAACTGCCCGGCCAACTGCTTCATGCGGCCAATGGCTGCCATCTCCGGCATGTCTTCGCGCAGCATTTCAAAGTATTCAAGCAGAATGTTGCGCTTGTCTTCCAGCGTAGGTTGGAAGATTTCGCGGCCATGAATTGCGTCTTCAATCTGGCGAAAGATCCATGGGTTAGCCATGGCACCGCGGCCAATTAGCACCCCATCGCAGCCGGTCTCGCTAAACCGCGCAAACGCCTGTTCGATCGTAGCTACGTCACCGCTGCCTGACACGGGTACACTAACGACCTCTTTGATTTGCCGCACCAGATCCCAATTCGCCTGGCCGCGGTATCCCTGTTCCCTGGTGCGTCCGTGCAACGCTATGTGCTCGGCGCCACAGGCTTCAGCCAACTTCGCTGTATCGACGGCATTGATCGTGTGGTCATAAAAGCCGGCGCGGATTTTCACTGTCAAAGGGATGGTAATCGCCTTCTTAATCTCTTTGAGGATCGTCTCCAGCCGCTCATGATCTTTCAAAAGTCCCGAGCCGCCGCCGTGCTTCACGACCTTCGGGGCAGGGCAGCCACAATTCACATCCAGGATGTCGGCGCCAATTTCTTCCGCCATCTCGGCTGCCATGCGCATGCGTTCCGGCTGGCCGCCAAAGATTTGCACTGCGAAAGGACGCTCGTCTTCATAGAAGCGCATCTGTCGTTTCGACTTGGGATTGTTGCGCGTCAGGCCTTCGACCGAGATGAATTCGGAAACAGTCAGGCCCACCCCGCCGCGACTTTTCACGAGACGGCGAAATGAAATATCGGTGACGCCCGCCATGGGCGAAAGAATAAGCGGCGGGTCGATCTCGATGTTACGAATGCGGAACGATTTGACCATGCTTCACCGGTTAATTGCCTGTTTGCCTAACCATTAGTTCAAGTGGTTCAATGCACCGATAAGTCCGACAAACAATGCAAGGATTGCAGGTGGGATTATAGCAATGCAACTTAGGCTCATCCAAAGTGGCGGAATTGTCTGGACCATTCTCTACGCGGCATTTGTCATATGGATCTATGCCACTGAGCCGCGCACGCTCCGAGAGGTAGCAACCAATACCCAGGTGGCCGCCGGAACCTATCAGGTCGATCAGGAGAAATTCAACAACGCGCTGGCTATGTTCCACCGCGAGCAGTTTCGCGCGGCGCGTGACGAATGGGGCCGCGCCGATCCGGGCACTCAGGATCCTCGCACGCAGTTCTACATCGCGTACGCCTATTATCGCGAGGGCTGGGGCCGTCTCTACGATGATGATGAGCTATTCAAACAGGGATTGGAGGCGGTGAATCGCGCCATCAGTCTGGCGCCCAATCAAACTCTTACCGTGGACGATCCTGATTTGCAGTTGCACACGGCGGCCGAACTGAAATCCGAACTTGAGCAGGGTACTGAACGAAGCCTGGGGGATCTCAACCCGTTGGAGATCTTCCGCAAACGCAAATGACCGATCACGTTTCCAGAAACCGCGCCCTGGTGCGCTTCATCGTGCTGCCGACGATCTTCCTGACGGTGACGTTGCTGGGCGGAGTCCGTGTCAGCGCCGAGTCGCGGGGGTTCATCTTCCTCGCCCCGCCCTTGATAACACTTCTGTTCGCCGTGCTGTTGTTGGCGCTCTTTGTCCGCGCGGGCGCCCTGGATCTGCGCGCCTGGATTACCAGCGATCAACCAACACTGACAAATATTTCGCACGGGTTGACGCTGATGGCAGTTTTCTTTGCGTCGGCGCAGGCCTTTAATTCAGTCTTGCCGGAGCGCGGGCTATTTCACTGGTTGTTCTCTTTCTTCTTTCTGTGGACCCTGTGGAACAACCAGTTTTCAGCCTTTGATTCGCGCCGCTTGCTTAGAAGCCTGGTAGTTCTGTTTGGCACCGCGTTCGTCCTGAAACATCTGCTGCTGGCAGGCTTGTATGCGCCGGAAGGGGGTTGGGCGAAACGGATTGCCGGCGCGCTGCTTCAGGGAGTTTCCCTGGGCACGATTGATATCCCGGCATTTGCTCCGGCGACGGGCTATATCTCCTTCTTCACGCTGGCGGTCTACGTGGCCGGGCTGGCGCTATTGAGTCCGGCGCCGAAGAAACTCCGGGACGAAGATACCCAGAAGCTGCTTGAAGGATACGCACAGCTTTCCCAACAGGATCGATTTGCGGTTCGTGAAGCGTTCACTGAGCGGCAGTTAGAGCCGGTAAAAATCGAGGAGGACGAAGAAGGACCATGAGAAGATAGATTTTCCATATGTCATTTACCATCACTACTGTCCCAACGTTGGTCAGTTCGTAGGCCGTAGGCCATTGAAATTTCTAAAGTTAGGTCCAATGCGACTGAAAATCGATTTGAATTCGAAACCGGGAAAGCCAATGCTTCTGCGACTCACGCGGAAGGAGATGGCTGATGAATGCCGGCAAATCGATCTTTTCACAACTAACGGAGTTTCTGCCCGCAACCGAGTTTCGCGAATGCGTCGCACGCTACCGCGGAGACTACAAGCTGCAGAGCTTCTCCTGTTGGGACCAATTCCTGTGCATGGCCTTTGCCCAACTAACGTATCGCGAAAGTCTGCGCGATATCGAAGCCTGTCTGCGCGCCAATCAAACCAAGCTCTACCACATGGGGATCCGGGGTCGAGTCTCGCGCAACACGTTAGCAAACGCCAATGCGGTACGGGATTGGCGCATTTATTCCGACTTCGCTCATTTGCTCATCAACCGAGCCAGAGAGCTTTACCGCAACGACGATTTCAGCCTGGCGTTGCAGGAAACGGTTTACGCCCTCGATGCCACCACCATCGACTTGTGCCTTTCGCTCTTCCCCTGGGCCAAGTTTCGCAAGCGAAAAGGGGCCGTGAAACTTCATACCTTGCTCGACCTGCGGGGCAATATTCCTACCGTAATCATTATTACTCACGGCCTGATTCACGAGGTCAACATCCTGGAGCAGCTAACTTTCGAAGCTGGCGCGTTCTATCTGATGGACCGGGCTTATCTCGACTTTCATCGGTTGCACCGCCTCCATTTAGCCTCGGCATTCTTTGTCACTCGCGCCCGCAAAAGATTCGATTGCCAGCGGCTCTACTCTGCGCCGGTCGACCGCACCACGGGAATCATGTGCGATCAAATCGTAACCCTGAGCAACCCAGTCCCACGCGCCGGCTTTCCCGACAAGCTTCGTCGCATTCGCTTTTTCGACTCCCAGCAGGAACGGCGGTTGGTCTTTCTGACCAACAACTTTACCTTGCCACCCCTGACCGTGGCGCAGCTCTATCGCAGTCGCTGGCAAGTGGAGTTGTTCTTCAAATGGATCAAGCAACATCTTCGTATCAAAAAATTCTACGGCACTTCGGAGAACGCGCTCAAGACCCAGATCTGGATTGCCATCTCCGTTTACGTGCTCGTGGCGATTGTCAAAAAACAGTTGAAACTCGAAGGCAGTCTCTACAGAATTCTACAGATCTTAAGTATCTCTCTTTTCGAGAAAACCCCGATTCTAGAAGCGCTTTCATTGTCAGATTGCGAAATGGAGCTAACCACTCCGTGCAAACAATTGATCCTATTCCACTAACGTTGGGACAGTAGTGATTTACCATTTTTCATTTACCATTGACTGCCTCATTCAAAACTCAACGATCGAGTGACGAATCATGGTTGAAGAATTATTGAAAAATGATAAATGGAAAATCCGGTTAGCATTTCTCATTCGGCGGGAGAAAACAAACAAGAGCGGGGGCATGCCCCCTTCCTGACTGCGGGTTACGCAGGCCGCTTCTTCAACACCATCGCGATGATTACAGACAGGATTGTTCCCACCAGTGTCAGGCCAACGAGCACTCCGGCAAAAGCCTTGACCACCACCAAACCGGTCACTTCATTCCCCGGTCCTGCTTCCCCTGCCTGCTGCATCAGCCTCGGACCGATTACCAACAGGAGAGTGGCAAAGTAGATACTGGTCAGTACGGCGTACGTAATAGCAATCGAAAAGCCGGTCTTTACGCCTTCACCAAATGTTAGCGATCCGCCGTTGGCACGCTTCCGGTCGCGAATTCCCAGTGACAAACCAAGGATGCCGGCAACATTGAAAATTATTGTGTCGAAAACAGCAGCCCGCGCCGGATCAATGTGCAGCACGAAGTGCTTGAGCGCCACCCACAAAACGATAATCACGGTCACCAGCAGTCCGTATTTGAAAGCTCTTTTCATACGCGTATCTTCGAGGCATCGAGATCAACAGCTCTGTTAAGGTTCGATAACTACCGCCGTGCGAACCTGAACGGCCTGGTAGAGTTCATGCATGTCTTCATTTTCCAACGCCACACAACCCCACGTCCAATCGCTTTGGGTTCCATTTCCGTGAACATAAATGTCGCCGCCCAAGGCAGTGTTTTGAAGCGGCGTTAGTTTTCTCTTTAGCGCACTCATGATCTGATTGTACTGCGCACGAGTTATTAATCCGTCCCGCAGCCCACGCGCCGCGTGCTCGGCATTGGGATAACTCAGGCCCAGCGAAAGGTAAAAAGCGCTCTTCGCGTTCTTTGCGAAAATATAAAAGGTGCCTTCAGGTGTGCGCCGATCGCCCTGGCGGACTTTGTCGCCCGTCGGACTAAGTCCGAGTGCTATGTGGTAAGTGCGCACAAGCTTGCCATCGGAAAAGAGCAATAGCTGTCGCTGGCCCTTCTTAACAACAATGGTCGGATTACTTAATGGCAGCTTTAAGGGCGAGGTGTGTTGAAAGGATGACTCGGGTTTGCCAACTCGTTCACCGGCAACAGTGGACTGTTTGGAAGCGGGTTTAGCAGACGAACAAGAAAGACCGGAAAGGAGCAGCAGAGCCAGGCCTATGTAGGGAAGCTTCCTCATGAACCGGCATAATACGCCGAATCATGGGAAGCTTCACTGGGCTAGTTAGCTGAGACAGGATTCGTGGTGTTGTTACCAGTTCACTACAAGTTTTTCCGAGTCTTCCCAAATCGGACCATCCTGGCGAATCGCCGCCCGGTGTAATTTTTCCTGGTCGCCCAACAGCCAGCCCGCACCCATCACTACGGCTGTCAACGGATCATGCGGGGTCGCAACTTGCAAATTCAAGTCACTTTGTAGTCGTTCCGACATTCCCCTCAGCAGCGCGCCGCCGCCTGTCAGGACGACTCCCGAATAGTAGATATCCGCGGTGACTTCAGGTTTGGAATCTTCGATCACACGTCGCACGGCCGCGCTAATTTGGGAAAGAACCGGCTCCAGCGCCGCCCGCACTTCATCTGTGCCGATTTGCACCGGCAAGGCCGCGCCGTTTGCGAGTTGCTTGCCAACAACTTCCATTTGTTCCATGTCCTTGTTGCATTGGCTGTCACAAGCCGCGCCCAACTTTATCTTCAGTCGCTCCGCAGTGCGCTCGCCAATTTGGATCGCGTGCCTGACACGCACGTAGTCCTTGATGGCTTCATCCATGGCGTTGCCGGCCGCGGTTAGGCTTAGTGAAGTGACTATGCCTCCCGAAGCGATGATCGCAATGTTAGTAGTGCCGCCGCCAATATCAACCACCAGATGAGCGTGCTCGTCCTCGAAATCGAGTCCAGATCCAAACGCAGCCGCTAGACCTTCATCCAATAAATCGACACGACCAGCCCGCGCATCGCGTGCTGCATCGCGCACTGCTCGCCGCTCAAGGGGCGTGGCCGAACCGGGTACCCCTACTACCAGATGACTTCGCCTGGGGTGCAGGCCATGCGCCCGCTGAATGAATGCGCGCAACAGTTTTTGCGTAATCTCGAAGTTGTCAATTGTGCCGCCGCGAATTGGGCGGTGGACTTCTATATCGTGCGGCTCGCGGCCCAGTAACTTCAGCGCCTGCGATCCGATAGACACAACTTCGCCGCTATACTTTTGAATAGCCACCGCCGATGGCTCGTTTAGGACAATACCCTGGTTGGGCGCATAAATAAGGGTATTTACGGTACCGAGATCCACCGCCAGCTCGTCAGTGAAAAAGCCGCTTAAAAGCTTCATAACAAACTCCCTTGAATCCTTACTACCGAAATGACTATCTAAGTAGAGAAAAGAGCAATAGCAACTGACATGCCAGTTTCTAGTCAAATTGAGATAGACGCTTTGGGGGGCAAATTGGGCTGAAACTCCCAGGAAGGCCTAAACCGGTTCGGCTTTTGAACGAATTCGGGCTTCTGCGTCGAGTCTTATCGCTCTAAAAGCGAACGCAAGCCTGAACGGATCCTTTGTTCATGGGGGTGGGGCACTCATAAACCGCATCCGTGCTGGCGTTAGCGGGAACGAGCATTGCAAACCTACATAGACGCTGTGTCGCTGAGTATCTGGGTCAGGGCAGAGGCTTCGGCACGCGAGATTTGGCTTCGAGCCGGAACGCTTAGAACGCGGATCACCAGCTGACGATCGTGCCAGCGGAGGCTGATTACGTCACCTAATTTGACAGGATGAGCAGACTTAGCGGGCCGGCCATTTATCAGAACAAATCCCGCATCGCACAACTGTTGCGCCACCGTGCGACGCGGGCACAAACGGCTCGCGTTTAAGAAAAGGTCAAGTCGCACAAACTTACGGCTGCTTGCTGGTCTTTTCCTTCTTGTCCTTTGAACCCTTGACAGTCTTGGCCGCGGCCGGGGGCGGCGTTATTTTCAGCAATGGTTCGACGCTGGCACGATAGCTCTCGGCTAGTTTGATGTAGGCATCGTTGCGCAGAGTCTGCAAGTATGCATCGCGTTCTTTTGGCGAACGCTCGGCCGTGATTGCCTCGCGCACATGATTCTCGTTAAAGGTAGGCGTATCGCTTCCGGGGTTGCGGGCATCCACCCGAAGTATTTGATAACCTTCATCCGTTCGCAGGGGATCGCTGACCCCGCCAACTTTGAGGGTCTTGATTGCCGTTGCGATATCGGTCCGGAGGTTCGGCACCTCAAACAGCCCTACCTTACCCTTGGTCTGTGGCGCGGAGCGAACACCGTTCGCTTCACGCTCCGAATAGGTAGTCGCCAGTCCGCCAAAATCCGCGCCTCCGCGTGCCTGTGTCACGATCTGCGCCGCACGGGCCTTTACATCCGCTTCCGGTTTCCCCGCAAGGCTCAGGAATATCTCAGAAAGTTCAACACTCTCCGGCTTGCGAAATTGATCCTTGTGGGCGTCATAATACCGCCTTAACTCATCAGTGGTAGCGCCGTAGAAAATCTTCGCGTCAACTTCGCGCTGGATCACTGCCTGCTTCATCATTTCAGTGCGCATCGTCTGGCGGATGGCCACGGGATCCACGCCGCTTTGCCGCATCGCCTCTTCGAGCTTTTCCATGGAAGTTATGTTTTGCTCTTTAGCGATATCGAGCATGCGCCGGTTAACTTCAGCTTCGACATCGTCAGTTAGCTCCAGCTCCTTACCCTTCTGCAGCAGAATTTGCTCGTTAATCAGCGTGGCAATCAACTGAGCCTGCCGGTTCGTCACCTGGTCCGTAGCCTCACGCTCGGACACCCCGTTTTGTTTCAGCGCTTCAATTTGTTCCTTCATTTCGCGTTTTAGCATTGAAAGCGTGATCACCCCGTCGTTCACCTGGGCGATCACCTCGTCAACGACGATAGGCTCGCCCTCCTGGGCCCTGGCCGCAGGCGCCGACCCAAATAGTGCGATAGCCATTACTGCGACTCCCGCCGCTGAAAGCGCTAGATTAGTCATTTTGAATTTCACAGATAATTGCTCCTTATTGGGTTACAATCCTTCATCACCAAAAACAGTGTCCCATTCTAGTCGTTCGCGCGAATTTGCCGCAACACGCGACGGACGGTTTCCAGAACCAGCTCGACTTCTTCCTCATTTAGAGCGATTTTCAAAACGCCGCTTGGCGTGAACGCCGCTCCTGAGCTCTCCCTCATTAACTCCATCAATCTTTCAGGCGCTACCAGAGCCTTTTCATTGAGCTTGATAGCCACGCCGTCCGGAGTTCGATCGATGGAAATGACGCCAATCTCCTCAGCCAGCAGCCGCAAGCGCGCATACTCGAAAAGATTCTCCACCGTCGCGGGCACGCGTCCATATCGATCTTCAATCTCGGTGCGAATAGCGCGCAGCGTTTCTTCATCTCGAGCTGATGACACGCGCTTATAAGTGCGAAGTCGCTGGCCCATATCCTGGACATATTCTTCAGGGATGGCAACATCCACGCTCAGGCTGATCGAGACGCTGGTTTCGTCTTCGATCGCTTCCCCGCGCAGCTCGGCCACGGTCCGTTCCAGCATCTGGGTATAAAGATCAAAGCCGAGCGCATCCATATGGCCCGACTGCTGGCCTCCCAGCAGGTTGCCCGCGCCACGCAATTCCAAATCGAGCGCCGCGATGCGAAAGCCTGCGCCCAGATCCGAGAATTCTCGAATTGCGGCCAACCGGCGTCGCGCAATTGGCGTCAAGCCTTGTTCGGTCGGAATAAGCAAATAAGCGTAGGCACGCCGATTAGAACGTCCCACGCGTCCGCGAAGCTGATAGAGCTGGGAAAGACCATATGCGTCGGCGCGGTTTATGATGATGGTGTTTGCCCTCGGGATGTCTATCCCATTCTCGATGATAGTCGTCGCCACCAAAACGTCGTACTTATGGTCAACGAAATCGAGCATAACGCGCTCCATCTCTTTTTCGTTCATTTGCCCATGGCCCACCGCTATGCGCGCCTGCGGCACCAGACGCTTCACCAGCGCGGCAATAGTCTCGATTGACTCCACCCGGTTATGAATGAAAAAGGCCTGGCCGCCCCGGCCCAGCTCCAGCTCGATCGCAGACTTGATAACCGGCTCGGAAAACTGGACCACCTGAGTTTGAATTGCCAGCCGATCGCGCGGCGGAGTTTCGATCACCGACATATCGCGCAGTCCGCTCAGCGACATGTTTAGGGTGCGGGGAATCGGTGTGGCTGAAAGTGTCAGCACGTCAACGCGCTTCTTCAGTTGTTTCAAACGCTCCTTGTGCGCGACTCCGAAGCGCTGCTCCTCGTCAACCACGACCAATCCCAGGTCGCGAAACCGCACGTCTTTGGAAAGCATCCGGTGCGTGCCAATCACCACGTCAAGGTCGCCAGACTCGACACGCTTCGTTAGTTCCTTTTGCTCTTTCGGCGAACGAAAGCGCGAGAGCAATTCGATCTTCATGGGGAAAGGGGCAAAGCGCGAACGGAAAGTGTCGAAGTGCTGGTAGGCAAGGACCGTGGTCGGCGTCAACACTGCAGTCTGCTTGCCTTCCATCACGGCTTTGAAAGCAGCGCGCATTGCTACTTCGGTTTTGCCGTACCCTACATCTCCGCACAGCAGCCGATCCATGGGCGTGGGCTGCTCCATGTCGCGCTTAACATCCTCGACCGCAGTTTCCTGATCGGCGGTCAATTCGAATTCGAACCCCTGCTCAAATTCGCGCTGCCAGGGCGAATCCGGCGCGAAGGCGTGTCCCCGCACAAGTTTTCTTTCGGCGTAAAGTCGCAGCAGCTCGTCAGCCATGTCGCGCATCGCGCGCCGCGCTTTCGCTTTAGTCTTCTGCCATCCCAATCCGCCCAGACGATCGAGTTGGGGCTGATGTCCTTCGGCGCTCGAATAACGCTGCACCAGATCCAATCGCTCGACCGGCACGTAGAGTTTTGCATCCTCGGCGTAAAGGAGCAGCATGAACTCGCGATTGTTCGCGCCCGTTGCCTGTGGCCGCGCCTGGGACCCTGCCAGCGGCCCTGCCGTTCCCAGATCAAGGGTCTGCAATCCGCCGAAGCGGGCAATCCCGTGATCGATGTGCACAACGTAGTCGTCAATTTTCAGATCGCGAAAGTCTGAAAGAAAAGCTGCCGCTTTGGACTTCCGCTTTCGGCCTTCAGCCCGCCGTCTTCTGCCTTCCGGGGCAATACCGCGCCGCTCCAATGCAGTATCCGCAGCCTCATCGAAGAGATCGCTTTCAATGTGAACGACCAGGCGCGCTGACGGCAACTCAAACCCTGCGCTCAATCTGCCCACTGTGACGATCGCGTCACCGGCATCACCATTGTCCCGAGTTCCGGGCGATTCAACCGTCTCTTCAGGGAGAACGACGCGAGCGTCAACGTTGTAGTCCCTGAGTATCTCGCTGACGCGCTCTGCGACGCCGTGGCTTGGCATTACAAAGAGCGCCGCGCTGTCTCTGTTCTCGCGTGCGTTCCGTACATCGCCGGCCAGTTCGGCCAGTCGCCCGTGATAACGCATCACCGACTGCGCTTGCCAATCGACCTCTAATGATTGGTTAGAGGGCGCTGAGATTTGCTCAGCCGAGACCAATGGAAACAGGAACAATGGCTTTCGTTGTGCCCGCGCGCGCCCAAAGGAAGCCGTCGGCTCTTCAGCTTCAAGGGCAATCTCCTGATCCACGGCACCGGCTGCGCGGCCGAGCGAACGCAATTCAAACCGCTGCATCGCCTCGATGCGGGACCTCATTTCTTCCCCGGTTAAATACAACTCATGCGGCGGCAGTCCGAGATCGTCTCCCGCGACGGCCAGCTCGTACCGCTCTTCAAGCATTTGAAATACTCCCGCGAGGTAGTTTTCCACCGGAGTTGGCTCGTCAATAACGAGGACCGTATCTTTCAAATAATCAAAGACGCTGGCACTGTTTTCCCGAATGATCGGCAACAGCCATTCCCAGCCGGGAAAGCTTTCGCCTTCGTCTGCAAAAACTGTGCGGTCGCGCAAAGAGCGAGCGAATCGTTCGTCGCTCCAACGCTCGCGAGCGCGCCCGGCCCACTGGCGAAAGTCATCAGCGGTTACCGCCAACTCGCGCATGGGAGCGAGCTCAGCTTCCTTTAACTGGGCAATGGAAAGCTGCGTTTCCGGATCAAATTCGCGAATCGAATCAACCGTGTCGCCGAAAAACTCCATGCGCAGCGGTGCTTCTCTTCCCGGCGACCAGGCATCGAGGATCCCGCCGCGAATCGAGAACTCTCCAATGCCTCCGACGGGATCCTGCCGCGCGTAACCGCTAGCGATCAGCTTTTCGACCAACTCTTCAGGAGAGTAATCTTCGTCGCGGCGAAGCACGAGGCCGGCCTCAAGAATCTCCCTGGGAGATATTATGCGGCGCGCCAACGCGCGCGAGGTCAGCAGGACGAAGTCCTGCTTCTGTCGCGCCAGGCGCCAAAGGGTCAAAGCTCTTTGCTCGAGAGTTTCCGCGTGCGGCGAAGCGCCGGCGTAGGGATCACTTTCCGATGAGGGAAGTATCAGGACAGTCTCGTCACAGTTGGACAAACCCTGGAGAGCGCAATACCAGAAACGAACGTCACGCTCCCAGGCTTCGAGGTCGCGGTTGCCTTGCACGACAAGCGCAAAAGGTCTTCCGGTCTTGCGCTGTAATGCCGCCAATACCAGCGCGCGCGCCGCGCCAATCACCAGTCCGCTAATTGAGATCACTCGACTGCCGCGATTGATTTCGTCAACTATGCTTCGGAACTCCGCGCTGGTGAGAACGCGTCTCAGAGTATTCTGAAGCGCTGATGTTGTCTGCGTCATAGAGCTCATGACATTACCCGCGACCGCTTCACTGGCTTCGCCACCTGATTTGCGGAAAGGCTATGCCTTTCCGGAAGCCTTGGAATTCACTTTGGGCTCCGCCCGTCATATCACCGAGGCGCAGCCTCGACGAGGGGAAGTTAAGCGCCCGGAAAGGCACAGCCTTTCCGCACATCAGGCGGCAGAGCCGAAAACTAATTAAACTTGCTTTATCAAGCTTGCTTTTTCATGCGTTCAATAATCGCGCTCGTAGATACGCCTTCAATAAAGGGAAGCGTGACTACGTTTCCGCCGGCCGCCTCCACTTCTTCGCGGCCATGGATTTCATCCATGGCGTAGTCGCCGCCTTTGACGAGCACTTCCGGCAAAAGCTGAGCGATCAAATATCGCGGTGATACGTGGTCAAAAACAGTGACATAGCTGACCGCACGCATTGCTGCCAGTATTTCCGCTCTCTCGTTTTCATTGATAAGAGGACGGCCCTTCCCTTTTAATTCGCGCACGGTGCGATCGCTGTTGATGGCAACCAGCAAAGCATCGCCAAGAGCCCGTGCCTGTTCGAGGTAGCGCACGTGGCCTACATGCAAAATGTCGAAGACGCCGTTGGTAAAAACCAGGCTCTTGCCCTGGGCGCGCAGACCTTCGCGCACTCCGAGCAGTTCTACCGGGCTCAGAATCTTTTGGATCATCTAATCGCTAACAATTTAGCATGAGGCGGAAAAGTTCGCTAAACGCCACCTAACTAAGCGGGGGCATGCCCCCTTCCCAACTGCAAGTAGGCAGTGTTGAGACAAATTTCAAACCCTCTAGTCTTAAGAGTCCGACTAGCCAGACCTGCAGTCAGGAAGGGGGCATGCCCCCGCTCTGATTTGGGTAATCTCACCGAGCATCTGTTTGCGCTGCCTTGGCTCGCTCTCTATAATCAGCGCTTTACGTTTGGAGCCGCACATTGTCGATTCCCTTCATCGAAGAAAGCGATCAAACACAGGCGCGCCGCGAGCACCTGGAGGCGTTGCGCGCATTGGTCGGCAACGCTTATCCAAACAGGTTTGTCCGCAGCAATGTCGCGCAAAACCCCAGCGGTGAAGACACTGTTAGCGACATCGCGAACGAACACACGATCGCCGGGATCGTTGACGACGATTCGTTTGCAGAGGTTCTGAAGTCGCTGGCACGTAAAACAGAAGTCGGTGAAAAGCCCGCGGCGGAAGAACTCCAAACCGTAAATGAAAAACTAAACAAGATTAAGGTGCGCGTCAGTGGCCGCATTGCCTCGCCGCCGCGCGTGATGGGCAAGGCCGCGTTCGTGCATCTTTCCGACGGCGTTTCGCGTTTGCAGATTTACGTGCGCAAGGCGGACGTTCAGGCTATTAGCAATGACTCGGGCGCGCCAGTTGACGGCGAAGGAAAAGGCTGGGAACTGTTCGGCCTGCTCGATCATGGCGACTTTATCGGCGTCGCCGGTTATCTCTTCGTCACCAGGACCGGGGAGCTTTCGGTCCACGTCGAGCAAACGCAATTTCTGGCCAAGGCTCTGTTGCCAATGCCGGACAAGATGCACGGCATAAACGATCCGGAAATTCGTCAGCGGCAGCGTTATGCCGACCTGATCGCGGGCAGCCTCAAACTCGAACGTGAAGAAGGCGAACTAACTCCTCGCGAAGTTTTCCAGGTGCGCTCCAAAATTGTGCGCGAGTTGCGCCGGTTTCTCGACGACCACGGCTACATCGAAGTCGAGACCCCCATGCTGACACCGAAGGCCACCGGCGCGCTGGCAAGACCTTTTAAGACCCATCACAACGCCCTGGATATCGACTTATATGCGCGCATCGCTCCCGAACTTTACTTAAAGAGATTGGTGGTTGGGGGCTTTGAAAAAGTTTACGAGCTGAATCGCAACTTCCGCAATGAAGGCATCGATAGAACCCATAATCCCGAGTTCACGATGCTGGAGTTCTACTCCGCCTACATGGACGTAAACGGGATGATGGATTTCTGCGAAGAGATGTTGCGGGCGACTGTGTTCACTGCCCTGGGCCATACGCATGTTCGTTATGGCGAACACGCTATTGATTTCTCGCAACCGTTTCAGCGGCTCAGCATGAAAGACGCAGTCGAGAAGTTTGCCCCTCCCGAAATTGCTGAAGCAAAGCTGTTGGAGTTATTCGAGCAACATGTAGAATTCAATTTGATCGAGCCGACGTTTATTACTGGCTTTCCCAAAGTAATCTCGCCCCTCTCAAAGGCGTCCCCTTCTGATCCAACGGTTGCCGAACGCTTCGAATTCTTCGTCGGTGGCGGCCTGGAGTGCGCCAACGGCTTTTCCGAGTTGAATGATCCCGAAGAGCAGTATCAGCGATTCAAGGAACAGGCAGAGCAGCGCGAGCGGGGCGATGAAGAGGCAATGATCATGGATGAAGACTACATTCGCGCGCTTTCATACGGCATGCCGCCGGCGGCGGGGATCGGCATCGGCATCGATCGTTTGGTCATGCTGCTGACCAATCAGCATTCGATCCGGGACGTGATCCTATTCCCCCATATGCGCCCTGAACGTAAGAGCGAGGAACCAGACTCAGAATAGAAGCTACAAGCCAGCCTACCTGCAGGTAGCTCACCTTGAAGGCTCTTAATGCGCGAGTGATTCAAACTGCGAACTGATCACAGTTCGATCTCGTAGCCATCGGGATCAGACACATACGCGAACGGCATCCCGGGGCCAAACTCACCGCGTTTCTTCAGAGCGCCGCCCGCAGCTACCACCTGGCCGATCGCATCATCGAGTTCCGTCTCTTTCTCCCTTTGAAATCCAAAATGAAGGATACCGCCGCTGGATCCCGTCGGCTGGTCTCCCGCCGATTGGTGCAGTGCGATCATGTCGTTCGAACCCGGCGTATTCAGGAACACCAGACTGTCGCCGGCCCAGAACTTTTCCTTCATCCCAAATACAGACTTGTAGAAATCAAGTGAACGCCGAAGGTCATTCACCATCAGATGGATGTGGGTCAAGCCGCGGGTCTTGATCATGAGTTGCTCTCCTTATCTGCATTACAAGAGCGCAAACTAACAGTGGTGGTACAGTTTTCACTCCCTCTCCCTTTGGGAGAGGGTCGGGGTGGGCTTAGTACGGCAGGCTCGGAATAATTCACCGGGCTTTAGCCCGCGAGCCGCCAGTCGATTCTTCAACGCTGTTCATGTTTGCGAAGAATTCCTAAACAGATTGCGGGCTGAAGCCCGCAGCAAAGTTGTGGTTGCAATTTGCGCTCAGGCCCTCACCCTAACCCTCTCCCAAAGGGAGACGGAGTCAAACTGTACCACTACCAAACTAACAGTTTGCGTTACACAAAGCGGATGATAGCGAAAGTTTGCCTGATAGTCTTGCGCGCTAATGCCAACTCATGTCTGAAAAGAAGTCTCGGATACTTAAGAGAATGAATGGAAAAGAGATTACCTGGCAGTGCGCTGGTTCAATTGAGGAGCCTGCGGAAAGAGGGAGCCTGAGGAGTAACTGATAATGGTGCCGCCGAATCCGACGGCCCAACCATGCGCGCGATCCGTGAAGAATATTCTCTCCAGGGGAACCGCGGTGCCGCTGGGTTCACTGGTCCAATGGGCGCCGCCATCGGTGGTTCGAAGCAGCATACCTTCCGCCCCGGTGGTCCAGCCTTCCGCGGCATTTACGAATTTTACATCGAGGAGATCAGCGGAAACGCCTGACGCTTGTGGAAACCATATCCGCCCGCCATCGGTAGTGGCGAACACCTGGCCCTGGGCGCCGACCGCCCAGCCGAGACGGTTTTCCACGAAAGAGGCGGCGTTGAACCTGACGCGTTGTTCTCCACGCACGAGACCGTTTCGCCAGGTTTCGCCGCCGTCGCTGGTTTGCAGGATCGTGCCTCCCGCGCCAACCAGCCAGCCATGCGCATCGTCCATGAATACTCCGCCAAGCAAAAGATGTTTCGTCGGTAAGGTCTGTCGCACCCAGCTTGCTCCGCCGTCGTTGGTGGCATATAAGGCGCCGGCTTCGCCAAAGGTCCAGCCACGAGCCTCGCTGCGAAAGACAGCACGTACCACGCGGGCATGAGAGTCACTCAGATCAATACGTCGCCAGGTAGCTCCGCCGTCGGTTGTCCTCAGCAGGTATGCCTGGGGTTCATCGTTGGTCTTGAGTTTAAAGACCTCTCTGTCGCAAACCAGCCAGCCATTTTGTTCGTCCGAGAAATAGACATCACGCAAAGTATCTTCCGTCGGCCGGCGCATCTTGTGCCAGGATCGGCCACTATCGTTTGTAAACAATAGCGTGCCGTTGCTGCCGGCTATCCAGCCGGTGTTCTGATCAAGAAAGTAGACTGCGTGCAACCAGGCCATAGTGCCTGACTGTTGTCTGGTCCATGCGGCGAAGGCGGTTGGTATTAGGCAGTGGCTTGTCAGTATAAGGAAGAAGACAGGTACCAGCGGGCCGCGCCAAAAGGAGAGCGCACGGCTCTGCCGCCTGATGTGCGGAAGGGCTCGGCCCTTCCGGGAACCACCTCGATTATCGTGGGCTCCGCCCCAGGAGTTTGAAACCTCCCCAATTCTGAAAGAATTCATCATCACTTGAAAACCATGGCGCAGCCCGGAAGATGTTGAGCTTAACGGAAGGGCGAAGCCCTTCCGCACATCAGGCGGCAGAGCCGGAAGGGGAGCACCACCTAACAGTCGGGCTGCTACCTGCCGCTTGCTGACTACTGACTACTGCCTGCTGCTAAAAGATTCCGCCGGTGAATATCTTCGCGAAGCTCAGCACAGGAAGAAAATTAAGAATAGACTGCACTTTCTTGAAAGTATTTCCCGGCACGACGATTTGATCGCCTGGTACCAGGTAAACCGAATCCGGCGCGCGGCCTTTATAGATCGCCGAAACATTCACGCGGATGGGCGCCAGATTTCCGCTGGCCTGTTTGCGCAGCACATAAACCTTGCTGCGGTCGCCGGTCTGCAGCACACCACCAGCTTCGGCAATCGCTTCGGTAACCGACAGGCGTCGGGTCATGGGCCTGATTCCGGGTGCGGCCACGTCACCGATTACGCTGTAGCGATACGAACCTGCTTTGTCCAGCGAAACAGAAACTTGCGGGTCGATTATGTATTCGTCGTAGCGTTTCTTGATCAACTCTGAAACTTGTTCGACTGTTTTGCCATCGACGAAGATGCCGTCCGGAATCAACGCCAACGAAATGCGCCCGCTGGGCGGGATCGTGATGCCGGATCTCGAATAGCGTTCCTGTCCAAAGACTGTGACGGAGATAACGTCTTCCGGGCCGAGACGATAGGTGCTAAAGAAGTTGTTGTAGTACGGAACAATCGCAGCTTCCTCTGACGCCTGCTCGTGGCGATTGGCCAGAGTGTCCGCCGGAATGTCAGGAGATGCCGGCTTGGCATCGTTTGCCGGCGACGCCTTTGGATCGTCGGCTACGAATACTTCGTCAGGACCGGCCTTGGGCTTCTCGCCGGAGGCTTCTGTTGACGGCTTATCGTTGGACCTGGTGGCTTCCGGCACAATTCGGCGCTGTCGCGTAGCTTTCGCGGGTTCCTGCGCCAACGCGCTAATGCTAATCGCGAAAATCATTGCCAGCGAAACTGTGTTGCTAATTAATCTCTTCATTTCATCGCCTCCGAATATGACGCTTTCCCGCTCAAATTTCGGTTAAGTGTTCGCTACCGTCCTCCGCGACCAAGAAGGATCGTTTTGATAGTTTCGAACAGAATTGCTCCATCCAGAGCCAGGCCCTGGTTCTTGATATAGAAAAGGTCGTACTCAAGCTTTTGACGTGCATCCTCAATCGAAGCGGCGTAGGGATACTTGATCTGGGCCCACCCGGTCAGTCCCGGAGCAATCAAATGGCGCTGCTCGTAGAAGGGAATCTCCTGGGCCAGCTGGGCCACAAAATGCGGGCGCTCGGGGCGCGGTCCCACAAAGCTCATATCACCACGCAGGATGTTCCAGAACTGCGGGACTTCATCGACGCGAATCCTGCGAATGATGCGTCCCACGCGCGTGGTGCGGTCGTCTTCGCTCTTGGCCCAGACCGGTCCGTCTTTTTCGGCATCAACGCGCATCGAACGGAACTTCATTAACGTGAAGATTCGCCCGTTCTTGCCAACCCGTTCTTGCTTGTAGAGGACCGGGCCGGAGGAATCTATCTTGATTAAAAGCGCGGTCAGAACAACGATTGGAAGCGAAAGAATTGCACCTATCAGCGCCGCCAATCGATGCATTATCGAGCGAGCGATTAGGTTCATCGGCGCCTGACGACCACGTCCGGAAAAGATCAACCAGGAAGGACGGACCATGTCCAAAGAGACACGGCCAGTCAGTCGTTCATAAAATGACGCGCACTCTTCGATAGATACGTTGCCTGACAAACTCAATCGCAGAAGCTGCTGCGTGGGAAACTGTCCGCGGCGATCGCCGATAGCCACGACAATGCGATCGATGTGTTCCCGCTGAACCAGGGCGGGCAACTCTGAAGTTAATCCTACGACGCGCGGGTTAATGAGACTCTTGCCCAGTAGCGCCGGGTCGTCATCGACAAAGCCAACGATGCGAAAGCCCGCATCTGGTCGCTCCAGAGTTTCGCGCGCAACGTCGATGGCCATCTCGCCCGAGCCAACGATAAGAATGCGTTCACCAAGTTGCGGATGGCCCAACAACCAGTGGATTGTCAGCCGCCAGCCCACCATTAGAGCCAATGCCAGCGGCAGGGCAATCAAGGAAACGCTGCGGCCAATCATTAACCGCGGTACCGCATAGAAAGCGATGGCCAGCGCAACCCAGGCAAGCCCCAGGGCCTGCACCAGACGCAAGACCAGCTCGCGGCGGTCATGCATTACGATAAAGTCGTAAAGGTCGTACAGGTAAAACGAAGCCAGGCAAAAAACGGTTGCCAGCGCTGCCTTATAAAAGCCATGGCGCTCAAGCAACTCGTACTCCGCATCCATCATTCCCAGCCTCAGGTACACAGCGGCAATCATTCCGCCGAAGAGCAACGTTGCTTCGGCCAGAATTAGTAACACCGTGCGCTGGTTGAGACGTGAAGGGTTCAAGAGACTGCTGCGTCCTCCTCCTGCTCAATGAAAATCATTTCCGGATCGTCTTCCGCCTCGAATTCGGATTCGAGCTCGGGTGCGGCTTCCGCATCGGCGCGATAGTAGCGGCGCTGGTAGTAATAGGAGTTGTCGGCTGGCTGGTCTTCAGAGCGATTCAACACTACGCCCAGGATTCTTTCCCGTGGCAGCTGCTCTAACAGCCGGTCCACGGATCCGAAGCGCGTCTTTCCCGCACGCACAACCAGCAGCGCGCCATCAGCCCGGTTAATCAACAGGTTGGCATCAGTGAAAATTCCCAACGGCGGTGCGTCAATGATGATGTAATCAAACATGCGCCGCGCGTCCGCGAGCACGCGGCCGAACTTTGGCCCGGAAAGAAGCTCGGCAACATCGTCGCGCGCTTCGCCGCCCGGCAGCAGATGCAGGCCGGATGGCTTTAGCTTGACGATCGACTCTTCCAGGGTGGCCGTGCCGGCCAGTACTTCAGAGAGCCCGTAAGGGGCCTCAATGCCTAAATAGTCAGTGGCGCAAGGTTGTCGCAGATCAGCGTCAATTACGAGTGCCTTGACGCCGTCGGTTTGCGCCAGCAGCCAGGACAGATTCAAAGCCGTCAGCGTTTTACCTTCGCCAACCCCGGCGCTGGTCACAACGAATGCGCGCATCTTCTGACGTTCGCCCGCCTGCAGAATGCGCGTGCGCAGAGATCTGAATTGTTCACAGACCGCGGAACGCGGTTGCGTCACGGCGATAAGATGAGGCTCGACGCGCGCAGCCGAGACGTCTCGAGAGACGAACTCAACCGCGCGCGCCGACCCCGCAGCGTCCAAAGTTGCCCCAACAGCACGCGAAGCCGATCCGCCAGGGAGTGCCGACCCGCCGGCTGCATCCGCAGTGTGTGCAGTGGACGCTGAACTGTTCGCCGCTAACGGAGCCGGGAATATCGGTGCCCGATCCCAGGGATGATCGTGCCCGTTTTTCGAGGCATTGGACGCGACTTTACTCGCGCCCCCGTTGCGGCGTTCTGAAAAGTGTGAAGCGTGTTTGGAACCATTAGGTTCGGGGTCTTTTGCGCGCATGAGCGCGTCGTAAACTCTACCCATTGCTTTCCCTCGCAAGTCCGGAACGACTAAAAGCCGCCCCTACCTCGTCCAGTGTCGTCGGCGGCTGATCTAAATTAATTGGCGCGTGCTCCCGCGTAGCCGACGAATAAGTGGTCCGCCCTGATGCTTCACCAGACGCGGATGATGATGTGTATTCGGCGGGCGCAGACTTTTCACCCGTGCCTGCGGCCCATAATTCTGCCCGGCCGGAGGCTGAAAAAATTCTGGCGGGAGTTGCACGCTCTTCGCCGGTCTGAATGCCGCGATCAACTGGCGGCAGCATGTCGAACGTCTCCGCAACTTCCTCGATGATGCTGCGGCTAATCGTCGGTTGGCCCGCGGCAAAGCCGGCCAGCAGGGCGTTATCGCAGAGATTGTTAATGTTGCGCGGAATGCCCTCGGAACAGCGAAAGATGTAATCGATGGCGCCGGGTGAAAAGATACCGGTGCGTTCCGCGCCGGCTACCAGCAGACGCGATGTAATGTAATGGTCTGTCTCTTCGACGTTCGGCAGCGGCTTGATTGTGCAGCGCAGCGCCACCCGTTGTTTCAATTGGCGCAGGTCCGGATAATTAAGCACAGCGCGCAGTTCCGGCTGTCCCGTCAGGACAATCTGTAAATGCTTTGCCGTATCTGATTCGAAGTTTGACAGCAGGCGGACTTCCTCCAGCACAAAAGGAGAAAGGCCCTGCGACTCGTCAATGATCAGCACAGTGCGCAAACCCCGACTGTGACGGGATTCCAGCACCTTCCCCAGGGCAATCAGCAACTCGGATTTTGTCTCCCATTCCTGGATATCCAACAGAGTCGCGAGGTGCTGGTAAAACTCCGGGACCGACAAGCGGGGATTGAAGATATAGGCGACCAGCACAGTACGATCCAGACGCTGCATCATCCAGCGCAGGATTGTGGTCTTCCCGGTGCCTACTTCTCCGGTTACCACGATCAGGCCCTTACCGCTTTCGACACCGTAGTGGAGGTTGGCCATCACCTCTGTGTGTGACGGAGTGAAGTAGATGTATCGCGGATCCGGTGTCAACGCGAATGGCAACTCTTTCAGTCCGTAGAACGCAGCGTACATTTAATTAGCCTCCTGCCGCGCCGGGCAACAGCGCGATTTCCTTGACGTTGGCACTACGGCCGCATCATAAGAGATACAGCTCGAAAACGTGAGTTAAATTCAGCACCAGGGCCATCGCTGGAATGCTGACAATGGTAACCGCGATTCCCGCTGCCAGCGCCAGTTTGCGACGACGCGGAATTGCGCGCGCTTCTTGTGCCGTCAAAAGTTCCGGCACGCTGATGAGAACAGGTAAGCCGGTGTAGTGCTTCGCATCATCGACGGTTTGAATCGTGAACAGCCGCGGTACTTCGATCAATGCCGCTAACAGGAACCCAATCGCCAAACCCACACCTAGCGCCGCGCCCACCATCGCCCAGCGCTTGGGAGCGACCGGGCGCTCGGGCAAGTTTGCGGCGTCAATTACCTGAATGCCCTCGCCCTGTTGCTGGCTGGCAGCCTCGGCGCCAATCGAGATCTTTTGTTGCTGGGCGAGCAGTTGATCGTAGTTCAATTTCTTCGTCTGATATTCGCGATCTAATGCTTCCAAACCCACCTGAGCATTCGGGATCTCGTTGATACGATGATCCAGATCGGCAATTTGAGCGTTGGTAGCGCTAAGCAAACTTTGCTGGCGGCTGATGTCCGCGTCAATTAGCCCGAGGTTAGTCTTCAGCGTCATGACCCGCGGATCAGATAGCTTGGACAGCCTCTCTTTCTTCTCGGCGATTCGCTCTTTCCATTCGTTGATCAGCAGATCCTGCTCGTGTTTCACTGACTCGATCTGCGACTGCTTGGATAGAACATCGGGATGCTTGGGCTTGTACTGTGTCAGGAGATTCTGCAGGTCGGCCTCAAGCTCGGACTTACGCCGGGTCAGTTCGGCCCAACCGTAGGTGGTTTTCGGATCGGTGGTGTTCTCGGCCACCTGTACAATTTCCTGATCGTATTGCTTTGCCAAGTCGCCGAGCTGCGTCCGATAGGCGGCGCCCATGTCGCGCAGGCGGCCGGTTTCCGCAATCAAGGCCTTCTGCTCTTCGTGGAGCGCTGTCAAACGTCCAACCAGCGCCTGCGATTGCGACGGCAGGTTGGAGATATTCTTCTGCATCCAGTCGAGTCGTTGCCCGTCTGTCTGGTCCAGTTCTTCTTTTGCCTGGTTTACCTGTTGGTCGATGAACTGCTTGGCCGAAGTGCCGGCGTTGATAGTTCCCTTCGTTTGTTCGTTGATGTATTTACTGGCCAGCTCCGATGTCACTGCCTGCGTCGTTTTGGGATCGCGTCCGCGGTAAGTGATGTTGAAACCGTTGGTAATGTCGTTGCGGCTGGTGTTTACTTCTACATGAATGTCCTTGCGCATGCGATCGATAAGCATTTCCATCGGGTCGCCGCGCAGTTTCTCAGTCCTGTACAGGTCATACTTCTCCAGCAGCGGCTGCAACGAGCTGCGGCTGGTGACTACCTGCGTGATGCTGGTAAGCTCACGAGTCAACGTCTCGTCAGTGACCGTGGGAACGACAGAGTTAGGCAGTGTTGATGGCTTGACGACGATTAACGTGACCGACTCATAGACACTGGGTAGCTTAAAAACCACGAGCCCGATGGCGATAGTAACGGCCACCGTCGGAAGAATAATCATCCATTTGCGCTTCCAGGCAATTCGCGCGAACTCGCCCAGCCTTCGTTGACGAAACTCAATACTCATGCTCGGCACTCCTTGTTGGTAGGACAGGTATTCCTGCCTGTCATTGCAGCCGTTTGAAACTCAAGAAAGACAGACAAGAATGTCTGTCCTACTGATCAAAGCGTGGCCAGGGCCTTACGCGCTTCATCGGCGTCTCGAAAGCTTGTTTTCTGGTTCAGACGAAGAGCTTCTTCAAGTTCATGGCGGGCGGCATTACGGTCCCCCTTCGCTTTCAAAGCCATTCCCAGGTGGAAACGGAAGCCGGGACTGGGCGACGAGTTGTTGCGCCGAGCGTTGGCTTCGTCAACCGACACTGCTTTGCGCAGCTGTTCGGCGGCGGCAGCGTAAAGGCCTTTCTTGTAGTAAACCCAGCCAAGCGTATCTGCGAAACTCGGCACATCAGGATTCGCCTGCACCACCTGTTGAGCGAGTCGCACAGCTTCATCGAGATTGCCCTTGCCGTAAACCGCGTAGAGCCATGCCAGGTTGTTCGCCGCGAACGTGGCGTTCTGATCCTGGGCCAGGGCCTTGCGATAATTGTCGGCGGCTGCGTCGTAATTCTGGCGACTGTCTTCAAGCATCCCGATCAGCGTGTAGGCGGCGGCGCTATCCGGCTTGCGTTCGACAATCTTCTGGTACTCGGCAATCGCCCGCTCCTGTTGACTGGTGTTCACGAATAACGCACCCAGCGCCGAATAGGCAGGCAGATAGTTTGTGTCTATTTCAAGAGCGCGCCGCAGCTCGCCTTCCGCACCCTGCGCATTCTTCTCGAAGCCGTAAACCTGGGCCTTAAGAAAATGCAGTGACGCGTTGTTCGGCTGGCTGCCCAGGGCCTGGTCCACGCGGGCGTGTGCCTGGTCAGCGTGCGCCTGGCTGACGTAGATATTTATCAGCCCGTTCAGCGCGTTAAAGTTTGCGCCATCGATCGAAAGAGCATTGTTATAGAAAGCGATGGCCTCATCCGTTTTTCTTTCAACCAGCGCAACCGCCGCCAGATTGACGTAGGGCTCTGTTTCGCCGGGAGCCGCGTCTTTGGCGGCGAGGAAATCCTGTCGCGCTTTTTTGGTATCGCCCGTTTGAATTGCAGCCGAGCCGCGGGCCAGCAGCGTTCTGCCGCGCAGTTGGGCCAGCATCTGCGGCGATGTTTCCCGGTCAGGAGCAGCTTTAGCGAGCTTGTCGAGCAGTTCGGTAGAAAGTCTCAGCGCAGTTTTCGGGTCCCCTGCCGCCAGATTGATCTGGACCTGCATCAACTTCCCTGGAAGGTATTCCGGGTAGTTTCTTTCCAGGTCTCCGGCAAACACGCGAGCCTGGTCGACCTGGCCCAAACGAAAAGTCGCTTCGGCCATGAAATACAGGCCGGGACGCGAGTTCGGTTCTTGCTTGAGCACTTCCTTGAGATCTTCGACTGCTGCCTTCAGGTCGTTGGCCTCTCCGTTTTGCATCTTGATGCGCGCGCGCAGCATTAACGCCTGGCGATCATGTGCGTCTTTCTTCAGCACCTCATCGATCTGTGCGTTTGCTCCGCTAACATCCCCGCGCGTCAACATGATTTCGGTCAGACGATAGCGACCCTGGGTGAATTCGGGAGAGCTCGCGACAATCTCTTTGTAAACTTTAATGGCGTCATCTGTGCGACCGACCGAGGAATAGAAGTCGGCCAGCACCGCGCGGCCTTCGGGTTTGTCTTTATCGAGTTCCGCCAACGCCTTGTAAGCTGCTTCCGCCTTGTCGAAATGCTTGTTCACCAGGTAGAAGCTCGCCAGCACGAAACGCGCATCGCGGTTGGCCGGCGCCAATTCGACGGCTTTCAAAAATTCCGCTTCCGCGGCGTCGGGCCGGCTGGACTGGGCCAGGAATTTTCCATACTCAGAATGCGCCAGTGACGAAGCTCCATTCACCGAAATTGCGCGTTGGAAGGTTTCTTCAGCTTTGCCGGCGTCGTTCATGGACGTGTAAAAGCGCGCCAGGCTCAAATATGATTCCACCCGTTTCGTATCCAGCTGAATCGCATGATTCAACTCCTTGAGGGCCTCTTCGCGATGGTTCTGAGCGAACAGCACGCTACCCATAAGGATGTGGCCTTCGATGTGATTGGGATCCTTCTGCAACACTTCTTTGGCCAACCGCTCCGCTTCACCCAGCGCCGCAGGGGATTGCTTACCACCACCCGCAAGGTAGTAACCGCCCAGCTTGACGCGAGCGTCCAGGTTGTTCGGATCGAGCTCGGCCGTCTTCCGCATTTCGTCGAAGGCTTCCTGATAACGCTTCAAGCCTTCGTACGCCTGGGCGAGTCCCCAGTGCGCGCCGGCCAGACGTTCGTCCAGCTGCAACGCGTTGCGAAACTCAATCGAGGCTTCCTGGAACTTTGTCTCTTTAAGCAAAGCCTCACCGCGGGTCATGTATTGCGCTTTGGCTTTTGCGGGACTGGTGCAGGCGCCCAATGACAGGGCGACGGCGAGTAATGCGACGAGCAGAAGAAGGATATGGCTGTAGCGGCAGCACTCTTTGGTTTTCATTATTGCCTGGTCTCCATGGCGGGGCTGAAACTTGATCAAAAGCTTCGGCCACCGCGGTGTGTCGCATCGGCTGCAGTCGGTCGGCGGGCAAATGCCTCGCGATGCGCCTCGGCGATGTTTGTTAACGGCCCGGTTCGCTTGTTCTCTTAATACCTACCGGGCAATCTCAAATAACTCTTCAAAAGCTCGGATGTGCGCACCCGAACACCCTAAAAAAACAGGCAATCGCCTGTTTCTTCCCAAAACTCAATTCGGCACAAAGGCGGGAAGCACCGGAGCAGCCTGTGCTGCCAAATCAGTTGCCGCGACCAGCGCTTCCGATTCTGATCTGCCGATAGGAACCGTCACGCGCACCATGGCTCCGTCAGAACGGCGCCGGCGGACGCTGTCAATTACGGTGTAAATCTTCCCCCAATATTCGCTGGCCACTACGCGCCCGCGGCCCTGATACCAGTAAACCAGCACCTGGCGAGTATCCCCGTTCTTGATGATGTAACGGTTGGCATCGAAAGGGACGCCGGATGCCGGCGCGATCTTAACAGTCGCCGGATCGGTCATGGTCCAACCTGATCCCGGCAGGCAATTGAGCGGGCTGTGATACGTCGCGCCGTTTCGCTGGGAAGCGTAGTAGCCAACGTAGAAGTAACCAGTGCGCCCGTCCGGCAGAACGAAGCTGCGCGAGAGATAATCGTCGGCGCGCAAAACGGATTCCGTTTCCGCATCAAAACGCTGATCACTACCCGCCTGTTGCCAGGCGCCCAGTTGTGCCGGAAAGCTTGCCAGGGGACGCCGCTCAACGTGTGTTTCGCCAGCCCTCTCCCAGACGTTGATGATGACACCACCCAATAACAGCGTGGCCAGCAACAAACCAAAACGGAAAGCGTCTTTTGATCTGGTAGTCATCGGTTCGTCTTAATCAATTCGTGTTTGTCAGAACCGCCTGCGGTAGCGGGCGGTTGATTTAGCGCTATCAAGTAAGTCGGACCGATAGATCAACCGCCCGCTACCGCAGGCGGTTCTGACATTAGTTGGTGCTGACTTTTGCGCGCCCCTATTGTCGCAGTCGGGCCGCTTATCAGATGAACTGCGCAACGATCAATCAACCAGCCGACGCCGAACAGCATCAGGAACGCTACGATGTACATCACCCAGCCAGAGAAAGTGTGAAAGAAGCCATCGGCCACCCTGGTGCCGTAGAAGCGAGCCAGCACCCCAGTGCCACTGACGCGCAGCACGTTGGTCAAAATAGCGATGGGAATTGCGGCCATGACGATGATTGTGGAGCGCCACAGCCCAAACGATTTCAATTTGGCTGGATCTTGATTGCCACCGCTACTCCCTGGTCCGGGACCAGCGCTGTCACTACGGGGATGAGTAAAATACGCAAAAACCACGGCCAGCGTGATCAGGGTCATCAACGAACGAATACCGCTGCACGCCTCGACGACTTCAAGCCTTTTTGGTTGGCTACTGCCGATAGGCATCAGTTCGATCACGTTGCCTTGCCGCAGCACTGGAATATTGAAGGCTGCAATTGTGGAAACCGCGCAGCGCGAAGCCAGGAGCTGTAGCGGAAAAGCAATCTTGTTGAGAACTATTGTCGGAATCGGAATCGCCAGCAGTAGCAGTACCAGCGGAACCAGGACAAGCCGCAGAAGTTTGAAGCCCCAAAAATAAATCACGATACCTGCAACCATCATCACGAGCGAGATGCGCTGCACAAACAGTTCCGCGCCGGCCGTACCCGCCCATAAACCGAAGAGGCCCAGTACTACTGCAGCCGCGCCCCACCCGAAACTGGGACGGCCAACGTGTTTTACCAGCCGCTCTCGCTGGCTCCAGAGGATGTAACCGATGATGAATGGAATTAGAAGGCCGTGCGAATAGTTCTCGTCATTCCACCAATCGCGACCAAGCTTCAACAGCACCGTCGCGTAGAGAAAAGCGAGAGCAAGGGAGATTACGAAAGGTTTGTAAAGGCTACGCCCGATGATGGCACTCATTTGGGTTTTTCGCTGTGACCTGAGACTCCCAAAGGGCAACTTTAAGAGCGGAAGTCCAAACTGCAAGGTGACGATGTGACCGTCAAGGGCAGTAAAAGCCCAATGGAGCAAGTTTTCTAGAGGCCAGCGATTTTTCTAGGGAATTATGTTTGAACCGTAAGCCTTGAGTGCCTAAGATTCGACGGTGAAGACTTGCAGTCAGGAAGGCGGGCTTGCCCCCGCTCTTTCCAGCGACCCAGCGATCCGGGCAAATCATTTAAAACAGCGTGTAGATAAACGGAGCCAGAGCCGAACTCTGGGCGAAGATCATTAATGCCCCAAACAGAAGCATCACAATAATTATGGGCAGCAGCCAAAATTTCTTTCGTTCTCGCAGGAATGCCCAGATCTCTTTTAGAAGTGACATTACGGTAATGCGCACTGAACACTTTTCGCGGCTGGCAAATAATACTACTTCAGAACGATCGCTCAAACTGTTCCCGCGTCTGCTTCGAAGTCTTGCGCGGGATCCAATAACTCGACTTGGCTCCGCTCCGACGGTTCAATGGGTCGCGGTGAAACAATCGCGAGATCAATCCGTAAGGCGTAATCGCAAGATAGAAGAGCAGAAACAATAACACCCGGCTATTAATGTAGCCGAGAATCCCCGCCAGTTTCATCCACGCCACGTGGAACCGCCGGGCCAGTGGAGGCACAAAGCCTGTTAATAGAAGTGCAAGCCCGGTGATTCCGAGAATGGCGACCACGTTCAAGCGGTCGCGATGATAATTCCAGGCAGCCAGCAAGAGCAGCACGCCGGAAACTATCAGCGCCGTGTTGCGGGCCTGTTGATTAGTAACTGACTTATTCGCTGTTGTCATGTACGTGCAACTGCTTGACGTGGCTCAACCAATTTGGAGTGCGGCGGCAAGCGAAGCGCGACGCCGCTTTGGATCGCAGCAACAAATTAGGATACTCGAGAGATCCAAAGCGCCGTCGCCGCTTCGCTCTGCCGGCGCACTCCAAAGATCTCAATCGAGCTGAAACTCTTCCTGCCATGCCATGTCATCGACGAACGAGCCTTCCTGCTGCTCGCTCTTTTGAATTACAAAGTCTTCCATAACCAGGCAATCCATCTCAGTGCGCATGAAGCAGGTATAGGCCTGCTCAGGCGTGCAAACGATCGGCTCGCCACGCACGTTGAACGACGTGTTAACCAGCATCGGACAGTCCGTCAGTCGTCCGAACGCCGCGATCAGATCATAATAGAGCGGATTGTCCTCGCGCCGCACCGTCTGCATCCGCGCGGAATAGTCCACGTGGGTTACCGCCGGAATCGTGGAGCGGGTGACGTTAAGCTTCTCGATGCCAAACAACGCTTCTTCTTCCGCAGTCATGGCCCGTCGCAATTGCGTCTTCACCGGTGCCACCAGCAACATGTAGGGCGAGTCGCAGTCCATCTCGAAAAAGTCGGCTACGCGCTCGCGTAACACAGACGGCGCAAAAGGCCGAAACGATTCACGAAATTTAATCTTGAGATTCATCTGGGATTGCATGCGCGGACTGCGCGGATCACCGATGATGCTGCGGGCTCCGAGTGCTCGCGGCCCAAACTCCATGCGACCCTGGAACCAACCGACAACCTTCTCCTCGGCCAGTAAACGTGCCACGCTATCAATCAACGCGGAGGAATTCAGCCGCTGGTAACGCGCACCGATGCCGTCTAAATAATCCTGAATGTCGTCGCTGGTGAACTCCGGTCCCAGGTAAGCCGCCTTCATGCCATCCTGACGGCCGCGGCAAACCGCTTCCACGCTGCGCTCGTTTCCCAGATACTGATACCAAACCGAAATGGCGGCGCCCAGCGAGCCGCCCGCATCGCCCGCCGCCGGCTGAATCCAGACATTTTCGAAGGGACCTTCGCGCAGGATGCGGCCGTTGCCGACGCAGTTCAGCGCCACTCCGCCCGCCAGGCAAAGATTCTTCTCGCCGGTTTCTTTGTGCACGTGCCGAGCCATGCGCAGCATTGCCAGCTCTACTACTTCCTGGATCGATCGCGCAAGATCCATGTGCCTCTGCGTCAACTGTGCTTCGGGTTTGCGGGCCGGCCCATCAAACAATTCATCAAACCTGGCGTTGGTCATCGTCAGACCCTGACAGTAGTTGAAGTACTTCATGTTGAGGCGAAGCGAGCCATCATCGCGCAGATCCACCAGTTCCTCGAGAATCTTTTCCACGTAGCGCGGCTCGCCATAAGGGGCCAGGCCCATCACTTTGTACTCGCCCGAATTAACTCTGAAGCCGGTGTAATAAGTGAATGCGGAATAAAGCAGACCAAGCGAGTGCGGGAAATGCAATTCGCCAAGTAAGTGCAATTCGTTGCCGCGACCGTAACCATAACTGCTGGTGGCCCATTCACCGACGCCATCCATTGTCAGCACCGCGGCGGATGCGAACGGCGAAGGAAAAAATGCGCTGGCCGCGTGCGACTCGTGATGCTCGGTGAAGAGCACCTTGCCTTTGTAGCCGCATTCTTTGGCAACTTGCTCGCGAATCCAAAGTTTTTCGCGCAGCCAAAGCGGCATCGCCATAAGGAACGATCGTATGCCGCTGGGCGCGTAGTCCAGATAGGTTTCCAATAAGCGTTCGAACTTCAGGAGTGGCTTGTCGTAGAAAGCGACCAGGTTGACTTGTTCGCCGGTGATGCCGGCGTAACGCAAACAAAAATCTACTGCGCTGCTGGGGAAGCGATGATCGTGTTTCTTGCGCGTGAAGCGTTCTTCCTGCGCCGCGGCCACAATCTCGCCGTCGCGCACAAGACACGCAGCGGAATCATGATAGTAAGCAGAGATGCCCAGTATGTACGTCATTTGCCTGAGAGCGATCGGCGCAGAAATGAGAGCCTATCCAAGCAGGCAGCAGTCAGTCAATCCGTCGGCCCGGCAAACACTGGTATCTGCCGGTGTCTTTGTCGCATAAGTTGTCTACGGAGTTCGTCATCCAACTGACGCAAAGAAAAAGGGCGACCCGACTATGGATCACCCTCTTCAACCTTCTCGCCAACCTTTGGCAGTGTTAATTAATGGTTAGTGTTGGAGCATTGCTCCTTTGACCGGCGACGATCAGGCTCAACTCGATCATGCCCACGCCTTTCAATTCTGTTGGTATGGCGACGATGATCTGATCAAGCCCAGGCAGCCTGCCATCCGCGCCGGCAAATTCAACCGGTAGTCGAATGACGCGACCATCGCTGGTGCGCGCTTCAACCACGACTGACTCTGCCAGGTTGGCGATCATACCGATGCCCACCTTTACGTCGTTAGCAGTGTTTGTATTGGGAGCTCCGTTACTGATGCCGCTGGCTAATATCAAGAGGCGGGTTTGCTTGTCCGCACTCAGATTTTGCGTTGTCGTCAGGCTGAACGGTCCAGGCATCAGCGTAGCTGCATTTACTGCAGAGGCGTCGCCGATGCCGCTTCCGTTAATCGTAAAGACGCCCGGCACGATCGCCGCTATCGTGGTCATACCGCGCGAGACATAGCCTTCCTGCAAAGTAACGATGACCTCGGCATTACCAACCGGCACGTTGGCCGGGACGTAAAAGGAAATCCTTGACGGCGAAACAGAGACTAAAGGCGCCGCCTGCCCGTTGATGGCCACGCTGACTCCGCCTAGTTCGTAAGGCAGCGCTCCAGAGGAAGACAGAGTCGCATTAGTTGTCTGCATGGCCAGAGGACTCTGATTCGGATCACCGAGAATTGTGCCGAGACTTGAGGGAGCCAGGACGGGTGCAAAGCTCGCGCTCGATAGAGTGTCCGCTGGTCCTATGATTGCTGCCGCGCTGCCAACTGCAAATGCATGCGCCTCCAGTGACGTTTGCGCAGAGCTTCCTGTCATGAGGCTCGCCGCTCGAGAGAGATGATAAGCAACGATCTGCAATCGGTTCTGCATTCCTGTGTTATGACCACCGATCGCAGCCAACGCTCCCGCTCCGCGCGAGAAATATAGTGAAGCTCGCAGTTCGCGATCGATCTCGTCCGCTGCGCTGAACCTGCCAAACTCTGAAAGGAATACGGAATACGCCTGGCTGATTCCATCTACGAGTGGCGTTATCTGCGCTTCAGTCGTCCCTGATGACGCCGCCAAATTGGTTGCCAGCGTGGACGCCGACGACACCAAAGCGACTGAGGTGGGCGGTGCCGGAGTTGGCGTCGGAGTAGGGCTGGGACTTGGGCTTGGACTCGGAGTTGGAGTTGGGCTCGGACTCGGAGTTGGGGTAGGTGTGGGTGTAGGCGTCGAAATAGGAGTGGGTGTCGGAGTTGGATCCGGCGATCCTTGAAGGCGCCAGACGAGGTAGCGACCAGAAGCGCGATAGTTCATGTCATAGTCTTTGCCCTTACCCGAGCCGGCCAAAGCATGGATGCCATCCACCTGATCGCCATAAGAAGCGTCAAACACGTCGTCGCCCATCTGCTTGTACAACGGGTCACCCGTGATGAAGTAGGCATAGCCGAAGGCGTGGTGAATAGTGGAGTTCAGGTGGCGCGCGACGGCGACACTGTCTTCACCGCAATTCGCCAACCCGCAAGCCATCGTCCTGGGACTGGGCGGACTATATTTATCAGGTTGGGCCACGGTGCCACCGCCCCAGTAATAGAAAAATGCTCGCCACTTGTAGGTGGGAAGATTCGTAACCGGATCGTTCTTCTCATAAGCATCGTTGTAAAGATGGCGCACCGCGCTGGTCAATTGTTTGACCAGGTTCGTCCTGACATTCGTGTTCGCCGTCAATTGGTGCAGCAACACTACTGACTCCAGGTAGAGTCCTACCATGAACGGCTGCTCGACATTGCGATTCTGACTGCTGGGATCCGGCCCATCATCCACATCCCAGCGCCATGACCCGTCCGGGCGCTGCAGCCGCCCAAAGAAGTTTACGGCCGTATCCTCAGCTTGCGCCAGATAAGTCCCCCGTTTCGCCGCTCCGTCGGCGGCTGTCCCGGTGCTCGCCTTCAGAGTGCCGTTGCCGTAGAGCGGATAGCTGTCGGGCAACACCTTGGCCATCATTACCGCGTAAAGTTGTGCGTAACCATCCTCCCGAATGTCGTAGTAGAGCGTGCCGTTGTTCTTATGCAGGTAAACCCAGTTGGTGAAAGTAGCCTTCACTTCACGCTCCAGGTAGTCCCACATCTCCGGCCGTCCATCCAGGGCTCGCAGCATTAGTCCGGCGAAGGCCATCGAGCGCGGCGGTAGGTGGTTTGGACCACCGGTAACGGTGCCGTCGGCAAGGTACTGGGAGTGCCAGAAAGCATCCGCCGTCTTGCGCGCATACTCCAGAAAGCGGACATCTCCCGTACGGTAATAGTTGATGTACTGCACCAGGGCCGTATCGTAATAGTTATCAATGTAGTAACGGTCAAGATTAGAGCCCCAGTCCGGATCCGGATAATAAGTATCCGCCACCGTGTTGCTGACGGTGCCATACGGCCACGGCGCCGTCAGCGTCATCCGCGTGTCTGATTCCACTGACTTCACCTGCACACTCCGCACCACTGCCCCACTGTCTCGGATTCGCAGCCGCCCGTTATAGTCCGGCGCCTGCCCATTGGCATCGATGTCCCGCGTGAAGCTTGTGTCCACACCAACTACAGCCGTACTACCGGAGCTGATGCTGATTCTTCCCGTTATTACGTTATCCCAGGCACCCGATTGAGAGTTGAGAGACATTGGCCCGACGGGTGCGACCCGAGGGAACCGATCGCCGAGAGTGACGCCCATACTGAGTGCGGTTGCATCGAACCAGGGAGCTGGATTCAGCGTGCTTCCTGATTTCAACTGCGGCCCGCATATGAAAGCCACCTGCGCGTTCGGATACTGAACCCGTTCTGTCTCCAGCGTTTGAGCTAAATAAGTTCGCGCACTGAAAAGAACCAGCAGCGTCAGCAGTGCGAGTTGAATTAGAGTTGTGCGGAAGGATTTCTGGTTCTGCCGAAGGCAGGAACCGCGGTGGGAAAAAGACATTTTCGTCCTCACTTCGGTAACCGGACGATCTCAACGGGGGGTTTGAGACTCCTGGCTTTGCGAACCCGCATCACTACGGGAGTGCCATTTATCGGTGACGGATCTTGCAAGCCCGTCGCATTTCAAAAGGATCGCTAACGTTGCAGCGCGTAGATCGATGCTCACCAAAGCGAACGCCAATTCCAATGTGCGTATCTTGGCACTTTGGAATTGCGCACTGTCTCCAAGTGCTTCTTAGCCGAAACAGAAAAGCCTGTTCGCAGCTCGAGTCGCTTATGGAAACGAAACCAATCCGTAATTAGTCACACTAATTCTTAAGACTTGAATCAATGCCACCAAACAATCAGTTGAGTTTTTAAAGGGGTCCTGAGGTCGATTAAGGGGTGTCCCAGAGAAGGTGTTTTCCCTGAGGCTTACGCTAAGCGGTGTGTCTTATATAGTTCTGATATATACAGGCAGGTCGGAAACGTAGCATCCAGGCTAACGACAGCGTTGCGTGAACATGGAAAACTTCGATGAATCGAAGAATACTTCTTCCGATGCCTTCGGCAACCAGACTATCTCTCTCGCCAAACCATTAGGATCGGCGTAAGAGATTCACGGCTTTGCGCCCCTGCTTCGCAACAGGTTTGCCTTTATCGTGTGCAATCGTCAGCTCCAAAGAACAGTGCCGAAAATATCGGCACCTGAAAATATCAAACCGTAACCTTATTGTCAACGGGAATTACACCTCGTTAAACGCCGGGACGTTTACTTAAGTCAAGAAGAACGGAGCGCCTCCAAACGATGCGCTTTTCTGACTATGCGTGGGTTATTCTGCCGGATAGTTTTATCGCTCTGTGTAGTCCCTTTTTGTGATCTTAGGACTGATTCAGCGTTCCGCGATCAATGGAGACTGCTATCAAAGAAAGTCTCGAGTTTGATCTGTTTCAGGTGCGATTCTTTAGAAGCTTAGATCGTGCGCGGCGAATGGTCGTGCGGTGGTTCTCGGTCGGGTCATGTTCGTCGGATTTCGCCAGGGTGTCGGCTGGGACCAGGCAGGGGTACCTCTGCTCCGAGTTGCGAGGCGCCAGACGAGGTAGCGGCCCGAGGCGCGATAGTTCATGTCGTAGTCTTTGCCCTTGCCTGAGCCGGCCAGAGCATGAATGCCGTCTACTTGATCACCATAGGACGCGTCAAACACCTCGTCGCCCATATCCTTGTACGTTTGCTCGCCGGTGATGAAGTAGGCATATCCGAAAGCATGATGAATGGTGGAGTTCAGGTGCCGGGCCGCGGTCACACTGTTATCACCGCAATTCGCCAACCCACAGGCCATCGTCCTAGGACTGGGCGGACTGTATTTGTTAGGTTGAGCTACAGTGCCACCGCCCCAGTAATAGAAAAAGCCGCGCCACTTGTAGCTGGGAAGATTTGTCACCGGGTCGTTCTTCTCATAGGCATCGTTGTAAAGATGGCGCACCGCGCTGGTCAATTGATTGGCCAGATTCGTCTTAACGTTCGGGTTGGCCGTCAATTGATGCAGCAACACTACCGACTCCAGATACAGTCCTACCATGAACGGCTGCTCCGTATTCCGATTCTGACTGGTAGGATCCGGCCCATCATCAACATCCCATCGCCACGATCCGTCCGCGCGCTGCAGCCGCCCAAAGAAGTTCACCGCGGTATCCTCAGTCTGCGCCAGATACGTGGCCCGTTTCACGGCTCCGTTGGTGGCCGTCCCCGTTCTCGCCTTCAGAGTGCCGTTGCCGTAGAGCGGATAGCTGTCGGGCAACACCTTGGCCATCATCACCGCGTAGAGTTGTGTGTAACCGTCCTCCCGAATATCGTAGTAGAGCGTCGCGTTGTTCTTTTTAAGGTAAACCCAGTTGGTGAAAGTAGCCCGCACTTCCCGCTCCAGGTAGTCCCACATCTCCGGCCGCCCGTCCAACGCTCGCAGCATCAAGCCAGCGAAGGCCATCGAGCGCGGTGGCAAATGGTTGGGGCCGCCAGTGACGGTGCCGTCTCCTATCCATTGCGAGTGCCACCAGGCATCCGCAATCTTGCGCGCGTACTCCAGAAATCTGATATCTCCGGTGCGGTAGTAGTTGATGTATTGCACCAGCGCCGTGTCGTAATAGTTATCGCTGTAGTAATGGTCGGTGTTGGCGCCCCAGCCCGGCTCCACGTAATAGGTATCCGCCACCGTGCTGCTGACCGTGGCATATGCCCACGGCGCCGTTAGCGTCATCCTGGTGTCTGACTCCACTGACTTCACCTGCACACTTCGCTCCACCCCGCTACTGTCTCGTATTCTCAGCCGCCCGTTATAGTATGGCGCCCCACCATTCGCATCGATATCCCGCGTGAATGCTGTTCCCCGCCCTGTGACGATGGTGCTCCGCGAAGATACGGAGATTGTGCCCGGGATCACGTTTCGCCATTCCTTGGTCTGCGAATCAATCGCCATCGGCCCGATCGGTGCGATATGAGGAAACTGTTCGCCCAGGGTGATACCCATCTTGCGCGCCGTTGCGTCGAACCACGGAGCAGGATTAAGCGAACTACCTGCTCTCAACTGCGGCCCGCATATGAAAGCTAGCTGTGCGTTCGGATAGATAACGAGCTCGCCCGCTGGCTCCAGAGAAGATGGAATGTTGCCCGTCAAACCCGTCTGACGTATTTGGGACTGCGCACCTCCGGACACCTGTGCATGGGCGTAAAGTGCAAGTCCCGCATTCGGCAAACTCGCGACGGCAATAACCATTACTTTTAAAAAGGACTGTGAACGCATGTGACTAACAAGCTGTGGAAGTGATTTTGTAGCGACAGTCTTTCAGCCGTCTTTCAATTAAACCAGCGCGCCTTTACAGAGCGGCAAGCGCGAGGACTGAACCCGGGCATTCTGCGGTGGCTCATTAATCCAAAGATACGGTCAATTATTCTTTTATTCTATTTCGGGGGAGTGCTACTCCATGTCATTATGAAAGAGTACGAAGCTTTTGGGGCAAGCATACTAATTGAGTTTGCCAAGCTGAATTGCGATAGCTGCGGTCCCGATGAGGTCAGTACCACCACGCGGTAGCGGGTGGGTTCGGGAAACGAATTGAGGCTGCTTGAGCATTACGCAACGGGACCTACCCGCTACCGCGTGGGTGGTACTGACCTCATCGGGACCGCTCATTGTATCAAGGGCACGCGCTCAACTGAGTCAGAACCGAAGCCACACAGCAACGATCTTCTATTCTGCAAATGATCTCCAGGATCAAACTTCTGTCCGTGATCGAGGCAACGACGGTCACGGGCCCAGCCAAGAATCTTCTCAATTTCTTTCGTCTCTTGCGTTCATCCGAGTTCGAGGACCAGTTGCTGCGTCTGGAGTTCTCCATAGTTACTTTCGATCGGGAATCTGGCGGCATGGTACGTGATGAAAATCTAACGTCAGATCCAGAAGTTCCTCCAAACGCCTTCGTTGCCGCCGCCCGGTCCCAGGGCGTGGAAGTCGATGTTATTTCGGAACGCTTTCGTTTTGATCCGCGGGCCATTCGGCAATTGCGCCGAATCGTGGCGGGTCGCAAGCCCGACATCGTGCAAACGCACATGATCAAATCGCACTTCCTGACAAAGCTTTCCGGCATCGGCCGCAAGTATCCCTGGGTGGCTTACCACCACGGCTACACGACTACAGATTTAAAGATGCGCGGCTACAATCAACTGAACCGGTGGTCGCTGCCGTCCGCGGCCAGAGTGATCACGGTCTGTGGCCCTTTTGCTGAAGACTTGTCACAAGCGGGTGTACCGCGCGATCGCATCATTGTATGTCACAACTCTGTGGCCGCGCCGCGCGTGGTATCTGAGGAATCGAAGCACGCGCTAAAAGAGCGGCTGGGAATTGTTAATGGCGAGCAAGTAGTGCTCGCTGTCGGACGACTCTCTCGCGAGAAAGGCCACCTGGATCTGGTGGATGCGATCTCCATACTCCGCGAATTGAATTCCACGTTGAAATTGAAGCTGGTCATCGTTGGCGAGGGCCCCGAGCGGGACGGTCTGGAGCGCACAGTACGAGAGAAAGGGCTGAACGCGTTCGTTCTCTTCATCGGCCAGGTCGAAGACACTTCGCCCTACTACGCGATCGCCGACGTGCTGGCCCTGCCTTCGCATAGCGAAGGTTCGCCTAACGTTTTGTTGGAAGCGATGGCGGCGGGCTTACCGGTGATCGCCACGGCGGTTGGCGGCGTGCCGGAGATCGCTATTAACGAGGAGAACGCCTTACTAGTCGCCCCAGGCGATTCCGATAGTTTCGCGCGAGCTCTAAACCGAGTGCTGACGGATACGAAGTTGGCCCGCACGCTTGGTAACGCAGCCGCCATGCATGTTAGCGAAAACTTTTCTCCGGCAACTTATGTCCGCTCTTTGCTCAGCGTATATCAAACTCTCGCGAGCGAGGCAGCAGCTAAAAAGATCTAACCTCCTATGGCTCCGCGAATCTCAGTTATCGTACCGCTCTACAATAAGGCGCCATATGTGCGGCGAGCCCTCGATTCAATCTCGCGGCAGACCTTCAGTGATTTTGAGGTAATTGTTGTTGACGACGGTTCGACGGATGAAGGGCCTGCTCTTGTAAGTGCATACGGCGACGAACGGGTGCGCATGGTTGCTCAGGTGAACCTTGGCCCGGGCGCGGCGCGTAATCGCGGAATCGAGCGAGCTCGCGGTGAACTGATCGCCTTTCTCGACGCGGACGACGAATGGCTGCCGGATTACCTTTCGGAGAGCGTGCGTTTGCTTGATGAGTACGGGCCGACCGTAGCTTCAATTACCTCGGGATATATTGAGCACCCAGCGGGCGTGTCTCGTGAAAATATGTGGCGGGCACGGGGGTTGACGAAGGGTTCCATAGAGGTAACGCCAGACACATCGCCTGTACTGGTCGCTTCGCTGCTGGCTTATGTGTCGCCTTGCACGACCGTTGCGCGTTCGTCGGCAGTCCGCAAGTGGGGCGGCTTCTACGAGCGCGACCATTGCCTCTATGGCGAGGACGTGCATCTTTGGCTGAAGGTGCTGCTGAACGAACCTGTCGCCATTAATCTAAATCCGCTCGCGCGCATTCACTTTGAGGCGTCGGGGCCCACGCAAACGCGTAGAAGCATGCGACCAGTCGAGCCTTTCCTAATTTATCCTGAAGAAATAGAAGCGAGTTGCCCGTCGCATTTGCGCGAACTCCTGTCCCGCGTGTTGGCGGCGCGCGCGCTCAAAACCGCCAGCGTACTCGGTTACTGGGGCCAGTGGCGCGAAGCTCGTGCCCTCGTCCGCCGCTTCCGCGTGCCGGGCGCGTGGCGACTTCCCTATTACACGTCTTCTTTGGTTGGCCGCACTCCTATCGGCGTGGCCATAGGCAAGCTTCACCGAATGGTGACTCTATCCCGTACGTGATCTGATCGGCTGGATGAGGCGAGAAAAGACTTATCTAACCCTGGACCACAAAGCTTTTTTGTCGATCCCCAGGGTCATCATCGGGCACCCTGCATTCTGCATACGACGCAGGTAAAGAGATTGCATAAGACTTGGGGCCAGGCGCGAAAACCAGAGCGCGGCCATCATCTTCCAACTGCCTCCCAGATTACTGGCGCTGGCAAACGCTGCGCGAGCGCGTTCCAATTCACCTTGGGCCAGCAGAAGCTTGCCCAATTCAAATTGCAACGCGGCCCTTCGGTCACGAATGACCGGAGAGACTTCTGCCCTTTCTGAAGCGGTCAGGTTGTATGACTGCTCAATCTTATCGAAGACGCGAAATTCCCTGGCTATCGAGTTGGTCGCGTCGCCCGTCAAGCTGTTCTGACGACAGCGATAACGCAAAAGCAATTGTCGCTGGTAGGCCAAACGCGCCCCGTGTCGCGCCAGACGGAGCCAGAGGTCAAAGTCCTGGGCGTTCCTCAACGCTTCGTCGAAAAGTCCGACTTCTAAAATTAGTTTACGGCGGGCCACCAGGCCTGAAGTTATCAGGCTTCGTTCACCACTCACCAAATCAAGAAAGGTAACTTCGCCGGCTGGCGGCGCCGTCTCCATCAGCCATTCCATGTAGGTTCGGCCGGCGTTCGGAGAATCTCCAAAGATCATCGCATCCGCGCAAACCACGTCGTAGTCATGCTCGCGAAGAAACTTCAGTTGCTCTTCCAAATAGTTCGGCAGCCACAGGTCGTCTGCATCGAGAAACGCGATGAACTCGCCATGTGCCGCTCGCAGTCCGAGGTTACGCGCCGCGCTAGCGCCTGAATTCTCCTGCTTGAAGTAGCGAAGACGGCTAGCGTAAGGCTCCAGCGCGCTCTCCAGCTCGTTCGTATCCGACGATCCGTCGTTAACCAGAATCACTTCGTAATCGGTGAAGGTTTGCGCGAAGGCAGACTCAAGCGTCTCGCCGATGTACGGGGCGACGTTATAGGCAGGAATGATGACGCTGACTGTTGGCAACTTATGGCTCTCTTCCCTAATGTACTGACGTCAGGGCCCGGCGCGGCAGCGCAGCCGAGACTCCTGTCAGCCATCCCTCAAACTCAATTGAAGATGAGGTGTTGGTGTCCAGCAATCGTGGCAGCAACAATTGATTTGAACCTCGTGACGCGAAACCCGGCTCGCAAGTGGTGGCGGAAACAATTCCAGCCTGTTGCAACCAGGGCAGAAACCTGACGTCATAAATTCCGCTCGGATAACAGAAATGCGAAGGTTGGCGGCCCGTCATCTCCTGAATGCTCGTACGGTTGTCTTCGATCTCGCGTAAGAAGAGTTTGACATCCATCGGAGTCCGATGGCGATGGGTATGCAGTTGGACATCCACGCCCGCCGCTGCCAGTTGCGTAACTTCCTCTGGTTTCAGGAGGTGCATGATCCGTTGCTCGAGCAGGGTGTCATAGTCCACATTGAGATGCGCGGCCAACGATGCCGCCAGCGCGTCTTTCTCTTCGGCGGACAGTTTTTGTTCGCGAGCAAACGCACGAATCTCGCTGTTAGCGGTATCCCGCGATTCACCCTCTCGCAATTCCAGTCGCAAATCTCGTCCCGTAATCTTTTTTAGATCCAGGGTCCCGCCCCGTCCTTTCCATAGGAGGTACGAGCAAATCAGATCGAACACGGGTTTCTGGTAATGCGAATAGAAGGTCGTGAGATACAGCGTTACGGGAAGCTCGAACTCTTCAAGAAGAGGAAAGGCTTTCGTATAGAAATCGGAAGTGCCGTCATCGAAAGTTATCGCCACCGCTCGGTCCGGCAAATCGTTCGCATGAAGCCGTTCTAAAGCCTCACCAAGAGGCAAAACTACGCAGCGTGATTCTTTGAACAACTGCAATCGAGTGCGAAAGACGTCCGCAGAGATGAAGTGTGACCCGTTCCAGAGGTGTTCGTCGGATAAAGAAACTCCGTGATAGGCGAGAATCAAGAGCCGCTCGCGCCGCCATTTGCTGTTCTGGACCAGCGTGAAGGCGCCAGATGTTTTGAGAGAGCCTAGCGTCGCCTGTTTTAGTTTCTTCAGCATTTAGTCGTTCGATTCGGTGGCTCGCAAAACGCTTCGCGAATACCAAGTCAAGTTTGTGGTTGCTTCGAGATAACAAAAGCCGGCGCCCGCGAGCTGCCATCAGGACGTTCACGTTCGATTTTGAGTCCACGCCGAGAGAGTTCGCGCCGCAACAGCCAGCGGCTTTGGAAGGTTTCATTGCCAAGTAAACGTGTGTCTGTCTGCCTTTCGGACAAGTGATAGATTGCGCCGACGGCGAGAACGCGTCCTGCATGCACCATCGACAGAAGTCTGCGCGACATCAAGCCCTGCCAGAGGTCACGCAGATAATAACGGGCATGATGAATCTTTAGCAGGAGAATTCCGCCGGGACGAAGTACACGCCCGATTTCATCGATGGCGCGGGCATTGTCCATGTAAGGCAGCGCCAGACCACAATTCACTACGTCGAAGCTGGCAGACTCAAACGGCAACGCCTCGGCCTTGCCGTAAATGAATCTGACTCGTGCAGATGGCGCGTGGGTGGCGTAGAAGTCCCGGCCCATGCGACAGGCTTGATGTGTCGGATCGAGTCCCACTCCGAATGCGCCTTTGAGCGCAACAAAGGGGTAAAGCATCTGTCCGATTCCACAGCCAACGTCCAGTACCCGCTCGACTTTAAGATCAGCTACAGTCTCAAGAAAGGGCTGAAAATGAGTCGGCTCCTTCATCGCGGCGATCAAGTTTTGCCGCGCGGTGCAGAGATACGAGTCGAACTCTTCCGCCTCTGTTACTTGTTTGAACTGCTTGAGCATATCAATCTTCTTGCCCGCCGTTCCTGCGGCCAGCGATACATCCTTCGATTATTGCCCACAAGCAGCCGTCACTTTGTTCTTGCGAGAAGTGGTTTTCAACCCGCAGCCTCGCAGCTCGGCCCATCCGACCTGCTAATTCGGAGTCTCTAATCAGTTGCATCATCTTGTCAGCCATTCCCTGGATATCATGCTCTTCGGTGAGAAAGCCGGTTTGACCTTCTACGATCACGTCCATAATGCCTGCGTGTCGCGTCGAAATCACCGGCAGACCGCTCGCGCAAGCTTCCAGGATTCCCACCGGCGTGCCCTCGCAATCGCCATCACTTGCTTGAACGGAATGTTGCACGAATGCGCGCGCTAACCTCATCTCTTGTTGTACCACCGTGTGAGGTTGTGCTCCCAGAAGAGTTACCGCACCGTCAATCTTCAACTCTTTGATCAGCGCGCTACATTCATCAAGCAACAGCCCCGTGCCAATCATTCGCAGGCGCGCTTCAGGTGACGCTTTGTGTGCTTGAGCAAAAGCTCTTAGTGTCAATTGCGGCGCCTTCTTCTCGACAAAGCGACCGACGGCAAGCAGGATTGGGGCCGCGTTCTGAGGCTCCGCTCCAGAGAACTGCTGACAATTGATACCACAAGGGTTGTAATGAACTTTTTCAGATGGTGCCCCAAGCGAAATTAGTTTCTGCTGCATGGTTCGTGAGACAGCAACGATGGCTGCCGCCTGATCGAACATCTTGAGATAATCTTCGGCATGCCTTGCAAGTACCTTGTGTACGCTGGCGTCGTAGCCATGAAAGTGAACAATTAACGGAACCGCTGATTTTCGGCAGGCTTCCATCACATCGACGCCGGTCGGTCCGTATTCCGCCAGTACTGCGTCAGCAGCCGACCGGCGAAAGGCGGCCAGGTAGGCAGCTGTAGTTTCAGACGCCACCCCTGCGGGTGATAGTTTTCGCCGCACTTTGTAAGCGATTCGCGTCGACCATGAAAGCACGTGGCTGTTGCCAATGCTCGGTGGCCAGCTGTGCACTAAGACCACTTTCGCCGGTAACCTCTCGATGTGGCCGCTAATGAACGTTTCGGAAACGACGGGCAGGTAGGGACAAACTAAGCAGAGAACGGTTCGGGCCGGGCTCTCTAAAGACTTTTTCAGGAAATTCTTCATTAGACTAACCGCCGCCCAATCTGTTTCAGTCTCGCGAAGTTTGGTCCGCCAGCCGCTTCTGTATCCGTCTGCGCTTCCGGCTTTGCAGAAAACGAAATACATGAAGACGGTGGCCCATGGAATTCCATCCTCGGACAACCAAACTCTGGCGCGGCCAACCTTTGATCGGTAACATATCAGCCGCGCGAATTGGCTTTACCTGATCGGCGTCGCGTTCAACCACAGCATGAATATAATCGTCTGTCTCCCATACGGAAATCATATTGAAATAAGTTAATACCGCGCCCACATCAGCCGCTGCATTACTTAAATCTTCGAGAGTGACGACCTCGTCAATGACCTGTAGGCCTTTGCCCGTCGCATAAAGCGATGCCTGCTTCCCCGGGCTGGGCACAGTGAACAGAATTCTGGCCTTCCTGCTTAAAAGTCCGCTGAACTTGGCATGGAGATGCTGGCGCGCATCCTTGGGGATATGCTCGTAAACATCCGGGAGCACGATTACGTCCCATACGCCTTCAAGGCTGTCGCTGGTGACGTCGACCTGGCGATATTCAATTCGCTCATTCGGGAAAAGGGTATGGGCCAGCCGCAAGTTCTCGCCGCTGATGTCGACAGCAAGTACCCTGGCGTTTTTCGCAATGCTGGTGGCAATAAAGTGCGCACCCTGTCCCGAACCACATCCGATGACCAGCACGCTTTTCACATTCGGGGGGATAGCTCGGGCGAAGAAATCCAGTTGTTGTGCGACTCGCTCATTGTCTTGAACAATGTCCTCGACAAATCCGCGGGAAAAATCATCGTAGAACGCTTCGACTTTACTCACCATAGAAAATCCTTTCAGAGATGCCTTGGGCAAAGATCACATAGCAAGCTGTGAACTCGGTGTTCCGGAGTTCACCAGACTGGCCGGTTTTGTTCGATCCTTTCTACTCAATAGAGCGAACAAGTGTTGGAAATCTTTGAGTGCCATTCGGCCTTCAGGCGAGACAGACAGCGTTAGGAGCGTGACGATGATGGTAACGAAAAAACTGATCACAATACCGAAGATCGGTCGCGTTACATGCATCCACTGTCGCAGAATTAGCAACGCTGCGAGGGCACATAACGCGGCGACTGCGATTGGGGCAACCGTGCGATAAAAATCAAGTGTGCGAACCGGTCCGTGCCGACCAACGAACCAGAACAACAGAGGCGTGGCAACCAGTAGAAAAACTACTGAGTAGCTGGTTGCTACACCCATGGCGCCCCAGGGAAGGCCTGCGATGATGCTAACTATCATAATGCTGGAACCGATGAGTCCCCACCGGAACATGTCGCCCGTGCGCCCCTGAGTGATAAAAAGCCACCCGGTCGTATTCGCTATCGGCTGTACCAGTCCTACAATACCGAGCAAGGCAAAGATGCGGCTGGCTTCACTCCACTGTGGACCAAGGACCAACTGCACGATCCAGTCGGAACTTGCGATCATAAACGCGACGCCAGGCATGGTCAGGATCGCCACCTTCTCCAAAATTCGCAGATAAGTTTTTCGGTAACGCTCCGGCGAATCTGTCAAACGACTCAGGGCGGGGATGGCCACAGCAGCAATCGGCGTGTTGATCTGATCGATGGGCAGCAGCAGGAGTTGGTATGCCTTGGCATAAAGGCCTAGCTGCCAGCTTCCCCAGAAGCGGCCAATAAGCATGTTGTCGAGGTTGCGCGCGAAGTAGTTGATCACGTGAAAGCCTGTCAGATTGCCGCCGAAAGCAAACATCGAACGCACGCCCGAATAACGCACCGGCCAGCCTGGTCGCCAACCGCTCACCATCCAAATGCCGATAGCATACGTTAGTCCTTGAACCAGTTGATTTGCTACAAGAGACCAATAACCCGCACCGCGCCACGCCAGATTAATGGCAACGATTAGTCCTGCCACGATGGAAATGATTTCAATTGCCGCTAAGGCACCGAAGCGCATCTGCCTTCTAAGCAAGGCTTCGTGCTGAACCGTCAAACCTCCAAACAGAAGGCCGCCCGCAAAACCCATGGTAATCAGCGTCAGGCGTGGCTCGCCGTAGAACCAGGCGACCCCCGGAGCGATCGCTATGGTCAGCAACATCACAGCGAAGCTCAAGCCAACATTGACCCAGAATAGAGTGCTGATCTGATCGGCAGTAATCTTTTCCTTTTGGATTGTGGCCGCCGACAGTCCCAGGTCCTTAAAAATGGAAATGAAGCCTGTCATGACGGCAACCATGCCAATCAGACCATAAGCTTGCGGCGTCAGCAGGCGGGCCAGGATAACCGTCGTCCCTATCCCGATGAAGAACTTCACTCCCTGCGAGGCAATGGTGACCGCACCGCCGCGAGCGGTGCGCGTCCCCAGCTTGTCCTTCAAGTGGTCCGTGCCGAAGTGACGATTCTCGTCACTGGAGGCAAGCTGCTGCTGGGCTAAAGTTTCGGGCGACATTTTGGAAAACCTGTTTCAGAGCGAGACTTAATGGTGGGCCGCGGAGATGGAGCGGTAAAAACTGCCACCAGTATTATACAAGCAGAAGACGGTCCTGTATCCAGTATTTTGAAAGGGGCTGATGGTTGATAATTCGCCCAGTACAGATGGGTTTTAAGCTCGGTTGTGGCCGGGGCCGGGAGGTTCAAGTGAAGTTATTAGTCAGCAAAGACGGGCAAGGAACGTCAAGCTGCATTGTGGGACACTAAACACTAGCTTCTGGTCAATATCGCATCCGGTAATAAATCATTTTCACGTATTCGCCGGCCACAACTTTCCATCCAAAACGATGTAACCACCAGGTGAGGGGTGATGGCGTCTGCCATCCTGGCGGCGGACTGTCAATGCCAACTTCAATGTCGCTTCCCTCGCAGGCGTGGCGAAATGACCAGAGCGCGCGGCGCGAATGGTAAGCCGAAGTCACGATCAGAAGGCGTTTCAATTTGTGCGCTGTCGCATAGTCGCGCAATTCCAGACTTTCTTCATGAGTGCCTGAAGCTACGCGCGAGACGAGCAGTATCTTTTCCACCGGAACTCCACGCTGCCGCAACTCCTGGCGTGCCAATTCGTAGAAGTACGGGTTACGCTCTTCGGCATTAGACCATCCACTTATCACGCCATCGTTGGTCAAGATGATGATCGGCGCACGCCCCTCGCGGTAAAGCCTGGCTGCCCAGTCCGTCCGTTCGATATAAGTCGAAGAGCCGCCCAGAACAACGATGGCATCAGCCGATGACAGTTCAGCTTTGACAATTAATAGTTTCGCCCCTGCCCAACCCAGCAATGGCCACAGCGCCAGGCAATAAACAGCGACTTTGAGGATGCGCCGTCGTCGTGTTGCTTTGGCGATTACTGATGCTCCAATGGGTTGGTAGGACAGACATTCCTGTCTGTCGCTTTTCGTTCCAGTGAAATGACAGACAGGAATGTCTGTCCTACTCAGGCGCAGTTCCGTTCTTCTTCAAGGTCGTGATGATATCGGGCCGCAATCTTTCGAAACGCGGCATCATCAGCATTCTGATATAAGCAAGCTCAGGGATAGCGATGGGTGGGACCAAAGCAAAGACCGCGTCTGACACTGTCATCTTAATCTTCCGCACTTCAAACCCGGTCATCTCCGCCAAACTGGTGATCGCTTTTCTGGTGTTTGCCTTGTAATGCGTCTCGAAGACGTCTTCTTCTTTTCTTCCGTCAAGGAGATAGATCAGCTTGTGTTTCAGATTTTCCGGCGTGAGCTTTGTCATGATCGACGGGTAACCGATAGCATTCGGGGTATGAAAGAGGAAGACACCTCCCGGCTTCAAAATACGGTTGATCTCGCGAAACTGAATCGCGGGCGCGGCCAGGTGTTCGACTACCATATTCGCCGTCACCAGATCGAAATAGCCGTCTTTAAATGGAAGTGTGTTGATGTCGCCTCTGACTCGGAGCGAGATGGTGCGATGCTTTCTCAATGAAGGCAGATCATAATCGATTCCGACGATCGTCCCGCAACTAGCCACCAATCGCTTTTCTTCTTCCTCGCGCCAGAATGGAAGAACCTGATGTCCGCAGCCCAGATCCAGCCACTTCATCTCCTGCTTAACATGGCTCTTCAGAACATCCTCATAGATAGACTGGGAATGTCTTAGCGACGGAGTAATCACGCTGCGTATCTTCCAGTATATTTCGTAAACTTTTCTTCGCATACTCACTTGAAGGTTTCCGCTCCGAGACACTCGTGAACGCTGTGATCTAGTTGCGACGAGGCGTCCCCGGGCACTGATAGCAACTCATCGTACAACTCGAGTGTGTTCTCGAGGTGATGATCGCAGGAAAACTTATCTGCGACGATCAACTTGCCACGTTCACCCATCGCGCGCGCAGCCGTAGGTTCATTAAGGAGCTGGATGATTCGTTCAGCCATCTTCTCGTCATCGCCTGCGGGAACGACATAGCCCGTATCGCCTTCGACGATCGCTTCACGCACACCACCGACATCAGTCGCAACAACCGGGAGGCCCGCGGCCATGTACTCCAGAACTGCATTGGCAAAGCCTTCTGCCTTTGAACTCAGGACGCCGACATCGGAAGCGAACAACAGACTGGCGACGTTTTCGCATCTACCAATAAAGAAAACGTCGTCCTTGATTCCGAGCTGCATAGCAAGTTCGCGCAAACTGGGCATCAAGTTTCCTTCGCCGGCAATGACAAATGCGGCATCGGGTACTGCTGAGTGTACCCGCGCGGCGGCTCGCAGGAACATCGGATGATCTTTTACCGCATGCTGCACATTTGCCACGATAGAAACAAAGCGCCGCCTTGGTTCTTGAGGCAGCCCAAACAATGCCAGAGCTTCTTCGCGCTGTAGTCCGGTTCGTACCTTTAGGCGCTCCATGTCCAGACCGTTGTAATGCTGCACGATCTTCGCAGGGCTTACGCCTTCTTTGATCAACTGACTGCGAACGACCTGGCAATTAGCGATGACTCGATGAGCCAAACAAAAGGAGCCGCGTTCTGCGCGCTTCTGCATGGGAGTGCGAAACCCTTCAGTCTCGCCCTTAGAAGTAATACGCGCAGGTACGCGCGCCAGGGCCGCGTCGATCATTCCAAAGACATTGGTGTAGAAGCAGTGCGTGTGTACGACGTTTATCTGGTTCGCTTTTATGAAACGACCAAGGCGGCGAAGTTGCGTGACAAAGTTGCGATCATAAAAGCTGGTGAGGGGGTATTCGTGAATCTCTCCAATGCCGAGTTGCTCAGCCTCAGCACGCAACGGGCCGCGATCTTGCAGACAGGCCAGACGAACCCGACAGTGACCGCTGAGGTGTAACTGCCGCAGCAGTTGCAGGGCCTGGCGCTCGCTGCCGCCCTGTTCGAGGCTGTCTATGATAAATAAAACGTTTGGTTTCAAGATGGGCCGCCTTAAGCCGGCATATGATGCGATCGAGCGCGTAGGAAGGCTAAGGGGATTCAACCCGAAATTCGCTAACAAGCTCACGACGCAGGAGATTGTGATTGGCGTCCTGAGGAAGGCTCGATAAGGTGTCTCGGTAAATCCTGACTATTGCGGTCTTATCAAGCGATGGAACCCCATCAGTCCAAAGCCTCCAAAAAGTCTTCAATCGCCGGCGTCGCTCATCTTCATCAACGACATTCAAAAGACTGTTCTGCAATCCCATTAATCTTTCCGGTGGAAGCTCCAGCAGACTCTCGTGTCTGAAGGGCCGTATCTCACTCACATCTCCGTCCGATTTCTGCGCCGCTATAGTGAGGACCTGCACCTCTGGCCTGTCAATGTCCTCAAATGATGGGTAGGCTGCCAGCGGCCACGATTGCAGCTTGGCAACCGCACTCAAAATTGCGAGATAAACAAGAAGACTGCCAACGACTGCAAGGGCGACAGTGGGCCGCCTCTTACGAACCGTAGCTCCTATCGGTCCGTCAGCGATGCTGCAAGTTCTCGAGTCCGCAATCCAACGATAGATTTTCTTCCCTGCGAAGATCACCGGCGGCAGATACAGGAAAGGTATCGACGCCCAGAAAAGTGGCAGCCTACTCATCCATTTTCGATACGAAGCAAATCCAGTCCAGACGTTTCGTCCGACTACGACCTGCATATCGCGCATCAGGACCTCAGAATCAAGCCACGCCAATCCGTTCAATTCGAGCGCCGCGCGATCCAGGGCGTTCACATAAATCACTCTTTCGAAAAGATCGAACACGCGAAATGAAGCAATCGTGCGACGACAAAGTCTGCAATTCCCGTCATAGACAACATACATGTCGTCTCGAAAACATCGGCGCCCGATTGCGCCGAAAAGAGCCTGCCAATCCACAAACGCTACATAGCATCCTTGCAGGTTCCAAAACGAGATCTTCATGAAGAGGTTTGTCATGCCGTGAAAAGCAGTCCCACCCAGCGGGGCCAGATAACGAACCAGCGGGAAAAAGATAAGCAGGATGAACGAAAGTTCGAAGACCAGCGTGCAAACAGCCGAAAGCTTATATAGCGTCGGATACTGATCGACCCGGAAGAATGGAACCCAACCGGAAAGCTCCATCCATTTGTTGTACATGATGTTCCGCGGGTTATCACTCCATGCCCATTGGTAACCACCAGTCCAGATTTTCCAAAAGCCGGCTGAAAAATAGATTACGCCCATCAGGAGCCAGACAAAGCGTAAGGGCAAAGAGTAGGCCCGAGAAGGTTTGGGAGGCTCAGTAGTACCGTGATCGGCTCTCTTCCACGATTTGAAAATTGCATCGACCGACAAGACATCAGCGCAGGGACTCGCCGCCAGAATCACCATGAACCAAATCAAGTGATGATAGTGGTTCACCTTGCCAAAGAGCTGCGGCAGGCCCAGTACATAAAGCGATAGGACCAGGCAGACGATTGTCGACGTGCGCGTGAAAAGCCCAACTATGCAGGTGAGGCAGGCGACAACCAAAGCCACGGAAGCGAACCAGGCCGTTGACTGGCTGATGGGAATATAAGTTACCAGGAATCGTAATCCGGTCGGCGGAAATATCAGATCGGCCGGGAGATTTCCAAACCACGCCACGCTGTTGACGGAGAATGAAAACAGAACCAGCGAAAAAAATACAATCCTGAACACCGCCAGGTTCACGGGCGCAGTCACATCGGTAAAGAACGCCTTGATGAAGTTAGGCGCACGCCGCCAGAACAAGTAGGGCACCGCTATCAGCAGGATGCCTGTGGCAATTACCGCGATTTCATACTTCAACTTCATTGCTGCCAGCCAGGTTTGCTCATTGCAATTTATAACTATGGGCACCATGCGGTCCGCTCTGACGAATCGGTTCCCAGCGCGCGTAACGCTCGCCGCGCAGAAGCTTGTAAACAGCGATGACCGACGCCAGATTGGTAAGGACAAAATATTGAGGGAACGCCAACAGTCGGCTGCGTATTCCGACCCGCTCGAGCACCAACGCCAGCGTCGCGCACGCGTAGCCAGCGACTTGCGCGGCCAACAGCATTCGATAGAACAGAGAGCCCGGTGACAATATTGCCGAAGCGGCCAGGAGCACCATCAGAAAGAACGGAACGAGATAACGCATGACTTTGTGCGAAAGAAGCTGCACTGCATAGAAGCCGCTTCTGAATGGATTAAGCATTGAGCGGTGCCGCCACAGATCTGTGAACGTCTGCGTTATGACACGAACACGCATCTTCAATTCATTGTCGATTCGTCGGTTAGTCTCTTCGGTGCAAACCGCCTCAGGCTCAAAAACGGTGCACAAGCCCTGCTGGATCATTTTGGTTGCGATGATGAAATCGCCATGCGCTTCGGGATAGAGGGGAAGATAAGCAGAACGGCGCACCGCGTAAAGACACCCTGATGCGCCAATCAACGAGCAGGCGCGGCTTTCATGTTTCTTCAGGAATGTTTCGTAGCTCCAGTAAGAGACCGCGCCCCGACCAACACTCGATTCAGTAGGGTCAACGTAGATCAGACGCCCGGCGACGCAGCCAACCGTCGGATCCAGAAAATTAGGCATCATCGCTCGGAGCACGTCAGGGCGGTACATCGTGGTCGCGTCGGAGAAGAGCAGGATCTCTCCGCGAGCGCGTTCCACAGCGGCGTTCTGCGCCGTGGTTTTGCCTAACCGCTGAGGCTGGCGATAAAGCTGCACGCCTCTTGAAGCAAACTCTTGGGCAATCTCATCCGTGCGGTCACTCGAACAATCCGATGCGACGATTATTTCCAGGAGTTCCCGTGGGTAATCGAGGGCCAGGGTGTTCTCGAGTTTCGCGGCGAGATCGCGTTCTTCATTGTAGGCAGTAATGATGATGCTAACAGTCGGTTCAAGTGCGCCCCGTTGCCGCGTTCGAGGTCGTATTGTGCTAACTAAAGCGACCAGAAGCGGATAGCCAACATAAGTGTAGAAGAGCGCCGCAGCACTCAGCCAAAAGATCGTTTTTGCTATAGATGTCAGGTTCATGTTGTTACTGTTCGGCCACGATCTACGAGTGAAGCCGCGCGACGAACGCTCTTTTTGCGCTTCTTCCGCTCTTCGACAACGACCGCCTGCCCCGTCTGAGATTCATAAAGACGTCGCAAACCTATGGCGTAGCCCACGAGAAAAAATACGTACCAGGTATAGGCGACCGAGAGGAAAAAACTCGACACCATGTAGCCAATGAGCGCTGCCTGAAGTCCTACCGACATATAGTAAAAATGCGAATTGTCGCGCGCGTCGAAGGTTTCGCGCACTATTTGTCCCAGTTTCCTGAGCGGCGATACTATGAACATCGTGTAGCAGACCAGGGCCGCGATTCCCATCTCAGCGGCGACCTGGGTGTAGGCATTGTGAGTGACCAAGCCGTGGTAAGACATCTCAGGCCCGTAATTCCCCATTCCAATGCCGAGAAAAGGGTGACGGAGAGCCACATACAGCGATCTCAAGAGCTCTCCTCTTCTGGAGTTCGCAGAACCAACCGGATCGAGACTGGGAATCAAGATTGAAAGAAGCCGACTGCCATAGTTGCCGGGCGCAAACAACAGAAAACCCGTTCCTATCAGCAAAATCCCCAGCACGATTCCGAGTCGGTTGCGACGCCCTAGCTTCATGGCAATGAAAATGAGAATCACCAAAAGCCCAATAAAGGCCCCACGCGAGTATGAAAGAACGATGGCTGCCATCATCACCGCCGCGCACGCGCCATAGAGGAGCCTTCGAACTATCCCGCGCGAGGCAAACAAAAGAGCGATCGAGATCGGAAGCATCGTGACAAGGTGAAGCGCCATATCATTCGTGTTACCGAAGATGCCCCCACCTGTCCCGCTGGCGCGATAGCCCTCAACCGTTAACAGCCCCAGCCGATAGTCATTAAGAGCGCCAACGCTTAACCAGATGGCCGCGGCCAGGGCGAGAAGTAATAACCCTTTAAGTCGCGCTTCAGTCCGAACCGCATTAACCATCACAATGAACATGACGACGCAGCGGATAAACGTGCTGCTGAACTCATGCCAAGCCAAAGAGGGATTCATAGCAAGCGGGACCGAAAGCAATCCCGTCAGGGCGAAAAGCAGAATGAGCTTTACTTCTACTAAAGGCGCAGTCAGCGTGCCTTCCAATGAAAGCTGCGAGATAACGAAGATACCCAGAGTGATGACACCGACGATTAGCGCAATCGATGCGGTCACAGGGGATGGATAAAACTCAGAGGGTCGCGCATAAAGAACGATCGTGAAAAGAAAGAGACCCGCGTAGGTTAAGGCATGGCCGCGTTTGAGAAACGCTTTGGCGGCCTTCTTGTTTGCCAGCCCCGCTTCGTCTCCGATCACTTCTCCGGAGTCCCCCACGGGCGTTTTCTCACCAGGCGGCCACACTTCTTCCTTCGTGCGGGCGGCTGGATGCGGAAACCGCGAACGAGTTACCGGCTCATAGTCGAAGGTTAGATGTTTGGTCCGCATTTCGGCTCAATCAGGCAGATTAGGCTTTCGGATGGACTCGATTCGCCCATTATGAATAGACTGCCAGCAGGCCGTCCTTTTCAAAAAATCTTGTGCCTAAAAAGAATTTGAGCGCCATCTGCGCCCAAAAATGCCGCTGCCGGCAGCTAAACCTGAAGATGTAGACAACTTTATGAGGCGCGTTGGTCTCCTAGACGGCTACTTCCTCTTCGTTCACAACCAGCACCAGCGACCTAACCCGCTCACGTAAGGCCTGCTCGAAGCGGCGCGCTTCCTCAACCTCATTGAAGGAAAGAGCGCGCAATTCCTGCTCAATGCGCCTTCGATAATCCGATACCAGCGAATCCGATACTCCTAGGACTGACGCCACTTCTAATTGTGTTGCGTGATCAGCACTTAGATAACAGTGCCAGAGCACGCCTAGCATGCGGTTGTATTGCTTAACCTTGCCTCGAACGGTGCCGTGCAGATTCTTCAGGAAGCGATCCACAAAACCAGCAGCTTCACGCTCAGATTCTCTACGCAACAAGGACTGCTCGGGATTCTCGCAGCCATCGACCGGCTCAAAGCGATTGCCATCATTGTCGCCATCGTCGCCGCCAAGTGGGACCAGGTAAATGTCCATCACTGGCAGGCGCGACATCACTAAGCCCCGTAGCGTACGCACGTCCACTGGGGCATCGACAGCGTCTAGAACGGAGATAATCAAATCCTCCAGGTCGGAGTTGCTGATTACGACCTGGGAATCCCCTGTACAACCCACCATACGTGTATCGCGTTGCCGCACTGGAATCATCTGAACCCGCTGTTCCAAGTCGTGTGAGTTGCGACCAGGTTTCCCATCCAGCCATTCGTTTAGCCCATAAACGCGATCGGCCAGGCGACGATGTTCATCATTCCTGCCACTCGAGTCAAAACGCTTAAAGTTGGCGCTTGATTGAATCAAGGTTGAAATACGACGCGCGAGGCGGTAGCTTTCAGGATGACGCTTGCGCAGCTCGGCCGTTAACAAGTTGGTTAACTCGATCTGGCCGATTTCACATTCAACTTCTGAATCCGTCATCTCCGTATCCAGATAATGCTGGAAACGTCCCTTGCTTAAGAGCTGAACAAACAATTCTTGCGTCAAATCGGTATAGGCATTGCCTGCCCCTTCTTCCACCAAGAGACCAGCGCTCCGCGATGCGCGCACCAGCGGATGATGACTAACAACTCGGTGTAATTCAGACCACAACCGGTTCACATCCGAGCTGCGCAAACTTTCGATCCACTGGCCAGCCCTTGATTGTCGGTCGGAGCCCGGACGCGTTAACCGAGGTTCTCCTCTGATAGCGCTCATCGTCGAATCTTTCGTCTGCTTGTTAAGTGGTTTCACGATTGGTAGGTCTTGCTGGTGAAGTACTGGCATTGCAACTGTCATCCGTGACGACAAATTCCAGGAAGTCATCACAGCGCTTTTGTCATTAAGGCGCGTCAGCTTAAGGTTGGTTCAAATACAACGTAGGTCCTTCTTCGTTTAGTTACGTAGTGAGCCGAGCCCGCGTGGTGGGTTGACTGCAAGGATGTTGGGGCCCTTGATCTGGGCCAGGGCTACGCTCCGGAAGATACAGCCGAATTAGAGGAAGCGCACGGCTTGTTTGTGGTTATCTGATTGTTCTACCTCTTATTTAGGAGGCCACGTCTTGTAGCTAATATGCTTGAGTTGGGGTCTTGGCGAATCTCGGTGGATGGGCTGTTCTTGTAACGTCCGCCATCATGGAAAGGATTAGAGAAGTTAGGTCTTCTCTACTAACAACGCGATGTTAGCAGCAAACCTTCAAATGAGCAACAAGTTTTTACATTAGGGGCAAAACCTTGAATTTGTTAGGAAAACGGTCGTTCCAAGGTGTAAAAACTTGTGGAACATATACCCTATTACGCCTTTCCCTTACATGACCAAGCGAAACGATTTTTTTGGCCTTTTTCACCTGGCTAGTTACGTTCTTGCCCCTTACGTTTACGCCTAAGGTCTTGTAGATTGCTCGACTTTGGCAAAACACACGATCAGGAGCGTCCTTGTTGGGATGTGAGGGGGAAGAGATGAATCTTTCAGGTTTAAGACAATTCTGTAAGAAGCCAACCTGCCCGCCGGCAACCTACCTGGTCCAGTATCTGTCTGAAGGACTGTCTCCCACAAGGATTAAGCGCGTCGAGCGACACTTGTCCTCGTGCGATTTCTGTGGAGCCGAACTGCAACTTCTCGCGAGGCATGCTCCGACCCTGAAAGAGGAAGAGTATGTGACCCCAGTGATTCCCGAGCATCTCAGACTACTAGCGAAAGCCCTTTTGACTGACCGGCTTCCAATTGCGGAACCCTTTGTCGAATTGGCTCATGAAACGCGCGCTTGAATAGGCGACCTAAGAGGATGGACCGTATAGTCCTTCGATCACGTCGCCATACTTTTCGTCCACCACCCGCCGCTTTACTTTCAGCGTAGGAGTCAGCTCCCCACCATCGATCGTGAACTCTGCATGCAGCAGAGCGACGCGGCGCACCCGTTCGTAATCGGCAAGGCCTGCAGTAAGCATCGCTATCTCGCCTTGTACGAGCTTGACTATCTTAGGATCTCGGCTCAGTTCTGCGTGTCCTACGACTACATAAGCGTCATCCGCTCGCAACGCGCTCTTGAGAGATTCCCAATCAGGTACGACAAGAGCCACCGGCTGCTTACGTCCCGCCCCAACGACTACCACCTGGTTAACCAACGCGCTTTGCTTGATCAAGCTTTCGATAAGCTGGGGGGCAACGTATTTGCCGTTCGACAGTTTAAAAAGATCCTTCTTTCGATCGGTGATGTACAGCCGTCCGTCCGCATCAATGTGCCCCACATCGCCGGTGGCAAACCAGCCGTCGCGCATCACCGCTGCGGTTGCATCTGGATGGCTATAGTAACCGTGCATCACACCGGGGCCCTTAACCAAAATCTCACCATCATCCGCGATCGCCACGTTGATTCCCGCGAAGGGCTTGCCTACTGAGCCCACTCTATTGTCGTCCGGACGATTAGCTGAAACTATGCACGTCTCAGTCATGCCATAGCCCTGCAAGATTGGAATTCCGGCGGCCAGAAAAGAGTACGAGAGGGCCGGTGAAAGCGGAGCCCCGCCGGAAACGAAATAACGCAGGCGGCCTCCGATCGCAGCGCGCCACTTTGCGAACACTAAACGATTCGCGATCGATTGCTGAATCTCCAACAACGGCGGCACCGGATGGCCCTTCTCTTTTATTTGGGCGTAGCGTTGACCAACCTGTAAAGAGCGCTCGAAGACCCTCCTTTTCCAACCTCCTGCCGACATACCTTTCTTTACGATTCGATGGTAGACCTTCTCAAAAAGGCGCGGAACCGCAGTCATAATGGTTGGACGAACTTCGCGCAAGTATTCACCCACCTGATCAAACGCGGCTGCGTAGTAGACCGAAACGCCGTTGTAGCAAAACACGTAGAAGCAAGTTCGTTCGAAGATGTGTGACAGCGGCAGCACCGATAGCGCGACGTCGGTGGGTTCGATTGGAAGTCCGTTCGTCGCGGAGATGACATTTGAAATGAAGTTCGCGTGAGTGAGCATCACTCCCTTGGGCACCCCGGTAGTGCCTGACGTGTAAATGATTGTGGCCAGGTCGGATGATTGAACTGCTGACGACAGAGCTTCAAAGGCCTCAGGCTCATGCCGATCGCGTTGCGCTCCGATCTTTTCAATATCTTCCAGGATTACGCGGTGTTCGCTGCCCACTCCTGCGTCAGCATCGAAGAAAATGATTCTTTCCAGCGTATTACTGTTTTCGAGTCCCTCACGAGCGTGCTTGAAAACCTTGCGTCCGGAAACAAAAATCGCTCGCGCGCCGGAGTCCTCGATGATAAAGGACACCTGGTCAACAGCTTGAGTTGTGTAGATCGGAACGTTCACTGCCCCAAGACTTAAAATTGCGAGGTCGACTATGGACCATTCGGGGCGATTTTCTGACAGCAGAGCTACGCGGTCGCCCGCGGTTATGCCAAGTTCTGCCAGCCCGAGTGCCACGTGCCTTACTCGAGTGATAAATACGTCCGCGGAGATATGGAGCCATTTGCCGTCGTTCTTTTGATTCAACGCATCGGCTTTGGCGTGACGCCGAATAGCTTCCAGGCAAAGCTGTGGCAGCGTTGCGGTAAGTTGCGAAGCCTCAGATTCAGTGGTTATTTTTGCCGCGGCTGCAGAGGACAAGGCTTGAATCTCCTGACTTATGCTGCTCTGTCCGATAGGGGGACTTCCTCCAGCGACAGACAGACTACATGTTCTTTCTGGAAAGATACAATGAACGACTTGCTGCTTTCACGAAATGGAAACCATCTCATGCTCCGCCTTTTTTGCCTTCCTCGAGACTGGCCCGCTTTCGCCCCGAAGCACGCCAGCCGGCGCCGCCGAGAATCACGATATCTCCCAAGCCGGCCCGGGCAAACCATTCGGCTACCTGGGCTCTGGCGTAGCGATTCTCAATCGGCGCCGAGAAACGATCAAACTGGTCGTTGTAAAGAACGCGAAAAGAGTATTTTCTGTAGTGTCCCAGTGGGACTAACTGAGCCAACGACCTGGTAAAGGCAAAGCGATCCAACATTCGGGCGGGCATCACCAGGGCCACTTGAAATCCGCCTGCAATAAGCCAGGAAAGTTTTTTAAGCAATGCGTGGGGAAGGCGCGTGGTTATCTTTCGCGCCTGCGTAACCGCCGCAAGCGCAACTCGGCGCCAAACGGCCTCGCCTTCGAGATTCCAATAAAGGTAGATATTTATGAAACCGTCCCCGCGAAGCAGCGGCAAGAGCGTCTTGAACCCTTTCTCGGGATCCGGGAGGTGGTGCAGGACACCGAGGCTGTAAACGAAATCAAAAGATTCGGGCAAAAACGGCGGGTGATAAATGTCAGCCTGAATGAAATGGGTGTTGGCGTTTTGACGATTGTTCCTCGCCGCCACTTCAATTGCCTGACTCAGGTCCATGGCAATCACTTCACGCGCGCCATTGCGCGCGATGTGAAAAGTGTGGCGGCCAGTACCACATCCCGCATCCAGCACGCGCTTTCCCACAAACATTTCGTCGGAAAAACGTTCAAAATACCAGCGGAAGTTCTTCTCGTATTCAGGCAACATCTCTGAGAATTGCTGCCATTCGTATCCAAAACTTCGGGCCGTCTCAACCTGGGCCATTAGGTCCCGGCCAGACACGCCCTGTTCCATTTCAGTTAAGTCTCGATCTTGCGACTGCATAATCGAGTTGAGCTCGGGCGGGGAGCTATCCATGGCAAGACGGAGTTGTTTTTGATAGACCTCGAAGAACTCAGGATTTGTTTCCCGCAACATGCTCTGGAGGCTTGTTGTTAATAGTCGAGGGATACCGTTAATAATCGGAAAGCGCGCATGGCATTCATGGCAAGTCAACAAACCGTTTTCAATTTCGCCACTCGCCGTTTCCGCGAAGCTCCGGAGATCGAGTTTGCCGTGACATGACGGGCACACGATCAATTGAAGCAAACCCGTTTTCATCAGAACCACAATTTCCGCGGAGCGTTTCCGATTCAACCCGCAGGAACAGCATCCTCAGCCACCGTCTCGGTTTGCGATCGCGAACGCCTTTTCCGTTTGCGTCCTCCGCCGCGCTCGATCCGCGTGTCCATAGTCGCGAGGCCGGCAATGACCAAAAAGAGCAGAGCGTTCGACGTCGTGTGCAATGTGAAGTCAAAGAAACTATGTACCAGCACGGCGAAACACCCCGCCAGCGCGCCGGTGGTCACGCCACGCCTGAACTCGTCATGGGTTTCCCGGCGCGCGAAACCGCTTCGAAACAAAACGATGATGAATAACAATCCCAACGCTGCGCCGATGACTCCTCCATCAGCGAGAACTTGCAGGTAATCGTTGTGTGCTTGTTCGAGCCGGAATAGGCCGTTGCGAGAATCATAACGCGGGTAGAGCACGCTGTACGCGCCCAGGCCCGCGCCGACGATCGGATGATGCTTTATTATGTCGGCTGTCACCGCCCAGAAATGCGTGCGTCCAGTTGTTGGATCCTCAGCGTTGACCGTTCCCAGAAAGCGTGTGAAGACAGAGGAGCCGCCCAGCAATACCACACCACCCATAAGCGCAATGACCATCGTGAGCGCCAGCGCCAGTCGCTTCATCACCGCGAAGGCACGCGCCCTTCGGTCATGGTCGCGATTGCTTGCTTTTAATCCGACGCCGGATACCACAACCAGGAAGAAGAGCTCGGCTACCAGGCTGATAATTCCGCCACGCGAGTTTGTCAGCACCAGGGCTACCCCCATCAATGTAACCGCGAAAATATAAAGCAAGCGCTTCTGACTTTCGATTACCCCGGAAAAGAGCAAGCCAAGCGGGATGGCCATAGCCAGCTCCATATAGCCGGCGAAATGGTGGCGATTAATAAATGGGCCAAAGGAAGTGCTCTGTGGTAACTCGCGGATCCAATAGATCCTCGTGGGGCTGCTGGTGAGGGATTGAATCAGGCCAAACATCGCCAGCAGAAATCCGAAAATGGTAATGGTCCTCACCAGGAGGCGCAGGCGATCCGGGCTGTCGACAAAAACCAGGGTGGCGGCAAAATAAACCAGCAGCGCGGCAAATTGGACCAGGAAAAGCTGTGTCGAGTAAGGATCAGCAGACAGCGCCCGCAACGGGTTAACAGCCAAGCCGCCGGTGTCGGCAACCCTGCCAAGCGGCAAAAGCTGAACCAGTCCGAGGACAAACGTTCCCATCAGCGGCAATTGCAAAATGTTCCGACTGATGCGCAACGTACGCAATCGCCAAGCGTCTGCAACCCAGAGCGTAACAATTGCCGCAGCTCCCAGAGTAAAAACGGCAAGAGACCAATAGTGCACGGTGCCGTAGGCGAGCGTCGTTAAGACGATGGACCCACACAGAATCAAAAACACGAAGCGGCTGGCAAACGTGTGTGTCGGTTCAAAGCGCGCCCATCGCTCCGGCGTTGTGTGACTTGGCGTCGCTTGTAGTTTTTGGTCCGGCAACTCGGCCGGCGCGCTGGAGATTGAAGTCGTCATACCAGACAGTTCCAAAAATCGGGCATACTGGATCTTGACCGCAAGACACGCGATTAATCCTCAATCTCACGGCTTCGGTATTAGTTTTAGTTTCGAAATCAATAGTAAGTTGGAACCAGTTTGCGGTGCCCGCGGGAACCGGCGCAGATGTTCCCAACACGGCGTCATTTGTTTCATCCACAATCTCAAACATGGGAGTGCCGGCACTTTTAAGCTGATCGGTGCGCACGTAGCATTCAAACCTGTACTGAGTGTGCGGTTCGACTACAACAAGTTGGGCAACACTGTTAAGAGTGACTATCGAATTGGATCTGTAGAAGATGCGCAGGCTACGACCGCCCTGGTGATGTTGATCTGAATCGATGGTCGTTTGAGCCTGAGGAATTGATGTTATCTGCCAGCCAAACACGCCGGCGCCGCTGGGACCGGTACCAATTTCGAAGCTTCCATTGAAGAACTGGTTGAGTAGGGGCTTAGCTTTCTCCTCCGGCGCCAGCTCACCGGCAACATCGAGCGCGGCGTGAAACTTTTTCAAAGCCGCCAACACCTTTAGGACTTCCTCGCCGGTTACATGCTGCTGCTTTTTCTCCGCGGGGCTGAAGCTATTCCATAACCGAAGCGCGTCGTCCAGCTTATTGCTGGCAATAAAGTAAGAAGCCAACTGACCCCTCAGTTCCGTTGACTGGCCCATGGCATTCTTAATCGCTTCGGCATCTTCACCGAATACCTTCAATGCCAAACTGAAGACATACGGTCGCAAGGACGGCGTGGATTCTGCGACCCCTCGCAGTTCAGAAAAAGCCTCATTTGTTCTGCCCGCCCGCAACAAGAGATTGCCCAGGTACCAATGGGGATATGCGTATGTTGGGGCGAGCTCGATGGCATGGCGCAACGCCGTTTCCGCCTGAGTCACATTACCGTTAGCCTCAAGCACGCGCCCGAAGTCCATCCACAACCGGTAATCGTTAGGCGACAATTCCACTGCGTCAGCGTAATGCCTGACCGCGGAGTCCATCTGATTGGAGCCAAAATCTTTCTCTTCGAGCTGTGCCAGCCGCCAGTACGTGACCGGATCCCTCGGAGCCAGACGTACGGCAGAACGGGCGGCCTCAATTCCGCCATCTTCAAGGCGCGGCCCGTATTCGGCAACGGTATTACCCGTATACCAGCGAATCGCAAACCAAGCCCCCACCAAAACCAGCATTAGAGGTAGAAGCAAAAGCGCACGCCGGTTAGGAGCGTGCAGGTCGATCAAGATTAATTGATTCGAGCTTGATTCAAACAAAGTGCTGTTCTTAATCTCCGGGTCCGCGGCTGTGCTTTGATTTCGGTTCCCTAACTGGACAAACAGCAACCAGGGGTTAGTCGTCGCTTAACTGCTCAATTTCGATCCGCATTCTCTTTAACGTTATATTCTCTGCTTCACAGTCGAGTTGAATTTGCTTAACGCGATTCCCGGGAAGGCGTGGGCTCGAAATCACTACCTCATCTATCTTCTGGGAGCCACAGATATCGCGCAGTGAGCCGTTGCCTCCAAACACGCGCAACCCATGAATAACCTTTCCTTTCTTCATCGGATCGTCATCCATAAACCCAACCGGTATGTATTGCAGCTCTCGATTATTCAATATCTCGCGCAAAAGCAATTCACCGCCATCCCCGGCCCCGTAAATTAACACCCGGCGCCCGGCGCCGCCGTTGGGCGCAGGCAGAAGTTGCCGAAACAGGCGAAAGGCCATGCGGCTCCCCGTCAGCAGCATGAACATCACGAGCGCGTCGATAACGAAGACAGTGCGCGAAAAACCCACGAAACGGAATTTGAACAGAACGATCAGCACGCAGGCGATCGAGCCCAACACAACTGCTTTTGCAAAGACCATCAGATCATCAATGCTCGTATAGCGCCAGATGCCGCGATACACTCCCATTGCCAGGAAGGCGCCAAGCTTTACAAATACCAGCACCGGCAGTGTCCGCAGAAAGAGTCCCCAGGCGCCTCTTTCGGAGGCTTCATTAAACTCGATCGCGTAAGCGCTCCAATAAGCCAGGGCAATCAGCAACACATCAAGCAGCACTTCAAAAACGCGTCGCTTGTACGAAAGATCTATCAGGAATGCAAACAGAGGTTTGTTGGGCGCGGCAATAGCTTCCGCTTCTTCGCCATAAACTTTGACGCCGGCCAAATACACTCCCAACAGTGTCAGCACTATGGTGAAACCAAGAATCGCAGCCAGACTAACGTCCAATCTCATCTGGCGGACCAATAGGGCCAACAAACCTGAGAGGGCGGCGAAGCTGTACAACATCCAGACTGCGCGTCGCTCGGACATTCCCAGGGCGACCAGGCGGTGCGAAGTGTGATCGCGTCCGCCCTGCGAAGCTGCGCGTCCCGAGATTTTTCGTAAGATCGTCACAAAGGTAGTGTCGAAAATCGGGATCAAGAGAATAAGTATCGGGACGGCCAGGACCGGCAGGAAACTTCGCGAGCGGCCCCCCGATGCATGTATTAGCGCGGAGCTAGCCAGAAAGAATCCAATAAACATCGAGCCGCAGTCACCCATGAAAATCGAAGCCGGATTAGAGTTGTAGACGAGAAATCCCACCAGGGCCGCCGCAAAGACTCCAACCAGAAGGGCCTCAGTAGGTTGCCCGGCAACGATCAAAGCAAATGCCAGGAAAGACGACGCGATAGCAGCAATGCCGGCTGCCAGGCCGTCCATATTGTCGAGGAGATTGATAGCGTTGGTAATACCTATCAACCAGAAGATTGCGATCACCATGTTAAGGAAAGGATACCTGGTCCAGGGCAAGCTCAATCCATAGTAAATAACAAAGGCCGCGCCCATGACCTGGCCTACCAACTTCTGATAGGGCTTGGCTCGCGCCAGATCGTCCACGAGTCCCACCAGTAACAGGAAAGTGCTGGCGCCCACCACAACCCAGCCATGCGGCGTGTGCGGCACGAAAAGCACATAAGTAAGTGTCACCGAAAGCCAGATGGCGATGCCGCCCAGCATGGCAGTAGGCCTGGTATGCCAGCGATCAGATTTGGGACGAGCGACGATTCCCCAGCGTCGAGCCAGGGCGCGTACCAGGGGCGTAAGCACCAACACCAGCGCAAACGAGATGGCCATAGCCAGCAGATAGGGAAAAGTCTCTGACATAAGAACTAACTACGCGAGATGCAGCCAAGAGGAAGAACCTATTCGATCAGACGGCAGAAAGGCAAGCGACGAACCTGGAATAGCAGCCTTCAAATCAAGAGCAGTTTTCTCTTTTTCCCGTCTTTCGATTCAAACTCAACCATTGTCCGCCGGCAGTCGGCCGTTTTGAAAATCGATCACAGTCTTGAGAATACCATCCAGCGACATCTCGGGCCGAAAGCCTATCAGCTCACCCACTTTGGAAATATCAGGAACCCTCCGAGGCATGTCTTCGAAACCTTCTTCATAGGCTTCATCGTAGGGAACGAAAGCTATCTCCGATTTTGATTGGGTAAGTTTCCTAACGCGTTCCGCGAGACCCAGGATGCTGATCTCTTCATTTGAGCCCACGTTAAAGACCCCGCCGACAGCGTCCGGGTGGTCCATCAATTTAGCCAGGGCGCCGATTACGTCGCCGACGTATCCAAAGCAACGTGATTGTTTGCCGTCTCCATATACCGTGATCGGCCGGCCGGACAGAGCTTGCTTCACAAAAGTAGGAATTACCATGCCGTATCGTCCGGTCTGACGAGGGCCTACAGTGTTGAAGAGTCGCACAACCACGGTCGGCAGCTTTTTCTCGTGCCAGTAAGCCAGCGCCAGAAACTCGTCGATCGCCTTTGAGCAGGCATAGCTCCACCTTCCCTTGGTGGTCGCCCCCATGACCAGGTTGCCATCTTCGCGGAAAGGGACTTCGGCACTGAGTCCATAAACTTCAGACGTCGAAGCAATCAAAACCTTTTTCTTTTTCTTGTTGGCGAGGGAGAGCACAACTTCGGTGCCGCGCACATTCGTCTCGATGGTCCGCACCGGGCTTTCAACGATCAACTTCACTCCGACGGCCGCCGCCAAATGAAATACAACATCGCATTGGTCGACGAGTTCGGCTGTGACGGGCTGGTTATGAACGCTCTCGATTGTGTAATGAAAGCGGGGATTTTCTTTGAGATGCCGAATATTCTCGATGCTGCCGGTAGAGAGATCATCGATAACAAATACTTCGTCTCCGCGTTGGAGGTAAGCATCGCTCAAATGAGAACCAATAAATCCGGCGCCGCCGGTGATTAGAACTCGCAAGCTGGGAAACTCCCTTCAAGACAACTCCAGAGTCCGAGGACCAGAGTTGGAAGTCAGGCGGATGCGCTCTTAACTCCATGCTCCAGGACCGCAGACTTCAGACTTTGTCCTACCAAATTTCGATAAAGATTTGAAACGTCTTTGAGCAGACGCTCCTTTGAGTAATTCTGCATTACGAAGACCCGGCCGCGCTCGCCCATCTCCTCGCGCCATTCTCCCGCGTCTATCAATGCTGCCAGGGCCCCGGCGAACCCTGTAGTGTCCCCGGGCCGCACGGCCAAGCCATGCTCGCAGACCGCATACGCTTCAGCGACGCTTACTCTATGGCCCAGTAGATCCGAGACACCACCGACCGTGGTCGCGATTACCGGACGAGCATTTGCCATTGCTTCGATCAAGGTCAGGGGCGTGCCTTCGTTAAGCGAGGTAAGCGCCACAATGTCCAGGGCTGGATAAAAGTTCTCCGGATCGTTGCGCGTCCCCACGAAACTTACTACGTCGTTCAAGCCGAGAGACCGCGCTTGTTCTTCAAGGTGGGAACGCAGATTACCGTCACCGATAATTACAAAGCGCACCCGATCCTTTTTCTGAGGGCCCATGGTTTCCAGATAACATTCGGCTGCCGACAAGAACATCTGGTGGTTCTTAATTTCTGTCAGCCGGCCTACAATTCCGACCAGCACATCGGAGTCGCCGGCGCCAAGCTCTCTACGCATCAGGGGGCGGCGCTCCCGCCAGTTGGTGTACGCTCCCGTGTCAATTCCCAGCGGTATCACCACGAACTGCTTTTCTCGTCCCACGTGAAATACTTCATGAATCTCGTGTCTCTGCTGCTCGCTGACTACCACAATTCGATCGGTGGCCAGCAGCGCCAGGGCCCGCTCGATCTGGAGAAAGGCCCACGTTTTCAATCGCCCGTAATAACTGTGGAAAATGTGCCCGTGATAGGTATGCACAAAGCGGCAAACTCTGGGCCGGCCGATCAGTACCGCGGGAGTCAGCCAACGATACAGCAATCCGGCAATCCGTCCTACCGTGCCCGCCTTCGCGGTATGCGTGTGAACTACGTTGGGGCGTTCACGCAACATCAAGCGATATAGCCTCAGAATAGTCAGCGCATCCCTGGGCGAAACCTCGCGGCTCATCTCGGGAAAGATCAATGGCTTCACGTCCATCTGTTCTGCGAAGTAACCCATGTTGTCTTCGGTTGCCGGCACGGTTCCCGCTACCAGCACTGTTTCGCAGTCTGCTGATTTCAAACCTGCGGTCAGCCAGACCACGTGACGCGCGGGTCCGCCAACATTCAGCCGAGCAATGATTCGCAGAACTTTCATGAGATCAAAAACCCGAGATGTCATCTCGGGGCTGTGGTACTGATTACGCCGATGAAGCAAACGGCTCAGCCTGGTCGGTATGTTCGTGGGGCAGACTGGCGAAACAATTCCGCGAGCACCCGCGATCATCTTCAGTCTTGCGCAGTGCGCACACACCACCAAGTCCCTTATCTCGCCGGGCTTAAGATTGAGCCCACCGCATTCACCGTGGCTCCTGCGGCGCTGTTCAACTCCAGATTGTTGGCCCCTGTCTTCGACACCAGATTGGAGGCGCGGAGCAAACTTTCAAAGGTGCCCGCGTCCGTCCACCAGCCCGCGAGTTCATCCCATGTCATTTCATTTCGTTCGATGTACGCGTTGTTGACGTCCGTGATTTCGAGCTCACCACGTCCCGAAGGTTTCAATGTCCTGATGATGTCGAATACTTTTGTGTCGTACATATAAACTCCGATCACGGCGTATTGCGATCGGGGCACTTCCGGCTTCTCATCAATACGTTTCACACGAGTCCCTTCCAGCTCCGGCACACCGAATCGCTGTGGATCGGGCACTTCCTTCAACAGGATTTTGGCGCCCCGGCCCTGGTGCCGATATGCATGAACTGCATCCCGTATGTTCCCCTCGATGATGTTATCACCCAGTATGACGCAGATTGGATTGCCGGCCGCAAAATGTTCGACCAGCGCCAGGGCTGCGGCAATCCCGCCCTCACCATCCTGATAAGTATAGTTTAGATGTTTTAGTCCGAAGGTCTTGCCGTTGCCCAACAGCTTCAAGAAGTCGCCGGCGGAGTTGCCTCCGGTGACGATCATGATGTCCGTGATTTCGGCGTTCACCAGCGTCTGAATGGGGTAGTAAATCATCGGCTGGTCATAAACCGGCAATAAGTGTTTGTTGGTTACTGCGGTCAGAGGCCGCAGCCTGACGCCCAATCCTCCAGCTAATACGACCCCCTTCAAGTTCAGTCCTCCTCAACGTCTCAACGTTCGGCCCAGATTTTTAGAGAGTCGCCGAGGCGGCTCAACCGTAGCAAGCTGTTCACGAAATTCTTGAAGATCCGTTTTGGCAGGCTCCTCGTCAGCGCCTCATTAAAACCGCATCGGGTCGTAATGCACTTGACTGAATCTACATTCGCGAACTTCTTCGGGTGAAGCAGAGCTTGCCACAACTCAAAGGGATCGACTCCCTGAGTTCTCATTCGAACCCGCCGAAAACCAGCGCTCTTTAACAAGCCCGTCAGGCCCTTCTTTGAAAACAGATGCAAATGATCAGAACTAACCGTGGTCCAATCCAGCCCCAGCAGGCGAGATGAAACTCCATCAACATGCGGAGTCGTGGCCCAGAACAGGCCCCCGGGACGCAAAATGCGCACGATTTCGCTTACCATAGATTCGGGATCGTCAACGTGTTCCAACAACTCTGTCGCCACCACGACATCAAAGTAGCCGCTGGAATAATGAGCTTCCGAAAGCTCTCCGCAAAACACCTTCAGGCCTTCTTTGCGGATGTGCTCGGCGGCCGTCCGCGAAACTTCCGATCCCTCGACATCCCAGCCGGCGCGCGCGGCGGCCCGCAGCAACTCTCCGGCTCCAAATCCTATCTCCAACAGCCGGTTTGTTTTCCGGTAGGCTGAAAAGCCGGCTACGATTTCTTCGACGCGTTTACTAATGAAGGCCGAAACCGCGAGATTAGACGAAGTGTAATATGCGTCATAATCCATCGCCTCCGTCTCATCCGGCATCCATTCCGCATACAGGGTTCCACAAGTGCCGCAGGTAATCATCATCTCAAACTGGCCCTTGGGGCCACGCCTGCGTCCCCCGGTGGAGTGACACGCGGGACAGTGGCGCCGAACCCGGTTGGCATTAGCCTCTATCATAAAGTCAAAAGCTGATCAGTATCGACAGTTTTACGACAAGCCCTTAGTCGATGAATCGCTGGAACCACAATTCGAGCATCAGGAGCGTCCAAAGCTGATGCTCGTAATTGCGCCTGCCACTGACGTGCTCCTCCACAATTCGCTTTACTGATGCCGGGTTGAAAAGATCGCGCCCCAGGGATTTTTCAGACAGCAAAGTCTCCTGCAAAAAACCTCGCATGCTGCCGCGAAACCAATGACCGATGGGAACACCAAAGCCCATCTTGCGCCGGGTCAAATTCTCCGACGGAAGAATCTTCTTCAGAACATTCTTTAACAGGTACTTCGTTGTCAGTCCGCGCAGTTTCATTTTCTCAGGAAGGCTGGCAGCGAATTCGATCAGGTGATGATCGAGAAAAGGCGACCGGGCTTCCAGTGAAACCGCCATGCTGGCAATATCGACCTTCACCAGCAAGTCGTTCGGTAGATAGGTCATCGTATCGGTGAGCAGCGAAGCATCGACAATGCCCGATCCGTTGGCTTTAACAAACCATGGTTCCAGAATAGTCGCCGCGTTCAGGTTCCTGGTTTCCTCGCGAAAGGTCCGCGAATACAGATCCGTTTTTGCCGTTTCATCGAATACACTCATCCAGCGAAGATAACGTTGGACTCTTGGCAGGGAGGCCGCTCGTGCGAATCGCTGGGCGCGCGCAATCGGATTACCACGCCTTTCAGACGCGGGAAACAGGCGCAGGGCGTTCTCGATGACGGTCTTGCGAAAAAGACTGGGTAGCTTGTGATACTTTTCGGCAAGGTTCATTGCGACGTATCGTTCATAGCCGGCGAAGCATTCGTCGCCACCATCGCCGTTCAGCGCTACGGTCACGTAACGGCGGGTTTCACGGGAAACGTAATAGGTCGGAATGGCAGACGAATCCGCATAAGGTTCGCCATAGTGTTCGACCAGGGTGGGTAATACTTCCATCGCATCGGGCCGCACTATGAATTCGTGATGGTCAGCGCCGACATGCTGAGCCACACGGCGCGCATGATGCAGCTCGCTGAAGTCCTGCTCTTCGAAACCTATCGAAAACGTCTTTACCCGCTCCGAAGATTCCTGACTCATCAGCGCGACTACTGCGCTGGAATCAATTCCGCCGGAAAGGAAAGCGCCGAGCGGCACTTCCGACATCAGCCGCACTCGCACCGCGTCGCGCAGCATCTCCACGACGCGCTTGCCCGCTTCGTCTTCCGTCAGATTGGTTTTCCGGGAAAAGTCCGGCTGCCAGTACCGTTCGATCTCAATTTCGCCTTTACGCCAGCGCAGCCAGTGTCCCGGCTCGAGCTTCCTGATGCCCCGGTAAGCGGTGAGTGGCGCGGGCACGCACAAAAAAGAGAGATAGTGATGTAAAGCTGTAAAATCGATGTCCCGGCTAACCTCCGGATGAAGTAGCAGCGCGCTAAACTCAGAACCGAATACCAGCTGACCGTTCAACTGCGCATACAACAGAGGTTTTTTTCCCACCCGGTCCCGCGCCACGAACAACTCCTGCCGGGCCTCGTCCCAAATTGCGAAAGCAAACATCCCGCGCAGGTGTTTGGGGCAATCACTCCCGTAGCGATCATAGGCGTGGATAATTGCCTCAGTGTCGCTGTCGGTATGAAACTCGTGACCCAGATCCTCGAGTTCCTTGCGAAGCTCGCGGTAGTTGTAAATCTCTCCGTTGAAAATAATCCAGGCGGATCGATCCTGATTGGGGATGGGCTGCTGGCCGCCTTTGAGGTCGATGATGGCCAGCCGGCGCATACCCAGCCCCACGCCGCCCTTGAAGTAGAAGCCATCCTCGTCCGGACCACGGTGCCGGATTGCTTCGCACATGCGCGATACGAGATCGCGGTCGACCGGAGTCTCGCCGCTATGAACTATTCCGACAATTCCACACATGTTAGGTTAATTAGAGTCTGAGGCGCGCGGCTATCTTTCATCGCCGGTCACAGCGGGCGTAGTGGCGCGGAAAGCCGGCTTCACACCAAAGTCTCGCGGCGTCTTGAAGGGCGCGAAAGATCGAGCTGCTTGTCCCGCAGCAAGCATCTCTTTTTGTGCTTCGATTTGCCGCTTCCGATCCTCGCGCTTCTCCTTGAGCAGAACGAATCCGACAGCAATAAAAATAAAATAGAAGACCAGCAATTGCGACCGCTGGCGATAAGCGGTGCCGACGTTGCCCTGAAAAACTGAATAACCAAGCGTCAGCAGGGTGGTGAACAATAAAATCGGCGAGACCTGCCGCAACCGGTATCGAATTGTGAACCACAAACCCAGAACCAGCAGAGGGAAAGAGCACCACCATACAATCATTTCCGGAAGAGTAATCATCTGCCGGAGGGAAGCTAACTGCCACGGTAAGGGGGCAAAGAGCAAATAGAACAAGCCAACGGGAATTGCCGCCAATGCACCCGAGGTCGTCGATACGTCGAGGTCCTGGGCGAAACCTGATTGCGCCGACTGAGAGGCGTCGAGGCGGCTGCGTTGGACTGTCTTGAGATTTCCGAAGTTCTCGATTTGCGCACCGGCATAACGGGTTATTCCCATGTACGTCAGGGCCAGTCCCATGAAAATTATGACCATAAATTGGCGCACAAAGCTCTGAGTCGAGAACGCTCTCATACCCATTGCGAAAGCGCCGGTCACCGCGGCAATCAGCATGTAGAAGATGTAGAAGCGAAGAGTTAGCAAACACAACGCCGAAGCGATCAGGATGACTAAGAATTTTACACTGAACTTCTCGCCCAACTTTAGCGTCGCCAGCATCGCCAGCGCCAGAAGAAAAACAATGGGCCCATCTTTTAACGCCTGGGCAGACCAGAGCACGATAGAAGGAAAGAAAGCGACCAGAAGCGCGGACACCCGAGCGACCCGGCTATTGTCGAATATGTGTTGCGCAATATGAAAAATGAGCACCGGGGTGGCGGCTCCGATGACCGTATTTACAAGTTGAATCGCGAGTGGGTTGCGACCAACTATTTCGTAAATAGAAGCCACCATATAAAGCATTCCCCACCCGCTGCCTCCGATCCCTGTGAACTGATCCACAAATGCTTGATAAATTGCCCCCTGGCCATGCCACGCCTGATTCAGCGAAAAACCAAATACATCGTAAGTGTCCGCATCACCGCCAAAGAAAGTCTGTAAGTTAAAAGAGTAGATCAGGATCGCTACGATGATTCTCACGCACAGTCCGGCCACAAAGAGTCGCAGCAGGAATTCATTCTTTTGCTCAAATCGCCAAATCGCGCATGCGGCAAGTAGAGCAAAAGCCAGACACAGCACTACTGCCGGAGGGCCGTCCTTGGGCGCGACTACCGCCGATGCGGCCAGCATGAGAATCAGGAGAAATGTTAGAACGGCATTCATAATCTATTGTCACAGCCGAAGGATGCATGCCCCCCGGTCCTTGATTCCTTTGGCTTGGCGATCCGCGAATTACCTTCCCGATCTTTCCCGATCTATCAAATGTCGTCCGGAAGATCGGGTCGTGTTTTCCGCTTGATCAGAAACTGGTCCTCTTCGCTTAACGGTTTAATTGGTTTCGCCGGAACCCCGGCAATCAGAAACTCTTCCTCCGTCAGTTTGCTCGTGATCACCGAGCCAATTCCCACGATACTTCTTGCCGGGATGGCGCCACCAGGCGCGATCCGAATCTCGGATCCGATATAAGCAAAATCGCCAATCTCAATCGGCTGGGTCCGCTGGCGGTTGTGCGTCCACAGAGACGAGTTGCGACCTCCCAGGACGGCGCGCCGGCCGATGTTCACCCGGTCGGTAAAATCAATTTTGTGCCCGGTAGTGATGATACTACCATCGCCGAGAATAAATCTTGGCTCGACGGGATTGACAACCTCGGGATCCGGAATCGAATTAATTTCATTCAGGCGAATCACCTCGGAGTAGCGGCCGAGTTTGATCTCGTCACCCCCGCGAAAGATGTTCAGATGGCCTATGCGCGCGTGATCCCTGACGGTGAGTGTCCCGATCCTGGTAAAAATATTCAGGTGTCCAATCCTAACACGCTCCTCGATCACGCAGGTCCGAGCGTCGATTATCGAGAAGCCGATGCGCACGCCCTTGCCGATGCGATACCCAAAAAGCAGTCTGTATAAAGGGAGCTTAAGAAATGATGGACAGAGACCGATCAGGGCCAGGATCGCCAGCCGGAAACGCGAAGAGGCGGGAGTACTGGTGCTGCGGCGTGCCGCAGTCTCCTGCGATTCAGGGCTTAATTCGCCATCAAACTCCGTTTCAATTTTGTCAGCTGGCGCGTCTCCGTAAATCGATGCCATAGCTTTCATCCGGCCGCCTCTCGCAATGCTTGCGCGAGCTTATCAGCCTGGTCGGAAAGATTGTAGTGCTTGAGCGCGTGTTGGCGACCGGCGCTTCCCATGCGCGTTCGCGCTTCCCGATCTTCCAGGAGCGTTCTCAGCGCGTCGTACCATTCGTCCGGACCGAGGGCGGTCAAATGCGTCACGCCCGGCTCTCCCATCTCGGCGCAAACTCCGATCGGACTGAGAACGTAAGGAATACCGACGGCCATATACTGAATTGCCTTGAAACAGGACTTACCGAGCGTCCATTCAATTCCATACCTCGCTGCATCCATCGGGTAGAGCCCAATGTCGAAACTCTGAAAATCCTCGGTCTCCCTGGTTAGACTCCACTGCAAATTCTCGACCTGGACCCCGGGAATTCTAACGTCGTCCGTGCCGGCGCCTACTACCTTGAGCCGAAAAGAATAGTGACCAGCGAGTTTTTGCAACACTGGAAAGATAGACTTTAGAAAAGGGTAAGTCGAGTGTGTGCCGACCCAACCAATTACGGCAGGCGACAGGTCGCGCGAGGAATCGGCCGGTCGAAAAACTTCTGTGTCGACGACGGTTGGGATCACCTGCGCGCGGCTTCCCTTGCTGCAAACATAATCGGCGATAACGCGGTTACCGCAGGTTACGACTCGCGACCAGCGGATCAAATCGTCGGTTTTACTGAACCATTTAAGCGTTTCCCCCAAACGGCCGTAGGTGGGACTAGTATACGGAACGTATGTAGCATCATCCAAGTCGAGAACCATTGGACACTTCAGAACCCTGGTAGCCAGCCATTCAACAATTGGAGGGCCAACCGTCATCGCTTCGCGCTGCACCAGCAGCACATCGGCCTGGCCCACTTTGAAAACATCACCGAATCTGCGCAGCGTGGAGAGAGAGAAGCCCAGCGTCGTGCGTAGCATCTCTTTCGGGCGGTAAAGCGCCGCAAAGGACTGTGAATCCAGAAAGGGCCGAACCGTGACTTTAAAACCGCGCTCGGCAAGCGGTCCTACAAATTGATAGAGGCGGTATCGCGTGGCCGCGGCTTCAACCGGGTAAGAGGCTAATGCGAGAACGTTCATAAGACTGGCTGAACTCCGCCGTCAACCCTGGAGAACGAGTGGGCGAATCCCAGCCTATTGAGACCCCAGGACCTCTTCGTAAAGGCGCGCATAACGCTCCAGGCCAACCTCACGTACGTCGAAGAGCCTCTCTGCCACCCCGCGCACATGCCGCCTGGCGTCTTCGATATTACTCATAAAGCTTAGCACGTGGGCCGCCACGCGCTCGTATTCCTGGGCCGTAAAATCTTTAATCAGCGCGCCAACTTTCTCCTCGGTGATCAACTGATCAGAATCGCCAATGCCTGTGTTCATGATCACGGGCAGGCCGCACGCCAGGTACTCCGCGACTTTGGTGGGCGAGGTCGCAAGTTTGGAAATACCCGGCTGGAAAAAGGCAATGCCGACGTCGCTGGCAGACAGGTATGACCCCACCTCGATAGGCTGAGCTGACCTTACCGTGTACTGGCTCTCAGATATTGCGCGGGCTCTCATCAGACTTTGGATCAGGCGAGGTTCTCCCTGTGTCAGCCAGAGAAAATGAGCGTCGTTATGCCGATCTAATAAACGGAGAAAAAAATCAGCCATCTTATCGCCGAGGTACCAGCCGCCAATGGAACCGCTGTAAACCACCACGAAGCGATTCCCCCAGCCCAGCTCGGCGCGCCGGCGCTGGCGATCTTCCTCTCGAAATACGAAGCGCTGCAGGTCGGTGCAGCAAGGTATGACTTGATGGTGTACCCGACGACCGCGCAGTCCATCCCACTCTGTAATGACGGGCCAAAGTTTTTTAGTTAAGGTGACAATTCCATCGGTGGTCGCCAGTGCGCGCCGCTCCATTATTTTGGTTAGCCGGTAGCGCAGGCTACCCCGAGTCCAATGGGCGGCGTCCACGTACTCTTCTCCCATCAGGCCTCGAATATCGAAAATCATCTTGACGCCAAAAAACCTCTTCAGCGCCAGGGCGATCGCGGCTGGGATGTAGCCGCGCGCGTGAACCATCTCAATCCGCTGGCGCTTCACAAAAGATGCCCCGACACATACGCCCGCGACCATGTCGTAAATGGTTGCAGGCAGTGAAGGCCACTTGTGATAACGCAAATAATGCCACTCAATGTCGTGTTCGGCCAGAGTCTGTTTCAGTTCCCGGCAACGCTCAACGCCCTCCTCAGTAAAAGCTACCGGTCGTTCGTAGCTGAGCAGGGTGAAGCGAACGCCTCTTCCGCTCAATTCGCGCAGGTAAGGAATTACCTGGCTCTGGCCCAGCGGGTCGAGCATCCCGTTATAGGAAATATAGAGGACGCGTTTCCCGGCCAGCGTCGTAGCAACATCCGAATGGGGATCGATTTTAGGTTGAATCATCAAGATTAATTGCTTTTCAGTGTGTTCAATATTATGAACCTGACTATCGCCAGAAATCTTCGGCTAAACACGGATAACGGTCGTACGAATATGGAATCTTTCAAATACTTGCAGGCGCGCCGCGGCTTGCCGCCCTGTGCCAGATGCAAGGCCGTATAAGACAAGAACTCGTTCTCAACAAGTTTTCTATATCGTCCATACTTTTCGACAAAGACCGGGTCCTCAAAAAGATACTTGAGAGTTAGATTCATACAATTCAGCAGCACCGATTCGTCACCACTAAGCACGCTGCGCGCCTCGTGATTGACGATGACGGACGTCACTTCGTTCGAGTAATGGATTTGGAAGCGACTCGCCAGGCGCAACCATAACTCCCAGTCCTCGGAACCCGAAAGTCTCCTGTCATCATTAAAGGGAAACGCGACGGCCGTATCTTTGCGCAGGAAAACACCGTTACAGCTTAACAAATTGCCGCGCAGGAGCTGTTCATTCAAATCCCCCTTGAGCGAGTCAATACGGTAAAGCAGTTTGCCTTCAATCGCTCTCTTTTCAAAACCGAGATGAAACATCTCCGGCTCACCCAGCTTTTTAATCAAGCGGCGGGCGGCAGCGAGGTGATTGGAATAAAGAACATCATCCGAATCCAGGAAGTTCACATACCGGCCCTGCGCCCGAATCGCTCCGTAGTTGCGCGCGGCGCCACGCTCGGCGTTATCTTTCTTGTAATAATGCACTCGCTCGTCGCCCCCCTCGCGCACGACTTCTTCCGTATTGTCTTCGCTGCCGTCATCAACAACTATGACTTCAAAATCCTGGTCCTCCTGCGCCAAAACCGATTCGATGGTCTTGCGGATAAGGTGCGCCCGGTTGTAAGTCGGGATAACAATGGAGAAGAAAGGTGTGTCGTGCATGTCGCTTTAGAAAATCAAAAGCTGTCTTTCAAAGATGCGTTCAGGCTTGGAACTAAGCCTCTTCATTTCCGGCCGACTTCGCCAAAGCTTCGGATCGAAGCTTATCTCTAAACAGCCAATCCATCGTGCCAACGATCGTCGCGCAGTCAATCAAAGCAACCAGTGGCACGAGCAGTATCAAGCGAAAGACATTGCGTCCGATGCTGGCTGGGAAAACCGTAGCGTTGCGTCTGAGCGCAACCAGGGAACGCGCCAACAGCAGGAGCATCCAGAGCGCCAATGAAACCAGAAGCCAGCGAACACCAAACAGAAAAACCGGCAGCATGGACAATGCGAGTAACGTGTACCGCTGCAAAACGGATGCCTGCCAACGCCGCCACAGTCCCGCTCGAATGTTGTTGCGTGAATAGGTCACAAAGCGCTTAAAGGTCAGCCATGCAGTGGGCTGAATGTTCCAGTGGACCAATGCGAGCGGCTGGTGAACGATGCGAAAGTTCTTCTCTGCGACAGCGTCCATGAAGAGGATGTCTTCCGCTGAACGCAGGTCCTCGCGAAAGCCACCGACCGCATCCCACGCCTCTCGACGCAAGAGCGCAGATGCCAGAAAGTTCGGGCGCGCGCGTCCACCATCAACTTCATCCGGCGGCGGCAAATAAGAAATCGCCGCGCATTCCTTGAAGAAGCTGTCGATAACCGGCTCCATGGCTCCGTAGACCATGTCCACTTCAGGGTCACGCTCAACTCGCTCTGCCAGGAGGCTGAGCCAGTTGGGGATCGGTCGCGTGCCCGAATCGGCAAACGCCAGCCATTCACAAGTGGAATGCGCAATGGCGACATTGCGGCCGCGTCCCGGAAGCGCGACCTGCTCGCGAATGAGTTGAATCGGCTCCCCGCGCTTTATGTATTCCTCGATGATCTGAACAGTTGCGTCAGTCGACCCGCCATCGGTAATCACAATCTCGTCAGGCCTTCGGGTTTGTTCCAGCAGAGAGTCAAGCAGCGCGCGAATTGAATGCTCTTCATTGCGGACCGGAACAATTGCACTGACTCTTATTTTCGGCTTAGGCACAACCTAACCCCGCAATCCTGCGAAGCAGGCGAGGAAATCAACTCGCTCGCTTATCGGGTATCCTCCTCATCCGCAGAGTTGCTTTTCGATAGCTGGCGCAGGGACCCCCAAAAAGTTCTGCTGGCAAGACCCTCCGGATAGATCAAAAGGGCCCTCAGCAGCAGTCGCCCGCCTTCAGCGGTATTGCCGGCAGCGCTCGCCTTGTATGATTCCCTCATGAAACGGGTCGCGCGGCACCAGCGTCGATCAGCCCCCTGGAGCCGGTTTTCATAGTGCTCGGCGCTGCGATCAAACTCTTCATCAAAGGCAGAAGCCTGGGACATACTCTTACTGACGACGTGCCAGCGATACGCAGCGACCGGTAATGACAGGTGCATGCATTCATGGCCGTCCAACAGCAAACGAACGTAAAGATCGTGATCGAAGTCGTACAACCACTTTTCATCAAAGCCGGACTGAACCAGCTCGCGCTTCCAGAACATTCCCGGCTGGGGTGACTTGTAGGCCCACGACAAACACTGGGCCGCAGAGCGGGGGACGCGCGCCTGGATCAATTCCGATCTGTGCCCCGGGCCGAACATGATGGTATCGCCGCAGAGCCACTGGCAGTCAGGGTGCTCCTCGAAATAATCAATCACCCCATCGAACGCGCCCGGCAGATAAAGATCGTCGCTGTTGAGGAAAGCGAATACGTCGCCCGTCGCTTTTGCCAGACCTTTATTGATCGCGTGCACTTGCCCGCGGTCCTTATTACTTTCCCAGTAAGCCAAACGATCTTCATAGCGCTTGATTATGCTGACACTCTCGTCCGTGCTGCCACCGTCGATGATAATGTACTCGAGCGGCTCATACTGCTGATCAAGCACGGAGCGCATGGTCTGCTCGAGATATTGTCCCTGATTAAAGGACGGCGTGACGATACTCAATTTCAACGGCATCAGTTTTCTTCGCCTTGGGACTTGCGCATGAAAACGCGAATGGTCGCCACAACGTAAGTTTGCTGTTCCAGCGTCAGCTCAGGATAGACAGGAAGCGCCAACGTTTCCTGTGCAGCGCGTTCCGCTTCAGGAAAATCTCCATCTCCGTAACCCAAATAACGAAAACACTCCTGAAGATGCAGCGGCACTGGATAATAAATCTCTGAGCCTATGCCACGGTCATTGAGGTGGGCCCGAAGCGTATCCCTCTGCCTGCCAACTCTGATCACGTACTGGTTGAAAATGTGGCGAACTCCCGGCCTTACAAAAGGCAACCCGATCTCTTCCCCCAGTCCGGCGTCGGTAAACAACTCCGAGTAACGCGCGGCATTCTGAATGCGCGCCGTGGACCACTCGTCCAGATAAGGCAGCTTTACACGCAGCACGGCGGCCTGGATCGCATCCAGCCTGCTGTTCAGGCCGATCATCCGGTGATGGTACTTTCGCTCTTCGCCGTGAACTCGCAGCATGCGCAGACGCCCGGCATGGTCATTGTCGTTGGTCACCAGCATGCCCCCGTCGCCGGCCCCGCCGAGATTTTTCGAGGGATAAAAGCTAAAGCAGCCAATTGATCCCATTGAACCTGCCCGGCGTTCCTGATCCTCCGCGCCGAGGGCTTGCGCTGCATCTTCGACGATGGGAATCGCGCGCTGCTTGCTGATCTGGCTCAGGATTCCCATGTCGGCGCATTGGCCAAACAGATGAACGGGCATCAGGGCTCTGGTACGTTCGGTGATCGCTTGCGCTGCCAGCGTCTCGTTGATGTTGTATGTCAGCGGATCAATATCGACAAATACCGGCCGCGCGCCCAACCTGGTAATTGCGCTGGCAGTCGCAAAAAAGCTGTGCGGCGTAGTTATGACTTCGTCACCCGGTCCCACTCCGAGTGATTGCAACGCGAGCAGCAAAGCGTCAGAGCCGGAAGCACAGCCAATCGCGTGGCGTGCCTGGGAATACTCTGCAATCTCTTTTTCGAGAGCTGCCACCTCCGACCCAAGAATAAACTGCTGCGCGTCCATCACCCGTTCCACCGCGCTTAATAGTGGAGCGCGCAACGAGGCGTACTGGGCCTGAAGATCAAGCAGTGGGATTTTCATCTTGTGCCGGGTTGGTTCAGAAAGTTATTGCGCGGCCGCCTTCTTTGATTGACTGCTGCGCGGCCTCAAGCAATCGCACTACTCGCAATCCCGAGGGCCCATCCGTCAGCGGCCGGCGCGCCTCTTGAACGGAATCGAGGAATTCGTCGCAGACGTAACGCAGAGCTTCCGTCGGATCAAGTTGAGGAGCCCAAACATCGCCGGTGCGATAACTGACAAGGGTCTTATAAGCCGCTTCTTTGTCCACGTCCCCGCGGTTTGACGTTACGCCTTTATCATAAACGCGCACCTTCTCAGTCGGCTCAATATCGTCATACAGGATCATCTTGCGCGAGCCCGCAATCAAGGTGCGACGAATCTTTACCGGCGAGAGCCAGTTGAAATGAAAGTGCGCGATAAACTCGTCAGAGAACCGGAGAATTACGTAAGCGATGTTCTCGATCCCTTTCTCGACGTGGCAGCTACCGATGGCCGAAAGTGCCTGCGGCTGACGTTCGATGATGAAGTCCATTATCGATAAATCGTGGGGCGCCAGATCCCATACAACATTGATATCGCGCTGAAAGAGGCCCAGGTTGATGCGATTGGAATCAAAATAAAGTAGATCGCCAAGTTCTCCGCTGTTGACTATCTCCTTGATCTTGCGCACCGCGCCGGTGTAGACGAAGGTGTGGTCCACCATCAGCGTCAAACCGCCTTGCTCGGCTAATGCGATCAGGTCTTCCGCCTCGCGCACGGACGCGGTCAACGGTTTCTCCACCAGGACATGCTTGCCGGCCAGGAGTGATTCGCGAGCGAGGGCAAAGTGCGTGGCCACCGGCGTGGCCACCACGATCGCGTCAAGCGTCGGGTCAGTAACCAGGTCGTGAAAATCAATCGTGGTGCGGGCGCCGGGATAGCGCCGGCCGATCGCCGCCAGGCGGGACGCATCGACATCGCAGATCCAGCGCAACTCCGCAGTTTCGCTTTCAGCGAAATTGCGAAGCAGGTTGGGCCCCCAGTAGCCACAGCCAATGATCCCGATTGTCGTATGAGTCATGAGCCGGAGAAACCAGCGCCGGTTAGTCTTAAATCGCTGGAATTACAGACGCAGGATTTCCCGCCACAGTGGAGTGCGCGGCAACGTCGTGGGTGACCACCGCACCCGCGCCGACGATGGCCCGCTCGCCGATACTCAGGTTGCAAAGAATAACGGCGCCAGAGCCGATGCTGGCGCCCTTTCTTACGATCGTGGGCTGGACGACCCAGTCTTTTTCACTCTGCAGTGAATCGTCGTCGTTTGTAGCGCGGGGGTGTTTGTCATTAATGAAGGTGACGCCATGACCGATAAAGACTTCGTCTTCGATGGTGACTCCTTCACAGATGAATGTGTGGCTTGAGATTTTGCAGTTTCGTCCTACGCGTGAGCCCTTCTGGATCTCTACAAAGGATCCGATCTTACTCCCGTCGCCTATCTCGCAACCGTAAAGGTTAACGAAGTTGTGAATGGAAACATCGCGTCCAAGCTTTACGTCGGGAGCGATCAGGCAATACTGTCCCAGCATCAGTTCGAACCGTGCGCTCCGGCGCTTTCGCGCCCGCCCTGATCCGCGTCATTGTCACCTTCGCCATAGTAGTACCGGGAATAGTAGCCGTAGTAGTAATCCTCAGCCTCAAGCTTAACTTTGTTCAGGACCACGCCAAAGATATGTGCCCCCACGTCAAGCAGTTGTTGTTTGGCGCGACGAACTACGGCCCGCGAGCTGTGTCCTCCGTGGACCACCAGGATTACGCCGTCCACCAGGGTCGAAAGAATTGCGGCATCCGTAAAGGAAATCGCCGGGGGCGAATCGATAATAATGTGCGCGAAATTCTCGCTTAGTCCGGAGAGCAGCTTTCGCATTTCGTCAGAGCCGAGCAGCTCAGCCGGATTCGGCGGCACTGGGCCGGAAGTAAGAATCTTCAAATTTGGCAGTCTGTCGTAGCTCTGCATCAAGCCCTCGAGATCCGACTCGCCCGAGAGGCAATTCGTCAGTCCATGGGCATTGGGCAAGTTGAAATGAGTGTGGAGGCGGGGCCGCCTGAGATCGCAGTCAATGATCAAAACGTCCGCGCCGGTCTGGGCCAGCATCACCGCGGTATTCACTGCAGTGGTAGTTTTGCCTTCAGAAGGCTGGCTCGACGTGACCAGGATTGTTTTCGGCGCCTGGCCGGCGGTTGATAGCAACAGTGACGTGCGCAAATGCCGGTACGATTCGGCGATGGGAGAACGCACGTCCTCGATCAACGCCAGAGCCGTACTATCCGCCCCACTGCCTGCGGCGGCGGGACCGCTGCCCTTCAAACGCGGGCGTTCAATGCTGCTATCAGGAATCAGCGCCAGCGCCGGCAAATGGATGTACCGATCAACGTCGTCGACGGTCTTTACGGAGTCATCCAAAAAGTCTAGCAGGAAAGCGAGTCCCACCCCGGCCGCAAACGAGAGTATGAAAGCCAGGATGATGTTTCGGAACCGCGCTGGGCCAACGGGTGCGTGCGGATAACGACTGGGATTTTCTATGCTCACCTCGTTGGGTCTATCGACAGAAGTAACCAGCAGTTCGCGTTGTCGTTGCAACAGCGTATTCAGATACTGCTTATTAGTCTCGATCTCCTGATTGATGGCGGTCATTTCAATCTTGTCGCGCACCTGCTGGGTAGTGGTGTCGCGCTGTTGGTTGTAAGCCTGACGCAGGCTTTGTTCTCTTGCCAGCGCCGCTTCATAGCGCGACTTCATCGCTGCAATCAACTCCACCGGTCCCTGGGCCACTTCTTCTTCGAGGGGCCTAAGCGCGGCATCGATTTTTTTTACTCCCTGCCATTCGGGCGTAAAGGTCTGGAGCATCGTCTCTCGCTGTTCTTTTAATACTGAGATCCTCTCTCGCAGCTTCAGAATCCGTGGGGAGTCGACAACGCCGGGAATCGAATAAGGATCTTTCTCGCGTTTTGCGGCATTGTAGATGGACTCAAGATTCTTGCGCTCATTTTCCGCGTCGAGCAATTGATTACTGAGAGTAGCCAGACGCTTAACTTCTATATTGCCGTCCGGATTATCGTCGAGGGGAAGACCTTTGTTCCGGGCATAGTTGAATACCACCTCCTGCCCGTGTTTGATCTTCATCTGGAGGTCCGTTATTTCATTTGCCAACAAGTCTTCCGCCTTGGTCGAACCTTCTCTTTCCCGTCTTTGATTATTATCTCTAAAAATCTCGCCCAGAGTATTTGCTACCTTCTGCGTGATCTCCGGATCGCTATGACGAAAGTGAATGACTATGAGACTGGTCGTCGGCAGAGGCTCGATCGTCTGACCAGCGATGATGGCATCTTCGTAAGGCTCCAGTTGGGCCAGCTCCTCCTCTGAAAGAGGCTGGTTTTGTGCCACGATGTCGGTATCGGCTGGCTTGGCAATTGCTTTGCTGGGAGCCGGTCTTTTTTCCCAGTTAAAGATACGTCGCAACGAGGAGAAGACACCGGTTTCGGTCTGTCCCTTCAGGAACGCCGGGTTGTGCTGCAGATCAAGCGTAAGAATCACTTGCCTGGCAAGTGAGGGACTCTGCAAAAGCGTTAGCTGCGTTCCCCAGAAATTCTGATCGGTCTGCATGTTAACGACTACCTCACCGGTATGCAGCACGCTCTTGGGCTTCGCCTCGATACGAATTGTGGTAGCCGCTTCGTATACCGGAGGCGAGCGAAATGCCTGGATCGTAACCAGCGAGGTAATAACCAGGACCACACCCAGTATCATCCATTTGCGTTTTAGTATGACGAAAAGATACTGGCGCAGATTTGTGGGTTCGAGCGTCGTCGCACCGTAAGATTTTGCCTGAGCAATTTCACTTAACGGTCGATCGAGTCCGCGCTCCACGGCGGCGACTGGAAGCAAACGATTATCTTGAGACATCATAATCTTACTTAGCGAAAGCGGTTAACAAGTGGGCACCACTGACAACCCTTTTACCTTTCCTGACAATCTACGATCCCTGAACGCCGCCAAGCATACCATTAGACGCGTTAACCGCGCCAATGGAGATCATTGGCCTCTACCCGCTCTAATTCACGCGGTCAAGTGGCGCCCAACTCCCGGGCAAATTCCCTGAGTCCGTCTTGCCAGAAGGGTAGCGGCTCCAGGCCGATAGCCTGGGAAAGCAGGCAACGCAATCGCGCATTTCGTGGCCGTGGCGCCGGCCTATCCAGCTCGTCCATCGAAACCGGCGTCAGCTTACTCGAATCACACTGGACTGCGGCCAGCGCTGCCAGAGCGAACTGGTGATAGCTTGCGCCTTCGCCCGCGTTGACCACGTGATAGATGCCCGGCAAATCGAGCAGGGCCAGCTCGCGCAATCGCCGCGCAAGATCCCTGGCGTACGTGGGCGTGCCATAGGCATTCGCAATGGCCGTCAGCGGTTCATGATGCCGCCCGCGATCGATCACAGTGCTTAGAAAATTACGGCCGCCAATGCCGAATATGAAACCGCTGCGCACAACTGTGGTGCGCGCACAGGCGCGTTGCGCGCGCCGCTCCCCCTCAAGCTTTGCTGCTCCATAGATACTGATTGGATTTGGATCATCGCGCTGATCATAGAACCCATCCTTATTACCGTCGAATACATAATCAGTCGAAATTGTGATCAAGGAGGCGCCGGTGCGGCCGCAGTTTTTCGCCAGCAGTTCCGGGCCAAGCGCGTTTACTGCAAAGGCGCGTTCCGAATCGATCTCGCAACCGTCGACATCCGTCCAGGCTGCACAGTTGATGATCACTTCCGGGCGTTCGCGATCCAGGCATTGCCTTACCCGGTCGTTGTCGGTGATATCCAGGCTCTCGTGATCTAAAGGCAGCACCTCGTCGCCCGACTTCGCGCAATGACGAGCGACCGCACGGCCGACCATACCACCCGCCCCGGCGACCAGCACCTTCACGCTTTGCCGGCCTCCATCCCGTATTGCCGCGCGTAGAATTCCCGGTAAGCGCCGCTGCGGGCGCGACTAATCCAGTCAGTATTTTCCTGATACCAGCGAATAGTTTTCTGCAGGCCGCTTTCCCAGGTCTCGAGGGGCCGCCATCCAAGCTCGGTCTCGGTTTTCGCGGGATCGATCGCATACCGGCGGTCATGTCCAGGACGATCTTTGACAAAGCGAATCAGTGACCGCGGTTTTTGCAAAGCATCCAATACCGACCAGGCAACGTCGAGGTTACGCCGCTCGTTTCGGGCCCCGATGTTATATGTGGCCCCCGGCATTCCCTTCTCCAGCGCCAGCAGGATTGCGCGGCAATGATCGTCAACGTAAATCCAATCGCGTACATTCTGGCCGTCTCCATAAACGGGAATCGGCTCGTCATTAAGCGTATGAGACAGCACTAGTGGCAGAAATTTTTCCGGAAACTGGCGTGGGCCATAATTGTTTCCGCAACGAGTGATTACGGCATCGAGTCCGAAAGTGTGGTGGGCGGCCCTGACCAGATGCTCAGCTGCTGCCTTGGATGCCGCATATGGACTGTTGGGGGCAAATGGAGAATCTTCAGTGAAGAAGGCTTCTTCATTTTCGGCCAGACTTCCCATGACTTCATCGGTTGAAATCTGAACGAAGCGAGCTACTGAGCGAGCCCGGGCGCAATCAAGCAGGACTTGCGTCCCCATGATGTTTGTGCGCAGAAACTCAGTAGCATTGGCGATACTGCGATCCACATGAGATTCGGCGGCGAAATTCACTATTGCGTCGCATCCCTGAGGCAGTGCCTGGAGGACAGCGTCGGAGTCTGCAATGTCGCCCTGAACAAAACGGTGGCGGTCTGCATCCAAACCCTCGAGATTGTCCAAATTGCCCGCGTAGGTTAATGCGTCGAAGTTGATAAGCCGGCTCGAAGGAAGTTTCTCCAGAACAAGCCTGATGAAGGCTGAACCGATGAAACCTGCCCCCCCGGTTATGAAGAATTCAGGCATTTCAGTTATCCCACGGACGAATGCAGGAACGCCCTGCCTCTGCGGCCGGATGTTAAGGTCAGGTCCATAGTAAATATAAAATGGGAATTCTCACAAGAGGATTGTCCCGAACGGTAGATACCAGGAACCATGCAAGATTCTTGTTGACAAAATGTCGGGAATGAATTATTAAACCGTCCTTGTTTTAGCCGAACCACGTTGGCTCTCATCCATTTCGAGCAGTTCGCACTGAGCAACTTACGCGTTGGGCCTTTAAAACGAGCAGCCTGGAGCGTCATATACCCATTGAAACCTTCGAAGTCTCTGCAATAGAAAGTTTGAGCTCACCGGCTAGCAGGAAATAGCACTCTACCAATTTCAATAGTTTCTGCACGGTTACGAGTCACGAATTCTGTCGACATCGCCGACGCAATAGTAGCGAGCGAACCAAGCCTTGAGGAGAATTTCATATGAAAACCCCTAAGCCCAATTCCGGTTATCATCGCACAAATCTTAAGTCCGTGATGCGCATTGTGGCCTTTGTAGCCCTGGTCGCGCTCATTGTGATTCCATTATTCTCATCATCTTCCGCGTCCTCTTCGAACCATAAGGTTAAGACGTCTGCCAAAAATGATAGAGAGAATAACGGTCCAGGCCGCGTCGGCGGGCAACCAACAAAGGCTGGTCTATCCGATCAGAGGTTATCCGGCTTAATTATTGCCCCTTTAAATGCAGCTTTCGCGTTCATGCCACAGCAGGCCTCCTCAATTGAAACTTATGACACTACTTGCACGACACTGAAAGACTCATTCAACCTGGGAGACACCGTTTGCGTGAAGATAACCGGCGAACCAACAGGTACAATCGATCGCCGTGCTCGACGTATTGCGTGGGTATCCCCTTACGGCTCAGAGACGCAAGGCGGAGATGTAATTAGCGATCCCCAGTTCAGTTTTTATACGATTCCAGCCACGGCTACGCAAACCTTTACCGATAGTGGCGGCGGCACAGTTGTCGTTGATAATCGCGGCACGTGGAAAGTTTACATTATCGCCGCCTCGGATGGCTCTGTCCGCAATGAAACATCCTTTACCGTTCATGATCCCCAAACCCCTTACGTGGACCTCTCAGTCAATCAGGCTGTGAGTGAGCAGGAGGCCAACGTTGCCGCCGGATCAAGTAGTGTATTCCACATATTCATCACGAATCATGGCCCCGACCCGGCGAATGTTTTCCTTGCCGATGCCGTGCCGACGAATACCACATTTGTTTCATTCGTGCAGAACCCTGGGGGCCCGACTTTCAGTTGTACGACCCCCAGTCCCGGAGGCACCGGCAACATAAGCTGTCAGGTGGCCAGTATGGATAGGGGAGATACCGTTAGCTTCACCCTTAGTTATCAGGTGGACTCGGGCACGCCGGGGGGCACGGTCATCACCAATTCGGTAAATCTGGATTCCGGGGTAGCTGAGCTTAAACCCGACGACAATAGCTCGACGGCCCACGCCACCGTGGCCTCAGGCGGAGGTACAGGCACCTGCACCATAGACTGTCCCGGAAACATAACGACGCCGGCCGATACTACTGAGAATGGACAGTCTGGGGCCATCGTTCACTTCGATTCGCCCAGCGCTGAGGGTTCATGCGGAACGGTTACTATTAGCCACTGCGACGATTGCTTCTTCCCAGTCGGCACAACCGTTGTTAGCGCAACGTCTGAGACAGGTGGAGGCCAGTGTAGCTTCACGGTCACTGTTACCGAAGGCGGAGCGCCAACTATTACTTGCCCGCCGGACAAGACTACAGACGCTAACAGTAACTGCGAGGCCACGGTGGATCCTGGGACTCCCACGACCACGGGTGACAATGTAACAGTCACCAGCTCACGCAGCGACGGCCTGCCGTTGACTGATCCCTACCCGGCCGGTGCGACCACTATCACCTGGACTGCGACAAATAGTTCGGGCACCGCATCATGCCAGCAATCTATTACTGTGAATGACGCCACGGCGCCCACCATCACTTGCCCGGCCAATATCACTACCGCCAACGATGCCGGTCAATGCTCGGCCACAGTTGATCCGGGAACAGCGACGGCCACTGACAGTTGCGACAGCAGCCCGTCGGTGACTGGTGTGCGCAGCGATGGTCAGCCGTTGGACGCGCCTTATCCAAAGGGCACGACCACGATCACCTGGACCGCCACCGACAATTCGGGTAACGGCGCGACATGTACTCAAACTGTGACGGTTAACGATACCGAGAACCCGGTCATCAGTTGTCCGGCGGCCATCACCACGTCTAACGATGCTGGTCAATGCTCGGCAACCGTTGATCCGGGCACACCCACAGCAAGTGACAATTGCGGCAGCCCAACCATCACAGGAACGAGAAGCGATGGACAGGCGTTGAATGCGCCGTATCCGAAAGGCACCACGACCATTACCTGGACCGCCACCGATGGCTCAGGTAACAGTGCATCATGTACGCAGACTGTGACTGTCAATGACACGGAGAGCCCGACTGTTACATGTCCAGCGAATGTCACCAGGGGCACTGACCCAGGATCCTGTTCAGCGACAATTAGTCTGTCGGCCTCGGCTACGGACAACTGCGACAGTAACCCAACGGTGACTGGCGTAAGAAGTGACGGCCAGTCTCTGAGTGCTCCTTATCCAAAAGGCACAACTGTCGTCACCTGGGTCGCCACCGATAGCTCGGGCAATAGTTCGACGCCGTGTGCGCAAACCATCACGGTCAACGACACCGAGGCGCCGGCAATTAGCTGCCCGGCGAACATCACCCGGAGCACCGATCCGGGCACATGTTCGGCAACGGTCAATCCAGGAACGGCGACGGCAACGGACAACTGCGATACTCCAACCGTAACCGGAGCCAGGAGTGATGGCCAG
>Ga0137371_10000020_pt1 | contig 86592 bp, 82 predicted proteins | sample SagtaG_7_FD_104919 | JGI IMG/M metagenome (GOLD analysis project Ga0137371, IMG submission 104919) | Vadose zone soil microbial communities from Sagehorn Ranch, Mendocino, California, USA - Sage1_R_40_16 metaG | ecosystem: Environmental > Terrestrial > Soil > Vadose zone | place: USA...
CACGGTGCCTGCCTTCGGGTAGAGAGATGCTAGCTGCAAGGAACTATCCGCGGCTCGAGTGAAACTTTTTTCTTGACAGCCCTTTCATAGAACCGCGTGGTGGTACTGACCTCATCGGGACCGACCCTATCGCAATTCATTTCGGGCAAACTACATCAGCACCGAGCACGCATCCTGATTGCGGTTACGACTTAGACATTGGCCCCATCTTTTATTAGAATATCGCATCATGACTTTGATGTTTCGGAATAGACCACTTACCAAACTCCTTCTAACGGTGCCGCTCGTGCGACGCGCCTAAACGCGGCTTGCCCGAAGCGGCGAATCTCCAATCAACACAACGACAGTTTTCGAGGGCAGGGAAGCTTAAAGGTTTCCACGCTCGTCTGAATTTGGTAACACGTGTAAATTAGCGGCAGGAATCTAGTGATGGACGAAAAATACTTTCCCGAAGAAATAGAGAAGAAGTGGCAGCAGGTCTGGGAGGAAACACGAGCGTTTGAGGCCGGCGACGATGATCCTCGTCCGAAGTTCTATTCCCTGGAAATGCTCCCCTATCCGTCCGGATTTCTTCACATGGGCCACGTGCGCAACTACGCCATCGGCGATGCGGTGGCCTGGTACAAACGGCTACGCGGGTTCAACGTGCTGCATCCAATCGGCTGGGACAGCTTTGGGCAACCGGCCGAACAAGCGGCTATCAAACGCGGCATTAATCCTCGCGATTGGACCGAGGAAAACATCGCGCATATGCGTGGCCAGATGAAGCGATTGGGGATCAGCTATGACTGGTCACGTGAAATTGCCGCGCACCGTCCGGATTATTACAAATGGGACCAATGGTTCTTCCTGAAGATGCTCGAGCGCGGTCTGGCTTACAAGCGCCAGTCGCCCGTTAACTGGTGCCCCCGCGAGGAAACGGTTCTCTCCAACGAGCAATCTTCGGGAGGCGTTTGCTGGCGCTGCGGGACGCCGGTGGTAAAAAAGGATCTCGACCAGTGGTTCATACGCATCACTGAGTATGCGGAACAACTGGTTGCGGACATGAGCGAAATCGAAGCGGGTTGGCCCGAAAAGGTCCTGAAGCGACAGCGCGATTGGGTCGGGCGCAGCGAAGGCGCATATGTGGACTTCGCAGTCCAGGGTCAGGACGAAAAGATTCGCATCTTCACAACGCGCATCGATACGATCTTTGGCGCTACCGCGATCGTCATTGCCGCTGAACATCCGGTGCTGAACAAAATTCTGGAAGGTTCGTCCTTGAAAGGCGAGGTGATGCAGTTTGCCGAAAAGATAAAAGCCGCGCATAGCAGCCGCAGCGATGTAACTGTCGAAGAAGAAAAGATAGGCATTAACACCGGCGCCCTGGCGGTTAATCCTTTCAATGGCGAAACGCTTCCAATCTGGGTGGCGAACTATGTGTTGATGGATTATGGCGCCGGCGCTGTGATGAGTGTTCCCGCACATGACGAAAGGGATTTCGAATTCGCCATGAAGTACACGCTGCCGATCCGGCAGGTGATTGCGCGTATTACATATGAACAAACACCTACTGGCGCAGATGTCGTTCCGGGCCAGGACCAATCCATCGATATGCGCGAGGCCTTCACCGACTACGGAGTGCTGGTGAACAGCGGCGAGTGGAGCGGTAAGCTGTCGCCGGATGCGATCCGCGCAATGACACGGTACGCAGAAGAAAAAGGCTTCGGTGGCGGTGCCGTCACCTATCGCTTGCGGGACTGGGGCATTTCACGGCAAAGGTTCTGGGGCGCCCCCGTGCCAATCGTCTATTGCGAAGCCTGCGGCATAGTGGCGGTTCCCGAGAAGGATTTGCCCGTAATGCTGCCCGACAGGGCGAACTTTTCCGGGGCGGGACAGTCGCCGTTGGCGGGCGTCCCTGAGTTTGTTAACACAATCTGTCCAAAGTGCGGGCGCCCGGCAAAGCGCGAAACGGACACGATGGATACCTTCGTCGATTCGTCATGGTACTTCTTTCGTTACTGCGACCCACGCAATGACTCCGCGCCATTCGATTCGAGGATCGCCGCCATGTGGACTCCGGTCGATCAGTACATTGGTGGTGATTCGCACGCCGTGATGCACCTCATCTATACGAGGTTTTGGACCAAGATGATGCGTGACCTCGGACTGGTTTCATTCGCCGAGCCGGTAAAGAGGTTATTGACGCAGGGCATGGTGACCAATCGCGTCGAGGGCACTGACGAGTGGAAAGCGATGTCGAAGAGCCTGGGGAACGGCGTCGATCCGGACGAGATGATCGCAGCTTACGGCGCCGATGCCGCGCGACTTTTCATTTTGTTTGCCGCGCCGGTGGAAAACGAATTGCGCTGGTCGGAAAGTGGAATCGAAGGCGCCGTGCGTTTCCTGCGCCGCGTCTGGACGAATGTGTGGCAGTGGCACGATCGTTTGAGTGGAGCTCGGAACGATCAGGAACCGCCGTCTGAAGAGTTCAGTTCAGCGGTGCGCGCCCTGCGGCGCAAGACACATCAGACGATTGCGCGCGTCACCGACGATTTTGAGAAATTGGATTTGAATACAAACGTGGCGGCATTGATGGAATTGTCGAACGCGATTGGCGAATTCAGTGCTGGGTCTTCATCGGGCCAGTCCCGCAGAGGTGACCTCAAGGCGCCTGAGGCGGCGTCATCGACCGATGCGTTTGCCGTGCGCGAGGCGATTGAGGCGCTGGTAGTGATGCTGGCGCCCATGGCGCCGCATGTAGCGGAAGAATTGTGGGAAGCCTTGGGGCACGAAGGCGGCTTGCTGACAAGCGCCTCGTGGCCACGGGCTGATGCGGATCTGGCGCGCAGGGAAGAGCTGGAGATTCCGGTGCAGGTAAACGGGAAGCTGCGCTCAAGAATCCTGGCGACGCCGGAAACTTCGGATGACGAACTGCGCGCAGCCGCGCTCGCCGATGAAAAGGTGCGCTCCTTCACTGACGGCCACGAGATTGTTAAGGTGATTGTCATTCCGCAGCGGCTGGTGAATGTAGTGATCAAATAACATCATTTGAGCCGCGTTCACGCGGCTTACCCGGGAGGTTAATAGCCCAGCCGTTTTTACGGCTGGGTAAGCGAGCGAATGATTTCAATGAGCGCGCTTCAGCGTGCTTACTCGGGAAGATGATTGCTAAAGCCCGCAGAGTAAGCCCGTTGAAACGGGCTAATCACATGTTCCGCGAAACGAACCAGCCGTAAAACGGCTGGTCTAGTAACCCTTCGGGAAAGCCGTCTGAAGACGGCTGCTGGTTTCAGAGGAAAGAGGCGTTTCATCGGAACAGCGAATCCGCACTTCGACATTGTAACCTTTCGGTGGAACCAAAGAGGGTAATTGCCTTGTGCCTGCTTGCACGGTAAAATCTCTGCGCGCCCAAATCGCTCCTGTGACTAATTCGTGGGCGGACTTTATCAAGACTAACGAATGAAAGAATGCCCAGCCTGCAAGCGCTGTTTTGCCGATGACGTAAATCATTGTCCCGACGATGGCGAAGTCACCGCCACTTCGATCGTCGGAGAGCCAATACTCGACGGCCGCTACCAGTTGGAGCAGCGTCTCGGGCAGGGCGGGATGGGCGTCGTGTTTCGCGCCCGTCATATTTTCCTCAAGACTCCCCACGCCATAAAAATCATTCTGCCGGATCTGGTCGGTAACGATCCGATGCTGGTGACGCGCTTTCGCCAGGAGGCCCTGGCCGCCGCTGCAATTCGCCATCAGAATATTATTGCCGTGACGGATTTCGGAGTGGTACGAGGAACTATGCCGTTTCTGGTAATGGAATTCATTCAAGGCAAATCGTTGCAGGACATTCTCGCGGAGGAAGGCAGGATGCCGGCTGCACGGGCCTATGAACTGATGGCCCCAGTCTGCGCCGGGATTGCCGCCGCCCACCGGCAAAAAATCGTACATCGGGATCTTAAACCGCTAAACATAATGATTCAGCAAGGGGTGCCAGCCGCCGAGGGAGTGAAGATTCTCGATTTCGGTTTGGCAAAAATCAAATCCGGCGAGTTGCTGGGATCATTTGTTCAAGCGAAGACCAGCGGGCTAATGGGCTCGCCCTTTTACATGGCGCCCGAACAATGGTCGGATGAAGAGCCGGACGCCCGCGCAGACGTTTACAGCCTGGGAGTGATTCTCTTCCAAATGCTTAGCGGCGAAGTGCCGTTTAAGGGTAGCTCCATCCCTTCGATCATGAAGAAGCACCTTACGTCCGAGCCTCCGTCCTTCCACTCAATGGGTGTTCAGGTGCCGCCGCAGATCGAATCCGTGGTGCGGCACGCGCTGGAAAAGGAAGCGGAGTATCGAACGCCCTCGGTTGACGCATTCGCCGAAGAAATGCGCAGCGCCATTAGTGCCGTCAGCATAGCACTGCAGCGAAAGCACGAGACATCAGAAGTCGATGGCTCAAAGACGCTCGTCTCTGAGCCCGGCGATCCCGGGACTATCCCCCTGGTCCCGAATCAAAGCACGGCCGCTTTCGATCCCCTGGCGGGAACGATTAGCTCGTCAGCGCTGGAAGAGCAATCGCGTCCGGCGGTATCTCCGGGAACCCAAAAGTTAGGGCACGAAACCATCGATGAACAAAAGAACCGCATAGCCCAGGAGGAGATAGCTCGCGAACAGGAAGCGCGCCGCCGCACCGTCGATGAAGCGCGGAAAAAAGCGGAAGAGGAAGCGTCACGCAAGAAAGCCGAAGAGGAACGCGTGCGCAAGGCACAGGAGGAGCGCGAAGAGCGGGAACAGAAGCAGCGTGAAGAAATCGAGCGGGTGGCGCAACAAACCAAGGCCCTCGAAGAAAAGTTGGCCCAGCTATCGACCAGCATGCCGCCGCCAGGCGCGGCCATTGACCCTGAGGCTACACAGCTCAGGGGCAAGGGCAATGTTATGGCTGGCGGCCAGACGTCTCCGGCTAGCATGCCGTCTTTCGCCCATGTGGACGTCAGCCTGGCACAGCCGAAAAAGTCTTCTTTGTCTCTGGTTATGATTGCGGTGATCGTCCTCGTGCTCGGGGTGGGGGGCGGTGGCGCCTACGTGATCTTGCGTTCAAAGACGCCGCAGCCAGGCAAGCCAGGCCCGACCAACCCAAACACTCCGGCAGTACCTGTGAAAAATGAGTCGATCGGGATTCCGGAAGGAACGTTTCAGATGGGGCGAGTGGCAGCAACGGTCTCGGAGTTACCAGTGCATGCGGTAACAATAAAAGCCTACGACATCGACAAGACTGAAGTTACCAATGCTGAGTACGCACAGTTCGTGAGTGAAACCCAGCACGAGCCACCCTCGAATTGGGCAGGCGGCAAACCCATTTCCGGCCAGGAAGCACTCCCGGTAACTTTCGTTTCCTACGACGACGCGGTTGCCTTTGCCGCATGGCGATCAAAGCGCGATGGCAAGCAATACCGTTTGCCGACTGAAGAAGAATGGGAGTATGCCGCGCGCGGTGGCGACCAGAACAACATCTATCCCTGGGGCAACACCTGGGTTGAAGACTACGCGGTAACGAAGAGCACGGGGGCCACGATGCCGAAGCCCGTTGGGAGTTCACCTAACGATAAGACGCGTTGGGGCGTGATGGATATGATGGGCAACGTCTATGAGTGGACGTCTACAAAAGCGAATTATTACCCGGGGAGCACCTTAAAAGTACAAGACGAGCAACGCGCCTGGTATGTTGTCCGCGGCGCCTCGTATGCCACGGATCAAGTTCTTAAGCCCATCTCTGCCACCCGTCGTGATTGGTTTGCGGGAAACACCAAGGTTTCCGTGCTGGGTTTTCGGCTGGTGCATCCCAGATAATTTAACTTCACGACTTGCAACTTACCTCGCTTGCGCATTATCTTCCGCCAGACAAACCAGATGGGCTGCCAAAGGAATCTTGACGATCCAATCGTAAGCGGCGCCCAGAGTGGGAAATCGTTGGTAATCTAAATTCTAATCGGAGACATTATCTAATTGGAGACCCAGCCATTGAGAGCGTCTATTAGAGTTCGACCCCGATATTTTTGTTTTCTGTTCCTCTGCGTGGGCATTGGTCTATTAGCCCCGCCTGTGATTGCCCAGGAAACGGGCGGCGATCTGGGCGGTGGCGCGGGGATTTTCCGGCCGAAGAACCCCGAGACCAAACGTCGAACGACCGGGGTCAAACCGATCGTCAAAGCGCGTCCTGGCCCACGAACACCTATCGCCTCCGCAAACCTCGAAGAAAAAATTGAAGAGGCGCTTGATGCCGGCAACGATGCTCGCGACGCACGCAAGTACACGGAGGCTGAACAAGCGTACAAAGGCATTTTCAGGTTGAAGCCCCACGACGCCAGGGCAGCCTACGGGTTAGGGAATGTTTATGCCGACCAGCAGCGTTGGGAGGATGCTGAGAAGTCCTATCGCGAAGCCGTCGACTCCAGTCCCAACAATGCCGATGCGTTAGTTGCGCTCAGCTATGTGCTGGTGCAGCCGCGCACGGGCGCCGGCAACGCCAGGAGATTTACCGATGCGGAGAATGCCGCGCGCCGTGCCGTCCAAAGCCAGCCGAACAGTGCGGTCGCATTTGATCGGCTGGGTGTAGCGCTCGAAGCGCGGGGCATCTACGGTAGCGATACCGAACAGGCTTTCCGGCGCGCCGTTGAGCTGGATCCGAAGTTCGCGGTGGCCCAGGTGCACCTTGCCCGCCTGCTGCGAAAAATGAATCGTGGCAACGAGGCTGAGCCTTATTACTCGAGGGCGATTGAACTGGCGCAGGATGCGCCTACGTTGGTATTGATTGCCGACGCTTTGCAATCAGAGCAACGCTGGGAAAGTTCGGAACCTATACTGCGGCGGGCGCTCGGGCTCGATCCTCGCAATCCTGGCGCGCTGTTTTTGTTAGGGCGTTCGTTAGCTGTTCGGCAGCGCTATCAGGAGGCGGAAGGTTTTCTGAAGAGCGCCATTCAGGTCAGCCCGCGCGGATTCCAGGCGTATAACATTCTGGGGCGCGCTTACCTGGGAATGAAGCGTTACGATGAAGCCTGGCAAACCTACGAACAAGCACTGCCCTTTGCCTCAGCCGGAGATCGAAAGCAACTCGCCGGCAATTTTGGTTTCGCCGGTGTAGGGGACGGATTTGTAACCGCGGGTCGCATGCGCGATGCCGTGCGAGCATACGAACGCGCGCTGCTGCTTGACCCGGCGAATGCAGACGCACAGAAAAAGCTTGCTGCGGCGCGCGCCAGGATTCATTGATTGGCCGGCAGTAAAAGAGGAACAATATGAGACGTTGCCCAACGTGCGGCCGCACTTTCAGCAAGGACACGCAAAAGTTTTGCACCTTTGATGGCGGCGCTCTGATCCCGGCCGCGATAGATCCGAATCCGACTATTACGGATGTTGCGGAGCAGAGCGCGACGGAAGCGCCTACCCGGGCGATATCGCAGGATCTGAAACCTCCTTCTTCGCCCTCTTTCGATCCATATGCCACGATAGCGGCAGTCAAGGTCCCGCACGCGGACACTGGGCCTGGCAGCCAAACAACCTACGCACCTCCGCCGCCTGTGACCTCGACGCCGTTACCACCGCCGGCAGCTCCGCCTGGCTCGCCGCCGATGTTCGTGCCGCCGGCAACTGCGCGGAAGAAATCAAAGATGCCCTTGATACTGGGCTTGCTGGTCGTTTTGTTGTTCCTCGGCCTGACCGTTCTCGCTGCCGGTTATTTCTTCGTCCTGCGACCCGTGCTGGAAGCGAAGAATCGAGCCGTGCGCATCGTGCCGGAAGCGGCCAACCAAAACTTGAATGCGAATGTCGAGGTTCGGACACCGGTCGAGAATGACAATGCCAACAGCAAAACTGAAACTGAACCCGCGTTTGTGCCGCCGTCTGACGCCGTTGAGTTTGTGAACTCGAACGCCAACCTGGATGGGAAACTTGCCGAGCACTACCTGGACTTTTCGTTTTATTATCCAGAGTCCTGGGCCAGAGACCCGCAAGCCGGCGTGCCGGGAGCCAGCAACTTCGTGAAGGTCGAACGCCGGCTGCCTCCGGATTTAACCCAGGAGAATTTCGCAGTCGGCTGGTATGCATCGAGAGGATCTTTTGCCGCCGACCGGCAGCTGTTTCCCAGTCTGGTGGAAGCGTTAAGCGCGAACTTTGAAAAGGGCTTTCCCGAGTATCAGAAACTGTCGGAAGGTGACACCAAAGTTAATTCGCATGATGCGTACGAATTCCGTTTCCAGAGCATGTCGCGCAATACCAGGAGAGGCGACATCACACTTTGGGGCCGAGTCGTTTTTCTGCCGCCAGACAGCGGAGCCAATGGCGCTACACTTCTAATGCTTGGGACTTCGCTGGCGCCGGAACTCACCAGCGCCGATGACCTCGGCGCTGAAGGCCAGATGCCGGTTATCCTGGAATCATTCCGTCTGGGAGCGAAGCGCTAATCAGTGGCAACGGCTTCAGGAAACCTTTGATCAAGCACCGCGAAGCGGTTGCGACCTCCAGCCCAGGGTTGCCGCCGCGGCTACCCTGGGTATCGAATTCCAAATACGCCGCAACCCCGATGGGGTTGTGGCGTTTTCATGCGCCCATACCCAACGTAGCCGCCGAGCCGGCAACGTTGGGCTGGAGGTCATAACCGCTTCGCGGTATAAGACTGGATTGCGCTAACTCAAGTGGACACTGATCGCAAACTCAACCCTCTGCCACTTTCTCGAACAATATAGCCTTGTAATCGGAAGTGGACTAATATACGCCCGTACTTCTACCTGCGGTTATGCATCTTCCGATCGAGCATACCCGGCCCATTAGCATTCGGCAGTAACTATCGGCACTCTTCCAGCCACCGGTGTAACCAAGCGACATGCTTTCCCCCAACACAATTCTGCGCGAGCGCTACCGCATCATCCACCAACTCGGCCACGGGGGCATGGGTGCTGTCTACCAGGCCATGGACGAGAATCTGAGTTGTGTCGTCGCGGTCAAAGAGACCTTCGCTGTTAACGACGAGCAGCGGCGCGCGTTCAAGCGCGAAGCTGAGCTGCTGGCGAACCTGAGTCATGCCGCGCTGCCCAGAGTCATGGACCACTTCACTCATGGCGAAGGTCAGTTTCTGGTGATGCAGTTCGTGCCCGGCCATGATCTGGCAGAGTTGTTGGAATTAAGAGAGCAGCCATTCTCAGTTGCTAAAGTGATTGAGTGGGCCGACCAACTGCTCGATGCGCTGGAAGAATTGCATTCATCCGATCCGCCAATCATCCATCGCGACATCAAGCCGTCAAATCTGAAAGTTACGCCGAAGGGCAAAATTCTCCTGCTCGATTTTGGGCTGGCGAAGGGCTTCGCCGGGCAGATGTCCACTGCCGAGGTCGATAGCCACGGCAAGAGCGTTTACGGTTACACACCACACTACGCGCCGCTGGAACAGATTCGTGGTGCTGGAACGGATCCGCGCAGCGATCTTTACTCGCTGGCCGCGACCCTGTGGACCTTACTGACGGGAGAGGTTCCGCCCGATGCGTTGTCGCGAGTCGCCGAGAAAGAGGACGGCAACCCAGATCCACTTCGATCGGCGCATGAGATAAACCCACAAGTTCCGCAGCGCATCTCTGACGTGCTTAAGCAGGCCATGTGTCTAAATCGCAACCAGCGTCAAGCCACAGCCGTCGAGTTTCGCAACGGGCTGCGCGAGGTGCGGCAAGCGGAATTTGGACTCCCAACGCTGCCGCTGCAACGACCGAATGCGCTTGAGTCAACTTCACTTCCGGCGCCCCCGCCTGAGCGCACAATGAAATCGCCAGAGCCTGTACAGCAGAGTTTGCCTTCCAAAGCGCAGTATGTGCCGACAATGCGCGCCGTTTCCCCGCCCGCAGTCCCATCATGGGAAGGCTACATGTCTGCTTCAACCGCCCCTCCGTCTGCCGGCGAATCAGACAAGGAGAGAAAACCACAAAAGCGCGTTGCCTTTATCGCTGTCGCCGTGTTGGTGGTTGGTATCGCGATCGCCGTGGCCACATGGAGTGGCTGGCGACCCTGGGCAAGAGAGCAGCAGGCCAATGGCCCGGCGAAAACAGATCAACAAGCGAGTGGCGCCGCTATAGGCAATCCAAAGACGCCGGTGGGAATGGTTTATGTCCCCGGTGGAGAATTCACCATGGGCCGGAACGAGAGTGATGGGGGCGACGAATACGAACGGCCCGCGCACAAGGTCACAGTGAAGCCATTCTTCATCGATCAGTACGAAGTCACCAATGAGGATTATGCGAAGTTCGTTAAAGCGACCAATCATCGCGCGCCGTCAAATTGGACCAATGGAAATTATCCGGGTGACTCCGCACACAAACCGGTGACCGGCGTGACATGGGATGATGCGACCGCTTACGCGAGATGGTCTGGCAAACGGCTGCCGACGGAAGAAGAATGGGAATTTGCCGCGCGCGGCACTGACGGCCGTCGTTATCCCTGGGGCAATGATTGGAAGCTTGGTAACGCTAACGCCGATGATGCAAGTAAGGCTTTGGCGGATGTTGGGTCATACAAAGGCTCTTCACCTTACGGTGTCACAGACATGGTTGGAAATGCCTGGGAGTGGACGGCAAACAAGTTGGCCGCTTACCCCGGCGGTCAATTGTCGAAACAGATGTCCGGAGACTTCAGAGTGATTCGCGGAGGTTCATACACGGAATCGAAGGATGAAGCGACATCTACTTATCGCCGCGGCTATCCTACGAGCGGCAACTATGATTATGCGAACACCGGCTTTCGCTGCGTGAAAGATCTGACGAACGCGTCTCAGTAGCAAGGCAGATGAGTCGTAGGGGGACTAGCGATGAAAACAGATTGCTTTAAGTTGAGAACGCGACTGGTTACTCTCCTGATTTCGATTGCGGTGATGCTGCTCCTGATGACCCTCTCGTCAAAGCCGAGCGCCTCCGTCGGGACTCCGCAGGGCAAAGGCGGCGAGGTCGTTGCAAAGCCAACGGCTACTCCGAAGAAAACAACCACAACGAAGAGAAGTACGCCTGCGAGGAGTACGAGGTCGAGTCGGCCCGCGAAATCCACCAGTGACAGGGCCGCGGCCGCTGAAATGATCTTCTGGAATTCCATCAAGGACAGCGCGAATCCTGACGACTTCAAAGAGTACTTAAAGAAATATCCGGAGGGTGAGTTCGCGGGACTGGCAACGAATCGATTGACGACTCTGGAAGCGGTGAAGAGTTCGCCCAGTCCGACTTCGACCAATCCGAGTCCCACCGGTCCAACTTCGACAAACCTAAGTTCCACGAATCCAAATCCCACGAATCCAAGTTCGTCGAAGACCGCGATGCCGCCCAAACCGCCTTTGCCGCTGCACAGTTTCGATTTTGTCACTGTGAAGTTGGACAGCAGCCGCAATTTGAAGAGTCGCGAAACAAAGAGTGCGATTGCGTACCTCGAGGATCTGGGCGGTGTGAAGCTCGAGATGGTGGCGATTCAGCCCGGAGAGTTCATGATGGGTTCGCCGGGAAGCCAAGGCGGAACTGACGAGCACCCGCAGCACCAGGTGCGAATCGATTACTGGTTCTATCTGGGCAAGTTCGAGGTAACCCAGGTGCAGTGGCTCGCCGTCATGGGAACCAATCCGTCGCACTTCAAAGACTGCGACGAGTGCCCGGTGGAGGAAGTTTCCTGGAGTGACGCAGCTGAGTTCTGCCGGAAGTTGTCGGCCGCGACGGGCCGCGAGTATCGGCTACCGAGCGAAGCGGAGTGGGAATACGCAGCGCGCGCAGGAACAACCACAACGTGGTCATCCGGCGACAACATATCACCGGAGATTGCCAACTATAACCCAGGCGGGAAAACGGGTCGGATGAAGACCCTGCGTGTCGGTAGTTTGGGAGTAGCGAACCCGTTTGGCTTGTACGACATGTACGGGAACGTCTGGGAGTGGTGCCAGGATTGGTATCATGATAGCTACGCTGGAATAGCCGGCGATGCTCCTACAGACGGAAGCGCGTGGCTGAGTGGCGGCGAACAAGAGTACCGTGTGTTGCGCGGCGGTTCGTGGGACGTGTTTAGCTACGAGGCAAGCTCGCCGAAGCGCGGCAAGGATAGAGACACGCGGAGCGGCCGCGTCTTCACCAACGACGGCAACAATGGTTTTCGAGTTGTGGCTGTGGCGCGGACTCGGTAGCTTTATTTTCTCTCATCGTGGCAAAGTAACCTTCAATACCGGAACATGTCGCTTTATGAGGAAGAACTCTCCAATGCGAAGATCGATCAGTTTCATCTCCTTGCTCGCGATTATCACGTTGCCGGCGTTCAGTTCATGGCTGCCGATTAATCGAGTTGCATCGGCAGGCCAGGGCAAAGGCGGCGAGGTCATAGCGAAACCAACGCCGACGGCTACGACGAAGAAAACGACAACGTCGAAGAAGCCTGCCCCTGCGACCGCTACGAAGCGGAGCCGTCCTAAATCGTCGCGACTAGGCGGGACCCAAACGAACAACGCCCTCACCGAACTTGCATTTTGGCAGACCGTCAAGGACAGCACGAATCCTGAAGATTTCAATGCGTACTTGCAGGAATATCCCAACGGAAAATTCGCGGCGCTGGCAAAGAACAGGTTGAAGGCTTTGGAAGCGCCTAAAAGTTCGACAAACCCCAGTTCCACAAATCCAAATCCAACTTCCACAAATCCAAGTTCGACGAACCCAAGCTCGACAAACCCAAGTTTGTCGAACATGCCACGCACGCGAACGAATCAAACGGGAATTGAATTCGTGTTGATGCCGGCGGGCAGCTTCATGATGGGCTCGGCCAACGGCGAAAGCAATGAGAAGCCCGTGCATCAAGTAACGATCAGCCAACCGTTCTACATCGGCAAATACGAAGTGACACAGGCGCAGTGGCAATCGGTGATGGGAAATATTCCCTCGTATTTCAAGGATTGCGGCGGCAACTGTCCAGTTGAGCAAGTGTCGTGGGATGACGCACAGAATTTCATCAACAAGCTCAACGAGGGCAACGATGGATTCAGGTATCGCTTGCCGACTGAGGCTGAATGGGAGTATGCATGTCGCGCTGGAACAACGGGCGATTATGCGGGAGACTTGGACTCGATGGCGTGGCACTCAGCTAATTCTGGGAGTAAGACCCATCTGGTTGGCGCCAAGCAACCAAATGGATTTGGCTTGTATGACATGCACGGCAATGTGTGGGAGTGGTGTGAGGATTGGTATCATTCGAACTACGATGGTGCGCCGAGTGATGGTAGCGCGTGGCTCAGTGGCGGCGAACAGAAGTACCGGGTGCTGCGCGGCGGTTCGTGGGTCAACCTCGCCGCTTACTTGCGCTCGGCTCTTCGCGGCCTCAACACCCCGGTCATTCGCCTCAGCATTGTCGGTTTTCGGTTGGTGGCGGTTGTGCGGACTCAATAGCCTTTGCAGTTTTGACCGCGCGCGAATGCGCGCGATCAAAATTTTAGCGTCTGAAGGTGAATGAACTACCAATCATTCAGAGAACCTACGACTTGATTCGCTGGTATGTGCCGATACTTAACCGGCTGCCGCGCGACCAAAAGTTGCACTCGAGATTTCCGCTGAAGGATTTGCTTCCCGGCAAATTGCGTCCGGCTCTTTTGCTCGCGCCTTTGCCATCTGGTCGCCAGATTTGGCTCGTCTGCATGATTTCATCGCAGCTCGCGCAAGCCGTTGCCGGAGTTGATGAAATCATCAAGACAATTGCCGCGGACTTCGCGGAGACGGGCTTGAAAAGCGGCAGCGTGATTAAGTAAAGAGCGGGGGCAAGCCGCCCTTCCTTACTGCAGTAAATAGTATTGAGTCGGATCCCAAACCTTGAAGTATCAAAGTTCTACTGGGAACACTTGCAGTATGGAAGGGCGGCTTGCCCCCGCTCCGATCTTCATTTAACAACTCGTCTGAAGTCTGTGTTACTCGCTCAAGCGACCGGCTTCGGTGGTGGCGGAGGTGCTTTCCTGTAAATGAGGAAGTAGAGTTTGCCGAAGAGTTCAGGATTCACGGGTTCAAGAATTTTGAGCTGCTCGATCGCTGATTTCTTATCGCCTTTATTCAAATACGCATAACCCAGATTGAAGTAGGCTCCCCAATAATCAGGCTTGATCTTGATCGCCTGCTTATGCGCCTCGATGGCTTCCTTCCAGCGTCCTAAGCTCCCATAGACATACCCCAGGTTGTTTTGTGCCTGGGCCCAGTCCGGCTTCAATTGAAGCGCCTGCTTGAAAGAATCCAGCGCCCCTTGTTTCTCGCCTAAACGGCTGTCAGTAATGCCGAGATTGAAATGAGCCTCAGGCAGATCCGGCTTGAGTTGGATTGCCTTTTTGAGAGGTTCCACTGCGTCCTTGAAACGCCCGGTGTTGTTGTAGGCCCAGCCGAGATTGCTGTATGGCTCCGCATAATCCGGTTTCAGTTGGATTGCCTTCTTGAATGCCTCAATCGCTTCACCCCAGCGCCTCGTTTTGCCGAGCGCATAGCCTCTATTGTTTTGTGCCTCTGCGTCATCGGGCTTTAGGCGAATGACATCTTTGTAGGAATCGGCCGCTTCCGAATAGCGGCCCAGCTTGTCATTTATCCAGCTAAGGTTGCGGTAGGGTTCGACCCAGTTCGGTTTGAAGTGAATGGCCAGCTTGTAAGCGGCGGTCGCTTCAGTAAGTTTATCGAGGCGACGATAGGCATCACCCAGGTTGTTATGCGCTTCGCCGTAATCGGACTTGATGCCGATTGCCTGCTGATACGCAGCTATAGCTTCGTTATAGTTGCCCGCGTTGTAGGCTGCCACTCCTTGATCAAAATAAAGTTGGCTCAGAGAGGTTCGGGGTTCAGAGTTCCCTGGATCCAAATGAATCGCCTGTTTTAGAGCTTCAACTGCTTCCGTCTTTCGCTCTTGCTTGAGATAAGCATCGCCCAGTTTGTTATACGGTTCCGCCCAGTCCGGCTTCAGTTCGATAGTTTTCTTATAAGCCGCGATGGCGTCATCGTAACGCGCGAGATTGAAGTAGGCATTACCCAGATTGAGATAAGCTTCGTGATATTTTGCCTGCAGGGCCACCGCCTTCTGGTACGACTCGACAGCTTTGTCGTACTCGCCGGCGTCGAAAGAGTCATCCCCTTGATCATTGAGTGCCTCGGCATTCAGGGCAGGCTTCACAGGCTTGCCAGTCCGGTTTCCTGGCTCTCCCGTGCGGGCCGGTTCTCGGTTCCCGCCGGCGGTAGTTTGTTTTTTGGGCCGGGCCGGAGTGTCAGGACGGGAGACCGTCTTTTTCTCCAGGCGTTTGCTGCTATGCGCGAAATTCTGAAGATTGGTAAAGACGCCGATGCCCAGTCTGCTCTCCAGATCGCCGGCAAACGCGATGTCCGCGCTGGCGCCACCACTTATGTCCTGACCCTTTAGAGCAGCCAGGTTAGTAAAAGAAAAGAGGATCAGCGGTAATACTGAAGCGGTTATGCGATTACAAAGCGAAGGTTTGGTCATTACTTTACACTCCCGGGCATCAACCGTGATGAGTCAAGCGCGCATTCAGTTGCTCTTTAGCCCTGGCAAAGTCTACTGCGAGCCGTCGCTTGACCACAAGCATTAAGTCACGTAGGTTTACGATGCAGTGAAGAATCGATTCCAGCGATGTCCGATAATTTTTAGCTCCGCCCCTCGGGTTTAGGAGCGGGCTACCGCCCGCTCGGTCGGGCATTAGCCCGACTCTAAACAAAGCGCGTGAAAAGTCAACACAACCTAAAGTTTGTTCGGGCATTCAAGAAGAGAAATATTATTGAGAGTCAATAGCCGGCCCGTGTATTTGAGCATGATCGCATCAGTGTTATGGCTGGCGTTTGTTGTCGCATCCAACCCGGCAAGCGGGCGAGCGCTCCAACAAACTTTCCCGGCTCCGCCCACTGACCGCACTCTCATTTACTGGTGGGCAGTTACCGTATTGAAACCTTTGCCCCTGGAGATGGGCACAACTGCGCTCCGCCCGGAAAAGCCGGCCGGCAGTGATAAGATGGGCCAGGTAGAATTGAAAGGCGAGAGGGCCGCGACAACCATCGTGGACAGCGAGCCGCACTTTTTTCTGTACGTACCTGACGTGACCGGTGTGCATCCCCCCTTGTTGGTGCGCTTGACGTCAAAGCATGGGGTGCGCCGGGCTACCGCCATGGCCCAGCGAGGCCAGCGCGGGTTCGCGATTATCTCAGAAGAAATAGTCAAGCCGCATTATCGCGTCTTGGCGCGTGATGGCGGCATGATTTATATGGAAGTTTGGGGACGGGTGCCGCTCGAGTCCGGCGAATATGCTTTCATCGGTTCGGAGCTGGGCCGCATTGCAACCTTTCGCATAAGTGAAACGTTGAAATACTGAAAGTCTTTGATAGGAGCAGGAATAAGATGCCTTCTTCAATAGGACCAATTAAGCCAACGAAAAAGTTTTGGACCTCTCGACGGGTGATCTCGACCGTGGTGGTCCTATCGCTGATCGCGGCGTTTGGGGTCTCCAGTTGTCACTCCAACGACGAGCCCACAACAGCCGAGAAACCCGGCGGGCCGGCTACGAAGGCGCCCGCTGCTCCGGCCAGGAACGCAGCGCCGCCGCCGGCAGCGTTGACCACTCTGCCGGCCAGTGTGCGCGATGCGCAGTTAACCGGAATCGACGGGGCATCGTTCAAGCTTGCGGACTACGATGGGAAAGTCATGCTGGTGAATCTTTGGGCCACATGGTGTGGTCCCTGCCGTCTGGAAACGCCGGAGTTGGTGAAGTTACATAAGGAGTTCAAATCCCAGGGCGTGGAGATGGTGGGCTTGACCAACGAGAACCCGGAATTCGCCGCGGCAAAGGTGAAAGATTTCGTGCGCGCCAATGGAGTTGATTACCGCATCGGTTGGGCCAGCGGCGAATTCGCGCTGACTTTGATGCAGGGCCGTGATGCAATTCCGCAGAGCTTTGTCATCTCGCGCGACGGCCGCATTTTGAAACGTTTCGTCGGCTTCAGCCCGGTAGAAACTCCGCCGAAGTTGCGCCAGGCCATCGAGGAGGCGCTCAACGATAAAGCCAAGGCGTGATGCGTGATTCGATGGGGCCGGCTGGCGATTCGAAGTTAGTAGTCATTGCGAAGACGAGTCGTCAATATCACGCTCGCCTTCTTCTTTTAGTTCGCGACCCTCGCGCTCCAGTTCACTGTTTTCCAGTCCCTGCCCTACCCGCTCCTTCGCCCGGCCTTGAAGGCGTTTCAATTCTGCCTCTACACGTTCTTCGACCTGATCGATGGCCGCAGGTTCGCCTTCCTCGTCCTGAGTTTTGACCTTGTCTTTATCGATTTCCATTCGCCCTTCTCCCTGTTCACTGCCCATGAAAGTTGTTGTGCGGGAAGCATCATCGCATTACCGCGCTGCATTGCAAAATGCGCATACATCTCGTCCACTTCGATGCGAAGCTTGTTACTCGACAAATTCCACAAAGCCGGACTAGACTGTCACCAGTGAAATCACCTTATTCACCATTTGGCGCGTTGCGCCGTTTGCTGGCCCTGACGCTTATGCTCTGGTGCGCGGGCGCGGGATGTCTGCTCGTGAGTTACGCGCACGGTGCAATGGGCGAGACGGAAGTGGCCGAAATGGCGCGCATGTCGCACCACTCGTTCGGTACCGCTCCGCGCGAGGTTTCCGGTGGGTACGCAAGTGATTTCGCCGCCTCGGTCTCGACCATGGTGCATAGTTGCTGCAAAGCGCAGCGAGCTTCCAGGCAGCACAATGCTTGGGCATCGACTCGGCCAGTCGCGCCAGTTTCAGTGGCAACAGAACGGAAATCTGCCGAATCACAAAAGCAAATCCGTGCGCGACAAGGCGGGTCTTTCAAGCAACAACCCGGGATATCAACCAGAGAGATTTTCGCGACAGAGTTAGCCGGACTGCCACCCCCCGCTGGCGCGATGAACTGTTGTCCACTCACCAGCGCTTCGGCCGCCGGAGTAACAAAGCGCGGCAACGACACGTTGGCGGCTACCCTATTCGAACGGACAACCCTACCTGCATTTCTAAACAACGCAGAAAGTTCCGCCCTCACGACCCCGCTGCGATTACCTAATCGCGGCCACACTTACCTGCGCTGTTGTGTTTTCCTGATCTAGAGATCTGCCTGCAGGACAGACATCCTTGTCTGTCTTCCAGAAAGTGACAGACAAGAATGTCTGTCCTACTTGTTATCAGTGTGCGCACTGATATCACGGCAATAATCTCTTAGAGAGGAGAACTAAAATGCGAGGTATGAAAGGCTTTACCTTAACCCTTTTGCTGGGGCTGGCCACAGCTGTTTCGGCCGCGGGCTTTGTCCAGGATCAGAAATCGAACAATCAAAAGAAGGAAGGCGAGTCGTGCTGCGCAATGGCTTCGTGCTGCTGCAAGGGCGAATCGTGCTCAACGAAAGATAGTTCGAAAAATCATTCTTCAAAAGACGGGTGTTGCTGTTGCGGTGACACCTGCAACGTGAAGATGAAGGACAAAGAAGCGAAGAAGGGGTAATCGGGCGTTAACCGGCGCGGGCGTTTCCGTTCTCTTTGGTGCGAAACGCCCGCGCCATTAATCAGCAAGGAGAGGGAAGTGATGAATAAGTTGTTTCCGAGCTACCGAGTACGATTGTTATTCGTTGCCATAATCATCTCGCTCGTGTCCGGCCAGACTGTGTTTTCTCAGCACGAAGGTCACAACATGCCGGGCATGCAAAAGGCGAAATCGAAGAAGAAAGTAGCGCGAAAGAAGAAGCCGGCGCAGAAACACCGAATGGGCAACATGCCAGGGATGAACATGCCGGGGATGAACATGCCGGGGATGAACATGCCCGGGATGGGAAAAGCTAAACGCGCGTCACGGAAGAAGAAGCCGTCGCAGAAACACCAAATGGGCAACATGCCGGGAATGAACATGCCGGGAATGGGAAAAGTTAAACGCTCGTCGCGAAAGAAGAAGCCTGCGAAGAAACGCCAAGTGGGCAACATGCCGGGAATGAACATGCCGGGAATGCGGATGCCGTCAGCTTCACCTTCGGCATCGCCGCAAACACACACGAATATGCCTGGGATGCAGATGCCGTCAGCTTCACCTTCGGCGTCGCCGCAAACACACATGAATATGCCCGGGATGCAGATGCCTTCGCCCAATCCGCAAGCTTCTCCTCAGCAGAAGATGGACATGAACATGCCGATGCCTTCGGCCAGCCCCGGAGCGAAACCCGGAGCGATGGATAACATGAAAGGCATGGAGAGCATGCCGGGAATGGGCGGAATGAACATGGGTCCGCTAATGGTCATGATGGGAAATGATATGGGCATCCGCGTGGGATCAAGTGATACCAACATCATGTCCATGGGCGCGATGGGATCGGGAACAACCTGGCAACCGTCGTCGGGCCCAATGCACATGTATCACAAGGTAGCCGGGGATTGGCTGTTGATGTTTCACTACAACCTGGTCGCAGGGATGAATCATCAGGGTGGGCCCCGAGGCGTAACCAAGGCCGAGTCGGCGAACTGGTTCATGCCCATGGCCTATCACAAACTTGGGAAAGGAACTCTCCAACTGCGCGCCATGTTCAGCGCGGAGCCCTTCACTTTTCCGCAGGGCGGATCGCCCTTGCTTTTTCAAACCGGGGAAACATACAGAGGCCAGCCGTTGATCGATCGACAGCACCCGCACGATCTCTTCATGGAACTGTCCGCGCAATACACTTTGCCATTGGGTGAACGCGGAACATGGTTCACGTATTTCGGCTATCCCGGAGAGCCCGCGCTCGGGCCGGTCGCGTTCATGCACCGCATGTCTGCGTCCGAGAATCCTTCAGCCACACTCGCGCATCACTTGCAGGATTCAACTCATATTGCGTTCGGCGTATTTACTACCGGCTTCACCTATCGCTGGTTGAAACTGGAAGGTTCGATCTTCAATGGCCGCGAGCCGGATGAGAACCGTTACGACTTTGACTCGCATCGTTGGAATTCGCGGTCGGCACGGCTGAGTGTGATGCCCAACCCGAACTTGACCATGCAAGTGAGCTACGGTTTCTTGCGGAGTCCTGAAGGTCAGGAGCCTGATACAGACATTCGCCGGACTACGGGCTCGATTCAATACAACAAGCCATTCAATCGCGGCAATTGGGCTTCGGCGTTTATCTGGGGAAGAAACCACACGAGTAGTCCGGTCGAGGTGCACAACTTGAATGGGTACACGGCGGAATCAACCGTGAACTTCCTCGATAAGAATTACCTCTACATGCGACTCGAATTGGTGGACAAGAACGAGCTGCTGCGCGTAGGCGATCGGGCGCTGCTTCACATCGCGGATGATCATCCGTCTTTTCGCATTGGGGCGTATACCTTCGGCGGTGCCCGCGACGTTTGGAACACCGATAAGATCTCGATGGCGATCGGCAGCGATGTCACTTTCTATTCAAAGCCGGCCGTGCTGGATGCAATCTACGGCAACCATCCCATGTCATGGAAATTGTTCCTGCGCTTGCGGCCCGGGAAAATGGACATGGCGAGTATGCATGGGGCGCACGGAAACACAGGCGGAGAAAACAAACCGCCCAGTCCATAGCCGCTCGTTTTCGGAACTCGCGGATTTGGAAGGAGGTCGACAAATGCGAGTGCAATGGACAGGATTCCCGCTCTTGGTGGGGTACGTTGTGATGGTTGGCGTGGCTTCCTTTCTGGAGAAGTTCAGCATGAAGCAGTTAAACCCATACCAAATCAACTTTCTCATGGCGATCGGAATGCTGGTAACCGCGGTACCCGCCCTCTGGATCAAAGAGGGGACTCTGATAGTGCCGGCCAAAGCACTACCGCTGGGCGCGCCGATAGGGCTCCTGATGGCGATTGGCTCGATTTGCTTTGTGCTTTCTCTGGCAAAGCTGCCCGTGGGAATGGCGACGGCGATTTCGACCAGCTATGTTGTGCTCGTGGTATTGCTTTCGCGGCTTTTCTTGCATGAGGGCATTGGGTGGATGAAGACCGCTGGGATCACGCTGACCCTTATCGGGGTCGCCCTGCTTTCATGGCAGCAAAAGTAATGCAACCCGGGAAACCGATTTCAAGCAAGAATGATGAGTCTGCGATGAAAGTACGACTATCTTTTCCAAGCCCAAAGATGAGGCAACAACAGCAATGAAGAGCCGGCGACAACATAAAGTCCCTGATGCCTCCAGAGACCATAGATAACTGGTAATGCGCATACGTTATAGATAACAAAATTGGAGGGAGTGGCATAGACCAGCATTATTCTTCCGAGCGCAGTCTCGGCCAGGTCCTCGATCTGTTTATTCCAAAGAACAATGGTGCTGCCGAGGAAAAGTATGACACTACTGATCACTGCGCCGATCCAGTTGTGAATCCAGAGGAAGTAAATGCCCCAAATGATACCCAGAATCTCAGCTACGAATTTTGCCGGGTGAGCATGTTGTAGCATGAATTTTCGAATCAACCTGTTCACGCCTTTGGACTATAACTGAACAAGTCTACCGAAGCGTAACTTTGTCCGTGGATGCTGAAGGAGTTGAAATGAGCAAAAGCAAAATGGCCGTTTACGTGGGACGTTTTTGTGGCGTACTGGCGCTCCTGGCTTTGATCGGCGCCTGGATAACGCGATTGACGGGCAGACCGCTTGCCGGTATGAGCCGGCAACATTTTTTCAACGACGCAACCGTGCTTTCGCTCTTTTGCATCGCCGGACTTATCGATGCGTTGGTGCACGCGAGAAACTTATAGTTTCTCACGCTTGAAGGGGATATATTACGCGCGAAGGGAACACAGACTCAGATGGCAGCAACATTCAAGGGAGAAGCTCTGATGAAAAGTCGCAATCTTGAATTGGTCGTCGCGATCTCACTTGCTGTACTGTTAGTCAGCCCTATCACACTGCGTGCGAACTTCAGCTCCAGAGGATTAGCTTACGCAAATGACGAAGCAGCCGTGCGCGATGCGTTAGTGAAAAGTGCGCTGAGCTTCGAGAAGAACGACATCGCGATGGCGTCTCAGGTCTGGGCCAATGACGAATCGCTAACCGTATTCGAAAGCGGTCATGCAAACTACGGCTGGACGGATTATCGCGACCATCATCTCGTGCCGGAAATGGGCGAGATGAAGAACACGAAGTACGGCTTCAGTGATATCAAGATTCACCTGGCGGGCAAGACGGCTTGGGCTGCTTTCAAATACACCATCGCTGCCGACGTCGTTGACAACGGAAAGACGCGTCACATCGATGGCGCGGGCCTGGGCACAGCAATTCTGGAAAAGCGTGAGGGCCAGTGGCGCATTGTGCACTGGCACTCGAGCGCGCCTCGACGCGCGCCGGTTCCAACCCCAGCTAAGAATCCATGAGGAATGAAGGCTTTGAAGTCTCCCCGGGACCAACCAATTAAATTCAAAGGAGGAGAAATGAAAAGACTTTCGCTTAAATTAACTTTGATACTGCTTGTAGTTGGCACGGCCTTAGCCGTTCCTGGTTCAGGCATTGCTCGGAACGCGAACGCTGGAGCGGCCCCGGAAAAAACCGTGGTCGGTTTCATCAGCGACAATCATTGTGGCTTGAAACACATGAAGGGAATGGGGGACGACAAGGCTTGCACTCTCATGTGCGTGAAGCACGGCAAATTCGTCCTCGCCGACCGAGACCATAAGCGCGTTTACAGGTTGGACAAAACGGGTCAAGAAAAGGCACGTGAGTTCGCCGGCCAGAAGGTAAAAGTAACCGGCCGTGTTGTCGGCAGAATGATTCGGGTAACCGCAATCGAGGCTGCCGCTTGACGAGGTGGCGAGAGGACGTGACGCTGGCTATCCGGTATCGCTGGGAAAAGAAGTCGGATGGCCGGCGTCCGCCGGCGCCATAAGAGACTCGCGCCAAAGACAGGCGTTCTACGCGTCTGCTGCCTTGAAGTGTGGGCTCTGAACTCAGTGATGCAGGTCGTTGAGGGCTTGCTTATCTCTATTGCTCAACGCTTGTACGAGCACTTGCCATTCGCGATGGCCGCGGGAAAGCTTGTAGAAGTCACCATCCTTGTCAGCCAGCAAACTGTCCAGCATCTCCTGAGCTGTACCGTTATCAATTGCTTTCTCTCCGGCCAACGACAACGCGCCGAAAGCTTCGTGATGGGTGGTGACCCCTTTTACGGATAGCTTGGCGCGTTCATAGGGGAAACGGTAATCGCGCGCGTATTTCTTTTCCGCTTCCTCAAGGGAGGTGATTATCTCCCTCGCTTCAGAAGGCTTCGCCTCGATCCGTTTTTCCCGAAGCCGTTTCCATTCGTCGTCGTCGCCGCCCCTCGCGGCTATTGGCGCGGATGTGGTGGCCGGTCTTGAAGATGACGACGACAAAGAAGAAGGGTCTGCCCCTGAAGCGATGGTCGAATTAGCCTGAGACGGAGTTTCCGCAACTGAAGCAGCACGATGGGTCCACCAGTTCCAGCCCCCAAATCCAAGTACGAAGAAAACCAGTAGCAACAAGCCGAGGAGTAATCCATGTCGCCACCGCCACCCCAGGGGCGCGGTCGTGTCAGGTCCACCATACGCCGACAGCATCGTTAGCGTGGGAGCAGTTTTGCCATTCCCGGCCTGGGGACGAGCCGTCAGTCGCGGAGGCGCAATCGCCGCCTTTGGCATCGGGTCTGGCCGCGGAATCGTAATCGAAGTAGTTTCGCTGTCTTCGTCTAAAAGATCAGGGGCCGCATACCACTCCTGAAACGAGGATTTTTTCGATTGCTGATCAAATGGATGCGTAAAGTTCGTTTGCAAAGAGGAAGGTGTTGAGGATGGAACCGCGGACGGGGCACGTATGCCTGCCGGCTTTGCAATCTCAGGCAGAAAGATCTCTTTGCCTATGCTCTCCGATAACAGTTGTCTCCCGCAGTAGACACAGTGTGTCCATTTCGATTCCACCAGCTCGCCACAACCCTGGCAACTGAGTGAATCATGCAGCGAACCTCCGCAAGATCCGCAGAATCTATAAGCACCGGGAAAATCCAAATTGCATTGGTGACAGTGTTTCATGACGCTCCCTTCAATTGCTACGGCATTCTGGAGATGTTCATTGCTATACCATTTCGCTGACCCGCCACACCAAATCGGCGTACAACGGGCGATAACTTACGGCCGCGATCGCCGGAGCAGCGGATTAACGATGACTGAAACTGAACTGAAGCCGACAGCTGCGGCGATAATCGTTGGACTCCTGGATGCCCGGAAACGGCTTGAGAATACCCGCAGCAATCGGCACGCCAAGCACATGCAGATAGAAGCCAAACGCAGAGATAGTCTGATATTACTTATCAGGCTCTGCTCAAAGGCCTACTGGGCGAAACGTGCTGCGACGATGGATGTGGGCCAGCCGGATCTTGACAGGCATTAGTCGTTTCCCTACAGTGGGCAATGGCCATGAGGACGCGATTCACATCACTGGTGCTCTTATTGATTGTGGCGGGCGGCGCTTTCGCAGGTACGCCTCTACATTCCAATGAGCAATCGTGCAGCATGGGCGGCGCGATGGGTGAAATGGACTGCTGTAAAGCGGCGCTCAGGAAAGCCCAAACGGCCGAATCTGCATCAGCACGACTATGCTGTGCGTTGAATTGCTCCAGGGATGGAACTTCTCCGCCCAACTCGGTGCGGTCGTCCCCTCAGTTGCAGCTATCCCTTTCGGTAAATCCTGCGGGTGCGCAGGTGTTATTGACTACTGTACTGACGCTGGGACGGATCGATCGTTTGCATGGCCCACCTACTAAGTCACAACCCGCCTATATTCGGTATCTCTCGCTTCTGATCTAGCCTTCATAATGTCGTAGTGTGTCTTCTTGCGGCTTTTGCTAAAGCTGCGAGGCGTATTTGTGCATTCGTGTGCATTTGCGTGCAACCACAACTGTTTCTAATGAACAGAGGTTTGAAGCATGAAGAAATCTGTAATCGTAATCGCAATTGCGCTAGGTGTCGTCATCGTCATGGCGGCAGCGTGTGGTTCAAAAACAGGAACGAGTGGTGGTACCCCGACAGGCAAGGTAATCAAGGCCGTGCCGGTGGGGAACCTAACTGCCACGCTCTCGAGTGACAGCGGCGTGCTCAGGCATGGCAATCAGGAGTTCATGCTCTCGTTCACCGACGCGTCAGGCAAGGTGATCGACGTCGGCGCCGTGTCGCTCAGTTTTCACATGCCGCAAATGGGCGGTATGGCTGCAATGACTGACTCGGTCACCTTCACAACCACCAACACACCGGGTGTTTATGGCGGGAAAGTGAATCTGGAAGTCGGAGGCGAATGGCAGGCCCAACTCGCCTACGAAGGTCCCGCCGGAAATGGGAAGACGACCTTTAGCGTGACAGCGCAATGATTCAATGATTCATCGCTTAATCGAACTCAGCCTGCGCAATCGCGGTCTGGTAATCGTGATCTATCTCGGGTTCGCCGCCTGGGGCTATTGGGCCCTGGTGCGCACTCCGATCGACGCCATTCCCGATCTCTCCGACAACCAGGTCATCGTCTTCACAGATTGGACGGGACGCTCGCCGCAGGAAGTAGAGGACCAGGTTACCTATCCCCTGGTGACGAATCTGCAAGGCTTACCGGGCGTGCGTGTGGTGCGCGCCAGCTCGGCATTCAGCTTCTCAATGATCAACGTGATCTTTGAAGACAACATCGATCTCTACTGGGCGCGCACCCGCGTGCTTGAGAGATTGAATCTCGTCACGAAGCAACTGCCGCAAGGAGTGATACCAACGCTCGGCCCGGATGCGACCGGCGTCGGGCAGGTCTTCTGGTACACGCTCGAAAGCGACCAAATCAACCTCCGGGATCTGAGGACGTTCCAAGACTGGTACGTCCGGTATCAGTTGAACTCGGTTCCGGGAGTTGCAGAGGTCGCAAGTGTTGGCGGCTACGTGCAGCAGTACCAGATCGATGTCGATCCGAACAAGCTGCGCGCCTATTCAATGCCGCTGTCCACGGTCGTAGAGGCAGTTGAGCGTTCCAACAATAATGTTGGCGGCAATGTAATCGAACAGGCAGGCCAATGGACTGTGGTGCGAGGCATTGGCTTGATTGAGTCAGTAAGCGATGTCGAGAACATCGTCATTGCCGCCCCCAACGGTACGCCGCTGTATGTCCGAAACGTTGCGGACGTGAAATTGGGAAACGCGTTCCGTACCGGCGTCCTGGACAAAAACGGCAAGGAGGCGGTCGGCGGGGTGGTGATCGCGCGCTACGGCGTGAACACTCTCGAGGTGATCGATGCCGTGAAGCAGAAGATCAATGCTTTGCAGGCAGGCCTGCCGCCGGGAGTGCGAATCGTGCCTTTCTACGATCGTACACAGCTCATAGAAAGGGCGACGCATACCCTGAAGCGGGCGCTCATCGAGGAACTCATTCTGGTGACGCTGGCGCACATCCTTTTCCTGGCCCACTTTCGCTCGATCCTGATCGTAACGATTCCTCTGCCACTGGCAGTGCTGCTTTCGTTTCTGTTCATGAAGTACATGGGTATCAGCTCGAACCTGATGTCGCTTTCCGGAATCGCGATCGCCATAGGCGTGCTGGTCGACGCCGGTATCGTCGTTACTGAGAATGCGTTTCGGTTTTTGGAAAGGAGAGGAGTCGACCCGAAAGACAGGCCCCTGGTCTGGCAAACGGTGCTTGACTCGACGAAGCTTGTCGGCCGTCCGGTCTTTTTTTCAATGGCGATCATCGTTCTCGCTTTCATTCCGGTTTTTTCTCTAACCGGCCAGGAAGGCAAGCTTTTTCACCCACTTGCCTTCACAAAAACATTCGCGATGCTGGGCGCGACCATCATTGCCGTAACGCTGGTGCCGGTGCTTTGTACCTATTTACTTGGCGGCAAGTTTCATTCTGAACAATCCAATCCGGTGATGCGGGGATTGCGCTTTATCTATCGTCCGGCACTTCGATTTGCCTTGAGTCATCGGCTCCTCACGGTGTCAGTAGCATTCCTGCTTTTTGCCGGCGCGATCGTCCTGGCTACCGGCATAGGCAGAGAGTTCATGCCGCCTCTCAACGAAGGCGATCTCATGTACATGCCTGTAACCGATCCGGCTATTTCCATCGATGAAGCGCTGAAAATCATGAGCAAGCAGGACGAGATTCTCAAAAGCTTTCCCGAGGTTGAATCGGCAGTTGGCAAAGCCGGTCGCGCGGAGACGTCAACCGATCCGGCGCCGGTGAACATGAACGAAACGATCGTGCATTTGAAACCGCCCGAACAGTGGCGTGCAGGCATGGCGCGCGAATCGTTGGTTGCGGAGATGGACGAAAAACTGCGCCTGCCCGGCGTTACCAACATCTGGACGCAGCCAATCATCAATCGCATCGACATGCTGACCACAGGTATTCGCTCGCAAGTCGGCATTAAAGTGTTTGGGAACGACCTGGCCACATTGGAAGACGTTTCCCACCGGATCGCCGATGTAGTGCGGAATGTGCGGGGCGCGAAGGATGTTTATCCAGAGCAAATCCGCGGAGCGCCTTACCTTGATATTCACATCAACCGGACGGCAGCAGCGCGGTATGGAATCGACACCCGAACCATCGAAGATGTTATTGAAAAGGGCATTGGCGAAACGAACCTTTCGGTAACGATTGAAGGTCGCCGTCGATTTCCCATGCGCGTGCGGTATGCGCCCCAATTTCGTGGCAGTCCGGCGGCGATCGCACAGATTCCCATTACCTCCCCGGCCGGCGCCCCGATTCCGCTGGCTCAGCTTGCCGATATTCGCTCGGTCGAAGGACCAACCATGATCTCCAGCGAAAACGGTTTACTGCGGGGCACAGTTCTTTTGAATGTACGCGGACGTGACGTGGGCAGCTTCGTCGATGAAGCGCAGCGCGCCATTAGCAGTCAGGTGAAATTGCCGGCCGGCTATTACATTGCGTGGAGCGGTCAGTACGAGAACCAGCAACGAGCGCGCAATCGTCTGCTGATCGTCATTCCGATTGTGCTCGTGATTATCTTTGGACTGCTTTATCTAACCTACCATTCGGTGGTGGAAGCGGCGCACGTGTTGCTGGCAGTTCCTTTTGCACTTACCGGGGGTATCTATCTCCTCTGGCTGTTGAACTACAACTTCTCAGTCGCTGTCTGGGTGGGCTTCATCGCGCTGTTCGGCACGGCCGTGCAAACCGGCGTCGTGATGGTGATCTATCTGAAAGAAGCCGTGGAAAGAAGGCGTGAACAGGACGGTGCGCTGACGCGGGACACTTTGATGGCAGCAATTACCGAAGGAGCGCTGCTGCGTCTCCGGCCCAAGGTGATGACGGTCTCCACCGTAGTGGCCGGATTGCTGCCTATCATGTGGAGTACCAGCGCGGGTGCGGAAGTCATGAAGCCTCTGGCAACGCCGGTGCTCGGGGGAATGGTGTCGAGTCTGCTGCATGTGCTGATTGTCACCCCCGTTATCTTTTTCTGGCTGCACGAGCGGGAATTAAGAAAAAGTGAAACAATCGCCGTCGGCGATTTATCAACGCCGGCGAACAAGAAGGAGGATTTCGGTGGGCGCGAGTAGTTCAGGAAAGCGGTGCCTTACGTTCTTCTTGCTCGGCCTGATATTGGCGGCGGGCCCACTGTCCGTTGCCGGGCAAGCCTTAGGGCAACAGACTCGGACCGATGATTCGCCGTCGGTGGCACGCTATGTTGATAAATTGACGGGAATGACCGCAGATGAAGCGGTAACGTATGCGTTGGCGCACAACGGCGAGCTGCTAGCGGCGCGCAAAGAGATCGAAGCCGCTGAAGCGCTAGTGAAGCAGGCCGGGTTGCGATCCAACCCTAAACTTGACGTGGATGGAGCGCGGCAAATAAACGGCAAGGACAACAGTATCATGGCTACCGCTATGTTGCCTTTGGAGCTCGGCGGGCGGCGACCGGCGCGAATCGCTGTGGCCCAGCGCGAGCTTGAGGTGCGTCGGCACGAGGTGGCGGATCGTGAGCGACTGCTGGCCGCGGAAGTAAGAATGAAGTTCGGCGAAACACTGGCCCAGGCACTTAAGCTGGCATTCACGGAAGAGCTGCTGGCAATTAACCGGCGCGGTTACGATCTGATTGCTGCCCGCGTTGGCGAGGGCGCAACCGCGCCGCTGGAGCAGAACATGGCTCTGGTCGAACTGAACCGGTTGCGGTCGATGCGCGAGAACGTCGAGGGCAAGCTTGAAGTATTGACGCTTGAGCTGCGGAATTTGATTGGCATGCCTCCGGAAGAACCGCTGCGACTTCGCGGTGACTTCAGCAACCTGCTCGACCCGCCGGCGCCTATTGCCATCGAGACTGAGCGTGCCCTGCGCGAACGACCAGATCTTCTGGCTGTGCGCGCAATGGAAAACCTTGCAGAGGCGCGCATCGAACAGGCACGCGCCGCAGGTAGGCTTGACGCGAGCGTATTGGCCGGATACGAGCGCATGAATTCCAGTTTTCCCGTTTTCGCAGTTAACGAGCAGGGACAATTACAACCTGTGCAGGACGTGTTTCATTTCTTGAAGTTCGGCATATCGCTCGATCTGCCCGTGCGCAACAAGAACCAGGGCGCGATCGAGGCCGCGCTTGTTGAAACCGAAGCAGCCAGGCAACGTCGCGAGTTTGCCGAGCTGACAGTACGCCGGGAAGTGGCCGCAGCCTATGCGCAATATGGAAGCGCGGCTCGCGCGATGGAAATCTTTCGCGTGGGGGTGCGCGATCAGGCGAAAGCAAACCTGGACGTGGTCAGGCAAACATACGAGCTGGGGTCAAAAACTTTGCTTGATTACATCGCCGAGCAGCGGCGCTTCATCGAGCTGGAGAATGATTTCATAGACGCGCAGCTCGCTACCTATTCCGCGCGCGTCCAGATTGAGCGGGCCACCGCATCACCGGAGTTGATTAAGAAATGAGCGAGAATAATCAAAAAGACAGTGAAGTTGTCGAGAAGACAACAACCATAACTGAGCGCGGCGGGGTGACTAAAGAAACGCAAGTCACTCAAGTTCGTCACCCGCCCACTCAACGTGCAAATAAGACGGCTGTGGTCGCCATCGTTGCCGTCGTTGCGATAGCAGGGATCGGATTCGTAGCCTGGCTGTTATGGCCCAGCAAAGCAGGACGGCCCGTGCCCGCGCCCCGCACTATTTCTGTTGGTGAGCCAGCCGGCCCGGAAACTGCCACGGCCCTTGAGCAGAAAGTGACCCTGACGACCGAGCAGTTGCAGCGCGTGGATATCAAGATCGAAACCGTCGGCGAAAAGGCAGCGCCCGAAATGGCTTCTCAAATGGCCACCGGCGTGGTTCAGGCAAATGCTTATCATGAAATCCCGGTGATGTCTCTTGTCAGTGGGATCGTGCGCAGCGTAAGAGCGGAACTGGGACAGAACGTCGGTCGCGGTCAAACGCTGGCGGTGGTTTCCAGCAACGAGTTGGCCGAGGCTCAGTCACGTTACATCACGACGTTGGCTGAATTAGACGAGCATCACAAGCACCACCGGCGCACGGCAAAATTGGTTGAGATCGGCGCGGCCAGCCGGGAAGAGTTCGAGATGGCGACGACCAAACTGAGGACCGCAGAATCCGACCTTGCCAATTTGCGACAAAAGTTGCTCTTGCTGGGACTTTCGCCACAGCGCGTCAACGGGTTGAATTCATCATCGCAAGTGAGTTCGGAAGTAAGCGTGCCTTCGCCAGCTTCCGGCACTGTGACCAGCCGCTCCGCAAATCCAGGTGAGGTCATTGAAGCGAACAAAGAATTGATGCGCATTACCGATCTTTCCAGTGTCTGGGCAGTGGGCCAGGTTTATGAAAAAGATCTCGCGCGGGTGCACGTTGGCAGCGGCGCAAGCATCACGTCCGACGCTTACCCGGGCCGAATTTTTCGCGGCCATGTTTCTTACGTCGATCCCAGAGTCGATCCCGCGACGCGCACAGCTCCGGTACGAATAGAATTAGCCAATCCGGGACAAGTGCTAAAGATCGGGATGTTCGTTAATATCGCATTCGCCACGATTGGTGGCGCGGAAAACACTTTGCCGGTGGTGCCCGTTTCGGCGGTGCAGAATATCAACAACCAGCAGACGGTCTTTGTCGGCACCAGTGATCCCAATGTTTTTATTCTGCGCCCCGTGCGCCTTGGCCCGGAAAGCAATGGCTTCTATCCGGTGCTTGAAGGGCTGGCCGTCGGAGAGCGAATCGTTACCGAAGGAAGTTTCCTGTTACGCTCTGAATGGTTGAAGTCTCATTCAGGCAGATGAAATGATTCCAGCAAGAACACTGTAAGTCTTCATTCTGAACCGAGGCGGATGAAACAGAAAGCCAGGAGCATTATCATAACCGCGCTGGCGATGCTGTTCGGATTGGCCATCGCCGGGATGCTGGTGAGCTGGTTGCTGGCATATCTTTTTCCGGCAACCCCGGGAATTGGAGCCCACACGGGAGGTTTTTCCATCAGCATCGCAGGGCCACTCGGCGCCATTCGCGCCATTGGAGCAGCGCTATGGATGGCCTTTGCGATGTTCTGGGAAATTCTTTGGGCGCTAATTCTCGGCTTCACTTTGTCGGCCATCGTCCAGGCAGTCGTCTCAAAAGCGGAGATGAGCCGAATCCTGCCGGACGACTCGCCGAAATCGATCACGATTGCCTGCGGTCTGGGAGCTGCTTCGTCATCCTGTTCATATGCGGCCGTCGCATTGGCCCGATCGATTTTTCGCAAGGGCGCAAACTTCACGGCCGCGATGGCCTTTCAGTTTGCTTCAACCAACCTGGTGATCGAATTAGGCGTCATCCTGATTGTGTTAATGGGATGGCAGTTTGCACTGGCGGAATTCACCGGCGGACCACTCATGATCGTGATCCTGGTGCTGCTGTTTCGCGCCTTTCTGACCCGGCAAATGGTAAACGAGGCCAGGCAGCAAGCCGACAAGGGCGTGAAGGGTTACATGGAAGGTCATGCGGACATGGACATGTCAGTGACCGAAGGATCGCTGATCAAGAGAATCTTTTCCGCGCGCGGTCGCACGGCCATCAGCCATTACTTTGTGATGGACGTGGTTTCAATCTGGAAGGACATCGCCATCGGGCTATTGTTGGCCGGGGCGCTGGCGGCGTGGGTACCGGAAAGTTTCTGGCAGGCATTCTTCCTGACTTCGCATCCGCTGCTGGCGAAGTTGTGGGGACCTTTGATTGGGCCGGTAATCTCCGTAGTCTCGTTCGTTTGTTCCATCGGCAACGTGCCGCTGGCGGCAGTGCTTTGGAATGGCGGTATAAGTTTTGGCGGGGTGGTGGCTTTTATTTTTGCGGATCTAATCGTGCTGCCAATCCTGGATATCTATCGCAAGTATTACGGCCGGAAGATGAGTCTTTTTCTGCTGGTAACGTTTTACGTGGCCATGGCCGGCGCAGCCCTGATTGTCGAGCTTGTCTTTCAGGCGCTGGGACTTGTGCCCACGCATCGCACGGCCAGAGTTCTGATGTCTTCAGTTAGCTTTAACTACACTACTGTGCTGAATCTTATCTTGCTGCTGTTGTCCGTTTTATTGCTAATGCGTTTCTTCAAAACCGGCGGGCCGGAAATGCTGCGCATGATGGAGGGTGATAGCGGCAGCCACGCGCATCACGATCATCATGCAGACCACGCGCACCATCATGACGGCCATTGTTAGAGATTTGTCTATCTCGTCAGTATCAAAGCGTTCAGAACTTTGATTGACTATTTTCCGCATTTGGCATAGAAGCACCTTGCCAAGGCCCGCGATCCGGGAGTTACGCGAGCCCTCGCTTTGCCCAGACAACTAAACGAAAGGAGATGCACATGCCTGGTCGCATCGCTGCTTTTCTTTATGGATTGGTTTGTTACCTCATCTTCTTTGGGACGTTTCTCTATGCCATTGGTTTCGTCGGCAACGTCATCGTCCCCAAATCCATTGATACCGGTATAGAGGAACCGCTGATACCGGCGGTCATCATTAACCTGGTGCTGCTCAGCGTCTTCGCGATTCAGCACAGCGTGATGGCTCGCCAGTGGTTCAAGCGCGCCTGGATGAGAATAGTTCCGGAGCCGGTTGAGCGCAGTACCTACGTGTTACTGGCCAGCCTGGCCTTGTTGCTGCTCTTCTGGCAATGGCGGCCTCTGCGCGGGACCGTTTGGAGCGTGCAAAACCCGAACGGCCGTATCGTGCTGCAAGGTCTGTTCTGGATCGGATGGGGTGGCGTCCTGTTTTCAACCTACCTGGTGGATCACTTTGGACTCTTCGGCTTGAAGCAGGCCTATCGCTACCTGAAGGGACTGCCCAACGAGCCGACGCCGTTCAAGACGCCGGTGCTGTACAAGATGGTCCGGCATCCGCTCTACCTGGGATTCATCATCGCATTCTGGAGCACACCGCGGATGACGGTGGGGCATTTGTTGTTTGCGGCGGTATGCACGGCGTACATCATCGTGGCCATCCAGTTTGAAGAACGAGACCTGATTCATTTCTACGGCGACACGTACCGGAATTATCGCCGGCAGGTTGGAATGTTGTTGCCCGTGCGTTTTGGCAAGCGATGAGACTTCACAATGGTGCCCTAATTTGCATTTGCTCTTCTCGCTTTACTCCCTCCCTCTGGGAGGGTTGGGGAGGGCCTGACGTGTCGGCTTCGTCAAGAAATACGCGCGGCCTCGATGGCCGCGCGTCGTTTCGATGAGGTCACTCTGACCCGGGAGTAGAATGATCGCCGATATCTTTTTAGGTCACAGGATTGGGTGTGCCGAGTTCAAGCATTCAAAAACAGCGCGCGGCCATCGAGGCCGCGCGTTAATGAAATGTTTGAGTGATTCGCCGCAAGCCCTCCCCTGACCCCTCCCAGAGGGAGGGGGGGAATTGGGCCTTGCCCCCTTAACTTCCGTGCGGCACTTCGCTCATCAGCGCCAGCACATTGTCTTCGGAGTCGTAGAAGTCGGCCAGCCACAGATCGTAATCAGGCATCTTCGCAACCAGATGAGGCTCGAGGATGAATTTGACGCCGCGCGACTTTAAAGTCTGGTGGGTGGCCTGAATGTCGGCGACTTTGTAGTAGATGATCGAGGCCGGATGATCCAGTTCGGGCTTATCGGCAATACCCAGCATCAAACGAACATTGCCGCAATCAAAGAAAGCCATATTCGGCGGCGCCTGAAATAGAAACTTTATTCCCAGACTATCGCGATAGAACGTTATCGCCCGTTCGAGATCGTGAACGTTTACGAAAATCTGTCCGATCTCGGCGAGACCGGGACTGGCTGTTGCTGGTGTCATAAGATTCTCCTTAAATTGGATCAGGCAGAAGCCCGCGCGTCAGCAAGGGCTATGATGAAGTATCGGGTACTGATGCCGTTTGTCACGCCCGGGGACATCCCCCTCAAACACAGAACCGGGAGCGGTAGCGACCGGTTATCTTCGGCACCGTTCGATTGCTAAGAAAACCACATTCCTTGCTTAGTTGCCGGTGGTGCGACTGAAGCCGGTCGCTACTGCTTCCGGTTCTGTATTTGAATGGGTCTGCTGTTGATTTTTCCCAACCTGTATCAGCACCGAGATCACCCACGCAATCCTTTCTTGTCCGCCCATACTTGAAATCGCTTTATCTTTTCAATAGCCCCACTGAATAAGCCCATATGTCCTTGATTTTTGGCGCTAAAAGTACCTTCGACTAGAACATACTTCTGGTCAAATATCCGAACGTCCTTTCCACAACAGCCCTCAGTGAGGCTGAGCCACAATCCGTTCCTGGTAAGTCCATATTTGTAATCATCCTCATGCAGATATATAGCATTCCCTTCAAACTCCAGACGAACAAAACCAATTAGGCGGACATACTTTCCATCAAACTTTTCTGGGTTCGATATTAGCTGAATTACTGAAACATCTATGATTCCTTCACCTGTCGAATTTACAGCAGATGATTCGCTGGCATTCTTTGTCTTTTCCGTTAGTTGAGTATGGGAGACAGTCTTAGAAACGCCGCTGAAACATGAGGTACAGCACCAAACAAAGAAAGCAGTTATGGTAAGAACCAAGAGTTGGTTTCGCATGTCTTTGAATTTTCCATTCAATAAGAGGCGTCTAATACGTATTCTACCGCAGATCTGCGATAGAACTACGTCAACGGTGATCTTATTAGGCAATGAGAAACCAGCAGCGCTTGCCGTATCCTCAGCGAACTCGTAACATTTCACGCTACGTCAAACGGTTCGGGGAGGTGGAAAGATGAAGAGTCTGTTGAGTGCATTGCGCATGAGGTCCAGTGGATTTCGCGCAGGTGTGCACGTAGCCATATTGACTGTGCTAACACTCGGCATCGCAGTCAGCGCCCCAGCGCAGGTCAAAGGCCAGAGCAAAGCGCAGAGCAAGATCGCGAAGCAAACTGCCGAGGCCACGCGCCGTGCGCAGAAGGCGGCGCAGGTGTTTATCAAAATTATGAATGTGCCTGATCAATCGATTCCCCAGTCGCTGCTCGACAAGGCGGAGGCGGTTGCTGTCTTTCCCGGTGTGATCAAGGCCGGCTTCATCGTTGGCGGGCGCGGTGGTCAGGGAGTAATCAGCCGGCGCGTGCCAGGTGGCTGGAGCGCGCCGGCGTTCTTCAAACTCGGCGGCGCCAGTGTGGGTTTGCAAATCGGCGCATCAAGTACCGACCTGGTGATGCTGTTTATGAATACCGAAGCAATTCATGGGTTGTTGCAGGATAAGTTCGAGATTGGCGGAGAGGGAAGTATCGCAGCGGGTCCCGTGGGCCGTTCCACCAGCGCTTCAACTGACGCGCAGCTCAAGGCGGGAATCATTTCCTATTCGCGGAGTAAGGGTGCTTTTGCCGGACTTGAACTAAAAGGTGTCGTCATCGATCCGGACAATGACGACAACCTCGCGGTTTATAGAATGAAAGCGAAGGATATTCTGACCGGAAAGCGAAAGATGACGCTCAACAAGATGCCGGCAGGCGTGCGCATCTTTCCACGCACACTGGCGCGCTACTCGGCTCGGAAATAGCTGTGGCACAGACTTCAGTCTGTGGTGTTTCTGGTAACGCAAACTGTTAGTTTGCGCGTAAGCCTAAGACGCAAACTAACAGTTTGCGTTACATCCTTAATTCAGGAGAAAACAATGAATCGTGTGTTGAAAAACGGGGAATTGCTCGTAACCATTACCCTGCTAATGTTCGCTTTTGTAATGCCGGCGACGGCGCAGCAGGAGCGGGCGCGAACCGCCAAAAAGGCCAACGAAGCGGCCAAGCAGGCCGAAAAAGCCGCAAAGGTATTCGACCGAATCATGGCGACGCGGGAGAGATCCATCCCTCGGGACCTTTTGAATCGCGCCGAAGCCGTCGCTGTCTTTCCCGGAGTGCTCAAAGCCGGCTTGATTGTCGGCGCGCGTGGTGGTCGCGGCGTTATTAGCCGCCGGGTAGCAGACGGTTGGAGCGCGCCGGCGTTCTTCAATCTGGCCGGCGGCAGCGTTGGGTTGCAGATCGGCGCCTCATCGACCGACTACGTTTTGCTTTTCATGAATGACGAAGCGGTTGAAAGTCTGTTGGGCGATAAGTTCGAAATCGGCGGGGAGGGAAGCGCGGCCGCGGGACCAGTGGGACGCTCAGCCAGCGCCTCTACGGATGCAAAGTTGAACGCACAGATCCTTTCATACTCCCGCAGCAAAGGCGCGTTTGCCGGTCTCGAGCTGAAGGGCGTTGTGATCAATCCCGACAATGAAGACAACCTACAAATCTATGGCATGAAAGCGCGCGACATACTTACCGGCAGCGACAAGATCTCCATGGATAAAATGCCGGCGGGGGTGCGCATCTTTCCGCAAACCCTGGCGCGCTACTCCACTCGCTAAAGAACGTAACGCAAACTGTTAGTTTGCGGTTGCGTACCAGCAGTACAAGTTGCGACGCAAACTAGCAGTTTGCGTTACGAAATGAAATCAAGCCACAACGTGAATCGCTTGACGATTCATACTCGCGCCATTAGAATCCAGAACATCAATAGACGACCTCGCAGATTTCCTCACCATTAAAGGGAGCCCAGAACAACCGATGCTGCCGCGAACGCAACGCCAAAAAGAGATTCTCGATTACATCACACGCTTTCTGGCGCGGCACGGCCACGAACCTTCCTACGCGCAAATTGCCCGTAACTTTGGAGTCTCATCGAAAGCGACTATTGCCAAACACATCACCGCGCTCGAGAAGCGGGGCTTGATAAAACGCCATCATGAAGATGGATCGTTTGCCCTGGCGTTGAAGGTTGAAGAGGCGCCCTCGGATTCGGTGTGCGAGGTGGCCTTGCTGGGACGCATAGCCGCAGGCGTGCCGATCGATGCGATCAACGATGTGGAGATGATTTGCGTGCCGCGGTTTCTGTTGGGGCGCGTGCGACCTGAGCGCGTCTATGCGCTGAGGGTCAAAGGCGACTCGATGATCGATGAACACATCTGTGATGGCGACATTGCCCTGATCGAGAATCGCACCGAGGCGCGCGATGGCGAGATCGTAGTGGCGCTGGTTGATGGTGCGCGGGCTACTCTGAAGCGGCTCTTCCGATTCGGTCCCGAAGTTGAGCTGCGGCCCGCCAATTCCCAGGTCGAGTCAATCCGTTTGCCTGCCTCCCAGGTGCTGATCCAGGGCATTTTCCGCGGCCTGCTTCGACCCAGCGCGTAACAGGATTCCCCCAATTTACTGAGGTTTTTGGAGTGCGGGGGCAGAGCGAAGCGGCGACACCGCTTTGGATTTGTCCGACAAACTTCAGTTTGTCGATGACCTAAGGTAATCAACGGAGCGACAAACTGAAGTTTGTCGGACGGCGCACTCCAGGGAAAAACCGACAGGCAGGAATGCCTGTCCTACTTCACGACCTTGTCGGTGTCGAGTTCCGGCTCGAAGGTGCATTCCTCGGGCCGCTTATCTTCTCTTAACCCGACGAAGATTGGATGGCGCATGCGGTGGTCCGCGGTCCACTCAGAGAACTTCACTTCGGCAACTAACTTCGGCTTGACCCACTGCACCGGTTCATTCGTTTGCGGCTTGACGACAAAAGGGCATACGGAAGTTTTCAATGGCTGCAGCAGGTCGTAAATCTGTTTGAGGGATTTGCGATCGAAGCCGCCGCCGCTGTGGCCAACGTAATGCAACTTTCCGTCGCGATAAAGGCCAACGACAAGAGCGCCAAGATATTCTCGCGACCGGCGCGGTTTGGTGTAGCCGCCAATCACGACTTCCGATCGTTGGATCGTTTTTACTTTTAACCAATCACGGCTGCGCTTTTGCACATAAGCACTTGTCGCGCGCTTCGCCATCATTCCTTCCAGGCGAAACTTCTCAATCTCCCGAAAAAATGTTTTGCCTTCACCGGCGATATGAAACGAGTAACTAACAGCCTTTCCCGGACGGATAATCTTCTCCAGTACGGCCTTTCGATCGACCAGCGCGCATGACATCAGATCGTACCCGTTGTAATAAAGCAGATCGAAAACGTAGTAAACGATCCGGGAGTGTTTTGCCAGGCGAGCGATCTCGCCCAGGTTCTTACGACCGTGGCGAGGTTGCAAGAGCTGAAACTTCGGCATGCCATGTTCGTCGAGGGCTACGATCTCGCCGTCGAGGATCGCCTGCTCCGCCTTGACGTAGGCGCCAATCTTCGCCAGCTCGGGATACTGGGGTGTCATGTCGAGCTGGTTGCGTGATACGAACTGCGCCTTGCCATCTCGCAGAAAACAGACGGAACGGAAGCCATCCCACTTCGTTTCGAAAATCCAGTCGGGATCGGAGAACGGTTCATCTACCAGCGTTGCCAGCATTGGCTTAATGACCCTGGGCATCGGCGCGAGCTTAGCTCGCGGGCAAATCACAATTTCCTTCGCTGGTTTGGTTCTCTTAGGCATGGGACTCGAGTTTGGTTACCGCAGTCAGGAAGGGGGCATGCCCCCGCTGTTTTAGTTCTTTTGGACCTCTATCTGAATTAGAAGGGAGACTAAGAGCGGGGGCATGCCCCCTTCCTGACTGCAAGTTCTCCAGAAGATAATTTTCCAATAGAAGATGATTCTCAAAAAGGCGATCTGATCAAAACCCGCGCAGCGGCATCCAGGCCGGGCGTTGCAGCCAATTATCGGCTGGATACTGGCAATTCCCGTCCATGACGTGCAGCGTGTACGCGTGACGTGATTTGGCCGAACGATTCGCGCGGCTCATATGGGGCAGCAAAGCGTGCAGCACTATCAGGCTTCCCGCAGAAACCTCGAGCGGCACTGCCTGGTCCACCGGCCAGGGCGTTTCGTCCAGTGTTTCGAAGCGGGTGCCGCCGGCTTCTGCACGCACAAAGCGTGACTTCAGACCCAGCTTATGGCCTCCGGGTATTGCCCACAAAGACCCGTTTTCCTGCGACGCATCCTCCAGCGCGAACCACAACCCGATCACATGCGGCGGTTCGGAATACAAAAAGGTGGCGTCCTGATGGCAGGTAACTTCGCCCCCGATCTTTGGCTGCTTGAAGATGTACATCGATTGCAAAAGCAAAGGAATTTCTATGCCGAGGTCTGCAATCAACCGGGCGATCTCCGGCGTTCTGGAAAAATGATTGAAAACAGAATCCAGATCGTGAAGCGCGTGGCCGATCTTGTTAATCGAGCGCTGCTTGCTTTGCTTCAAAGTGCCATCGGGCAAAAACGCATCCTCTTCAAAAAAGAATCGAATCTTGTCCCCCGATTCCAGGAAGTAATCGTCACTGGTTCGGGTCTGTTCTCGCGTCGAGAAAATGGAAACTGCTTCCCGGGGATCGAACGACTCTACTAGTTCTTCCGCACGTACGCGCAACGCTGCGCACGAATCGGCGTTGACGAAGTTCGGTATGACGAGAAATCCGTCGCCGGCAAACCTATCCCGTTGTCCGCTTGTTAGTGTCAAAGAAGAAAGTGGCACTTTGGCTTTCGTTTCGATCCCAGACGCGAACAGGCAACCTTGCGGTCGCCTGTGTTAGACTTCGCGAAAATCATGGAGCCGGCTGCCGGAGTTGAACCGGCGACCTTCTAATTACGAATCAGACGCTCTACCAACTGAGCTAAGCCGGCTGTTACGGAATTGAACTATACGGATGCGCTTTTTCCAGGTCAAGCACACGCACAATTGGGAAATGTTTTCAGGCGCGCTGGTGAATAGTGGCCGCCAGGTACTTGGCACTCTGCTCTTTTCGTTCTTACTGAGCTCAGTCCCATTGATTGCAGTTGCTCAAAAGAACGACGCGCCGCCTCGCAAACTACCTTCGGCGGAGCGAATCGTCGGCGATTACGTAAAACTAATTGGAGGAAAGAAGCGCCTGGCCGCTATACCTGATGCTACTTACGATTGGAGCGTCAAGCTGCAAGAGCAAACCATGGGTGTGGCCCGGACGCAAATAAAGGCGCCGGTATCTGTTCGTACGACTATGATGTTCGGCAACGGCATTATCGATGCTGCCGCGAATACCAGCTCCGCGTGGGAGCGGGGCCTTGATGGCAAGGTGCGCACGCTGACCGGCGCGGAGGCGGACGCCGCTAAACTACAAGCGATCCTCGAAGCAGGACGGCTGCTTAACTACAAGCGATTGAGCGTTCTGGCGCGAACGGTGGCCCTCGATTCTTCCGGTTCTGAGCCCGCGTACATCGTAGAGTTTTCCATGCGCAACGGATCTCGCCTGCGCTATTCGTTCAGCGTCGTGCGCAAGCTCCTTTTGCAGATTAGCGACGAAGCGCGCAGGACGACGACATTCCTCAAAGACTATCGCGCGGAGAACAATGTGCTCGAACCGCATCGTAAAGACGTGAATGTTTCCGCCACGGGCTCTTTGACTTTCCTGCTCGAGGGAGTGAAGTACAACACAGTTCTCGCCGCCACCGCGTTCGACCCTCCGCGCGACACAGAAACCCTGGATATTCCGGGGCTGATGCGCGAAGTTTCGCGCAACCAGGATGTGCTTGAAGAGCGCACTGCCGAGTACGCCTTTACCCAGAAAGAGACCACACGGGAAATCAACGACCACGGCGAGCTCAAGAAAGAGACGGTGCGAATCTATGAAGTCTTCCCGATTGCCAACCGCGAACCGGTGTACAAGCTCATTAGTGAAGACGGAGTGCCACTTTCTGCCGAGCGCGCCGCTAAGGAAGAGACGCGAGTTCAGGACGAGATGGTGAAGGCGGAGAAAGAAGGCCGGGAGAATAAAGAAAAACGCGAACGCCAGAAGGCTGAGCTGGCAAAAAAACGCGCTGCGGGAAAGGCAGAGGAAGACGATCCGGGGATATCGCAGTTTCTTCGCGCCTGCGAATTTGTTTCACCACGGCGAGAACGTTTTCGCGATCGCGATGCCGTAGTCTTCGACTTTCGACCACGGGCTGACTTTCGTCCGACAAATCGCTCCGAGTCTTTAATTTCGAAATTGGTTGGAGTTATCTGGATCGATCCGATCGATCGACAGGTCATGCGCATGGAAGCGAGGCTGGCCGAAGGGTTCAAGGTCGGTGGCGGCCTGGTAGTTTCACTGCGGCCAGGGGCGGCCATGGTGATGGAACAGACGCGCATGGAAGATGGCGTCTGGCTGCCCCGCCTGGCACACTTCAACCTTTCAATTCGAGTGCTGCTCTTCGGCGGCGGCGACATCAACAAGACATACGAATGGAGCGACTACAAGCATTTCAAGGGCAACGTCGATTCGTACAAGCTGGAATCGCCGCCGAGTGGGAACGTCCCTAAACCGAATCCGTAACGCAGCAAGCATGAATGAAGTCACAGTCATCGGCGGAGGGCTGGCGGGTGTCGAAGCTGCCTGGCAATCGGCAAACCTCGGCGCGCGCGTCCGTCTTTGCGAAATGCGACCCGTGCTGCAAACGCCGGCGCATCGCACGGACAAGCTGGCTGAAATTGTCTGCTCGAACTCTTTGAAGTCCGATGAGCCCGGCACCGCGCCATATCTTTTGAAAGAAGAGCTACGGCGCGCGGGCTCGCTCGTGATGGAGGCGGCAAAGGTTACGCGCGTGCCCGCCGGCGCGGCCCTGGCGGTCGATCGTCAACAGTTCGCAGATTACATTACCGAGCGCATCGCTGCGCATCCAAACATCGAAATAGTCCGCGAAGAAGTGACGACGATTCCGGAAGACGCAATCACAATCATCGCCACGGGCCCCCTGACCTCGGACGCGCTGACTAAAGAGATCATTCGCCTCACCGGCGACGAGCAGCTTTACTTTTACGATGCCATCGCGCCTATCGTCTCGGCCGACTCAGTAGATCAATCGATTGCCTTTCGCGCCGCGCGCTACGGCAAGGGCGGCGACGATTACCTGAACTGTCCATTCAACGAAGAGCAATACGCGCGCTTTTATCAGGCCCTGATTGAAGCGAAGAGTGTGCCCCTGCATCGCTTCGAAGAGACGCGCTGGTTTGAAGCATGCCTGCCCACTGAAGAGTTGGCGCGGCGCGGCGTCGATACTTTGCGGTTCGGTCCGATGAAGCCTGTCGGCCTAATCGATCCGCGTACGGGTCGCGAGCCTTACGCGGCAGTCCAATTGCGCCAGGAAAATTTAATGGCGGACGCGTACAGCCTGGTGGGCTTTCAGAATCATCTACGCTACGGCGAACAGGCACGGGTGCTGCGATTGATTCCCGCACTGGAGCAGGCGGAATTTCTGCAGTTCGGCCAGATTCATCGCAACACCTATATCAATGCGCCGCAGATGCTGAACGCCACCATGCAAATGCGCGCGCGGCGGGCAATCTTTTTTGCGGGGCAGATTACCGGCGTTGAAGGTTATGTTGAGTCGGTGGCGATGGGTTGGCTCGCGGGCGTGAATGCCGCGCGCCTGGTTAGTGGCGATGAATTAGTACAAGCCCCGCCCAGGAGCGCGACCGGGGCGCTGGCTCGATATGTTTCCAGCGCGACGAAGAAAGATTATCAGCCGGTCAATATCACTTTTGCGCTGCTGGAGCCGCTGAGTCGGGAACAGGTGCGTGGGGTGCGAAGGAAGCGTGATCGTCATATGCTGCAGGTCGAGTTGGCATTGAACGAATGGGACAAGTGGCTCGCTCGACTTCGGCAAGCAGAGGTGGCCCCCGCGGCCGCCCCGGTTGTCTCCTTAGCGGCGATTTGATTGAGGATGTTAGAGAGAATATTCAATGAGCCGTCTCAGACACGCCAGCGTCATTGCTTTTATCATTTCGTTCGCAGTCTTTGTGGCGTCTTTAACTACCGGAGCGCAATCTGGCCGGCGCAAAGGTCCGGTTGTAAAGGCCTCCGCAAACACCAACTCGCGCCCGAAGCCGGCGCCGGCAACCCAGGAGCCTGAGTTAGCAAGCCCTGCGCAACCTAAGGCGAGTTCGTCGCCACCTAAAGATCAACCGTCACTGGCCAAAGATCAAAATGAGATTGACGAAAACGAGATCGTGCGCGTCAGCTCGCAATTGGTGCCGGTGCCCGCCACTGTTTTGGATAGCCGCGGATTTGCGGTCACAAATCTCAAGCTGGAAGATTTTGAGTTGCAAGTGGACGGCCAGCCAAAGCCAATCAGTGATATGACCCGCACGGAAACGCCCGTGCGCATGGTGATGCTTTTCGACAACAGCGGCAGTCTGTCCGAGTCCCGAGAGTTTGAAAAGCACGCCGCGATGCGTTTCTTTCGCAGCGTAATGCGTCCGGTTGATCAGGCCGCTATCTATTCAGTCTCCACCGACGTAGTACTCGTGCAGTCTTTGACCGCTGATGTGCCGACCCTCGAGCGCACTATCGAAAGCTTCGGCAAGCCTGAAGGCTCGACGGCTTTGTTCGACGCGATCGCGGAAGGCGCTGCCTCGCTGATTCCGTATCGTGGCCGGCGGGTGATCGTGATCGTCTCGGATGGAAAAGAAAACACCAGCCGGCTGGATTTTGAGACTACCATGAAGCGGATTGTGGCGGACGACTGTCAAATCTATGTGGTGCAAACCGGACTTTATGAAAATGCCAACGTTCGCGATCTGGCGGCAGAGCGCCGGATGCAGCAGTTTGCATCGCAGACCGGCGGCGCAGTTTACATTCCGAAATCAGTAGCAGAGCTTGATGCGGCGTTTGGGCAGATTGCCGCCGACCTGGCGCAGCAATATGTTTTGAGTTACTACCCGGCTGATGACAAGCGCGACGGCCAATATCACACTATGGCGGTTCGGGTAACGACGCGCGCAAACGCGCGGGTGCGCTCCCGCAAGGTGTTTGTGGTAAAGGCGCGGCAGAAGGCCTGAAGCCCGCGAAGCGTGGCGGAAGCATAAAGCCTGGGGTGGAGCGTAGCGCAACCCCAGGATCGTCGAAGTGCAAACAAAAGAGCCCGCGAAGCGGCCGAGAGCTCATTCATGATGATTAAAACGCCGGGCGCTATCGCACGCTTAGTTTTTTTATCTTTCGGCATCCTGGGGTTCCGCTCCGCTCCACCCCAGGCTTTATGCTTCCACCCACTACGCGGGTTTTGGCAATGATCGATAAGCTCCTGACACAGTTTCTCGAACACTTGCGTTATGAGCGCAACGTCAGTGAGCACACCCTGCGAAACTACGCGAGCGATCTGGAACAGTTTCTGGATTATCTGGCGCCTGCGGAAATCAAACCCGGGGATCAGAAGCCAGCGAAGCGTCCCGCCGCTCAAAAAAAGAAGCGCCGCGAGCCCGATCTGAACCAGATCGATCACATTACGATTCGCGAATGGCTTTCCAGCCTGCACACCGCGCATAAGAAAAAGACTTCCATTGCTCGCAAACTGGCTGCCTTGCGCACCTTCTTTCAGTTCCTGGTCAGGGAAGGCGTGCTGGAGCAAAACCCCGCGAAGCTTGTGGCCACGCCACGCCTGGAAAAGAAACTGCCGGTGCATCTTTCCATCGAAGATGCCGTTCGCTTTATCGAGACTCCGGACCAGGAAACCAACCTGGGCAAACGTGATCGCGCCATCCTGGAACTCCTCTACGCTACTGGAGTGCGCGTGGCGGAGCTGACCAAACTCAATCTCCACGATATCGATTTCAGAAACAAACTGCTGCGGGTGACGGGCAAGCGGCGCAAGGAGCGCATTGTGCCGTTCGGCGATCCGGCGCTACAGGCTTTGAAATGTTACCTGGATGTGCGCGACAGTTTTTTACAACAGGCGCCGCTCGCTGATCGAGACTCGCAGGCATTGGTGCTGAATTATCAGGGCACGCGCATAACCACGCGCTCGGTAGGTAGGATGGTTGAAAAGTACATCCACCAGTGCGCCGGCATCCACGACATAAGTCCGCACGCGCTGCGCCATTCGTTTGCCACGCACCTGCTGGACAGCGGCGCTGATTTGCGCGACATCCAGGAACTTCTGGGCCACGCTCGTTTATCTTCGACGCAGATCTACACGCACGTTTCCATGGAAAAGTTAATTGAGGTTTACGACAAGGCGCACCCGAAGGCTTAGCGCTTTAGTTTTCCGTGCGGTGGTCAAAGCGGCACAAACTACTAGTGTTCATTTGTTCGGTTTTCGCTGGCCGCCGCATTTTGGATAGCAGTCGCAGCAATATTGCTCCTTTGGCAGGCCGGCCTCCGCAGAAGTGAAAAAGCTACTACATTCTTTGCCGTTTTTACTCACCTGCGTCTTGATGTATGGGGTTCCGCAGATAGACCAGCGAAAGTTGCAGCTGTCCATCTCAAAGTTCGGACTCTGTTTGTCGAAAGCTCCGAGCAGCGGCGAGATGTCGATGAATCCAAGGCGCGCAGAGCCTTTGCGCTTGCAGTTCGCGGGAATGACATTATTCTTACCCTCGGGAACGGTGTAGAACTTGGCGAGCTGATAGTCGTTGTGGCCGACGCCGTCTTCGGCATAGGCTTTTAGCTCCACTACCGACGGCGGGTTGGGCGGCACGGTATAGGTCGCGGCCATGGTCCTGCGCTCGCATGGCTCCGGCGGCTTCCAAAACCCGTCGGGCTTGCCCCCTCCACCTTTGGCGAGAAGCTGGAGACTCTGCACGCCGGTCGGCCAGCTCTGGTGACCGTCTTCGTACCTCTCGCTTGCCGTGATCGTTACGTTGATCTGGTCGCCGGCTTTGACTGTGTCGCCGTTGGGCGGTGTCCAGGTGACCTTGATGAGCTTCGGCGGATCCTTGTCCTGGTCATTGAACTTGTCGAAGTTCAATTGCACTTCGCCGAGATCATGCGAACCGGGCGGCGCCGGGCCAATCTCAACCTTGGGGTTGTATTGACCCGGTTGAAGGCCGAGCGAAGGAAGCCCGGCTATCAGCTCGCCCTTGCGCGCATTGGCCAAAGCAGCGTCGAAACCAGGATCGCTTCCACTATAAATTAATACCTTGAACGTGACGCGCGGTGGATAACAAGGCGCTTGGGCTGTGGCTGCATCGATGGCGTCCTTGAGCGGTTTCGTCTTGAGGTCGGCGAGATCGGGGTCGAATACCCCACGGACTGTGACGGGACTCAGCGTCTGCGTGAAAGCGGGGCTGACTGGATCAAAGCCCGCCACCTCCAACGCGGCCGGCGGCGACGGCTCGTTCTTCTGCGACAGTGGCCCCTGAGTAGATATGACGCTGGGGTTCCACACGATCAATACAATCACAAGCAATGTGAACGAGGCGGCTCGGCTCATCCGTCGCAGCAATTTGGAGTAACTCATTTCTGTATTGCTCCTTCCGACGGTTCACTTCATGACTACTTTTCTCTGAGTTAATTCCAAAACCGCGCGAGCCTTATTTCTTCAGAATGATCTCCACCCGCCGGTTCTTCTGCCGTCCGTCGGGATCGTCGGAGCCATCGGGCTTCATATTGGGAGCCACTGGTTTCTTCGCTCCAAACCCCTGAGTTGAGAACTGCACTTTACCCAATCCCTCTTTGAGTGTGAACCAGGTTTTCACGGCTGTTGCCCTTCGCTCGGAAAGCTTTTGATTGTAGGCATCGTTGCCTTTCGAATCCGTGTGACCCTCAATCCGCACGGCACCCTTGGCTTTTTCCTGGATGATGCCCGCGGCCTGATGTAAGGTTTGCTGCGCCGCAGGCCTCAGGTCGGCCTTATCAAAATCGAAGAGAACGTCGGCAGCCAGATCAATGCGAATCTCTTCGCCCGTCTCTTTTACTTGCAGGTCCTGGATCCTGCCGCCCATATCTTCGACATGAAAAACCAGATCGAGGATCTTGTTTTTCGTTGGGTCTGGTCTCTGCGTTTCATCCTGGGAAAGCGCAATCGATACCAACCCGAGCAGCGTAACGAGTAGGGCGATTATTCCAGCCACCCTGGCCAGCTTCGTATGTGCCATTTCAGAAAACTCCGGTGTTTGGCTAACTGACTAGCGACTAATCGGTACGTCATCCAAGGGCCCGAAATGGGGGATGACGACGCCGATCTTTTGCACATCATCCGGCGGCGCCGGAAACTTGGCCCACAAGTTGGCGCGCGATGCTGGAGCGATGTCTTTTACACCACGACTGCAAACACAATTGTCTTCCGTGTCTCGAACGACGAAATATTTCTTTTTGCCTGCACTGTCTATCAGGTTCACGCCACCAATGCTGCCATGGTCTTTGATTTCATTTGCTTTGTCGCCAAAGTCGTAGCCGAATCCAATGCCCTTATCTGAATCATTCACCATGACAAACTTCAGAGTAAGAGTATTGTCGCTTGAGCGTTTGAGCTCGGTTATTTCTACGCGCGTGCCCGACCTTTCGCCGTCTGCTGTAGCAATGGCGGAAGCGGAGGGCGCGCTGGGAGCGGATGTCTTCGCAGGTGACGACACATTAGTCACCCCTGGCGGGGAACCAGCAGACCGGGGCGCTTCCCCCGAGGTTGGCTTCTCTTCCTGTTTACCGCAACCGGCGAGCGAGAGTCCCAGCAACGTCGCCAGCACGCCGCTAACAAAATATTTTGAATTCAGCTTGAACATTGTAATCTCCTTATGAAACACGCAAACGCGGTCTAGTGCTTCCTAACGGCGGCAGTAACAGCCTGAGCTTCCCGCTCAAGCGCGGCGCCGACGCTGGCTTCGTCACCTTCTTCCTTGGCGGTGGCTGCAGTGTTAAGCGTCGCGACGGTGCTGCCGGTGGGAAACAGTTTGAAATCGATGCGCGACTCGCTCTTCCCCATACCACCCGTATCTGCCCCCACCGCTCTGCCAAACATGCCTCCCAGTTTCTTTCCCGCCGAAGCTGTTTTCAAAGCACTGATGTCGGTGTAGAGAACAAAGTCGCACCGCTTGGCTTTGGCTTCCGCATCGGCCGCCGGCGCCGAGGTTGAATTCAGTGGAATCGCCTCGACGCCTGAGCCATTGATTTCGCCGATTAGGCGCGCGCGCAGGGATTCGCCTGAGACTGCGTGATCGGTTTTGTTGTTGATTGCCACCACGCCGACGCGAATCCCGCCGCCGGCCCTGGCTGTGCCCATACTCCCGGGGTTGCCGCTCGCCCCACTTTGTTGCCGCGGTGGATTTCCCATCGCTCCGAAATCGCCCATCGATGGCGCGCCGTACAGTTCCTGCGTGCTCTTAGCCTCCGTGTAGCCGGCCGGCAGATCAAACAGAGCAGCGTCCAGTGGTTGGCGAGATAGTTCGATCACTTCTTTTGTGTTACTGGACATAGCACTGCCGTCCGCCCCATAAATCGTCGTCGTCTCGATCAGCGGAAAGCCCAGGTTGGCGCTGCCACTGCGTTTGTAGCGAACTTGATCCCGGCAGCCCCCGGGCGCCATTGGCCGGCCCATCTGCGGAGGTCCTTCAACGCCGCAGTTAAGACCGTATTGCAGGTCGATGTACCAACCGTCGCGCTCGATGCGCATCTTGTCTTTCATGCAAGCGTCGGGTGATGGTTCAATCATTACCGAGCTCTTCAGGTGCCGGGCGTTGAAGCCGAACATCTCTTTACGCTCGCCGGTGTCGACGAAGTTGGTGATATAGGTCACCACGCCGCCACCGGTGCGAACGCCCGTTGCCGGCATTGTGGTGCCGCCTTCCCCGGCCCCGTCTGAACTGGCTGCCGCCATGGGCGATATCAAGTACACGCGTGCCTGGTCGTTGATCTGGATGGTGCGTTTCAGATCACACTGGACAACGCTAACCATGGTTGGGCCGTATCCGGTATTCATTTCACTACGCTGTCGCGCGCCTTTGATCAGCGTGCTGCTTTGGTATTCGCGGCCACCCGTGGTGGTTTTTTCGGTTATTCTGAAATCGCCGGCCGGTCGTGGGGGCGCGGTCGACTTGGTTCTTGATTGTTGGGCCAACCCGGTCAACCCGGCCAGCGAAATGAAAACACTCAAGCAGAAAATGAGCCTTACCGTTCGTTGGAAATAACTTCTAGTCATTGCTGATTAGTTCTCCTTTAGTCCCTGGTTTGTATTCAAGAGAGCTCGCCGCGACGGCCGGCGACAGAAATGGTTTCATGATTCAGGCGGACGGCTCAGGTACCGCTGATGACTTTGCCGCACCACTTCGCGGGCGTGCTCGGCATCCTGCCAACCAATTATCTTAGTTCGCTTTCCTTCCAGGTCCTTGTACACAGAAAAGAAGTGCTCGATTTCGAGCTGCACGTGCGAGTACACGCCGCTAAAGTCCTTCACCTCTTTATAGTGAGGATTATTAAGCCCGACCGCCAGCAGCTTCTCGTCCTTTATTCCCTGGTCAATCATCTCAAGCACGCCAATTGGCCGCACCTGAATTACACAGCCGGAAAAGCTGGGCGAGTCTACCAGAATCAGGACATCAAGCGGATCCCCATCTTCGCTGAGGGTACTGGGTACGAATCCGTAATCACCGGGGTAGTGCACCGGCGAATGAAGATTGCGATCGAGACGAAAGACATGAAGCACCTTGTCGTATTCGTATTTGTTGACTTCGCCGCGCGGGATCTCCACTACCACGTTCACTTCTTCCGGCGCGTTATCGCCAAGCGGCAAGCGAAGATAATCAGTCACGGCATTGCAAACGTGTGTACGCTACCTCAAGTTTCATTACGCTACCTCAAGTTTCATAAGGTGGAAATGTCATCGTTCGAGCCTTCCTCCCGCTCGATGGCCTCCTGGCATACGGCATCGTAACGGGCCGTGGGTACCGCTTCCAATCGCCGCTCGTCTATTTCTTTTCCGCAGCGCCCGCATCGCCCGTATGTGCCTTCATCAATTCGCAGCAGGGCCTGATCAATATCGGCGATCATTCGGGATGCGCGCTCGCCGAGTTGCAGCGCCATTTCCTGATTCACGTCCTGTTGCGATTTATCCACGACATCCTTGGCATTGTCATCCGCCGAGTCGATAGCCGCTGCCCGATCGTCGGTGACCTGGTTGGTGAGGTCGCGCAGTTGCTGGTGAAGTATCTTCTTGAAGTGCTCTAGTTTTTTTGCGTTCATGTTGAGTGGTTGACCCGTCCTTGTCCCTTATGGCGTCGCGCCCTCGCGAGTTAATAAATCTTTATCCGGGGGAGGGCGAATTATAACTTACTTAGCGTAGGCGGGCGCAATGCGCAGGATGGAGCGGCCGGCAATGACGATTAATCTGCGTGGATTATGCCTGAATGGTATTATGCGCAGACAGTCTTCGATACTATTCCCGAGGTGAAGATCTTTCCCATGTTTGCTTTATCAGAGGTGGTCATGAAAAAGATAGTTATCCTGATTCTGCTTTTCTTGTGTTCTTCCGTTCGGCTGTATTCCCAAAGCAGAGAGCCGGAATTCGACGTTCTCATAACCGGCGGAACGGTTTACGACGGTACTGGCGGCGCGCCGGTAAAGGCTGACGTGGGCATCAAGGGCGATCGCATTGTTGCCATAGGCAATCTCAGGCGAAAGCGCTCGCGCACTGTGATAGATGCGCGCGGCCTCGCCGTATCACCCGGTTTCATAAATATGCTCTCCTGGTCCGTAACATCTCTAATTGTTGACGGTCGCTCTCAGGGAGAAATTCGGCAGGGCGTGACTACGGAGATTTTCGGCGAAGGCACGTCCATGGGTCCGCTAAACGAAGAGATGAAGCGCACCGCCCTGGCTCAGCAGGGAGACTTTAAGTACGACATCCCCTGGACCACTCTGGCCGAGTATTTGACCTTTCTCGAGAAGCGCGGTGTTTCCCCGAACGTCGCCTCATTCATTGGCGCCGGCACCATTCGCACCTACGTCATTGGACTGGAAGACAAAAAGGCAACCCCGGCTCAGCTCGAACAGATGCGCGAAGCTGTGCGGCGAGAAATGGAGGCGGGCGCGCTGGGGATCGGATCCTCGTTGATCTATGCGCCGGACACTTATGCGACTACCGAAGAGTTAATCGAGATGTGCAAGGTCGCGGCCAAATATCAGGGCAAGTATATTTCGCACGTCCGCAATGAGGGTGATGGGTTGATTGAAGCTGTCGAAGAGTTGCTGCGTATCAGCCGCGAGGCCGGCATTCCCGCTGAGATTTATCATTTGAAAGCATCGATTGAAAAGAATTGGAACAAGATGGACAGGGTAATTGCGATGGTTGAAGCGGCGCGGCGGGCCGGTTTGAAGATCACCGCCGATATGTATCTCTACGTCGCCAGCTCGAACGGACTTGATTCAAGAATTCCTGGGTGGGCCCACAGCGGTGGCCGGGAAGCGCTCTACAAAAGGCTGGCGGATCCGGTCGCTCGCAAGCAGATAAGTGACGAGATGCACGCGCGAGACCCTATGCCGCGCACCTTGTTAGTTCGCTTTCGTTCCGACGCACTGAGGCCGCTTACGGGCAAGACGTTGGAAGAGGTGGCGCAAATGCGCGGCAAGGATCAGGTTGAAACCGCGCTCGACCTGGTGCTCGAAGATCGTTCTTCTATCCAGGTGGTGTCATTCACCATGAATGAAGAGAACATTAAGAAGGAGCTCCGCCAACCCTGGGTTTCGATTGGCTCGGACGCTTCGTCGATGGCGGCTGAGGGCGAATTTCTCAAGTCATCAACCCATCCACGCGCTTATGGCAACTTCGCCCGGCTGCTGGGGAAATATGTGCGGGAGGAAAAAGTGATATCGCTGGCTGAAGCGGTGCGAAGACTAAGCGGTTTGCCGGCGACTAATCTCGGACTCGATCGTCGAGGCTTCCTCAAAAAGGGCTACTTCGCGGATGTGGTTGTCTTCGATCCCGCGACCATTGCCGACAAAGCCACCTACGAGAATCCGCACCAGTATGCAGTGGGCGTGAAGCACGTCTTTGTTAATGGAGTCCAGGTAATCAAAGACGGAGAGCACACCGGAGCGAAACCAGGGCGCGCGTTGTGGGGCCCAGGAAAGCTCAAGTAGGAGCGGTGGAGAGTTCAAATGCATGACGTACAGCCACTTCGGAGGTCTTATGGCCTTAAATTTTTCATTTGTCATTTTTCATTTGTCAATTTTCCATTACCCCCGCGACTTCAATGACAAATGAAAAATAATGAAAAATGAAAAATGAAAAATCTATTTGGTAGCGCACGCTTAATACTTGCAGTCAGGAACGGGTTTACGTTTTGGGAGTTGCCTTCCTGAGATTCCTGCCGTTACATTAATTCAAGATGAAATACTGCAGCATCTGCAATCAGAAATTCGAAGACAGTGTCAGCTTTTGCCCGACCGACGGCGAAGTGCTGGCAGACGATCTGGGCTCGCTGGTGGGGACTGTGCTCGATGGCCAGTATCAGATCGAATCCATGCTCGGCAAAGGCGGCATGGGCGCAGTCTATGGAGCGCGCCACATCCTGCTCGGCGATCGCGTGGCGATAAAGGTTCTGCCTGCGGAGATGCGCAGCAACGCCGAATGGCTGCGGCGCTTTCGTCGCGAGGGCCAGGCGGCGCGACGCTTTCGCCATCCCAACGCCGTCACCGTTTACGATTTGCGGACCTCCGCCGACGGCACCATCTACATGGTGATGGAATACGTCGAAGGTCACACTCTTGATGCCGAGTTGAGACGGCGTGGCCGGTTCTCTCCGGCAGCGGCCTTCGCTGTGATCGAGCCGATCATGAGTGTGCTGAACGCGGCGCACGCGATGGGCGTTGTGCATCGCGATCTGAAACCGGAAAACATCATGATTGGGAACGCCAGCACCGGCGGCGAGCCGACGGTGAAGCTGCTCGATCTCGGCATCGCGAAGATGCGCGAGATTGCCGGCGCTGACACTGGCGGCACTACGGCGCTGACGATGGCGGGCCAGGTGGTGGGCACGCCTTACTACATGTCTCCTGAGCAGTGGGGCGAGTTGCCGCGCGACGGCAGCTCGGAGATTGACGGGCGTGCTGACATCTACAGTTTGGGGCTGGTCATTTACGAGATGGTTTCCGGCAAGCGGCCTTTTGCCAGCCAGACATTGTTTGAACTCCGGCGCGACCACATCTCAGTTACGCCGCCACCGCTGAACCAGATGCAGCCTGACGTGTCCGAAGGTTTTAGTCACGCCATCGCGCGCGCGATCGCGAAAGATCGCGCGGACAGACCTGAAACTGCCGCCGCATTGTCATCGGAGTTGAAGGCAGCAATAGAAAGTGCCCCCGCGACGAGCGAAGCGGTAACCCCGATTCCCGGAGCACCGCCACCTTCCGCTCCCACCAGCGCGCAGAAACAACTGGACACCAACTCGAGCCGGACCGCGCCAACCATTGTCACAGTGGATTCGCCTGGCGAAGGGCCCGGCGTTAGCGCTTTGCCGGTGCCAGCTGGCGCCAGTGCGACTTTGCCAACGGTTGTTAGCGCCCCAGTCGAAACTTCTCCCGATGTATTGGGACAGCCGGCGCCGGTTGCTGCGTCAGCCAGGCGTAGCGGCTTCCCGCTGGCGTTGGGCGCAGTGCTCGTACTCGTTCTGTTGGCGGCAGGGGTGGGCGGGTTATTCGTGCTGCGTTCAATGCGCCGCCCTGCCGCGGACGCGGGAACAAACACCAATGCGAGTTCGTCCAGTGGTAAAGCTAACGGCACATCGACAGGAGACACGTCGGCCGGCGGACACGAGATCACACGTTACTGGCTGGAGGTTGAATCCGAAAAAGGCGTCACGACGACCACCGCCGGCACCCGGGTCGAGCTGGGGTCGGGCCAATCGTTTAAGTTTCATTTTTCGCCCAGCGAGAATGGTTATTTGTACATCATCGGGCCTGGTGTCAATAATGTTATTACGACCTTTTTGAGCGCCCAACCGAGCCCACTATCAGGATTGAAAACAAATGAAGTGAAGAGTGGAGTGGACTTCAGTTTTCCGAGCGGAAAAAAGAAGTGGATAACGCTTGATACGACCCCGGGGGCGGAGACTTATACGGTAATCTTTTCGGGGCAGCCGCTTTCCGTGCCTGCCTTCATGGCGGCCCCCTCGGTGCATGCACTTTCTCCCGAAGAACAGAGCGAGTTTGAGAATTTTCGTGCCCGGTACAAGGGGAATACCGCAGCGACTGATACAATAGCCGCCGACGTAATGAGCGCCAGTGGAGCCAAACCGTTCGTTTCCGTAAAAGTCCCCCAGACAATGCAGGAAGGTGCACCCGTAATCTTCGATATACGCATCGAACACAAGTGAATGGCGGGCCTGACAAGGAAAAGACAGCGGGGGCATGCCCCCTTCCAGACTGCAAGTGGGTAGTGTTGAGACGTTCAAAGTCTAACTGAGGATTACCGCAGTCAGGAAGGGGGCATGCCCCCGCTCAAAGAAAAGATGGCTTTAAGACCAGTTTTTCCAAAGGAGTTTCAAATAATGCATTCCAGACTAATTTTGTCATTGTCATCAGCACTGATCCTGTGCGGCCTCGGGGTGGGGCTAGCGCATAACCAGGAAGACGACGAGGTGCGCGGCGCATTTCTCAGCTCCCGGGACAAAACTACGAACACTGCGAACACCGCTAAACCCCGACACAAAACCAGGGTGCCGGGAACAGCGAAGACCGCTAATAGCAACGTGGCGAAGAACCCCAATACTTCCGGTAAGATCAACGCCAATACCAGCTCTACGGCTGCGGCAACCCCTATCGGTCTCGGCTACACGCTCTTCAAGCGGGACGCGAGTGGCGATGCTGTGCGCATCGATCCGGCAAGCGAGTTTCACACCGGCGATCGCGTGCGTATCTCGCTGGAACCCAACGTCGACGGCTACCTTTACGTTTTTCACAGTGAAGGCGATGGCCGGCCCGAGATGATCTTCCCGGACTGGCGATTGGAGGACGGTGACAATGGGATTGATGCTCATGTGCCCTACGATGTGCCGTCAGGCTTCGAGAAAGACGAGCGTCTGCGCTGGTTCACTTTTTATGGCAATCCCGCTACCGAACGTCTCTACATCGTAGTCACGCGGGAGCCTTTGGCATCCGTCCCCACCAGCGAAGCGCTGGTCGCGTACTGCGCGGCGAACAAAACAAAGTGTCCCTGGCAACCAGCGCCGGAAGCATGGGCTAAGGTGGAGGAAGCAAGGAAAGCGGACGTAGAAGTTGTTGCCAGCACGAACTACGGTCAGGCGCAAACCGAAAAAGAAAAAGTCGCCACCACCCGCGGGCTGGGGCTGGATCAGAGCGCGCCCGCGCCTTCAGTGATTCGCATGAGCGCGTCGACGAAAGCGCCCGTTCTGGTAACGGTGCTGGATCTGATTCACAAGTAGTGGGGAAGTTTCAGGAGTAAAGATGAAGTTCAAAGCAATTCTCGCCGGCTCTTTTATTGTCTGCGTTGTAGTCCTGCACAGCTCCCGCGTACCAATGGCTTCGGCGCACAGCCTTGATCCTGTGGCCGCTTCTGCTCTGCTTCAAGCTCAGCAAAACGATCAAGCAAGCGCGGCGCTGCAACAGGGTCGAGCTCTGCTGAGGCAGGGAAAAGCTGATCAGGCGATTAGTTATCTCAACAAAGCCCTAAAGCTCTTTACTGAATCCAAAAACGCGCGGGGTGTCGCTGCGGCAGAGGATCAGCTTGGCGATCTCTATCTGCGCCAGGGGCAATACACCGTCGCCCTCGATCACTATCAGAAGGCTTACGAAGCTTTTCGTAGTGGAGAAACAGGCGACGCGCAGACCGGGGCTGCTGCCGGGGCCGCTAACATGGCCGGAGCTACCGCGGGCGCCCTGGCCGAAACCGCCGCGACCGCCAACGCCGACAACGGCTTCAACGCTAATCTGATGCTGGCAAAGATTGGGGACACAAACTACCGCCTGGGAAAACTTTCTGAGGCGAGTGCGGCCTATGCGCAGATGTACGTCAGGAAGCCGGAAGGTGCTACGGCGAAAGTCACCCGGAGGTTTGGAGGTCTGGGTGGAATCATGGGCGGCATTTCAACTGGGCGAGTTGGAGTCGAAGCGCCGACGAGTGCGGCAATTGGCTTGCTCGAAGTTAAGAAAGAACTTGATGAGTATCGCATTGCGACCGTTTACATGACCTACGAGCTGGGCATGGGTCGCATCGAGTTTGCCGGCAACAATCTGGAGGCTGCGAAGAAGCACTTTCAAAATGCGCTCGACGCCGGCAATGGCAGTCTTCCCGGTGTCGGCAATCTGGGACAGACGCGCCGCTTTCGCGCGGCAGCGCGCACCAGCCTCGCCGATGTGGCGCTGCGACAGGGAAACTACAAAGATGCCATCAAATTTTATTCGGAAGCGGCAAAGGGAGCGAAGGCGGACAAACGCCTCGACTTAATGTGGCCGGCCCAGCGCGGCGCGGGGCGAAGTAACTGGTTGCAGGCGGCGCAGGAAAGAGACCCGAAGAAAGCAGCTTCGATCAGGGAATCGGCCCTCGTCAGTTATCGCGACGCGATTGCGACCATTGAAACGTTACGCGCGGGCAGCCTTCGCGCCGACGAATCCCGCACCACATTTCTGGCGACAACCAAGGATGTTTTTGACGAAGCTTCAAGCGCCATGGCGGAAACGGCTTTGCTCAACGCGCCGGCGCCGGGAACGCCGCTCTCCGGCAAGGCGCTCGATTACGCCGCAGAAGCTTTCAAAGTTACGGAAGAGGGACGCGCCCGTTCGCTACTGGATATGCTCAGCGAAACCAACGCGCAGGTTACTTCCGGAGTGCCTCCCGACCTTCTGAAGCGGAAACAGGATAATCTGGATCGCCAACAGGAAATCGCACAGCAACTGACCGGCATAAGCCTTTCGTCTGACCCGCAGAATCAGCAAAAGCAGAGACCTTCCGATCTGGACTCAGCACTCGACAAATTACAAACAGAATTTGATGACATTGAGAATCAGATTCGCACGGCCAGCCCGCGTTACGCCGCCCTGACTGCGGCCCAGCCACAGATGTTGACTGAAGTTCAGCAAAAGGTTTTGGATGAGGGCACGGTGCTGCTCGAATACAGTCTCGGCAGCGACGCGTCATACCTCTGGGCGGCGACCCCATCAACCGTCTTCGTTTACAAACTGCCGCCGCGCGCCACGGTCGATAAGCTGGCGACCGATCTTCGGGCCCAACTAATTCCTTCAAAGCTACAGCGGCGGATTGTCGGCATCGACGTGGCTGCCGACCAACAGCGGGGCCTGGGCCTCGGCGTTGATAGCGCTCCCGCAAATGTCAGCGCTTTCGTTGCGGCTGCGAACGCGCTCTATAAGGCTGCGGTTGAGCCGGCTGCGAATGTGATTGGCGACAGGCGTTTGCTGGTCGTGGCTGATGGCGCTCTTAACTATGTGCCGTTCGAAGCAATGATCAAATCGACGGAGGGAACTGATTACGCATCCTTGAGCTACCTGGTGAAGACGAATGAAATCGTCTATGCGCCGTCGGCATCGGTCATCGCCGCGATCAGACAGCAGGGGAACAAGAATGCCGGCAAGAGCTTTCTGCTGGTTGCCGATCCGGTTTTCAATTCCACGGATCCGCGCGCGAGAGGGGCGGTGACGGCTTCAGCGCAAGCCACGGCGGAAGCACGCGGACTTGGCCTCGAGAGCGCGGTCGAGGATGTCGCTGGAGAATCCGCCCAGCCTTCTAGCGCACAGGGAATGCAGCTCGCGCGTCTCGCGGGCACGCGAGCTGAAGCTGAGCAGATTGGGCAACTGGTGAAAAAGTCCGGCGGACAATCAGATCTCTGGCTCGATCTGAAAGCCAGCGAAGACGACGTTAAGAGTCATGACATCCAGAACTATCGAGTGATTCACTTCGCGACGCACGGCCTTTTGAATGCCGACCGCCCGCAATTTACCGGATTGGTGCTTTCGCTGGTCGGCAACAAGAACAACGACGGCTTTCTGCGCACTGACGAAGTTTTCAACATGAACGTTGGCGCGCCGCTGGTAATGCTTTCGGCCTGCGAAACCGGTTTGGGAAAAGAGAAGCGCGGCGAAGGCGTGATTGGCTTGACGCGGGCGTTCATGTACGCCGGCGCGCCCACGGTTGGGGTCAGCCTCTGGTCGGTGGCCGACAAATCCACTGCTGAGTTGATGACGGATTTTTACCGGCGGTTACTTGGTCCATCTGCCGGACCATCGAGTGTTGCCTCACCGGCGGCAGCCATGCGTGAAGCTCAGCTCGCGATGATAACAGGCAAGAAGTACAGCGCCCCGTTCTACTGGGCGCCATTCGTCCTTATCGGCGACTGGCGTTGAACCGAAGCAGTTTGAGCGCTTGCGCTTAGTACAACGAGCGCAACTACCGCAGTTCAGCGGAGCAAACCGCATCAGCACCCGAAGGTTCTGAATCTTTGTGCGAATCAAACCGATAAGTTAATATCGAAATAGTCTCAAGCTGCCGGGGATTGGTGCCCATGGATAATCACTTCGTCCGGATTTCAGATAAAAAATCCTTCGCGCAACTAATAAGCGATTCGGCAAAGGGGCCGGTGGTCCTCTTCAAGCACAGTACGACCTGTCCCATAAGCGGGGCTGCGTACGAGGAAATGTCCGCTGTGAAGGTTCCGGTGAACATTGTGGTAGTACAGGACGAACGCGACGTTTCAGATGAAATCGAAGCGCGCACAGCGGTCGAGCATCACAGCCCTCAGGTGATCGTGCTGCGCAATGGAAAGGCAGTCTGGAATGCGTCGCACTGGAGAGTAAAAGCCGATGCTGTCGAGGAAGCTATGCGACTGGCAGAAGCCCGACCGTAAGGGAGGGCTCGTCATCGGGCTAATTGCTGAACAGTAATGAGCAACGCGGCAATTCAGGGACGGCTGGCGATCGAGCCGCGAGAGATAATGCAGGAGGGCAATGCCGGCCTGCGCATCACCTGGGCGGATGAGCGCGTGTGCCAATATCAGGCTGCGGTATTGCGGCGAGCTTGTCCGTGCGCCCAGTGTGTGAATGAGTGGACCGGACAGCGCACACTAAAACCGGAAGCAATCTCTGAAGAGATAGAGATCAAAGACCTCTCCATCGTGGGGCGTTATGCTTTGAACTTCAAATGGAGTGACGGACACGAGACAGGCATTTACAGCTTTCGATATTTGCGCGAGCTTTGCGAGCAGTAGACACCAGGCAGAAGCCCGACCGTGAGGGAGGGCTAAAAAGAAAAACAAATGGAAGAACGTGATTTCTTTAATGAGCGGCAGGAAACGAAGCGGGCGTCGTTTAGTTGTCCGCATTGTCGCCAGCGCTCGGATTACGAAGTGCGTTGGCTAACGCGAAAGAAGAAGCAGGCTTTGCCGCGCGGGGCGAATGAGCGGGACCGCGCTCGTTTTGCCAATTCGCGCGATTACATGGTGCGCATTGACGACATGCTCGCCTGCAAGAGCTGCCGCAAACGGTTCGAGATTCCCAACTCGCAGTCGGTCGTCTTTATCTAAACCCCACCAATACCCTGACATCTGTCGGGTAAATCCTTCAGTTCTGATTCTGGCCACCGCGACATGCCGAGGTTTGCGCTGCGTTCCGGCCAGAGGAGTATGAAGCTTCGTGGCTTGCTGCTTGCCCTTCAGGGGACAGACAGGAATGTCTGTCCTACGAGGTTAATGAAATGCAAAGGGAAGAATTCGCGGGAGCGAGCAAAAACAATACATCATTTCTGACGCCGGTTGAGCGACGCATGGCCCGCATCGTGTTGCCGCGGGTGCCGGAGTGGCTCGAGACGCAGCACCTGACCATGCTGACGCTGGTCTGGTCAGCACTGATCGTAGCGTTCAATTTCCTGGCAGCGACGAATCTCAAGTGGCTGTGGCTGGTCTCGCTAATGATTGCCTTTCAATACTTCACCGATCATTTCGACGGCAAGGTAGGTAAGTACCGAAACACCGGCCTGTTAAAGTGGGGCTTCTATATGGACCACTTGCTGGACTACGTGTTTCTCTGTTCGGTCTTGATTGGCTATGCCCTGATCCTGCCCGCCAAGTCGCGATATCACATGTTACTGGTGCTGGCGGTTTATGGCGCATTCATGGTGAATGCGTTTCTGACATTCGCGGCCACCAGGGAATTCAATATCAGTTATCTAAAGCTCGGCCCGACCGAGTTTCGCATAGCTCTAATTGTAATTAACACGTTGCTGATTGTGTTCGGCACGGAGGCCATGAAGAGGGCCTTGCCTTACGTGGCCGGGTTTTCCTTGCTGGGGCTGAGCGTGATCGTCTATCGAACCCAGAAGCGAATCTGGAGGAATGACATGGAGCATAAAGCCGGCATCACCGGTTCCCAGTAGCAGCGTTGGGCCAATTCTTTCCGGCCAATGAATCCGTGGGCGCGTCTAACCGCGTAGATTCACTCCAGACTACGAGTCCGACGAAATTCACTGGCCCGCGTTTTGCAAGAATGCCGCGTGAAGTCGTTCAAAGAACTGAAATCGAACATATCGGGAACTTTGGGCCGGGAAATTCGTTACATTGGGTAATCATTAGGTCATCTTAAGGTACAAGCAAATCATCATGTCTGAGAAGAAAGTCATTAAGGTTGTAAAGCGCGAAGAGCGCACCCGTCAGCAGAACACTGCGGCCGGCAAAGTTAAGTCGGCGGGCGAAACCGCGCAACAAGCGGCGCGCGATATGGTGAACACAGTCACCAATTGGGTTAGCGAGTTTCAGCAGAAGAGACAAGCCGAAACCCAAACCCTCGCAAAGCTCATTAACGATCCTGCCTAACGGATCTCCGGGTAGGACAGGCATTCCTGCCTGTCAGAAGTGTTTTCGCGCGCTGCTCCGCAGAATGAAGTCTGCGCCACTTCAATCCTGTCTAAGAGAATGACAGGCAGGAATGCCTGTCCTACGGTTGCAAATGTTGACAGGATTTGCCGCCCGCTATAGCATCCCATCGTTCTAACGGGTGAAGGCGAATGAAAGCATCCCGTCGCAAACAGGCAAGGAAAACTGCCCGTCCCATCTTCAACTCGATTCGCAAGCCTCTGGCGCCTCCGGGGCATCCACTGACGCACGCCAAACCTGACGAGAAAGCACGCCCGGCCGGGCGCAAAGCGAAGCATAAACGCCGCCCCAATGTGATGGAGATCACGGACGAAGAGTGATGGCTTGTCCGACGAACTTTAGTTTGTCGTGGCGGGCCTCTGCTCAAAACCCGCGACAAACTAAAGTTTGTCGGACATTTTCCGGATTGGATACCTGCCAGAAATGACAGACACAGGCCAGGCCTTTATCACAACAGCCAGGGCGCTCCTTCGAGGAGATTATCTCCCCAAGATCGAACAGTGTGTGGAGCGGCTGACTGATGAACAAATCTGGTGGCGAGCAAATCCCGAGTCCAACAGCATCGGCAATCTGGTGCTGCATCTGGGCGGCAATGCGCGCCAGTGGATCGTAAGCGGAGTGGGCGGGGCCAGCGATGCCCGTGACCGTTCGCAAGAGTTTGCCGATCGTTCCTTGATTCCGCGCGCTGAACTGATGAAGCGGCTGAATCAAGCGGTGACTGATGTAGATGCAGTCCTGGCGCAACTCGATTTAGCGACCCTGCTGGAGCCACGCCGTATTCAGAGCTGTGACGTTACCGTGCTCGAGGCAATTTTTCATGTGGTGGAGCATTTCTCGATGCATACTGGGCAAGTTATTTTGCTTACGAAGCTACTGACCGCATCTGATCTGCACTTCTATGATCTATAAGCACGCGCGGCGTCGCAGCAGTCTTTCCCCGCCCGTGTTAAAGCTTCCGTCCATCACTAGAGCCGTCGATAGGACAGCCCGAGACGGCTATTTGCGAGATTGCTTATTTGCCTGGATTCTCGCAAAGCAGCGCGTTTCATCGTGCCTTCAAAGGCTGGACGGGAATGACACCAACCGAGTTTCGCGTTTGTTAGCAACCGAATACTCATTCCAAACGTCGGGCCAAATGTGCGCGCTCATCGCTCGCCGTGGCGAATCGGCAATCCTGCATACTGTTTCTTAGGATCAAGCATCGGGTGAAGAGCAAGGTCACGTGCGACTGGTTCTTGATAGGAGAACAATCCTTAACAATGGAAACGGTACTGAACTAAATTGCGATAGATATGTATTTGGCACCTGAGAATACTGCCCTTTGAATCTTTTCATATGCAGTCGACTCGAGTAAGCGTGCGCGGATCGCGCCTAACTTACAAAGGACAACGCCTCCGTGGATCTAGCACGCGCGCTTCGCTCCCGTATCGACTTTGAATGCTCAATTTGTCAGATCTTGAGAGCCGCAACTGCTAAGGCTACAGAGGCCCTCGACTTCGACTAAGAACCAGAGCACGGTTATTCTCACCTTAGCTGGTCTGGTGGTCGTATACTGTGACCCCTTCCTAAACGTAAGGGTTGAACGGGTGTCGCGCGATTAGACTAGCTAGCCCGAGCATAGCCCAAGTATCTTTACGAATCCGCTTTCTTGATTCGTGTCCGGGACGGAAATTCTTATAAGCCGAGATGAGCCGCATCGAATCGAACCAAAACAAAAACGGTCAGCGCAGCTTATCGCTGCTGCTCCTGCTCTTTTGCGTATGTCCGGCTGTACTTAGCGAACGGCTGCCGCTCAAGGCTTACACGACCGCGGATGGCCTAGCACACAATACCGTGAACAAGATCGTGCGTGACTCGCGCGGCTTCCTCTGGTTTTGTACCGCTGAGGGCCTCTCGCGCTTCGACGGTTATGGGTTTACTAACTACGGTACCAATGATGGACTGCCGCATCCGACGGTAAATGACATCGTCGAGACAAACGCAGGCGAGTACTGGGTAGCGACCAACGCCGGACTCGTCCGCTTCGATCCGAAAGGCGCGCCAACTAATCGTGTCATCGACGCGAGCGAATCACGAGCCGATGTGCGAGCGATGTTCACCGTGGTGGTGCCTGAAGACTCGGACAGGTACGCGCGGGCCATAAACGTCCTGCACGAAGGGCGAGACGGTACGATCTGGTGCGGGACGCTGAAAGGCCTCTACCGGCTGGACGCAAGCGGCGGGCGTTTCACACTCGTGCCAGTTGATATTGACATGCCGAGCGAGTACGGGGAGTGGCGACTCGTCACCGATCTTGTCGAAGATCGTTATGGTTCGATCTGGGTCGCAACCCACGGCGGGCTTTATCGCCGTTGGGCGGACGGCAGCGCGGCGCGTTACACCAAGAGCGATGGCTTGCCAGATTATGTCCTCCATGACCTGCTGCTTGATCATCAAGGGCAACTCTGGGTGGGGTCACGCAACGCCGGCTTCTTCCGTCTAGCCTTCGATGAGACACACGCGAAGCCTGCGGTCTTGTTTACGTTGACACCACACGACTTCAAACAGGGCGAGTGGATTAACCAACTCTTTGAGACTTCTGAGGGGAAACTCTGGGCCGCCACCGCGCGTGGGCTGCTTGAGTTCATCCCCGGCGGTGGCGTTGATGGCCGACTCTATCGGGTTTACACACCGGAGAATGGCTTGAGCGACAAAGACATCACCGCGCTCGCCGAAGACACGGGCGGCAACCTCTGGCTGGGCAGCGGGAATGGGGCCGGCGTGATGAAGTTGGCGCGCAATGGCTTCATCACTTATGGCGAGCAGGACGGTGTCCTGGCAGTGAACGCGATCTTCCCAGACCGCGCCGGCGGCGTCTGCTTCCGCGGCTTCGTGCTAGGAGATAAACGCGCCAGCATCTTCGACGGCGGGCGGGTTGAGCAATTGAATCTAAGTGAAGCCAACTATTGGCTGCGCTTCGGCCGCTTCGACGGGCAGCGCCTCACTTGGTTCATGCCTGATGCCTTGAACGGCAAAGACTTAGGTTGGGTAAGCGAGGGTGTGACGCTACAAGCGCGCCGCAGTGGTGAATGGTGGTTAGCCAATGGCATCTATCGTTTTCCTGCCGCTGACAACTTCACGCAACTAAAGAACGCGCGCCCAGTCGCTTACTTCGGGACAGACAGTTTGCTTGGCCAGCGTCAAGTCTGGCGACTTTTTGAAGACTCACGCGAACGCATCTGGGTTTCGATTATCAACTCCAGCGGCAATGGCCTCCTGCTCTGGGAGCGTGAGACTCAGAGTTTCCGCGACCTGACAGAGGCAGCGCACCTGCCCTCTGCTCATGACGACTTGGCGCGCGCGTTCGGTGAAGACCGCGCGGGCAACGTCTGGCTTGGCTTTAGCACCGGGCTGGCGCGTTACCGCGATGGCGAGTTTACTTTCTTCAGCACGCAAGACAGTCTACCGGCGGGCGCAATCACAGACATCTACACAGACACGGCGGGCCGATTATGGCTTGCCTCTGCGCGAGGTGGTCTGATTCGCGTTGACGACCCCGCAGCCGAGCGCCCAACTTTTACGGACTACACAACAGCGCAAGGCTTATCCGGCAACATCGCTTTAGCAATCACAGAAGACCTACAGGGTCGCATCTACGTCGGCACGGGGCAAGGCTTGGATCGACTCGACCCGACAACCGGCCGCATCAAGCACTACACCACGGCCGATGGTCTCGTTGGCGGTGAAATCAAATCGGCCTTTCACGCTCGTGACGGCTCAATCTGGATCGGCACGACCGAAGGACTGTCGCGCTTCCTCCCCGAACCGGAGCGATCATCGCCGCCACCACCGGTGCTGCTCACGGGCTTGCAGATAGCAGGAACGGTGCAGGACATTTCCGCGCTCGGCGAGACGGAGTTTGACTTGCCCGATCTGGCTGCAAGCGCGAATCAGTTGCAGATCGATTTCGTCGGTCTGGGCTTCGCGCCCGGCGAGTCGCTCCGCTATCAATACATACTCGAAGGGGCTGACCAAACCTGGAGCGCGCCGAAGCCGCAGCGCACGGTCACTTACGCACGCCTCGCCGCGGGTCGTTATCGTTTTCTTGTGCGGGCGGTTAATGCCGACGGGCAAGTGAGCGACAAACCTGCCGCTATCACCTTCCGCATCTTGCCACCCGTCTGGTTGCGCTGGTGGTTCTTGACCCTCGCGGCATTGGCGTTCGCGGCTTTGGCATACGCAATCTATCGCTATCGGGTTGTGCGTCTGCTCGAAGTTGCCAACATGCGCACGCGCATTGCGAGCGATCTGCATGACGACATTGGCGCAAATCTGACAAAGATAGCGATCCTGAGTGAAGTCGCCAAACAACAACAGACCAGCGGCGACGGCAAGAAGGATAGTCCGCTGTCTTCGATTGCTCGCATCTCGCGGGAGTCGGTCGCGGCGATGAGCGACATCGTCTGGGCCATCAACCCGCAACGGGATCATCTGATTGATCTGGTTCGCCGCATGCGCCGGGAGGCGGAAGAGTTATTCTCTGCGCGCGACATCAAGCTGACGTTTCAAGCCCCCGGCGAGGAGAAAGACCTGCGGCTCGGCGTCGATGTGCGCCGGGATCTCTTTCTGATCTTCAAGGAAGGAATCAATAACGCAGCTCGCCATTCACGATGCAAACAGATTACGATCGATTTTAAGGTCGATCCACCGTGGCTGACGCTTCAGATTGCCGATGATGGAATAGGTTTCGATCCTTCGACGGACACCGATGGCTATGGTCTGGAGAACATGCGACAGCGCGCAGCGGCACTGGGCGGTGACTTCACGATCCGAACCGGCGCCAACGAAGGCACGACCGTCCGCCTGAAAGTTCCGTACGCGCGGTCGCGCCGACTGGTCAGCGAAAAAAGCGTGGGCCACCCTGTGTGAATGCGTAGGTGACAGACGGCTTGCTTCTTAGATAAGGTGTCGTTGTTACAGAGCCGCGGGCACTAGCGACCGAATCACAAGCACAACTGTCGTGGTTGACCCTTCGCTATCCTCAGCGTTCCGTAGCAAGTTTCCCAAGTCTTGGTAGATCCGGTCGCTAACGCTCGTGGTTCTGTAACGGCAGGCGCTAGCTGCTAAGGCACGCTGTTAACTCTTCGATTCGGACACTCATTGTGATGGACAATCAACAAGCCCAGGCCCTAGCTGTCCAATCAGGCAGCGCGCCGATTCGCGTCGTGATCATCGAGGATATGCGCGAAGTGCGCGAAGGATTGACGATGCTGATTAATGGCACGCCCGGCTTTCACTGCGCGGGCAGCTATCGCTCGATGCGGGAAGCTTTGGATCGCATCAGCGAGCAAACCGCCGACATCATCCTGACAGATATCGGCTTGCCTGGCATATCCGGCATCGAAGGCGCGCGCATCCTGCGCGAACGTTTGCCGAGCGTGCCCATCCTGGCGCTGACCATTTACGACAACGACGAGAAAATCTTTGCCGCCTTGTGCGCTGGCGCGTCGGGTTATCTGCTGAAGAACACGCCGCCGGCCAAACTGCTTGAATCTCTGACTGAGGCCGTAAACGGCGGCGCGCCCATGTCGCCGGAGGTCGCGCGCCGGGTAGTCAAATTATTTCGCGACTTTCATCCTCCCGAACAAGCTGAGTACCGTCTGACACCGCAGCAGCAGCAACTGCTGAAACTTCTGGTTGATGGTCATCACTATAAAACCGCCGCGCAAGAGTTGGGCATCACCACCAGCACTGTATCTTTCCACTTAAAAAACATCTACGCCAAACTCCACGTCCACTCGAAAACCGAAGCCGTCGCCAAAGCGCTGCGTGAACATCTGGTCTAACGGCAAAGGGCGAAGCCAAAGAGCACAGAGCCAAGCGCAAAGAGCAACAACCGAGATTCGCCCGAAATTCCTCGCCTTACCTCTTCGCTCTTAGCTCTTTGCCCCTTGCTCTTGGCCCTTTTCCCGCCCTGTGTATCTACGTAGTTACACTCGGCCTCCCCTCATTGCTATAAAGCGAAGCTAAATACAGGAGATGAGTCATGCGTTTCAGCAAAAATGGCGCGGATGATTTGAATCCACAGCCATTGCCGCCCTGCGAGAAGTGTCCTAAGAGTCCGCCGCTAAAACAAATTGACCGGAAGAAGCCGATGTGATCGTGGGAGGATCGATTACGAAGAACATCAACCAGAAATACATCGCTGTTTTAGGCAGAATACTCTTGCTGGCTTTTCTGGCGGTTAGCGCCTACGCGCAGCCGGGTAAGATCAAGACACAGTCGGACCAGCGCCAGAAGCCGCCAGGGCCGACGGTGGTTGAAAAGTCAGGCGACTCTGTTCGCGCCCAATTCACTACCGTGCCCGATATCGTCGGTCTAACCTACGACGATGCCTACCGTGCACTCTACGAGGCAGGGCTGAACAAACTTGGAGACCGCCTTACTGTCACTTATGTAGCCAGGCCGAATTCAGGCGTGGCCCGCGGCAATGTCCTTACCGTATCTCCGGCCCCCGGCACGTTGGTGCGCCGGGACGCCGTGGTGAAAATTCAGATACAGGCGCGCGATGCGGACAAGATGGGCAAAGGGAAGCTCGGCCCCAACGACGTCGAGCGTAGGATGGGCTGGGACCTGGATACCGGAAGTTATGAGCAGATCTATCGTGGCGCGGACTTTGTGCTGCGCCGAATCGAAGAAACCCATCCGTCCACTACGGGGGGCAGCGCATATTACGAAAGCTACATCGTTTTCGATGCCAGCGACGGCGCCACGCTCGCAAAAGCCGACGACTTCAGAGACTGGGTCGTCCAGGTCAACTCAACTGGGCCGGAATCTTATGCGGTGTATGCTGGCTGCAACGAGATACTGGAGCGAGGATCAAAAACGAGCACCCGTATCCATGTGTTCCACCTTGGGCAGCACCTGACGGATCAGGAAAGGCTCATCTGCGTCAGGACCTCGAAAGGAAATGTCGGAGCCGTTTATATCAAAGGCCTCGACTACCTCGGTAAGGACAGTTTGAAAGATGCCGCCGACTACGTGTTCGAGTGGGCCCTGTTCGAGCGCGAACCAATGAAGCCTATCGACTCTCGGCCGGTGAAGACGAAGCCATGACGGGGGAATTGCGACGATGACGGCACGGGTAAAACCATTTTCGTTGCCGAGCGCTGGTGCGCTGTTGCTACTTATGCTCGCGCTGTTTTCAGTGTCGCCCTCTGCGGCTACTGACGACGTGCTGGCGCGCAGCCGCGCGATGTACGCCGCCCTGAACTCGTATGCGGATACCGGTGTGGTTCTGAAAGAGTATGGCGTCCCGAGTTCCGCGATCAAAGAGCGGCACACCTTTACGACGTACTTCAGCCGCGCGCCGCGCGGATTCTATTTCGATTTCAAGAAGGAGAACGGCGATCGCTATGTGATCTGGGGCGACCCGGAGGCATTTCATACCTGGTGGAAGACGACGAAGGTCAAGGATGACTACCCGAACCCAAACAACACTGGCGCGTTTGGCACGGCCGATCCGCAGACGATCGGATCTGCAATGAAGATTCCGACCCTGTTGTACGCAAAAGCGCAGTTGCAGGGAGCATTCACGAACTTCACTGATGCCGTAATGGACGGCACCGAAGACATCGACGGCCACCGATGTAATCGATTGGTGGGAACAGCGCGCGACATATACGGCAGCACCGGGCGCGAATCGAATGTTCGCCGGATGACCGTGTGGATCGACGCCGAATCGCTGCTGATTCGCAAAGTGGTCGAAGTGCCGAAAGATGTGCTTCCCGGCCACATCGATCGGACGACCACTACGTTTGACCCGCAGGCGAATCCGACGCTCGACGAGAGCCGGTTCAAGTTCACACCACCGTGACGTTGACAGCTGAATTAATTGCGATCGATCGCGGCTCGGGCACTGTTTATAGAAAACGTTTGGGACATCATGAAGCCAGTCAGAAAACTCATCGCATACAGCGTTGCTAATGTCGCGTTACTTTCAGCGACATGGTTCGTGACTGTCGTCAACAGTCGAGACAACACATCCTTCGCCAAATCCGAGTCGGAAGAGCTTTCACATCTTGAACGACAACTCAACAATGTGCAGCTCCATGCGCCTTTGTTTGCGGTCGTCGATCAACAGGGCAAGCCGATTTTCGAAGTGCACGCAACGGAGTTCCTTAATTGGGCACAAGTCTTTAGCCCGCAAGGCCAGGACGTCGCCAGCATGACTGCCAATGCAGATGGCGGATACTTCCTGGTTCGATCTGAAGATGGCTCAACAAAGGCCCGTCTGGGAATCGATCAAGCATGGGCCGGTCTGCGCATCAGCGAACGCGGCACGCAAACAGTAACGGAAAAGGGGGCGACGCACGATGTCATTCGTGACCTTCCACGTATCGAACTTGGCGGGACAGAAGGTAGTAACTACTCGCTGAAATTTCCAGGTTTCATCGGGCCGATTGCGGGTATCGGAGAGGCAAAGGCGGGCAATGGCGCTCTGGTCATTGGCGACTCGAAAGGAACCAAACGAGTTGCGATGTTCACCGGTGATGACGGCAAGGGATTGATTGCCATCTACAACGAGAAGGGAACGCCGCTGGGAGTGTTGGGTGAAGCGCCGGGTAACGCTTCAGGAGAATTGGTGCTTGCCGATGCGAATGGCGAGCCGAGAGTAAAGATGGGAACAAACGGGAATCGTTACGGAGTGGTAATGGCTCTGCCGCAGGGACTGCCGTACGTGCCCAAATCGGGTTTGCCCGGAAGCTACATGTTTGGATGCGCATCATGCCCGAGGTGACCACAGTGAAGGTTAGCTATCCAGTCAGGATTATGAAACGCGTCAAAATCCTTGTGGCGTTCGCGTTCGGATGTTTGACCGCGCTCGCACTCGGCTTTGGCGTCGATGTAATCAGCAGAAGCGAAGCAAGCGCCGGCGCAGATCAACGCGCGTTTCTTGAAAGCAGACTCAACGCGCTCGAGGAGCGCGCGAGAAATCTCGAAGAGATAACAGCTCAAGGTCAGATTCGGAACAAGGTCGTCGCGCCGTTCGAGATTACAGATGAAAACAAGCGACGCGTTTTCTATGTCGAGCCTGACTCAGCCAGCGTGTGGTTTGGGAGGAAAAGAGGAGTAGCGATGTCCGGAAGCAAAGAAGGTGGATTCTTCTACGCGTACTCAGCTTCTGGAAATCAGACCGCGCGCCTCGCGGCTCCAGGCGTTGGGGTAAGCGAGAACTTCTTAGAGAGAATCATACTCGGAAAGGATGAGAAATATGGAAACTATGCGCTGTCATTCCTTTCGAGCACCCGTCAGTTGATCGGAGGAATAGGCGAGAGCGGCGATACGCATGCTGCTGTCGTCCTTGTCTGCGATAAGTCCGGAAATCTCAGAGGTCGGATGGCTGTCACCACTGATGGACACGGCATCGTCGATGTCCTGAGCGCGAACAACCTTCCGATCGCTCAATTGACTAACAGCGAAAGCGGCGGAGGCAAACTTTGGATCGGTAACGCCGATGGCAAAGGGATGCTTGTGGCCGGCGATGCCGGTGGTTATGGCATCGTCCGAGCAGGCCCCGACGGATTCCAGTTCATTCCAACCCCGGGTCTGGCACTGTCCGGAAGCGTGATTGTCGGCAAACGTTAGCGGACGCAGATGAAGGAGAGTGAGAAATGAAACACTCAAAACTTTTTCTGTCGTTCGCATTTGGATGGATGACCGTAGCGGCGCTCATTCTTGCGGCTCAAGTGTTCGCCAGAAAAGGAGAGGTCGAGAACGCCGCTAGTCAGGCTACCTTCGAAAACAGAATAAGAGCGCTTCGTCAGCGCGTCGCGTATCTTGAGGAGCAAGCTAACAAAGGCGACTTGACCAGGAAAGTTGTAGCGCCATTCGAGGTTGTCAATCGTGCGGGTCAGAGAATCTTCTACGTAAGTCCCGATCGCGATGTTGAGCTTTGGAGCGGCGGCAGCAAGCGTTCAGTGATGTCAGCAGGCAGTGGTGGCGTTGGCGCGCTCTTTAGTTACTCAGCGGATCCGCAGTCGTGGGCTTCGCTATCACCAAGAGGACTCTTCGTGAATGAAAACGGTAAGTACAGAGTTGATCTCGGAAAAGACCTTCAGAAAAAAAACTACCGGCTGGTTTTCTACAAGGGCGACAAGGTGATTGCAGCAATCGGACAATCATCCGTGTCGGGCGCCGGGATAGCACTTGTTTCAGATGGATCCGGTAGTCAAAAAGCGGACATGACAGCCACGATCAACGGAACCGGTGTCGTTGAGTTACTGAGAGGTTACGGCTTTCCGATTGTCCGAGTGACGGAAGGGGATCAAAAGGAAGGTCTGTTGCTTATCTGCGGCGTCAATGGCTGCAACCCGCCGATGGTTAGCGCCGGGACTAATGAAAGCGGCGTGGGCGTGGTGGCCACCGGCCCGCAGTTCTTCATCCAGGGGCCGACGGGCGCTTCGGGAAGCTTCCTAATTGGCAAGAAACAGTGACTCGTGTCGGAACCCGGAGTGGTAGCGGCGGGATCGAAGGACTCGGCCTGTTTAATGATCTGGTCGCTACCGCACGTGGTTCGGACATGCGCTCATAGAAGCTGGATAGAAATTGAGAATGACTCATTATTGTCTTCGCCTCGTTTCAATACTGATTGGATCTTTTTGCGTGAGCGCGGTGGCCGCGCAAACTTCGGCTGATCGATCTGCGCCGCGGGCAATCCCGCTTTGCCCTGGTCTGACTATCGTGACGGCCATACGCCAGCCGCCGGGCGATTATGAATCAATCAAGCGAATCGAATCGGTAACACCAGAAGCCGTGCGGCTTCGCTATTCGAGCTACATGCCGGACCCGAAAGGCGATTACGATCTTCCCGAATATGACCCTCATGGCCTTAAGCCCAAGCCCCCGCCATGGCTACCGTATAGCATCTACCGCACAATGCTTGGCGCCGACCTCGAAGCTGCGACTGCTTACCTTCAGCAATTCGCCCCGTCGGGCATTCCCGAAACCGTCAGGGGAGTGACTTCGCTCGGAATCTCGCGCAAGGTGTTTCGCGAACTTAAATCCGGGAAGCCTGTCGCGCTGACAATTTATCAGCCAGTTTTTCCCGGCAACCCATTGAAAGAAGATGGTAGCCCTACTATGTCTTTGATGGACTATCGACTATCGGGGGAAATGACGCTGGTCGATCAGAAGCCGGTGCCCATTTCAGTTCTGGTCAACGACCGCCCGACGACGTTGCCTGCGATCCACGCGCACGGAAAGTTTCTCTGGGATGAAGGCGACTTCTTTTTTCTGGATGACGAGACCAATCCGATCTCGCTCAAGTTCACGATCGGAAACGCAGCCCACCCGCAACGCGATCAACTGCTGGTGATCAAGATAACCTATGCATGCCCAACTCCGTTGGATGGCAACGCGCCTGCCGCGACTGGCGTGATCGAGCAGGCATTAGCAGACAAGAAGCCAGTCGATATATACAGCATCTACTTTGCATTCAATAGCGACGCGATTCGTGAAGAATCCGAGCCAACCCTGAAAGAGATCGCTGAGGTCCTTCGTCGTCATCCGGATTGGAAACTTCAAGTCAACGGACACACCGACGGCATCGGCAGCGATCAGTACAACCTTGATTTGTCCCGGCGGCGCGCCGCGGCAGTCAAGGACGCGCTCGTGAAGCGCCACGGGGTCGATGCGGGCCGCCTCGCCACAGCGGGATTCGGCAAGTCGAAACCCAAAGACACTAACGACACGCTCGAAGGTCGTGCACGAAACCGGCGGGTCGAGATGGTGCGCCAACAGTGACCAGTGATACGTGATCGAGAAGCTCAAGCTTATTGGATAGGTTCCTATGATTATGAAGTCTATTGCCTACGCCCTCTTAATTCTATGCTTCGCGTTTTGTAATTGCGCTTATGCCAACCTTGACGGCTCCACGCAGTCTTCCACGCAACAAACCGCGCAAAGGATTTTCTGTGAAAGGAGTTATACAAACTTCGCCTGGGGCTTTCAACACCGCGGCATCTACGTTGACTCGGAAGGCGATGTCTTCAGGTATGAGTATCAGCGCGACGATAGAGTCTGGTCTCCGAAGCAGCCTGATTCGCCCACAGAACAGGAACTCGAAGACAAGTACAACCACGGAAGAAAGGCAATCGGAAAAGTCGGTCCACAGGAGTTACATGAAAAATATCGACTGGTCGAACCTGCGAGTCGCGGGCGGCTCTCGAAACACGTTCAGCGTGGAGCAGACCAGGGAGAGTCCGTGAGCCGATGCTATCTGCTCGATGCTGCCGCTGGCCGGTACAAGGAGGTCGAACTCAAAGTGGCGGGAGACTGGAGCTACGAGAACCCCGCGCCCAGCGCGAAGGAGTTAACTAAATGGTTAGAGTCGCTCGAGGCCTCGAAAGAGGAGCAAAAACCGGCGGCGAAAAATACTCCCGACGAGCAGGATTACGCTGTCTATTCAGCCTTGATAAATCAAAACATCAGATCTGATCGGGTCGAGCTCATAGTCATTGAGGATCACACGGAGATCGGCGGCGGATTGTTACCAAAGAATTATTCTGGGTTCAGCAAATATGTATCGGAAGAAACGTTTGCTGATTTTATCGCAAACCAAGAACGCGATTCGAAACTGGATAGGCAGTTCACCTTGAAAGCGGATTATGTATTGCTCAGCCAAAGCGAGATTGAGGCCTTCTCAAGAGATTGGCAGAGGTTTTACGAGAAGTATCCAGGCTCGTCCCACGGAGTCATAAGCCTATCGAATATAGGCTATGACAAGACGAGACACGAAGCTATGGTTGTTACGTCGTATTACTGCGGGCCTCGCTGTTGCGGGAGCAGCTATGTCTTCCTCGCAAGAGAGCAGGATGGCTGGAGGATCAAAAAGGCTGTTCCCGCGGCGATTTGTTGACCTCGATCCAAGGCGGCGTCGCTGCCGCCGCTACGGGCTTGATCCTGGCCGCTTGACGACGCAGGGATTTGGGAAGTCGCAGCCCAAAGACACGAACGACACACTCGAGGGGCGCGCGCGGAATCGCCGCGTGGAACTGGTGCGCCAACCGTGATCTTAAGAAGGAGGAAGCGTGAAAAATAGCTTGGTTATTGTTGGACTTGGCGCTGCGATCGCAGCCGCGACGTTGTGCTCCTGCGGCGGAATGAAAATTCCCGGTGCGAATAGCGCGACGACGTCGGGTCAAGCGCAGGCCAGCGGCGATCCCCACGAGGACCTGAAGAAAGCGTTCACCGCACAGCTCGCTGCCAAGAGCTTTCGCTACCGCATGAACTTTGAGTCTTCCTTTTTGAGCGGAAGTCACGTTGAGTCGGAGTTCGTCGCGCCCGACCGGTATCACGTAACCATTATCGGGCAATCATCGGTCCCAGGCCGCGAGATCCAGCAAGAGATGATCATTACGGGCAAAGATACTTTCATGAAGGTCGGAGATATGCCCTGGCGAAAGACTGAGGCTAACAGCAGCGAAACCACCATGGTGACGACTATTGCCCGGATGGCCCAGCAGTTTCGCGCGACCGACGTAGAGCAAAGGATGACGAAATACGAGGACGTTAGGTTTGTCGGTCCTGAGACTTTGGATGGCTCGCCGGCGCTCGTCTATCAATTCAAACTGAAAGGGACCGGGGGACAAAGCTCCGGAAAGATTTGGATCAGCACAACCGATGGGCTGCCGCGCAAGATCGAGAACGACGGAGGCGCGGGAACGAACTCTAATGGAGGGACGACCAAGTCCAAGCTCGTCGTTACTTATTACGACTACAACGCCAATATCAAGATTGAGCCGCCGATTTGAGATGGAAGAACGGAAAGTAGGAGGTTAATTCAGTCATGAAGCATTTGCGTAAACTTAGCTTGTTCATCTGTAGTTGTCTGATCCTGAACTGCGTGCCGATAAAAGCGCAGGCGCAGGAAAAGCTTGAGGATCAAAAAGGGACGGAATTGGTGGTGGACGCCTGGATTGGCGTGACCAGTATGGCCTTTCCCGAGGCGGCGCCATTCCTCGAAGGGGGAAAGAAACTACTCGACATGCTCGATGTGTTTGGTAAGCCGGACGCCACCGGAGAAGCCTTGAAGAAGATTAACGCGCGTCTAGATCAGATCGAGAAGCGCATCAGCGATCTCGACGCCAAGATAAACGCGCTGCGGAATGATTTCTTCACAGAGAAAAACTACACGCGCCTGCAGCTCCTGCGGACCAAACGCGAGACCTTGCAAGGACTGGTAGTGCAGCTTCAGGAAAAGCCAACACAGGCAGACGCCAAACGTGGATTGGTTAAGGCGGTGCAGAACATTGCTGACGATTTCCTGGACCCTGAACTCTGGAGCTGGAGCGATATGCGGCGGTCAGATGGCCAGATGCTGGATCCGGATTTCAAGCCGCTGCCTACACTAGAACTCTACGCGACGACGCTGGTCACCTGGATGGCAGCCATTTCTTACGCCGGAGACAACGTTGACTACGTGAAACGTACTTACGGGCCAGCTTTGCAAAGGCATGTCAACTATCTGAACCAGACGCTGCCGGGAAACATTAGGACGCGTGTTAGCGGACGCATCGACAGCATTGACAAGTATCCGAAGAACAGAGTCTGCAACTACGAAGTCTTTGTTGACGACCAGATTCGTCACTTGGTCAAGGACGTGGGACCGGGCCAAGTGCAAATGCCCTCAAACAACGTCATGTGCCAGGTGCCCGAGGCGATGGGCCATGTGGCGCTTGAAGGTGAGATGCAGCGCGCCTACGGAATCGATGTGATGGAGGCAGTATCGGCCAAGCTTGATCGGCTGCGCACCCAGGGAACTCTGGGTGAGGCATACATCGGTACATTCGATCCCACGAAGTACCAATCGCAAGGCTACCTCTACGCGGTGAAGCCGAACGGTGAATTGGTGTGGTACTGGCATGTGGTGGTGACTAAACCAAAAGCACCGGAGGGCGACCCGCGCATACTAAAAACCGAACGGCAATCGCCAGACATGCGCAAGGTCACCACCCCGACGGACAGCAGAGTTGGTGGCGATGCATCGCAGGGTCCCATTGGGCGGATGCGCGATCAGCGTGTTGGCAGTACGGCGCAAGATGTGGGGACAACCCAGAACCCCGGAAAAAGTTTTCGCCCGGGCGTACCCAGCAATGCGCCGCCAGCGGTCGACGTGACTCATTTGCTGCAGGGACCAAAGCTCATCGGCACCGGCTGGGATCAGTTCAAGGATGTCATGCCGGCTGGAAAGGGCAGCATCTACGCCTTGACAGCGGATGGAACGCTGAAATGGTATCGGAACGACACTTCGTGGAACACGGTGGGTGGTGAGCCGGGTAGCCCGAAGTGGCAAGGCCCAATCAACGTCGGCAGCGGATGGCAGTCGTTTGTTCGTGTCGTTCCCGCTGCTGATGGAATTCTTTACGCGATCACCTCGGACGGAACGCTCAAGTGGTACAAGCACGGCGGGTATCTCGACGGGACAGTGAATTGGTCAGGTCCGATAGACGTTTCTCCCACTCAAAGATCGCCGCTCGGCCCAAGATTCAGCCGCGACTGGGCCAACTTCAAGCAAGTGTTTTCCGGCGGCGAAGGCGTGATGTACGGGATCACTTCTGAAGGCGTCCTTCAGTGGTATCACCACCGAGGTTACCTGACTGGGACGCCGGATTGGGAAGGACCGAGAAACGTCGGAACCGGCTGGCAGGACTTCACGCGCGTCTTTTCGACGGGCGACGGAGTCATCTACGCGATGAAGCCGACCGGTGAAGTGCTCTGGTACAAGCACGTCGGTTACAAAGACGGAAGCGTCTCCTGGCAGGGACCAGTCGAGATCGCCGCCGATTGGAAAGACTTCATCTTTGTGTTTCCCAGAATGACGGGAACATGGACGCCGCCGGTGATACATTGATTCGGCCCGGCGACGATCATACTTGGAGGACCAGGTGCGGGCCCAGCAGCACCCGAAGTGCTGGGCCTGCAGGCTGGGTCACAGAATGCGAATCTGTGCAAAGAAGCAAATTGAAAACAGAAAGGAGGCATGCATGCGACACAATATAATTCTCGTTTTTCTCTTTAGCATAACCCTGCTGGCATTCGCATCTGCTCCGGCGCCTGCCTTAGGCCAAGAGGCGCCCAGCGTGTCCGCCCGAGCCAACGCGCCGGGTTGGATCACCGTCTACTGGGAGCATTCCGGGGCTGACGTTTACTGGTTCGAAATCGAGCGGCAGGACCCGCCGTATAGGGATGACTCAGTCGTTCTCCTAGCGAAATCCTACAATCGCACCGACAGTCTGACCGACAAGAATCTGAAGGCGGACACCACTTACAAATATCGCGTGTGCGCAGTCTATGCGTATAGCCGAACCTGTCAGGATTGGCTGAGCGTCAGAACGCTGCCTCCGCCCCCACCCTCGTCAGGAGGATCGTCCGGCGGCACGTCTTCACCGCCGAAGCACCAACTCAGGACGCCGAACCTCACGGCAACGACCAATAGTCCCGTTGCGATTTCGCTGCATTGGGGTTCCGACTCGAACGACCTGTACACATTAGGAAATGTTCAACTCTATCGGGACGGCCGGGTCACCTTTGATGTCAAGGAGTATGGAGGCTTCACCGCTAATTATGAGGACGGCGGCAGAATGTATCATGCGGCTACTAAGCAATGGACAGGTCAGTCTCTGCGCGCAAACACCGAGTACATTTACAAAGTTTGCTTCATCGGCTTTGCAGACGCTAATGGGGAGACGAAGTGCAGCAACGAAATCACGGCCATGGGCAAGCCGATTCCGCCCACGCCACTGGCCGATGTGGCCCTCTCTAAGGACCGCGCAAGACGCGCGCAAAGCGCACGCGGTATGGGCCGAGTCAGCACGGAATTAGGGACCATCATATCGGCGAGTTGGCACAAAACGAGCGATCCACCGGACATTCCAGGGCAGTACATAACCATGGAGCGCGAGGACCGCACGATACTCAGCCGAGGGCCCTTTGTGCGCGTGGGGCTCGCGTGGATCGAACTCAAGCGGATCAAAGCCAAAGGCGATCCGACCGTGATTACCGTGGACGTTACACCCGAAGGTCCGGAGATCGGCACTGACAAGCCAGGGAACATCTACCGCGTCTGCGCGGTCGTCCCAGCGCTTGGCGCAGGGGGCAAGGTCTGCTCATCACCGTGGACTCTACCGTGAGCTCGAGCCAGTGGCAACGTCATTGTGATTGCGCAAGGCTTTGGCGAGAGTGCCCTAACGCGCGGGCCAGCGCGTCAAATAAGGGAACACTTGCGATGATGAGACAACAAGGGTTCGTATGATGGAGGTACGAAGAACAATGGAAAAACAAAAACGATTTCTTCTCTCAGCCGTGAGCAGCATTCTAATTGCGGCTGGTGCGGCGGTCAGCGTTCAGGCGCAACGGCCTCTAAACCGACCGGCCCCAAGTCCAACACCCAGACCACCGATCACAAAAGTTCCAGGGCCCGTACTCACAAGAGATCAAACCGAAACACAAGTGTTGCCCCCCGGCATCTATGGGAGCATCAGGTGGAATAAAGAGATGGGCCTTCCTTATGACCCTTCGTCGGGCGAGAGGATGTCGCAGTACAAGTGTTCTATCTTTCGGGCCACACTTAGCTTTCGCGAAAGTGCTTCCGGCCCTCCGCACTTGCTTCGCGGCATCCATTTTGTGGATGACAATCCGACCGAAGTGAATGGCTATTACACCTGCAATTATGGAGAACGGGATGAAACTGAGGTGCCCCGCAATCAGCCGGTGACGGTCTTTCTAGACTTTGAGTCCCGAATCCCAGGCACTGCGAGCGCAGAGTGGTTCGTCGGCAGCAACACGAAGCCACCCCCGGGACAGCAACGCGTGATCATCATCATTGGCGGCCAGCCAAACGGCACGTTTACATTATCCGACGGCCAACCGCGCGCCAATGTCAATTTCGAAATGGTTTACGGCCCGATCCCTGAGCCGCAGAAAAAACCGTAGTCAGACCAGACGGCGGTCACGACACAATGAAAGGTAAGCTCAAAGTTATGAAAGGGAAAAAGCAATGAGCAACACAAAACAGTTTCTTCACTTGGCCCTGAGCACTATTCTGATCGTGGCCGGCGCAGGAATCGGCATTCACGCGCAACAACGTGATCCGAATCAACCGCGCCCAACTCCGACGCCTACGCCAACGCCGCCGATCAAGCCGGGGAACAGGCGTGTGGTCACGACTACCAGCGATGTCGGCAGGGTTGTATCACCAACCACGATGCCCGGTATCTACGGACAGATTCGCTGGAAGAAGGAGTTGGGTCTACCCTACGATGCTTCGCGCGTCAGACCACCCTATCCCATCTGCAACATCTTTCGGGTGCGAATCACAGTGCAAGATGCGGGAAGCCCGGGCACGTTTGGCACGACACGAACGCTTGGCAACTTCGACGCATCAGGCAATCCCACTGAAGACGGTCAGTATTACGTTTGCAGTTACGACTTACCCGACAAAGGATTGCTGCCGCGCAATCGGACAATGGTGGTGTCCTCTGAATTGGACAGTCGAGTGCTGAGGGGAACGGAGAACGGACGCTGGAGCATCGGCAGCGATGCGCTGCCTCCGCCGGGACAACAGCGCACGATCATCATCATCGGTGGCCGCGATGCAGGTATAACCTTAACCGATAATCAACCGCACGCGACCGTTGACTTCGAGATGGTTTACCGTCCCATTCCTACGCCGCCCAGATAAAAAGTCATGACGCCTGTTGAAAACGGGACCTAAGAGAGCGAACTTTGAGCAAAGAGGGGCGGCCGCGACGGCGACCTTAACTGGAGCTTACCGTGCGTGGGCGAGCCAGAAGAGCACAGCGGCAGGGATAAGCGGCGAACAGACCGCGCGTTCTCCGTCTTAAAGGGAGAAGACAAATGATGAGAGTTTTTGTTCAGACATTAACGCTTGCCATCACATTCGCAGTTCTCGCGTCGCTCGCAACGGCGCAGGTGAACCGGCGAATAACTACGAGTCCCGATACCGGTCGAGCGGGGCCCAGCGCGACGCCGGAACCGTCGCCGCAGATCCTGGAGCTGCGCTGCCGCGGCGGTGGACTGCAAATAAGAGTTACGTCGGGAGAAATGCGCCAGAACGATCTATGGATGAACATGACGGTTCATTTCACACGCGCCGGCGAAGGCGCGGGCATCTCTGATCAGAGTTTAGGTCCAGGCCAATGCGCGTTGCCCGATCGCGCCCTCTTCCCATCCGAGCCGACTGAGATGCGCGCCGAGATAATTAACTTTGGCCAGCGCAATCGGCAGATGCACGGAGATCCTGTCTACCGCGGCGACGCGGCAGCAGAACGCTACCCCGACGCGCAAAACGTGCCCCCGTACTTAAGTGACTCGAAGCACTACTGGTCTTTCTTCGGATTCAACACCTTCGATGGATACTTTCGCATCACGAACCTGCATTACTGGAAACCATACTCCGCCCCCAACTCGACCGAACGCTTGCAGACCCCTGCATCCATCGGTCGGTTGGAGACGCCCGGGCGCAACGCCAACAACAAACTTGGCGCGCCTGCCAGTTCGAAAACGAAAGGTGATCCTGATCCCAACCGGTCTAACGCGGTACGTATTTACATTCGCTACAGTAAAGAGTTGGGCTACCTGTCGACCTCGACCGCATTCGGAAACGTGGGACCCTACTCGTGCAATGCATTCATCGTCGATACCCACACTGGCGGGCTTGGAGGATACAAGAGCGCCGGCACCAGCATCGTGAATCCTGCCACTATGAGAACCGAAGGCAGCTACTACGTGTGCGGTTTCACGATCACCGGTTTACCGCAGAACCAAACGGTGGCTGTCAGCGCCGCGGTGGTTAATGAATCGCAGTTTCTGACGGGCCCCTGGCTAGGCGAGGGCCAGCCACGACCGCCACGAGGTTTCGAGCGCAGCATCCTCAAAGGACTTCAGAACATAACTCTGACGAACAGGAATCTGTCTGAAATCGTGACCTTCGAGATGGTCTATGCGCCAACTACAGCGCCGCCGAGATAATCTGCCAGATTAACAGTGAAAGGAGATTCGGAATATGAGGAAGAATGAAAATAGGTCTCTTCTCGTCATCCTGTGCGGTTTGCTGTTGCTGACGTGCTCTGCCATACAATCCATCGCCCAGGAACCCGGTGTTCCCATAACCAAGAAAAGAGCGGATGCTGTCATCATCGACAGAAATCGAAAGAAGGCGGCAACACCTTCAACTGAAGACAGAGTAGGGAAGATAGTCGCTGAAGGAGATGTGCTTCTTCCGCCCGACAATGTCGAGCCGCTTCCGCCGAACACGATCCGCGTGCGCATCCGTTACAAGGAGGAACTCGGCTACAACGAAGATCATGACGCCTATGGCGACAAGGGACCGTTCTCGTGCTCGGCGTTCGCTGTTAGAACGACGGTCATAACAACAGGCGCGCCGGGCACATTCGGAATTGAAAAGGGTGTAGGCACCATCAATCCGCATGAACCGATGAGAGCAGGCGATGGCCTTTACAGTTGCTGGTTCACCATCAGCGACTTGCCTTTCCGTCAGGTGATTAAGGTCTTTGGAACGGTCCGGAACAGGCCGCGCTATCTCAGTGAACGCTGGACCGGCGGTAGCCAACCACAGCCGCCACCGGGATACGTGCGCACTGTGCTCGGCAGCCGCGGTATGACTTTGACGTCTCAGCAACAGAATGCCGTCGTGGATTTGGAAATGGTTTACCGTCCCGTCCCGAAGTCGCCCTAGGTGAGTGGTTCGACTTTAGTAGTATCTGTCTCGAGCCGGTAGTTTAATAGTCTGGTTTATTCAAGCAGTCGTTACTGCCGTCCATTGCTAAACAGTCGCGTGCATGAATGAAACGATCGAATGAACTTTGCAGTCGACTAGGTGCATCTGCCCTGTTCTTTGTTGGCGTACACGGCTTGTGATGAGACTTAGTAGCTGTGGTTGTTGATTCAACACCCAAGGTCGGCAGACCGCGATACAGTAAGAACCGGTCAAAATGTAGTCAACTCTCTTTGCGCAAACCTATAAACAAAAGAGAGGGAAGCGGTTGTGATTCCGCTTCCCGTTTCGATGCACACCGGGCAGATAATCCTGCTGACAAAGATGATGACTGAAAGTGATCTGGCCTTCTACGATTTTTCCGACGGTGCGCCGGTGCCTTCGTGGGGAGCGTAATGCAGGCGACTCGGCGCAAACTGACAGTTTGCGTTACGACTTCTCCAGACGGGCCAAAACGGATTTGACGACTTCGCCGGCTTCCCCCCGCACACCTTTCAAAACCCTGGCCCGCGCTACTACTTGCCGCAGAGTTTCGAAAGCTTTGTCAGGATGTCTTCGCGCGGAGACAGTGTGATCCAAAAGCGCCAGCACGGCTTGTCCTGAAGAGAGCTGCTTCGGTCGCCATCTGGCGCCTTTCTTGTAATCAGCCAGGATGACCAGTCCCACTGGCAGCGGTCGCTTTCCGGCAACACCTCCAAAACTTTCCACGGGATAGTCAGTCTGTTTGTAGTCGCGATCGTCGCGGATGGAAATTGGCTTGGGGTAAGGGTGTACGCGTCCCCGCGAGTCCAACACGGCATACTCGTCGGAATAATATTTAGCGCCTGCGCGAACGAATTCGGCTGTCAGAGTGCTCTTGCCGCCCAGGCTGCGGGCCGGAATCACGATGGCCTGGTTCCGCCATCCCACCACACCGGCATGAACAAAGATTCTGAGCCGTGTCATCTCTGCTACATAAAGTCGCAGGCTTGACTCTAATCGGTCGAAGATCATCTCGGCATCTTTTGTTCGCGTTATTTCAACTTCGTTTTCATATAAAACGTGAAGGCGGTCAGCGCCACGCTGCGCCCCTGTGCCATCCAGGGCCACCGAGTACAAGCGCTCGACAACCGGCGACGACGCAGGCTTCCATCCCAGGGGAAGCCGTGGGTAGATCAGTTTCAAAGCTTTAGCGTTATTGGTGCGCACTCCAACGCGAACACCGTAGGCCATAAATGAAATGCCCGCCGTCCACCGGAGACCGTTTGTTTTCTCCGGATTATCGGATCTTAGATAAGGCAACTTTGATCGGGCTGACAATTACACTCTCCTAAGCCAGGGCCTAACCTGTGACGAAGTTTTGAGTAAGATTAGATTCAGATTCAGACATGCAGTCAAGGCAGCATGAACCTGGGCTCTGATGCGTCTTGCAATAGCGGCTACGAGATCTGCTGCGGAAGGTCGGAACATTTTTCAGCCGCGTTCAGGCAGCTTTCCCGCAGGGTTACCAGCGAGGCTGCGCCTCAGACCGACGAGTCATGCTGTTGTATAATCCGCGAGCAATAGACCGTGGGTGACGCTTAGCTGAACAGAATAAAATAAAAGGCAACAACAATGACCCCTCTGGGGTTTTACGATCCCGCCAAGTGCGGGACGCGGCCGAAAAGCCAATCACCTTGTTGTCAACTGAGCAGCACTCATGTTCTCCATCATTAACTTATCCTGGTCCGACTAGAGGCGAACAGGAAGACGTTGTAGTCTGCCCAAACTTCATGCTGACGCAAAACTTGACTCATTCGCATCAAGTTTTGGCGGAAGAGAATTCTAGACCGGGCGTTGACGCCCGGGTAAGGACGCATCAGAATCCGAAAGCCCGTTTGAACGGGCTTACCTCCGGTGGCCTTGGCCGCGATGCTAAAGCTGCGTATTTAAGCACGCTGAAAGCGCGCTAAGGGTTAGTCGCTCAGCTAACCCAGCGCTAAAAAGCGCTGGTCTATGAACCCTTCGGGAAAGCCGTCTGAAGACGGCTCGAGGCCGGGAGCATCAATGCATTTTCAAACGGCACATCACCTGAACATGAGTCGTGCCCCGGTTTAACTCCCTTGGCGTCAACTGAAGGATTTTGTATTGCATGGATTCATGCGTAATATATCGTGGTTTGATTAAGAACTCTGCATTAATAACTGAGGAGGATTGGCGCGAATGACTTACGTGGTTGCGGAGCCTTGTGTCAATTGTCGCTACACCGACTGTGCGCTGGTGTGTCCCGTTGAAGCATTTCATCTTGATGACGATATGCTGGTGATTCATCCGGAGACCTGCATTGATTGCGACGCGTGCGTTCCTGAATGTCCGGTTGAAGCAATCTTCGCTGAAGATAAGTTACCGGGCGAATGGAACAGCTATACGCAGATGAATGCGGACCGGGCATTTAGCGGGCTGCCGACCATCAATGTCCGGCTGGAGCCGCTCTGCCAAAGCTGATGAAGAAACGAACGAAGCGTCTCCTTAGCGGCATCGCGATTGCTGCTGGCGCCGTCGGTACAGTCGGAGCCATCGTGATGAAGAAGAGTAATCCCGGCAAGGAGGGACGACGCGATGACCGTTCGAAATCGCGCAATGTATGGGCGCGCCCGGGCATGCAGGTTGTCTTTCGCGCGGAGCTAATGCCGGGACGCGACTCCTCGGAGCGGACGTTTCGCGTGACTGAACTCCTGCCCAGCGGTCGCGTTCTGCTGGACGGCGTTGCCGGCGAACATAACGAAAAAGAGTTCGAGGCAATCAGGTTCTGAACCGCTCTCCCCCTCCCTCTGGGAGGGGCTAGGGGAGGGCTTGTAGGCACGTCCGCCCCAACCCATCTGCGCGCGGGCTTGAAGCCCGCGCGTTATTCTGTTTTGTGTTTTAGTAGCTAACTTCGTCCCTCCCCTAACCCCTCCCACAGGGAGGGGGATAGGAGAACGACCGCTGCTGTGGCCCCATTACCACTCGTAAACGTGGCCAGGCTCCATGGCGCGGAGTTTCGGAATGCGGAGAGCGGCGAGTTCTTCGATCAGAGTGTCGCGGTATGCAGCCTTCAGGTGAACTGCCAGAATATCCATCCCATTGTGATTCAGTTTTTGCAGCTCGTGGCTCAGCGACTCCGGAGTTAGATGTTTAGATACCACGGCCAGCTCGTGCATTGAATTCGGGAACGAGGCTTCGATCATAAGCGCGTCAAGCTTTGGCGTGCCGTTTATCAGGGTCCAGAAGGCATCCGTTTCGGCCGTGTCGGAACTGAAGGCGACCGTCGCCTTTCCGTCGGAGACGAGTAACCCTACCGTGGGCACGATGTGATTGACCCGCACCGCGGTGACGCGCAGGTGGGCCACTCCAAACTCTTCACCCAGCCTGATGGGAACATAGTCCATCACCCTTCCGTTGCTGTTCTCAAGTTTAGAGAATCGCGGGTAAACGTTGTCATTGAAAACGTCGCGCTCCAGCAAAGCTATAACCTCTTCAGTCGCGTGAATGCGAATCGGCTGCTCCAGTTGGGCAAATAAGTCGTCAACAAAAATCGGCAGGCTGGCGATGTGATCCATGTGCGGGTGGGTGACGATCACATCACGCACCGTACCGCGCTGCCCGTTTGTCAACGCGATCGCGATGCTGCCCGCATCAACCGCCACTCGATCGTCGATCAGGAAACAGGTCAGACGCTGCTCCAGAGTGGCGCGCCCCTGGGCATCAAACGAGCTGGGTAAGAGTTGAATCTTCAAGGCAAGTCCGGGTAAGTCCGTACTGGCAAATCAGCGTTTAGTATAAGTCATTAAGAACAAAAGTCGCGAGGAATTTATCCTTGTGGATACTCTAGTTCGACTGCAGTCTCCTGCTAAGATCTTGCAGGATTAGCAGGTACGCAGCTTCTCGCTCGCGAGCTGACTGCTCGCTCGTAAAAATACCTCGGGCAGTGCGGCTGCGATGAAAAGCCAACTCGCTCGCCATTTGGTTATAGCGCATGCGGTCCCGCCAGGCTGTGTATCCGCGCGAGGTTAGCGCGTTCATCGAAGAGCCCATGCGCCCGCGAACACTGCACAGACGCTCGTATTCCTGCGGTGAAAACATGCCACGCTGGAAATCAGGATAAAGCTGTTCCCGAACGATGTTGCCCTCGCGCCGCAATCCGAAATACACGGTCATCAGGGTGCCGATGAAGACGGGAACCATGATGACGAAGTAGGCGACGATGAAACCTATGCCGCCAAAGAGCACTGCCGAACCGTTCCAGACGAAGTGCATGAATATAGCCAGCAGCAGACCGGCGACCGGCGCTATCAGCTTGACGGCAGTATTACTTGACTGGCGGGCCCAACCAAGGCCGATACCAGTCATGCTGGTAAAGAGCGGATGTGAAAACGGAGCGATGGTGCCGCGTAGGATTAGGGTTCCCGCCAGACCGCCCTCCAAAACTGCTTTACCGTAATACTGTATGTTCTCAGTCATGGCGAACCCCAGACCCACCATGCCGGCATAAACGATGCCGTCGACGACGCCGTCGAACTCGTCCTTTTTCCAGAAGAAGAATATGAACAGGATTATGGCTTTCGCGCTCTCCTCTACGATGGGAGCTGATATGACGGCGCCGAAAGCTTTACCGGCCTTTACATTATTAGTCGCGACGGCGACAAACACGCTGCTGGCCGTGTTCAGGACCAAGGCTATGAACACTGCTACCAGCGCTCCCCAAAGAAAGGCGGTAGTCAGCATCCATAATGGCTCGCTTTCATAGCGATCGATCCACAAAAGCAGCAGAACGTAAAAGGGAACCGGGAGGGTGGCAACTACGAATCCAACTAATA
>Ga0137371_10000021_pt1 | contig 85614 bp, 72 predicted proteins | sample SagtaG_7_FD_104919 | JGI IMG/M metagenome (GOLD analysis project Ga0137371, IMG submission 104919) | Vadose zone soil microbial communities from Sagehorn Ranch, Mendocino, California, USA - Sage1_R_40_16 metaG | ecosystem: Environmental > Terrestrial > Soil > Vadose zone | place: USA...
AAAGCCCGTTCCAGCCCCATTGAATCCCGGAACCAGGAATAGAGGCAGGTGCCAGAAGGCCCAAAGTACCCCCAGTATGAGGGTACCCCGCAGCGCACCATAGCGCTGCTGTAAGCGGGGCAGTGCAAAGCCGCGCCAGCCTGGTTCCTCAAAGAACGCGCCACCTCCAAAGAAGATGAGGACGTATGCCACGGGGTACACCTGCACAATAGGGCGAACCGCTCCCATCCCTCCTGCTAGGACAAGGACGGTGAGGAGGAGCAGCGCAGGGATACCGATGAGGACAACCAGGTACCACGGCAAGCCAACGCGCCAGAGCACATAGCGGCGAAGCAGGCGGCCCATGCCCGCATCCCCTTCGGTGAGACCCGTCATGATGAAGGCTGAGAAGGTTGGCCCGATGATCTGGCCAGGAATAACCGCGGTGCCCAGCGGTAGGTGCAAGAGGACGATGAACACGAATTCATAGACCCAGGTAAAGCCCAGGGCCATGAGGAAGAAAAAGAACAACGGGTGCCGCCGCATCACTTGCGCCAAGCTGTCGGACCGGGCCGTCGATTGGCCAGAAACGCTTGAGATCTCCATTGGGAAACTCCTTCTCTCGTTATGAGAACGCTGTTCGAGACAGCTATGAACAAAGAAACACGAACAGATGAGATGGTTCCTATGTTCCCGCACTGGGCAGACAGACTTATGTCCTCCAAGGAAATGCAAGGAAGCTGGGACACGCATCGACGCACTCCCTCATCTTCGTAGAAGCAAACAGGGGGAGAAGCCATGCTTCCAAAGTGTCATTTCCTCCCTGCTTCTTTCGAGCCATATAGCGGTTGGTTTGCAAAAAGAACCATCAGGTCCTGCTCCAGGCGACTCCACTGCAGCCATTGATAGCGTTGGAGGATTCCAAAGCTCACCAGGAAGGTCACGACCCCTGAGCTCGTACAGACCAGCAAAGGGAAGGTGAACAGGGCAGACAGCAGCAGACCCACAAAGACACCCACCAGCACGCTGTTGATGGCGGCGAGCATCCCCGCCGTGGTGAGGAAGACCTGCCACCAGGAGGGGTGTAAGCCCACCTTGAGCATGGGCCGCCTGCTCTCATCATCGGCTGCAAGGAGGAAGTAAGGTCGCAGCTGGGGAGCATACGCCAGATAGAGCTGCCGGATGCGCGTGATCGCGCGCGCGTACGTGAGATCTTCAATGCCCGATTGCAGCACGCGCTCAAAGGTAATGAGCCCCATCAAGAAGAGCGAAGGAAGTAGTACCAGACTAAACACGAAGAAGGCCGTGCCCATGCGGGAGACTTGTCCAGTAAAAGCGAGGGCAATCAAGGCGCCGGAGACGGCCCCAATAAAGAGCGTGGAGCGCCCATTAGCGTCTGCCACGGTCATGGACCGCCCCGTTTGCAAGTTGTAATGTTCCGTTGTGATCATCGTGACCAGCTGTGAAGAAAGCTCCGGGAGCGATTGCTCGTCTTTCAGTCGCTCCCTTTCTGGCTTCTCATTTCGAGGAAGGTGTTCGTTTATAGGCATGTGATACCTCCATCTGGTCCTGCTATAGGAGTGAAAGACGCTCCGAACCGAGCATTGCTAAGACTTCCTTCTCCTCTTCGCTTTGTGGTGTAGAGTCATCGGGGGTCTCTTCAATGCGCCACACCACTCCCCTACGAATGACGTAGCGCCACTCCAGATTCGGACTCGTGCTGAAGTCCATTGGGACTGCCGTCTTGAGCAGGTCGAGCACCTTGTCCGGAACAGGATCGCTGATCGCTCGCTTCCCCGATTGGACCTGCTGTACATAGGAGGGAATAAGGCCTTCGGGGTCGTCACGGAAAATAACACGCTGCATGTTCCCCAGGTTGCTCATGGCGGCATCCCGGTGCGCCGGAATGGCGAGATCGTTCATGATCCGCCGGCGCAGGGCTTCAAAAAAGCTATACTGCTCCAGGCCACTACAAATGAAACTCATCACAGAACTGGCTGCATAGTTAGCTGCTTGCCACTTCTTGAAGAAATCGGTGATGGCAGGAACTCCTTCCCACGTCCTGAAGAAGTCACCGAGGTCTGCCGCCCTATCAGCGACGTATGGGGCCACTCCAAGAGGGGTCGTGGCATGAACGACGTGCGGAAGCACTCCAGGCTGCTGCGCCCCTGCATCGATGGCCTGGAGGTCAGCTCCCAGGTGCCTCTTGGCTATCCGCTCGAGATACAAGATCGCTAACTCATACACAGCTTTGTAGTCATACAGGCCGTTGATCTGGTCCACCGCGATCCCGCACACATGCCTGAGGTAGTCAATGCCCGGCCCGTCTTCCGGGTCAGCAGGGTCATGCCGCGAAGCTTCCTCGGGAGTCTCGATGTACCAATTCAGGCGCGGGCGCATGATACCGACGGTGAACTGGTCAAAGGGGACCACCTCATCGCGCCAACTGACAAACTGAGTGTGCCGGGGTCTTGACTCAATGAGAAAGGTCTCGTTCAACTCTCGAGATGGATCAACGAGCGAACAGAGGAGGGCCGAATGGGACCATACGCCGCCGGTAGCCATGCGGATCAAGTGCGCAATAATCTCTTTGGGGTCGTTATTTTCCCGCAAGATGACATCGCCGATGCGTAAGAACGGACCCGTACCGTTGTCTTGCGCAACATAAGACAGCGGATCCGAGCTGACGCGTGTTGCACGAAAAGTCTTCGCCTTGCTCCCTTCTACAGGCACATCAGCCGCGGGGACGACCACGCTCGTTACTGCCACGCTCGTTCGAGCAGGCACAGCGCTCTGGGCAGCATTATGCTCTCGCATGCCGTTGAATAATTCACCCGCGTACCCTTGAGGAACCGCCACGGATAAAGCCGCAGGCTTGACAGTGAACTGGTATGTCACCATGACCTTTTCTAGATCCTTTGCCTCCTGGAGGTGTTTCCAGTTCTCACTGCTCAGGTAGTCTTCAAGTTGCACAGAGCTGCCGTCGAGGTGCATGGCAACGCTAGCCGGAATACGCAGTGAAAAGGATCGATCTTGCACATAATGAAACAGCACTTCGGTATACCAGAAAAGGCGGATGTCCAGCAAGCCATCGTTCACATACGCCTGGGGCGCGACGTCCACGACACTGCCATAGCGGCGGGTGTTGCTCACCAGCACTTCACATGGTTGACCTTCCCAGGATGCTTTGCTCGACCACTGGATCTGCACGGGAATGCGATGAATGCGGGGGAAGGTTTCCAGCCAGGTGAGATAAAAGGCGAGTTGCCCGTAACGCTGCCTGAAAGAGTCTGCCGTCATCTGGATAACAGCAGCATCTAAACCCAGCCCCGCCGTGAGCAAGAAGTGGTTCCTGGTGGTGGGCCTGCTCACAGCCTCCTGCTGTGTGGCCTGGGGAAAGCCCAGTTCCTGCACCTCAACGTAGCCAATGTCTGCCCAGTGAGTAGTGCAACTGAGAAGCGCGCGTGCAGCGTCAACGGGATGAGCAGGCAGGCCAATTTCATGCGCCCACTGGTTGGCCGTGCCGCCGGGAAGCACACCCACTGTACAGCCTCCCTGCGCCTTCGCCACTCCATTAACCACCTCATTGAGCGTACCGTCCCCTCCAAGAGCGATGACCCAATGGTAGCCCTGCTGGGGAGCCTCCTGCGCGACCATCATGCCGTGTCCAGCATATTCTGTCACCAGTTGCGTAACATCCCACCTCTCCTCTAAAACATCGACAACACCGGCAACATATTTTTCTGCCTTTGGATGGATGACCAAACATGCTTTTTCCTTGTCCATAGCATCTCTCCTGGTTTCACATTCACTCTTCATCTCGCTACGAGTATACCTGTCACCACTACTCGGTGTCATGACTGAAAAGGATTATTACTTGCTCTGTAAGTGGATGCTACTAAAGTAACAGAGGTACAAGAATGTACGATGCTGCTTTCGCATCATGACACCCCCTCTGCGGAAGCCTACACTAGTTCACATGTGGTGAAGTAAAACAACCCCGCGAGGGAGGAAGGAGAAACAGATCTATGGCGAAGATTACAGTGGATTAAGTGCTTCTATCGACATACCGTCATCACACTAGATTCTAAAAAGGAAGAAAAAACAATCATGACCCAGTACGATCCAATTCCCACATCAGGACAAGAACACCGAATGGGGGTGCTCTCATGAGAGCAAAGCATCTCCCTCCCATCAACCATTTCGTCTTGGCGCTGTCGTTGTTTGTCTGCCTCGTCGTTTCGGCATGCTCCTCAGCAGGTACGCCTCCAACCCAGGCGACTCCCACAGTGGAGGTTCCGGCGTTCGCCGCGAAGCTCCAGCCTCTGCTGGAAGCGAAGATGCAGCAGTTGCACGTTCCAGGAGCGATCATCTACGTTGATGATCCCGGTCAGGGGTCGTGGACAAGCACCCTGGGGACAAGCGACTTGGTGACCAAAGCGCCGATGAATGTCAACAGCTACATGCGTATTGGCAGCATTACTAAGACGTTTACAGCGACGATCATTTTGCAACTAGTCGACGAAGGCAAGCTGCGGCTCGAAGACCCGGTGGCGAAGTACCTGCCGCAGGTGCCCAATGGGGCCAACATCACCATACGTGAGCTGCTCAATATGACTAGCGGGCTCTTCAACTACTCTAATGACCAGGGCTTCCAGCAAGCGGATCCAAGCAGGGTGTGGGACCCGAAGGAGCTGGTCGCCATCGCCTTCAGGCATCGGCCGTACTTCGCACCCGGCCAGGGCTTACACTACACGAATACGAACTACATCCTCCTTGGCATGCTCATCGAGCAGATCCCCGGCATGCCTGTGGAGAAGGCCTTCCAGCAGCGCATCTTCACACCGCTTGGCATGGAAAGCAGCAGTTTCCCGCCGCTCGCCTCCTCGGCGATCCCTGACCCTCACCCGCACGGCTACGTCTTGGCGGAGACGTTGGGGCGAGCAGGTGCTCCGCTCGACGTGACCGACTTTAACGCGTCGTGGGCATGGACGGCGGGGTCTGTAATCTCGACGCTGCACGATTTGAAGATCTGGGCCAGGGCGCTGGCTACCGGCCAGTTGCTTAGCGCGGCAACGCAGAAGGAGCGACTGAACTGGGTGCCAATGGCCGGGGGGAGTTGGATCGGACATGATACGGTGGCGTATGGGTTGGGCATGGCAGACTTCGGTGGGGTTATCGGCCACAATGGCCAGATTGCGGGCTTCCAGAGCTTCATGGGCTACCAGCCACAGAAGGGCGCGACGATCGTGGTGCTCACCAATCTCTATGCGGCTCTCGATGGCTCCAGCCCTGCCGACGATCTCGAGAAGGTCATCCAGAAAGAGCTCTTGGCCTGACTGCCGCAGTCTCCACCCCAGCGTGAAAACAAGATGCATTGAACGCGTGGAAGAGCGAGTGCTGCACAATGCATGATCACCCAACGGCGGAGCTTGACCTGTGAGCTTGTAGGCGAGACCTGTTCGGCTTTGGGGTGCCGACACTGGTGGTATCATTGTGACATGCAGGCGCTTTTAGCGGCGCGACCTGGAGCAGCCCTTGAGGCAGGAGAAAGTCGAGGCGCACCTTGCCCGCCTCCGCGCTTCCCCTGCCCTTTCACTGAAGTAACAACTATGACCTGCCATGGTCCAATACCCATGTCAGGATAAGCATAGCGAGAAGCGATTCAGATACCGGCGAGCAATCCACAGGTCCAGTCTCGGTGTACTCGCCTTGCCCCGAGCATGATATCGTTGCTTATTCCTGCGAGAAGAGCACCTCACGTGACTCGTGCGGGACAATCACTTTCAATGCGCCCGGGACGGAGGTGAAGCGTGCGGGTGTAGAGCCGATCGGCTCTCCATCGATTTGCATGGTCACTGGTTTGGGTGTCTGTATCTCGATTACCTCACTTCTTTGGTAGGTGATCCACGGCATGCGCTTCTTTCTTGGAAGGAACAATTCCACTGCCATAAGGAGACGCCCGAGTACGCCACGCCTCCGCACAATCACCACATCGAGTAGACCATCATCGGCCTTCGCCTGCCAGGTGAATTTGATTGCTCCTCCATACAGCTGGGTGTTGCCGACCACGATTTGCAGAGCTGAGGTCTTCTCTACGCGTTCATTAGAGATCACAGACGTTACGAAACTTCGGTAGCGCAGGCCATACCAGATGCTCGCAAGCAGGTAGCCGATCACGCCCAGGCGTTTGAGGGGGTGCTGCTCGACCTTTTGCGTAATATCTCCGTCGAGGCCAATTCCAGCCATGAGGAGGAAGTAATGCTCGTTGACACAGCCCAGATCGATGTGTCTTGTTCTCCCATGAACAAGAATGTCACGCGCGCCTTGGACATCGAGAGGGATACCTATTTCGCGTGCCCAGTCATTGACGGTGCCAATAGGAAGAACGCCCAGGGCTGTCTCCGTACCCGCCAGCTCTTGAATCACTTCGTTAATGGTTCCATCACCGCCAGCGGCGATCACCACCTCTGCTTGCTGGTTGACGGCTTCGTGCGCCAGTCGTCGTCCGTCACCGGCGGCTTCTGTCAATCTTAGGGCAACATTCCAGCCATGATCCTGTAAGAACGTGACCGTCTCTTCCAGGTGGGCAACATGATGCGCATAACTTCCTGAGGTAGGGTTGGTGATGATTGCTGCGAGGACCCCGGATGTTCTGGCAGCGCTTGTCTCTTCCATTATCTCTTGTTGCATACCTGTCCTCCTTCGATAGGTTTCTTCGGCCTCCAACATTATCTACATAAAGCGTAACGGGAATGGACAGGAAAAGCATGCTTCTAAAGAAGTATTCAACGGATCATTATGCTACTTAAGTAGCATGACACCTCAGCTACTTACCAGTACATTTTACATATGCGCATAGCTAAGAGTTACTAATCAGCAGAACCAACCGAAACGAATGGTATTCAAAGAGACTGCCGGAGAAATCTACACATATAGTTTTTCAGAAAGGTTGAGCCACAGATGAACAACTGGTGGGCGCAGGGTGATACACCTGTACGAGCCGATTCCAATGTGATGTATTGCGTCGATGCACGCTCAACCCTGCTCACGATGTGCCGTCGTTTTCTCATGGCACGCACGTACATCTACCTTGCGAGCTGGGGGATGACCCCTACGATGAAACTGGTGCGTGGAACAGACCGTCGTGCAGGACCAGATGGCAGCCCCGAACAGGAGGCACTCCTGGCCGAGTTGCAAGCGGAAGGACTTCAGGAGGCTGAGATCGACTTCTGGTGTTCACACGATCTCAGCTTGCAAGCAGTGCTGGGCTATGCTGTGAGCAAAGGTGTCGAGGTCAAAGTATTAATCTGGTCAGGTGCAAAGCTGTTTTCACATTATAATCCCAAGGTGGTGCATGAGCAACTGATACGGGTAGGCGTGACCTGCATACTTGATGACAGCGCCTTTGACATCCTTCATCATCCCATCGAGTCCTTGCATCAAAAAATCGCGGTGGTGGACGGCACCCATGCCTTCGTAGGTGGCATTGATCCACTCATTGAACCGAATGGCGATTTCGACCGCTGGGATTATCCCTCACATCGCTTCTTTGAAGAGGAGAGCAGCCCGCATCCCTGGCACGATGCTCACGCCATGATCGAAGGGCCGGCAGTGGGAGACGTAGAACTCAATTTTCGTCAGCGCTGGAATGAGGTCGTCGAGCGGCAGCATTTGGGCAACCAGCTGTTTATTGCCGAGCACCCACTTCCACCTCCACTGGCGAGCGAAAGCCAGGTGCAGGTAGCTCGTACAATTCCCCCGCACACGTATCGTTTCGCTCCAAAACAAGGCATTCAGGGTATCGCGCAGCTCTATGTGCACGCACTGAGCAACACGCAGCACTTTATCTACCTGGAGAACCAATACTTCTGGCCACACATCTTCTATGGCCTCGCTAATCCATTGCTGGGAACCAGCAGCCCCGACATGGAACGCATTACACGCGAGTTAGGCGCAGCCTTGCGGTGTGGCGCTACAGTGGCCATGGTGCTGCCTGACCGTCCAAACGTCGGTCGCGCCTTCACCGATGCCGGGCTCGTTCGGCTACGTGAAGAAGCACCTGAAGCTGTCAAGCAGGGGCGCTTACAGGCCTTCTGCCTGGCTACCTCAACAGACATCGAGGGCGAAGCACGCTACCGGTCTATCTATGTCCACGCCAAAGTCGCAATCGTCGATGATCGCTGGTCAACTGTCGGTTCAGCTAATCTGAACAACCGGGGTATGCGCGACGACGCCGAGATGAATGTCGCCACCCTCGATGCAAAGCTGGCACGTGGCTTACGCCTGTTACTTTGGGCTGAGCACCTCGGGCTGATGAACAAGGATGACCTGCTTGCCGTTGCTCATCACCTGGGCCACCAGCGTCAGAGCTCAAGTGCAGAGGAGCGAGCAACAGGTCTTCTCGAGCAGCTGCAAGAGCAGCTGGGGAACCCATTGGTAGGTCTGCATTTGATGATCAAGTGCGCCCAGGACAATCTGCGCAGGTACAAAGCAAAACAACCGCTAGTGGGCCACCTCCTCCCCTATTTGACGGCTGAGGAGGCAAAGCAGCAAGGGTTGCATTTCCGCGAAGCATATGGCTGGGTAGAAGTACCTGAGTGACTTATTAACAAGGTCAGGTAGCTGAGGGGGAGACGCCAGATTCGAGCTGACTCCGGGTGCCGAGTGGTGAAAATGTCTGCTTCCCCAACGCGGAGATCCATCAGCTCGCGATACGGGCAAAACGCCTGTGCATCTTGCCTGCCATCTTCTTGAGGCGCGCGAGCGAGAGGAGATGTGCCGTCCAGCGATACAGAAAGATGAACAGAAGCAGCCAGAGTGCTCCCACGAGGTATCCACCTAGCACATCGAACAACCAGTGATCCCCCTCCAGCACCCGTGAGTAACCAATCAACAGCAGGTCAAGAGCAAAAAAGATCTGCAGTGGCAGTAATAGCCAGCGATAGCGCCAGCTCCGCACGGGTTCGGTGAAACTGATGTATAGCAGGAAACCGGAAGCCACCACATCGTGGATAACATGGCCCGATGGGAAGCTATAATAGGGGTAGGTGTCATGGACGCAGATACCCGCTTGTATCGTTGGCCGAGGGCGCGCGACAAGCGGGGTGAGCAGGAGGAAGAGACCTCCTGCGCTGGCGACAGCTACGACAAAATAGAGGGCTTGCCGGAACATACGCAAGAGCAGCATTCCAATGAGCCAGACTGCGCCAGCTGTGACGGAAGGCACAGGATTGTTGAGCTGACTGACTGCAAAAAGGCCAGCCTCTATCCACGAATGGGGTTGGTCAGGAACAGGACAGGGAATGGGGTGCGGACCTTGGATCGTCTTGGTAAATGTCAGTTCAACTGGCCAGGGAACTGGATGAGAATTGACGATAACGGCGGCGACAGCCAGAATAACGACTCCAATCACCCAGAGGGCGACCCCGATTATTCGACAGAGATGGGCGCCCGGCCCCTTGTCATCACGAGGTGCCGGAACGCTCCCGAGTGTTTGCGCTGACCGGAAGTTTGATACTCGACCCATTTGATCCTCACCTTACTTCAGGTAATATCAGTCTCTACGGAAAATCTAATCAACATGCGACCCTCTTTCTGTGCCGCTATCGGTATTCATCCCTACTTGCCTGTGTAATGAGATCGTTCTTGGGAACACGTATCCCCTCGGCAAAGAAGGCGTTAACCTCAGCTCCCAACAAGAGAATGAGCTGTGAAACGTATACAAACACCAAGAGAAGCGCGATGAACGCCACCTGCCCGATATAGCTACCCAGAAAGTATCTCGAATAGAGAGGGAAGAGAAGCAAGAACAGTTGTGTCACTACCGTCGCAAGAGCCGCCCCACGCCAGCTATTGCGCATGTGGCGACCGAGTGTACGAAAAGTGATATGCCGATGGGGAATCATCGCGTAAACAGCTTCGAACGTGATCATTGAGACCAAGATGCTTCCCACGATACCGGCGAGGTGCAGGATGAGATTACTCTCTGGCGTGTCGCCCGGCTGCACGATATGGAGAAGAGAGAGGAAAAAGCTGGGTGCGTTCAACACCACAATACTGATCAGTGTGAGTGCGAGAAACAAGAAGAGCATGACAATCGCCACGATATGCCTGCGTAGAAATGGGCGTGGCGGAAGGTGATATATCACATCGAAACATGTTTCCAGCAGGGAAAAGAAGAGCGATCCAAACAGGACAGCAAGCACAAGCGTAATGAATATCGCAATGGCCGAGCCATGAGCAAATATACCAAACGCCTGGCCAAGGACCTGGTCAAGGAATGATGAGAGTTGTGAAGGAGCACCCGCTCCGAGATTACTGGTAAGCATCTGCCGTACCTGTGTATCGAATTTTCCCTGAATCAAGCCAAAGGTGCCCACGACCAGGATGGCATTGGGCACCAGAGCTGCGAGGTAGCTGAAGGCGAGCGCTTGCGCAAGGTGATGAATCCAGTCTTCCTTACATTTGATCAGCAATTGCCCATAGGGTTTCATGTCCTTTTCAACGGTTTGCACCGCTTCCAGGGATTTCTTTTCAAGAGGATGCACTGTTCCCGGAGATTTCTCCTCCTGTCTCTTCGCTCGCCGTCTCTCCAAAACGCTCGTTGTCCACTGGTACAAAAGGATGAACAGCGCTAACCAGAGCGCACCAGAGAGATAGCCACCCAGGGCGTCGACGGCCCAGTGCTCACCTTCATACACCCGCGAAAAGCCTATCATCAGGATATTGAGCGCGGCGAAAATCTGCAGGGGGATGAGCGCCCAACGGTAACGCCACCTGCGTACGGGCCTGGTGAAACTCAAGAACAGCAGAAAGCCGTAAAAGAGCGCATCGTGGCAGACGTGCCCCGAGGGAAAGCTATTGTACTTGAGCATGACATCGACACGAACGAGGGCGGGGGAGGGCCGTGGACGGGCAGCGAAATCACCAATGAGGGTATCAATGCCGTCACCGATACCCACGACCAACGCCAAAAAGATGGCTTGCCGATACCAGCCCATGAGGAGTATCGCGGTGAAGACGATTCCTAAGACTATACCGGAAGGCGTAGGGTTATCGAACGTCCCGAAGAAGTCGATAATAGGGGGAAGCCACGACCAGTAGGACAGGCTCTGAACAGTCCGTGTGAATTCCAGCTCGATCGGCCAGGGGCCGGGATGGTTACGAACGAGCACGGCAGCCACGGCGAGCGTAAGCAAGCCTATCACCCAGAGTGTGATGGCAATACTTCGGCGGATGGTATTATTCCACCAATGCGCACGGCCCATCTCCGTCACAGGGTTCGGCATATGTGCATTCGGCAGAGTAGTTGGACGAGCCATATGTTTCCTTCCTCTCCGTTCGAGCGATTCTGCTGATTCCAGGGCGAATTATTGGTCAAACAAGCATTCTTACGACGCATATACTTCCTTCTTTCTCCCATCTCGTGGCAATGCATAGCACTGGTTCACTAGCGTGCTTGATAGCAGACTCAATCCGGGATCATCGGTAGAAGTTTTCTGGAGCCTACCTCTGCCCCTGGGATAAGTGTACGGCGAATCGATAGAGATGACATACTTCTAAAGTAGCATGTGAATGCTACTTTAGAAGTATGTCATCTCCGCCCGGGAATGGTACACTACCTGTGCATTGATGAAAATCGGTGTAATTGTGGTCCGATCCAATTGACCGGAACACTAATACAGAAGGAAGACATGCAAGACATGATTACGCATAGACACCCATTGATGACCACGACCATTGTAGTTCTCTTGAATATCCAGGCCATACTTGGGCTTTTTTTAGGTCTATCCCTGATGGCGAGACTCCTGGCACCAGGGAGCCCGATCATCATAGCTGGTGCCGCCATTTTCGCTGGACCCGCAGGCGGAGCCTTACTGGTAGTGGCCCTTGCCTCGCCCATCATAGCCTGGGGATTATGGATGGCGAAGCCCTGGGCGCGCTTTCGGACCGTACTCCTTGAGATCGTTAGCCTGAGCATAGGTGCGTTCGAACTTGTGTTTGAACTCGTAAAACCCGATGTCACCAGGGGAGTGTGTCTTACCCTCATGGGCATAGCTGTACTGATCTTACTCTGCTTGTATGTGGGTCCCGGTATACGCGCACCGTCCCGAGCATGATATCCAGATGTTCCACATTGAGGAGACTCTTCAATGACCTACCCGACTTCAATTACGGAAATTGACTTGGCCCCTATTGCTGGCAAAACATACTGGAATACCACGCGTGAATGGCGCGAGGAGTTCATTTACTTTCTCCTGGTTGATCGTTTTCACGATGACCGGGACCGCTCCCCAGTGCAAACATCTGCAAGGTCTGAAAGCAGCGGGACGCCAGAGCAGCTGAGCAAATTCTGCGGTGGTACCCTGCGGGGGATTTTAAACCACCTGGATTACATCAAAAACCTTGGGTGTACGGCGCTCTGGTTGAGTCCCATATTTGAGAACAACGGTGCCCCCAATCCTGACTCCAGTAGCTATCATGGCTATGCCATCCAAAACTACCTCGCTATCGATCCCCGTTTTGGCACCAAGCAGGACCTGGTTGATCTCGTGGAGGCAGCTCACGCCCGGAATATGCGCGTCTTTCTGGACGTGGTTATCAATCATTCAGGAGACAACTGGTACTATCCAGGGGATAATCCGTACTATTACTACCATGACATGCAATTTCCCTTTGGGGGCTGGCGGCTAGACAATCGACCACTGCCTCAAGAACTCCGCAATCCCGATTACTATCATCGCAGGGGGCAGATTCGGAACTGGGATGCTTATCCTGAGTATCAGCATGGAGATTTTCTCTCCCTGAAGGATTACGATAACGATGATGATCCCGATGGCTTGCAACTGCTGGACACGTTCATCAAGACCCACTGCTACTGGATACGCGAGGCGGATGTTGACGGCTTTCGGATGGATGCCGTCAAGCACATGGGAGCGTTGGCGGTCAGCCGTTTTTGCCTGGGAATCCGGGAGTATACTGAACGCCTGGGCAAGCACGGTTTTTTCTTGTTTGGGGAATTGATCGCCGACGATGATGCCATTGATCGCTACATTGGTCCGAATACTCCTACACAGATCGATGACCAAACTGTCTATTTCGGTCTTACTTCCGTGCTTGATTTTCCGCTCTACTGGGTACTGCCAGGAACCATCAAAGGACTCATTTTACCAGACGCTATCAACAATCGGTATAATGCCTTGAGAAATGATACTCTTGTCCTGGGAGAACTCGGGCAATACCTGGTCACCTTCCTGGACAATCACGACCAGGTTGGGCAAGACTACAAACGACGCTTTGCGACAGATGCTTATGATGCACAAGTGATTGCAGGCATGGGATATCAACTCTGTGCCCTGGGAGCACCCTGCATCTACTATGGGACTGAGCAAGGATTTGCCGGGCAAGGTCCAGGCGACATATTTATTCGGGAACCTATGTTTGACCTGCAGGACCAAAAGCGGAACTATCTCAATCCAGATTGTAACTTGTATCAAGAGATAGCTAGCATTGCTCGCATCCGCCAGCACATAGAGGCCCTGCGTTTCGGTCGCATGTATTGCCGGCAAATTTCGGGGAACGGCCGCGACTTTGGTTTCCCACAAGAACAACCCTGCACGTTGGCATTTTCCCGCCTTCTCGCCTATCAAGAAGTTCTGGTAGCCTACAATACGTCTACTACTGAGTCGCACAATGATTATGTGATTGTGGACAGCACACTCCATCGAAAGGGTGATGCAATGAAATTCCTCTACGGTAAAGAGGGGTGTGTGACGGTTCAAAGCCATCCCGATCCCGGCAATTCGTCGTTGTGTGTTCAGCTTGAGCTTGCGCCGATGCAGTTTGTAATTGTGCAGTGATTTCAGAAAACCGATGCTGCCGTCAATGCAGAAGAGAAGTATGAGATGTACACATCAATAAACGAAATGCAACAAGCACTCGTAGGTGTTCTACGTCACGACGGAAATACCATACTGGTCACCGACGAAGACACGCTGCGCGAAACCATCATTGATCGCTTAGTCTTCACTGCTGTCTTTGCCGCTGATCCAGCCGTAAAAACACAAGCCCGCTCGGTTATTCGGCACATCGCGGCAGCACTCGGTATTCGCTCCTCCTCTTTGCGTCAGTATTATCTTGCCATTGGGGCAGGGGCAGTTCCCGCAACGTCGACTGTTCCCGCTATCAATCTGCGCACGATAACCTATGATGCTGCCCGTATTCTCTTTATGCTGATGGGAGTGGCCTGAACCCCTGCTTGGGTGGTCCTCCGCTGACAGCTTGGCTGTTCTTCAAACAGAGCCGAAGTAGTATAATAGTTTTGTGAATCAGTCATTGACCGGCAAGCCAAGGACCTTGCATACACATATTGCCGCCCGAGGCAGAGCAGAGTTGCAGAAAGGAAGGGACTCGATTGGGATTGCCATGGGAAACACTGCTCAGTGAGAGTGATCATCGCTTACGGACTTCGGATATCCGCGACATGCTGGCAGTTAGCACCCAGCCGGATGTCATTAGCTTTGCTGGCGGTTTGCCAGCTCCAGAATTATTTCCAGTAGATGACCTGCGTGCCGCCTTCGATGCAGTACTGTCGACTGATGGGCCAGGGGCTTTGCAATACGGGCCGACAGAGGGTTATGCGCCTTTGCGTGCCTACCTGACTAACCGATTGGCTCATCGGGGCATCATGACGAAGCCTGAGGACATTCTTATCACCAGTGGTTCCCAACAGGGGCTCGACCTGCTGAGCAAAGTACTCTTGCACGCACGCCCCTCAGTGCTTGTGGAAGCACCGAGCTACGTGGGTGCCTTGCAAGCCTTTGCGAGTCACGAGTCACGCTACCTCGCCGTGCCAATGGACGATCAAGGGATGTGTGTGGAGAGCGCAACACAGATGCTGAACCATGTGATGTCGACATCAGAGGATCGGCCAGCCTTGCTCTACACCATAGCCACGTTCCAGAATCCATCGGGCGTGACGATCAGCAGGGAGCGGCGCCTAGCACTGCTGGAATTCTGTGCCGCCCAGCAGATACCCCTGGTGGAAGACGATCCTTATGGTGAGCTACGCTATGAGGGCGAGGAGGTACCACCATTGCGTGCGCTCCCAGGTGGCGAGGAAACGATCTACCTGGGTACCTTTAGCAAGATTCTCGCACCAGGGCTGCGTCTGGGGTGGATAGTTGCCCCACAGTCAGTTATCGCCCGTCTCGTGATCTCCAAGCAGGCCGCTGACCTGCACACTGACTCGCTCGTTCAGCGTGCTGTCCTCCATTACTGTATGCACACTGACATAGAGGAACACCTCTCACACCTACGAGCAGTCTACCGTTCCCGCCGCGATGCCATGCTGTCAGCGCTCGCCGATTACTTCCCCTCCGAGGTGAAATGGACGAGGCCTGACGGTGGCTTCTTCATTTGGGTAACGTTCCCGGAAGGGACAGACACCCGTGCTCTGTTCGCCGAAGCCCTTGCTCAGCGCGTGGCTTTCGTGCCTGGCACTGCCTTCTTCATGGATCATCTGGGTAGCAACTGCCTGCGGCTAAATTTCTCACATGTGGAGCCAGCACGTATCGTCGAGGGCATGCAACGGCTGGCGAAGGTGGTGACGGCGCACTCTAGCAAAACTTAGCTCGAATTTGTATTCACCTGATCAGTCAATCCACAACTTAGGGGCCAAATCTGGCTATTTCTCGTTCATTAAGACAGAGATCACATCGTTGTATGCTATGATGTGGTGCAAAAGATGAGTGAAAAAGAGCATGAAAGAATCACGCGGGAAAGAGTAGAATATTAAAGAATGCAAACGCTATCGAGTCAACGTCCAAACAACGTAAGCCACCAAACACGCAAAATCGCCATTATGGCCATTCTTCTCTTCGCCCTTTCAGGACTGATCAGCGGTTTTGCAGTAGGGGCTTTTCTACGCCCCAAGATAGGGCCAAAGACAACTGCTCATACAGGTTCAGGTGCAGCGCCAGTTGCGCAAAACACTAAAACGACAGTAACAACAACAACATCAGAAAACGTAAATCTAGCTGAACCTGTGATAAAGCAAGGAAAAGACTTTTCTTTCTTCCAGGTCGCAAATGGGAGCACGAGCTATACTTTTTCTACCCTGATTATTGATAAAAGTCAAAATCCTATTCAAGTCTCTGATGTTACCTGCAAACTCTGGCTGACAAAAGATGGAGATGTGAATTCAATCTTACGAGCGGGTCATTATGCTATACCGAAATCATTTGATCGAATTCAACAGCCATTTCCTGATGAAGTTGTAGGGGCGATTAACTTCATTTCCCCATCACAACAGATTCAATCTTGCGCTCCTAATGGTAAAACAACTTGGAGCTATACGATTTCTCCGTCGGTTGATCCTGGGACATATTATCTTGTAGTACTTGCCGATTGGAAAGGGAAAAGCTTCAATTGGAGCTGGGTTAGTATCACAGTCAATAAGGCACATTAGCCACCCATCCCCCGTAAAACCCCCCTTACCAACGCTGCAAACTTAGGCCGCGCGGCATCAGCCGCGGCCAATACCTCCACATGGTTAACCTCTTCTTTATCGTCGCCTGTAGCCGTATTGGTAATCAGGCTTATCCCTAGTACGCGCATGCCCACGTGGCGTGCCACCACCACCTCGGGAGCCGTAGACATCCCAACAGCGTCAGCTCCAGCCATGCGCAGGACCTTCATTTCTGCCCCTGTCTCATAGCTCGGCCCGCCTACCATAACATACACACCCTCGTGCAAAGTAATTTCGGGCCATTTAGCAGCAACCGTGTACGCCAGTGTACGTAGTTCGGCATCGTAGGCTCTGGCTAAGGGTGGGAAGCGCTCTCCAAGACGCTCATCATTTGGTCCAATCAGCGGATTCATGCCTGCTAGGCCTGGGAAATAAATGTGATCGCGAATCAGCATAAAATCGCCAGGACTATATGCTGGATTCACGCCCCCTGCCGCGTTAGTGACGATCAGCGTATGCGCACCGAGCTTCCGCATGACACGTACAGGAAGCGTCAGCGCCTGCAATGTATAACCTTCGTAGAAGTGGAAGCGACCCTGCATCACTACCACGGGCACATCCTCTAACGTACCTATGAGCAAGCGACCAACGTGGCCGACCACCGTTGAACGCAGGAAGTGAGGAATCTCTCCATAAGGAATGGCGACGGCGTCTTGGATATCGGTAGCCAGGTCTCCCAGTCCTGAACCTAGAACCAGGCCAACAGCAGGTTTTAAGGCAGTACGACTTTGGATGACCGACGCAGCTTCTATTACCTGGTCATACAGTGCCATGTTTACTCGCTTTCGAAATCAGGCCGGTAATGAACTTTTTGCAATATTGTATTATACGCTTGTTGTCATGCTCTCGTGGGCTAGCTGGTTATAGACCTGCGTGGTGGAAATATGGGCATGGCCTAACAATTCCTGTACTGAACGCAATTCCATGCCCTCTTGTAGCATCAGAATGGCAAACGAGTGTCGCAGCATATGCGGTGTGATCTCGGTAATGCCGGCCTGCCGCGCATAGCCTTTAATTATTAGCCAGAACCCCTGACGAGTCAGTCGTTCGCCGTGATGGTTTAGAAACAACGCCTGCTCTTCAGGATGACGAGTTATCAGGCCCGGTCTTGCTTTCGCCAGATACTGTTTCGTCGCCTCCACAGTGACTTTTGAGAGCGGTAACACACGCTCACGCTTGTTTCGACCGTTACCCCCTCGACAAACTATCGTCGACCGCTCTGCGTCAAAGTCGTGCAAATTCAATGAAATAAGCTCACTGACACGCATACCTGTCGCATATAGCATATGTAGCATGGCAAAATCGCGCTTCCCTACCGCTGTCTCGACGTCTACCTGGCGGAAAAGACTGCCAATCTGCTCCTGGCTCAGCACGTGTGGAAGTTCTCTCTGTATGCGTGGCGCGTCTAGCTTCTCAATAGGATCAGATGTGATAATACCTGTGCTTTGCATATAGCGGAAAAAACTTTTGAGAGCTGCCAGTTTGCGTGCTATGGTGGTTGGGCGATATGCCTGGCCATCACGCATTTCCAGGAGATAACCCGCAATATGTTCGCGAGTGACCAGCTGCCAGTTTTCTACCTGCTTCCGTTTGAGGTAGGCGCAGATCTGGTTCAAGTCGTTACGATAAGCTACTATCGTATTCTGATTAGTTCCATCATGCCCCTGCTCTTTCAAAGAAAGCGAGGCCATATACTCATCAATAGCTTCTTGCAACATAGGACACTACCGCCTATCTAAAGGTATCCATTTCCCCCGCCGGGAAGTATGGACCCGAGTGACCTCGCCATTATAATCGATGGAACATAATAGGGCAAGCAAAATAGGAAGGACGGGTGTGAGGGCGAGGGCAGTACCGGCTTTCTCAGAAAGTGCTATAATACACTCCAAAGGGTATCCACAAGAGATACCGCTACGCCTCGCACAACATAAACACGCTGTATACCGTGGAAGTGAGAAGTAATCCAGGCTTCTTTCCAGGGTATTCTGTGAAACAATAAGGAGAAACATTATAAGATGGGTAAGTTGCTGGACATGTTTACTCAGGCACGCCGCGCCCAAAGCAGCGGCGGCATAGGTTTTGTAGGTAAAAATAAGTCCCTGACCAAACCACGAGCCGCAGCGCTCGTAGTTGAATTTCTTGATATTGACGCGGCGAATGCCGAAGCGGCTATTAAATCCGGGGCTGATGGACTGCTCTTCAGCTGGAATGGCAAAGATGAATCGTCGCTTGAAAGCCTCAAAAATGCCATAGATGCTGCTCAGACAAGCGGTGAAAACGTGGTATGCGGGTTACACATAACTGGCGGCTGGGAGAAACTGGACCGTGAGAACTTCGAGCACCTCAAAGAACTGGGCGTGAATTACGTCGTGTTTCCATTAGACTCCCCGGCACGACTACTCGCGCTGCAAATCAAGGATCTCGAGCTGGTTGTCTCGGTGCCAATGCACTCGGGAGACATGTATCCGATCTTCATACGCAACCTGACAGCTTTTGACAATATCGCGGCAGTACGCCTGGACTTTTCGCTGGCCAATGACGTCAGCACGATGTCAATTGAGGACGTATTGCACTACCGTGCTGTGCGCGAAGCAGTACGCTTCCCTGCCCTATTGAACGTAAGTGGCGATCTAAGCGAAGCCGACGCATATACCCTTATGACGTTGGGTGTACAGGCTGTCATTCTGACGGCCAAAGATGCCAGCACTGCCACGAAGAAACAGATCAAGGCACTAAGGGAACTGCTGGAGAAGGTACATCACGAAGAGAAGGAGACGATGTCTGGCCTGGCAAGCAAGGCATAGTCAACCAAACACCGTAATCAAACGCCTGGGGGGAAGGCATGCCTTTCCCCCCAGGCGTTTGATTACCTCAACGCCATATGGTGAAAAGACTCACCGTAGGTATAACCATGTTCAACGCCGATAAGACGAGCACGCTGGCGCACAAATTCGTCGATATCAGGATTACTTACCTGGCTTGTATGACGATGTAACGCTTCCAGCTTCTTGTCCATATAATCGCTGACATCTACCCAGTGATTCGGCCGATCAGTAGAGAAAAAATAGACTTGTTTCAGGCGGTGCTCTGTAATCCCCGCAGCCAGTTGTTCAGGGTAATACATCGGCATACGGGCTGACGCGACTGCATCCAGCGCACATATGCCCACATTGCGATGGTCAGGATGAATCTCGTAGGGTCTCCAGGGATCAAAGGTAAACAGCACATCCGGTTGAACACGCCGTATCGCATGCACCAGTTCGCGACGCAGGGCCAGGTTCACTTCCACCTCGCCATCGTTATAACCAAGGAAGGTGACCTCTCGCACTCCCAGCACTTCAGCGGCGCGTCGTTGCTCCTCCTCCCGTATCTTCGCCAACCGCTCCATCGTCATATCAGCCTCGTGGCTGCCCCGGTTGCCGCTCGTCACCAGCACATAGTGAATATCGCGGCCCTCTGCCGACAGGCGAGCTATCGTACCTCCACAAATAAATTCAGCATCATCCGGATGTGCCATCACAACTAAAATGCGCTGCCCCGCTGGCGGAAGTAGCACAGAGGATTCGGTATTCATAATGGTTGCTTTTCTCCTTACTGGTCCGGTACTGTCACCTGCCAGTGCAACTGGCGGCGCGGTATGCGTCGTAAGAATCCACGGGTCATCTCCCAAACACGCGTTGGATTTACATTGTTACGCCAATAATAATAGCATCCTAGTCCATCCGGCTCGACGCTAAGCAACTGGCAGAAAGCCTGCTCCAGATCATTCTCACTGGTATCATCAAGACTGAAATTTTGTAACCACAGTTGATTGCGTTTTTCGTACATGCGAACCGTCTCGACCACACTGCGACCCCATCTTTCTACCATTGTAACTTCTTCATTGAGTAAATTCCAGAAGAGGTGGCAGCCGATCGTATCCAGGTGGGGAAGTTGTGCCAGGTCCTCAACCTGGGAAATATCCTGCGGAAGTAAAACTACTGTCGTTTTTATATGCGGATCGACGCGCTTGACACAGGCGCACAACTCACCGAGAAAATCGATCATGGAGCGCCGCCGGAAACGCTCCAGGTCCGCCACATCAGGGCAAAGCGCCCGGCATACGGAACAAAAACATGTGACCTCGAGACTGCGAGGTTCGTCAATCAGAATCCCATTAATTGGATACCTGCTCAGGTAACGCTCAACCTCTTTGAAAAGCCAGTGACGAAACGATTGGTGATTAAAGCAGGAGATTTCATGATAGCGTCCATGCCGATCCATCACACGCGATTGCGGGTGGCGAAACGTATACCAGCTCGGTACAAGGGCTGGACCGGCAAAGAGATTCCCGTAACGCCCAAGGCTCAAATGTACTTTCAATCCCACATCCTGTGCCTGAGCCAGGCCACGTTCCAAATCACGCGGCCAACGCTGTTCCTCCTGTTCATGTATGGCATAGACGATACTTCCCGCACCTGCTGAACGAATCTCGTCAAAATCACGTTTTACAACATCAGGATGCAACAATGAATGATAATATGCAACTGTAATTTCCATGAAACCTACCACAAGATGGATGGATGAAGTGTAATACAGGGAAAAAGGGATGTAGCTATACCTACCTGTACAAGCTAGAGTATAGCATAGATACGAACAGATGCTCAATAGCCAGTAGTTATGGGCTATTGATCTTATTTTCTGGATTTAAGCTTGACAAGTATCTCATTTCTATGCACAATGCACGCATGAGCCACGCACAACGAGCAAATACTTCTGGCGACGTTTGCTTTGTTCGAGCATATGCAAAGATCAACCTAACACTCGATGTTCTAGGGCACCGGGCCGATGGATATCATGACCTGGCAACGGTTATGCAGACTGTCGACCTCTACGATACCATTTGCTTAACTGCTACTGGGGACAACCGGGTAAAACTGGTATGCACAAAGCCCGAGCTAAGCAACGACAACAACCTGGCCGCACGCGCTGTACAACTTGTGCTTGAACGCCTCGCAATCAGGCAAGGAGTTTTGGTCGAACTGCATAAACGTATCCCTGTGGCAGCGGGCTTAGGGGGAGGAAGTAGCGATGCTGCTGCTGTCATGCTTGCATTGCAGCAGCGATGGAAACTGCAACTATCCCCAACAGAACTACTCGACATGGCGACTTCATTGGGTTCAGATGTTCCTTTCTTCCTGACCGGAGGACTCGCACTTTGCGAGGGACGTGGTGAACGGGTGACCGCTATAGCCACCTACTGGCCCGGGTCGATGCGCTGGTTGCTTTTACTTAAACCGGCGATAAGCGTATCTACGGCGGCAGTTTTTCGTAACTTGCCTCCCAGTGATTACACTGATGATACACACAGCCGAGCGGTTAGTATGGCCTTAAACGCAGGCCAGGCACCGAAACTGGAAGACCTGCATAACTCTGTTGAGCGAAGTGTGCTGGAAAATTATCCCGAGGTCGCTCATGCCAGGACTGATCTATTACAAGCCGGCGCTTCGTTTGTGCGCCTCTCTGGAACAGGTCCAACGCTCTTCGCGACGTTTTCCGACCTCGCCCGGGCACAAAGGGTGAAGGAACAACTGCTAACAAGCGGATACGAAGTGTACCTGTCGCGTGCGATACATCCCAATGCGGGGGATGTATGTGTCTATTAAAGTAAATGTAAGGAGGCAACTTCACTATGGCCGATCAGTATTACTGTGTCAAATGCAAAACGAAGAGAGAGATGAAGGATCCACAGAGGGTTACGATGAAGAACGGTAAACCCGCACTAAAGGGTCAGTGCGCGGTCTGCGGCACAACCATCAACACCATTCTTGGCTCTGAGAAAAAAGCTTAAGACCCGAAGGGACCAGATGTATCGCGCCCCACGCGGGCGACTTCCTGCTGATCCCCTGGAGGCGATACATCTGGCCTCTCCATTCTCACCCTCGCTTCGCAAAGAGGTCGCATCTTGAAACGTTTCCTTCGCTCTTTGGTTCTGGTATTGATACGACTATTCGGGGCTTCAGGTGCATACAAGGCAGCACAATCTGCAAGTAAAAAGGTTTCAGCGACACCGCGTATTCTGCTGATTCGGCCGGATCACCTCGGCGACCTAGTATTGACGACACCTATCTTACATGCGCTCAAACAACACGCACCCAACGCGCACATCACGATGATGGTGGGTCCCTGGTCAAGTGAGGTAATCGCCCGCCATCCTGATATGGATCGTATACTCACCTGTCCATTCCCCGGCTTTCAGCGTATACCGCAAAAGGCTTTGGACCCGTATTTTCTGCTCTTCAGCGTTGCTAAACAACTACGGCGTGGACAATACGATCTCGGTATCAACCTGCGGCCAGATTTCTGGTGGGGCGCCGCTTTGCTCTACATGGCACGTATCCCGCATCGCATAGGTTACAAGCTTAAACCAGGAGGACCTTTCCTTAGCCATGCGGTGCAATTTTGGTCACCTGAACATGCCACTGTTTCCAACCTGCGCCTGGCCAGCGACGCCTTGCAAGCACTGGGCTACTCGACGCTCGAAGAACCGTACACACCAGAACTCTACCCGCTCCAGTTCATCCCCACAGCAGAAGAACACCAATGGGTCACCGAACGCCTTAACAAAGAAGGCATCACTACTCCGTATATAGTAGGGGCAGGGCTTGCCCCTGCCCTCGAAACCCCCATCCTCGAAACCCTGTCCCTCGAAATCCCTGTCCTGGAACCCTCCACTCCGGAAAAGTGCACCCTGGAAAACACTGCCATGAATGCTCCTACCCTAACTACTCCCGCACCCTATATCGTGATTCACCCTGGCAGTGGAGCAGCGGTCAAGCTCTGGCGCACAGAAGGATGGTCAGTATGTGCTGACACCCTTACAAAATCATTGACAATATCCACACCAGTTCGTATCATGCTTACGGGCAGCAAAAATGAACAGCCAATGTTGGAGGAGATTGCCAGGGGTATGAAATCACCCGCGGTGCTGGTGACGGATGCCACTATAGGACAACTGGCAGCACTGCTGGGAAGAGCGCTGCTTGTCTTGAGCGTCGATAGTGGGCCACTCCACCTGGCAGTAGCACAGGGTACACCAACGCTACAGCTTTTCGGGCCAACTGATCCGCGCATTTTTGGTCCTTGGGGAAAACACGAGCGGCATATCGTGCTGGCATCTACACATCGTTGCCCAACATGCCCAACTATTCCTTGTGGACGCCTGGATTTCTCCCCGCAGGAATTAGTAGATCATCCCTGTGTACGCCTCATAACAGAGCAACAGGTATTGGTACCGATCGATAAACTGATAGCATTTTTGAAACGCGATAGTGATACAGGAAAACGGACACAGTGAATTAATAACCGATGTCACAAACATACGAACAACAGCATAACCTGGATAACTACGGCTATCCCCTGCCACCAGATTCGCGGCGTAGGCTACGCAAAACGGCTATACGCGCCAGTAAGGGTATCCTGGGCATGTGTATCTATTTCGCCATGAGTATCATTGGAGCTTTGCTCTGGCTAGGAAGATTAGGCAAGAGATTTCCTCCATTGACGCCACGGGATATGCATCCACGACGTATCCTGGTGATTCGCCTCGATCTTATCGGTGATCTCGTACTCTCAACAACCGTTGTGCGTGCGTTGAAACGTAGCTATCCAGAGGCGGAGATTGACCTGCTCGCGCTACCATCGAGTGCCCAAGTTGTCATGCACGATCCAGACCTCGCCGTAATCATTACCTATGATCCCAATGTTTGGCGCCGTCCCAAGGCCCTACTGCAGGTGAAAAACTGGCGAGACGCCTACAACTTGTTGCATCGCCTGCGGGCACATCACTACGATATAGCAGTGAGCGTCTTTGGCAACTGGGCAGGCGTAATAGCAGTGGCAAGTGGCGCAAAACGGCGTGTTGGCTTTGGCCGTGAAAGCTATCCCGGTTTTATGACCGATAGTGTACCCGGGCGCCATTGGAGGCCTGGCGACCACAAGCACGAGGTAGATTACTGCCTGCAGCTGGCAAAAGCCGCTGGCGCAATTATCAATCCGGCGGACCGCACGCCGCGCCTGTACGTTGATCCGCAGGCAGGCCAGCAACTCGATACCCTGCTGATGAAGGAGGGTATGCAGAGTGTACAGCCAGGGAAACCCCTGATTGCCTGTCACGTTAGCTCAAATAATGGTCAGTCCAAGCGTTGGGCCATTCCCTACTGGGCAACATTAATGGACAAATTGATTCATGAGCAAGGTGCTCAAGTCGTTTTGACAGGGACCCCTGGCGATTTGCCGCTTATCGAGAGCGTGATACGCCGATTGCAAGAACATGCAATCAATCTAGCAGGCAAAACAAGCTTGCCCCAGCTTGTTGCGCTCCTGGAGCGAGCCGACCTGGTCATCAGTGGCGATAGCGGCCCCATGCACATAGCGACGGCAGTCGGAACGCCGCTCATTGCCATACATGGTCCTACAGATCCGGCATTATCTGGCCCCGTAAGTTCCAGGGCAACGATTTTGCGTAGTGCTATTTGGTGCAGTCCATGCTACAATGCAAAGGATACTGCCGATTGCCGTTTCTCAACAACACAATGCATGAAAAATATCTTGCCAGCACAAGTTTTACAAGTTGTGCAATATAAACTGAAAGAGTCTAAGGTTTACGAATGAGTGCTATCCTACAAGACCTGGCTACACCAGCGCTAGAAGAGGCTATCGAAGCCAATCTCACCGAAGAGTTGGCGTGTTTTGGGCGTGGCCTCCCACAGGCTGAATTGCATACAACACCAGAGCTGTTTTGGCTTTTCACTGGTCGACTTGGCCTTAACGGCATACTGCTCTCGACCTTTGCAAGCGACGATAAAACGTATATTGATGCAAAAATCGATGAAAGGAATATTGCAAACTAGATCATTATGCCTGGTCGCCCGCACAATCAGGACGATAAATAACAAAAACTTATGCATAGTAAACATATTACTCTTCCACCAGACGCTCATATCCTTGTCGTGAAGCTGGCTACAATTGGTGACCTGCTTTTAGCAACGCCAGCTCTGCGCGCTCTGCGCGAAACCTACCCGCAGGCACGTATTGACCTGCTCGTTACACCCGCATCTGCTGGACTGCTCGATGGCTGGGAAGTCATTGACCGCGTTATTGTGCTGGATAAATATCTTTTTGACTACCCGCAGCAATTGCTAAAAAATCCTCGTAACCTGCTCCGTCTTCGACCACTCTGGCACGATCTACGTGACGGTCGCTATGACGCCGTACTCTTGCTCCACCACCTCACCCTCTTTTTCGGTCGCTTGAAGCACCAGCTTCTCATGCGAGCCACGGGTGCAAAATGGCGCGCAGGCTTAGATAATGGACATGGCTGGTTTCTCAACGTACGTGTCAAGGACAGTGGTTTCGGGGCCAGGCATGAAGCCGATTACAACCTGGCGGTAGCAGAGGCTGCAGGTGCGACCACGAGTGATAAACGCCTGACTGTGCCGATCAATACAGAGGAACACCAGCAGTCACATCAACTGGTGTATGGAGATGAGCCAGCAGATTGCGTCAAACGTCCGATCATTACCATGCACCCGGGCAGCGGTGGCTATAGCACAGCACGTCGCTGGGCGCCTGAACGTTTTGCCCAACTGGCCGATACACTCTTTCATGATGTCGGGGGACAATTGATCTTGATGGGCGGTCCTGAAGAGGCGGAACTGCATCAACAGATCATGGATATGATGCAGTCCGGTATACCCGTACGCAGCTTTGCAGGCAAAGGAAGCATTCGAGTTGCAGCGGCAGTCCTTGAGCAAGCCGATCTCTTCGTGGGCAATGATTCGAGCCTGATGCACCTTGCGACGGCGGTTGGCACACCCACCGTCGCTATATTCGGCCTGACAAACTCCGATGCCTGGGGGCCTTACACGGGTGGTATCTCTGGACGGCATGCCGTAGTGGTAAAACTTGACTTGCCTTGCATGCCTTGCTTTTATCGTGGTCATGATCTTGGAACGCCAGAGGGCTGTATGACGCGCGATTGCCTGGCAATGCTTGGTGTCGATCCCGTGGCTGTGGCAGCACGAAGGATGTTACACGATACGGGAAATGGGCAGCATGTTGAAGAAGTAAAAAAGGGAGAAAGAAAGTTCCGGGGTGGAGAATTGGGTAATCGTTTCTAAACTACTGCCGTCCTTTCTGCTCGCTTCACAGGCCTTGTGAAATTGCCAATCTCGACTCCGGGCAGTTCTCTTTTAATTATTTCAATCATCGTACGCATCCCCAGGACCTTACCCATCGCTTCGAGAGATGGCATCCGTGGCAAGAGCACCTCAGGATCAATATTAAGGTTGCGCAACTGGATCAATCTCAGGTCTGTTTCCCTCACAAATGACAGCAGGGCCTCTACCTCGCGTTCGCGGTCGATCATACCGGGGAAACAGAGCAGGTTGATGGAGCTATAAACACCTGCATCGCGTGCCCGTTTCAGCGACTCTTTGACATCCTCAAAGCTATAGCTAATGGGGCGATAATAGGCGGTATATGTCTCAGGATGTCCAGAGATTGTGCTTGCGCGGATGGTATCCAGCCCGGCATCATAGAGCCGCTGCAGCCAGCGAGGATTGCTGGCGTTGGTATTAATATTGATGACACCCCTAGTGGTACGCGCACGCATCGCTTTAATCGCTTGCTCAATACGCCTCCACTGCATTAACGGCTCACCTTCGCAGCCCTGTCCAAAACTCACAATCGCATCCTCTGCCTGCTCCAGGTGCGGTATAGCTACTTCAAGGATCTCCTCGACGGTCGGTATAAAGGTCAGACGGTCCTGAGGGGAGATCAGATCTTCCTCTTCCTGCTTAGAGATGCAGCCAATACAACGCGCATTGCAGCCCGGCGAGACAGCGATCGCCATCTCCCAGCGTCCAAAGAACAGGTTACTGGCCGTCGGACATGAGTAGTCCATCGCACAATGGGCATGTTGCGCCACAATGCGATTATTGGGTAACACAGCCCGTTTCTCACGCACCAACCTCTGTAATATGCCTCTGTTGAAAGCGCGAGGATGCCATTTGTGGGGGTCATCGGTTCGTAATGCCGCTACATATAGACGGCCGCTCATAGCGGCAACCGCACTGTAACCAAAGAAAGGCAAAGGCTCGGTAGCAGGCACTTTTTCATATGCGGGCAGCAAAGTACGCGTATACCCGATGGGCAGCAGAGCAGCAGCAGCCCATCCGCGTGATTTGGCGATAACCTTTCGCTCGCCTGAAGGTTTTTCTCCTATGGCGAGACGATCAGGCATCATCGCGAGCGCAACACCGCCGGGCAACGGAATAAGATCGCTGGATTCGAAAGGTTGGTTGCCAAAAGCGAGAGCACGCAAGCGCGGCTCCTCGCGGATTTCTCCTTCAGGAGTACAATATACGAGATATGGAATAGTCATTCTAATCCTTAATGCTGGCGAGTAGGCATTTTCAGAAGCCTGAATGGTTGAAGCAGCTAGTGTGCGGGCGGTGGCGTTATCGGGATGCGAGAGCCCGTGGGCCGTTCATCCACAAAGTCCTCTTCGAAGTACCTGGACATGGATGTCTGTGCTTGTGAGGTCACACGCTGCTCGATTTCTCGTGTGACTTCGTAGACAAAGCTGAGTAGTATATGTTCACCACGCAAACTCTGGCATACATGCCGAATACGTGGGTGCTCCGACTCCATCCAGGCATTGACCATTGCCTCAAGCGCAGATATACTATCTCCACATTGAGCGCTATCAAAGCCCTTGTATCTATACACGTCCTGATCCTTTCGATCTGGAAACAGAATTAAGCCACGCAGATCAACTTTTACTCACTGAACGAGAGGTATTGTATCATTACAGCAATGATTTTACCATAGAGGATCCCATCATACAGCCACTCACGCGGCAAAAGGAGGAAGGAATACCATGCGGCAAGAATACCCCATCCTGGAATTCGATAACGAACCGGAAGCAATTCTTGAACCAAAGCGTCTTATCAGCCCTATCGACATACCTGAACACGCCGTTGCTTGCTTTTTTCAAGATGTTATTACGAAATTATCCCAACAACACACAGCCAGGGTTATCAAACACCTGAGAAGTGAGATTGGCACACATCCAATTTTCGAAATTGATGTCGAGGGAAAACGACTGGCTGTCTTTCATCCTGGCGTCGGCGCTCCACTTGCAGCAGGCATGCTTGAGGAAGTGATCGCCCTGGGATGCAGGAAGTTTATCGCCTGCGGGGGTGCTGGTGTACTCGATGGGGATATCGCTGTCGGGCACATCATCGTACCAATAACAGCAATACGAGATGAGGGTACTTCTTATCATTATCTCCCGCCAGGCCGGGAAGTCAGCGCCAGCTCAGAAGCCATCGAAGCCATCGAAAAAGTGCTAAAAGCAGATCACTGCGAGTATGTACTCGGCAAAACGTGGACAACTGATGGACTTTACCGCGAAACGGCAGCAAAGGTGCAGCGTCGCAAAGCCGAGGGGTGTATAGCGGTTGAGATGGAGGCCTCGGCATTCTTCGCCGTTGCCCAGTTTCGCGGGGTACAGTTTGCCCAGTTACTCTACGGTGGAGATGATGTCAGCAGCAGTGAATGGGACTCTCGTCTCTGGGATACGCATACGTCTGTGCGCGAAAAGCTCTTCTGGCTGGCGGCCGAGTCCTGCCTGTTATTGTAGGGAATTATTGCTAAGTGGTTAGGAAAGCGTTCCTTTCCCAATGTTAAAAGCCAGGGCAATCGCCTGTTCTTCGTTGAGCGCCCTCCCTTCTGCCAGGGCTTTTTCCCAGCTTTGTTCATCCACCCGGGCACTAACGTGCTGGATCATTACTTGGATTATAGGATGGGAGCTCATCCAGGAGGTATGACCAATGCTGTCCTGCAAACTTTCGGCTGCACCCCCCAGTTGCGCCGCTTGTATGCTCGCAACGCGCGGTTCCGGCTCCCCTCTCATTCCCACCGCAAATGATAACATTCCCATACCCGTTGCAACATATTGTTTGTGACCGAGTTCATAGCACAACTTAATGCTCTTCAATAGGCAAGCAACGGCCTCCGTGTACTTACCCTCCAATACCGACATTCCACCCAGGTCTTTCAACACATCAGCGATCGCACTTTTGTCACCAATCTGCTCAAACAGTTCCTTACTCCGAGCATAGAAAGACCTCATCCGTTCGAAGTCAGCAGTGAACCCTGCCACCGCTCCCAGGTATAACAACAACTGGCCACGTAACCATGTGTTGCTCTGCGGAGAAAGGAGCTGCAATCCCTGCTCGTATACAAATTTTGCTTGTTCATAATCACCCTGGACATGAGCCACCCAACCCCGATGAAGTAATGCGGTTGCCAACCCTCCTGGGTCGTCCAGTTGCCGCCAGAGAGCGATACTTTCTTCAGCCAGTTCTTCCGCCCTGGTTTGCTCGTTTTGCAAACACACCACCCGGGCGGCTTCACTCAATGCTTTGGCTCGCGCTGCAAGCACAGTCTCCTCGACACCATCCCCAAGCGGAATCGCCAGCGCCGCTTCTAGCCAGCTACGCCCTTCGGTCAAGTAGCCCTGCCATTCCCAGTAGGGTCTGAGAGCTGCAGCCAGGCGTAGGCACAGTTCAACGGCGAGCAGCCTTATGCCAGAAGCAGCCGCTGATGATACCACCCTATGCCCGGTAGCTTCTTTGATTGCTTCAGTCAAACCCAATTCGAAGCTAAAAGCGTCGCTCATCCTCGTTCCGGCTCTGGCTCGTTGGAGCAACCACTGCAGGGCCGCTCTGAAATTATCCCGCTCCGTCACCAGTTGCGATAGCCATACTAGTTGCTGTGAACCCCTCAAGCCTAACTCGGCTGCTTCAGCGATCCTTAGGTAATAGCAAGCATGCCAATCTCGTAGTCGCTCGAGCTCCCCCTGCACGGCCAGCTGTTCCAATGCGTATTCACGCAGTGTCTCTAGCATCGTAAAGCGCACATGGCCGCCTGCCATAGGCACCCGCACCAGCAAGCTGTTATCGACCAGTTGCTCAAGCATATCCAACAATGAGCCGTCGTCAGACGTGCCTTCCTGGTTTGCTGATACATATTGTGTCATCGCCTCCACTGCCTCAAGCGACCACCCGCCGGTAAATACTCCCAGGCGAGGAAACCACGTTTGCTCGGTTGGTGAGAGGAAGTCGTAACTCCATGTAATGGTATTACGCAATGTTTGCTGCCTGCCGGGCAGATTCCTGGCTCCTCCGGTCAGCGCAGAGAGCCGCGCGCCAGAAAGTCGTTCCAGTAATTGTTCTGGTGATAGCACCTTAATTCGTGCCGCCGCCAGTTCTAGCGCCAGGGGCAAGCCATCGACCCTGGCACAAATCTGTGCGACGCTGGCCGCGTTTTCGGCTGTCAAGGCAAAATCGGGTTCCACCGCCTGGGTCCGTTCAACAAAAAGCTGAATTGCTCCATACTGCAAAAGCTCCGCCGTGTCTAACACTACGCCAGGGTCGGGGACATCCAGTGGTGGGACGTTGAACCTGCATTCACCATAGAGGCGCAGCGTCACTCGGCTGGTTACCAGTATTTTGAGACCAGGAGCAGCTGCAAGCAACTCACCCACAACTGAGGCTGCTTCAATCACATGTTCAAAGTTATCCAGCACCAGCAGCAGCTGTTTGTCTCGCAGATATGTTATGAGACTTTGGGTCGCAGGAACACTCGGAGAGGGCTTAATGTTCAAAACCTGGATGATACTCATCGGTACCCGAGTGGGATAACGCAATCCGGCCAACTCCACAAACCAGACACCATGCGCAAACGTACCGATCAATTCGCTCGCTACGTGCAGAGCGAGGCGCGTTTTACCACTGCCACCCGACCCAACCAGCGTGAGCAGGCGCATATCGTCCTTTGCCAGCAGATATAGGAGCCGCTCGACAGCCCATTCCCTGCCAATAAGCCTGGTGGTAGGGACTGGCACATTATGCTGGATGGTACCTGTAGGAGTGCCAGCAACACCGGGGGGGAGAGGCTGAGCATGCTCCATTGCAAGTAAGCTGAGGGGAGGAGTCTGCCACTCATCGGCACTAAAGCTGGTTGGCCTCATCTGTGCCAGCTCGAGCAGGTGGAGCACCTCGTCCTGAGTGGCGATCACATTCCAATGCACCAAAGCGAGGATGATGCGTCGTACTTCCAACTGGGTTAGCTGGGCATTTCCACTACCGCGAAGCTTACGGCTAAGCACTTTTGGGTGCAGACCAAGCTTATCAGCCAGCTCCTTTTGGGTATAGCCATTTAAATGAAGGTACTCTTGTACGCTGTCGCCAAATGCTCCAGCATTCACGCGTATTGAACTTCTCACTTTTACCCCTATCTGGCAGCATCGCGTCACTCAGCAATTTTGAGTGGATTTCGAGTGGATTTTGAGTTACCAAAACCCATCAAAAATATAACCCCAGTAAGTATACTTCAATCAAGGTAGCAAATCAATAAAATGGGATGACCTTGTTCAAGGTTTAAAGAGGAAAGCGGATTCTTAGGGAACCATTGGCCATTGGGACGATCATTGTATTCGCCGCTTGAGATTTTCCCACCTTTCTCCTTTTGCCGATTTCACTAGAAAGGATGTAAAGCCAATAGAATCGGATATGTGCAATCTTCAAATTTATGTGCAGTGCCATGACAAGTTTTTTGAAGTGTTACCAGACGAGGTAGAGAATACCGAACTAATGGTAGAACACATCGTAAGCCATGTACTTCTCGATCTTTTTGGTGAAGTGACGGTGGATGACGTCACTATTCGCTTTTCTCCTGGCTTGCGCATGGATCTGCACCATTGCTCTATACAAATACATGCCCAATGTTCTTACCAATCCTTTGCATTGCTTCCACGTACAAAGGAGAACATGGTGCTCGCAGTAGAAAAGAGACTGTGTTCTATTCTGAAGGAGCTCTTCGTGTCGGTGAAGGTAGATAGCGTAATGCTCAGACTCTCTTCATGGGATCAAGGAAACGATTCTGCTCTCCTTCATAGAATATAAATAAAAAGGAGGACCGTTGATTAAGTTAAAAGTTGGGCATAGCGTCGTGATCAACCTGCCCGCAGAGGAAATCTTTGCCTACGTGAGTAACTTTGAAAACCTCGTCGAATGGTCAGGGGCTGTGATCTCCATCAGGAAAACCTCTCCCGGGTCATTGGACGTAGGGGCAAGGATGGAGAGTACGATTAGGTTTTTAGGGAGGTGGCTGAACATGACCTATGAGATCGTCGAGTATGAACCCTGTCGCCACCTGGCCTTCAAAAGCATCTCTGGAGTCGCGCCTTGCTTCTTTTGCTACCAGTTCGAACCGGTCGAAGGTAACAGGACAAACTTCTCCCAAGAAACGATGATCGATCTCACTGGAACGCCTCTAGGGCTGGCAGAGTCTGTGGTCAAAAATGCAGTTCTCCGCCAGATTGAGTATGACCTGCTGACTTTAAAGGAGTTGCTGGAAGCCAGAGCCGCCATTTGCACAAGCGCTGGCTAATCGGGCCGGATAGCCATTCCCTCCACTCTGTTTCGTCATAAATATATATTTAAGCAGTTTGTCAAATAAATAACTAGACAAATGCTTGCTTCTCCCATACACTAGTAGCAAGGAATACGTTCCTTTTCTGTCTAGTGGGAAGGAAGCACTCATGACAAAGTACGCTTTCGTAATCGACCAGCGCAAGTGTATCGGTTGCCATGCGTGTACGGTAGCGTGCAAAGCAGAACACGACATACCCATTGGTGTCTACCGAACATGGGTGAAGTACATCGAAAAGGGTGAGTTCCCTCACTCGCGCCGCTATTTCCTCGTCAACCGCTGCAATCACTGCGATGATGCCCCTTGCGTCGCTATTTGCCCCACTCGAGCCTTATTTAAGCGCAACGACGGCATCGTAGACTTTGACTCGACTCGCTGTATCGGCTGTAAATCATGTATGCAGGCGTGCCCCTATGATGCGCTCTACATCGACCCTTATAGCCATACCGCCGCAAAGTGCAACTATTGTGCGCATCGCACTGAGGTCGGTTTGGAGCCTGCCTGTGTCATTATCTGTCCTGAGCATGCTATCCTCGCAGGCGATCTGCATAACCCTAACACCGAAATCGCCAGGACCATCGCTCGTGAACCTGTACGCACGCGCAAACCAGAGCAGGGCACCGGCCCAAACGTCTACTATTTAGGGGCGGAAGAAGCAGCCATCGATCCTGAAATAGCCGTCGAAGAGCTACCACATATGACGATGTGGAGTACACTGCTGAATCCGAATCATGACCACGAGAGCGAGATCGACATAAACAAGTCGCTACGCGTTCTCAAGACCATCAATCCACTCAGGCCTTATTCACCGCCTGAACCACAGCGACGTGCCCCCACTGAGGCACATGTTGTTTACGACACACCAAAGAATAGCGCACCGTGGGGCTGGAAAGTCTCAGCCTACCTGGGAACGAAATCAATTGGGACGGGCGCCATGATCGTGGCAGCATTAGCGCTTGCACTTTACGGATTGAGCGGCACCTTGAGCAGTGTTATGCATGCTTTACTCGCCATCGGTGCACCCATTATTGGTGGATTCTTTACTGCTTTGACGCTGATATTGCTTATTACAGACCTGAAACGCCCCGACCGTGCGCTCTTTTTGGTGACCAGGCCAAATCCAACCTCATGGCTAGTTTGGGGTGGCTACATTCTGGCTATCCTTGGCTTAATCGAAGCCGCCTGGTTTATCGCGGCCCTGCTCGGATTGACCGACGTGCTACGTTGGCTGATCTTACCCGCCGTGCTTTTCGGAGCCGCAGGGGCTGGTTACACCGCCTTCCTCTTCGGACAAGCTGAGGGACGCGACTTCTGGCAAAGTCCGCTGTTGCTACCAATCCTGCTGACGCAGGCGGTGCTCGCCGGTGCGGCGACATTGGGTCTGCTCTCCTGGACGCTCAATGCTGGAAGCACGATCAGCACAATGTTCACCATTTTCCTGCTCAGCGCGCTCACCCTGCACGTACTCTTAATCCTGGTGGAAGTCTTTGGCTCACACAGCAACAGCCACGTAGCCACTGCCGCACGCTACATGAGCAGGGGTGGGTTAAAAGATACCTTCTGGGGGCCATTCTTCCTGATTGGTTCAATCATTCCCATCGCTATGCTGGTTATCGCCTTACTCGTGCCGGCCGCACAACCAGCGCTGTTGGGCCTCGCAGGCATCTTTGCTTTGGTGGGTCTCTTCGCCTACGAGCATTGTTTCGTGGTTGCCGGGCAGGTGGTCCCGCTGAGTTGAAGCGCGAAACCGGGTACCCACAAAGAGTTAATATCCAGCGATACAACTGACACAACTGATACAAGTGATACAATTCAATTTGGAGTTAGTTACATATGACTGAGATACCCTTACAACAACATATGGCGCCTAGCGGAGAGCGGATGACCGTGCGAGACCTGGCTTCATGCCCGCCGCCAGAACGCTGGCACGACTGGGTCGAATACGATGCGAAGGCCTGGCCGCGCAAGGTCGAAAAACACTACGAGATTATTCCTACCATCTGCTTTAACTGCGAGGCTGCCTGTGGATTGATGGCTTATGTGGATAAGGAGACGGGCCGTGTCAAAAAATTTGAGGGCAACCCCTACCATCCAGGGAGCCGCGGGCGTAACTGCGCCAAGGGGCCAGCCACCATCAACCAGGTCGATGACCCTGAACGCATCCTCTATCCCCTGAAACGCACGGGTAAACGTGGCGAGGGCAAATGGGAACGCATCACCTGGGACGAGGTACTCGAAACCTTTGCCAGCAAAATTCGTGCGGCCATCGTCGAAGGTCGTCGAGACGAGGTGATGTACCATGTCGGGAGACCCGGGCACGACGGCTATATGGAACGCGTGCTGGGTGCCTGGGGTGTCGATGGACATAACAGCCACACCAACGTCTGCTCCTCGTCGGCCCGCTTTGGCTACCAGATCTGGTGTGGCGCTGACAGACCCTCGCCCGACCACGCCAATGCGCGTTTTATTTTACTCATTAGTTCGCACCTGGAGACGGGCCACTATTTCAATCCACAGGCACAGCGCATCATCGAAGGTAAGATGAAAGGGGCTAAACTGGCGGTCATGGATCCTCGCCTCTCAAACACCGCCAGTATGGCCGATTACTGGCTCCCAACATGGCCCGGCTCAGAGGCCGCGGTATTGCTGGCGATAGCTCGCATCATCCTCGTCGAGAAGCTGTATAACCGCGAATATATGCGCCGCTGGGTCAACTGGCAGGATTACCTGGCGGCTGAACACCCCGGCGAACCACAGACTTTCGACCGTTTCATCGAATTGTTGATTGACCTGTACGCTGAGTATACGCCAGCCTTTGCTGCACAAGAGAGCGGCCTGGTAGAGGAAACGATAGTCGATATCGCTCGCCAGATAGGCCGTGCCGGGACTGCTTTTGCTGCGCATACCTGGCGTGCTGCGACAGCGGGCAACCTCGGCGGTTGGCAGGTTTCACGCGCCCTGTGGTTTCTCTCAGTCCTCACCGGCAGTATCGGTACCCCTGGCGGAACAGCCCCAAACACCTGGAACAAGTTCGTCCCCGCGCCTTTTATTAAGCCAAGTCCATCCGAAGTATGGAATGAATTGCTTTTCCCGCCTGAGTATCCCCTATCCAATTATGAGATGAGCATCCTCTTGCCGTACTTTTTGCGGGAGGGTCGGGGAAAGCTTGCGGCGTACTTCACCCGTGTCTACAATCCCGTCTGGACCAACCCCGATGGGACAAGTTGGATTGAGGCACTAACCAATGAGCAGCAAGTTGAGCTCCATGCCGCACTCACCCCCACGTGGAGCGAGACGGCATGGTACGCCGATTATGTGCTGCCGATGGGCGTCGGTAGTGAACGCCACGACCTTATGAGCCAGGAAACGCACGCTGGTCGCTGGATTGGCTTTCGCCAGCCTGTTCTGCGTGTCTACAAAGAGCGACACGGAGAGCCTGTCCAATACACCTACCAGGCCAACCCGGGTGAAGTGTGGGAAGAGGACGAGTTCTGGATTGAACTCTCATGGCGCATCGACCCGGATGGCAGCCTTGGCATTCGTAAGTACTTCGAGTCGCCCTATCGCCCAGGCCAAAAGTTAACTATCGAAGAGTATTACCGTTGGATATTCGAGAATAGTGTGCCTGGTTTACCAGAAGCAGCGGCAAAGGAAAATCTTTCACCCCTGGAATACATGCGCAAATACGGCTCTTTTGAAATTCCCCCAGAAAAGGCGCCCGTCTTCACCCTCAATGAGAGAGAGTTGAAACCAGCTGAGCTGGAAGGCACTCAGGTAGACAAACATAGCGGTAAGATTACACGTAACGGTACGCCCATTGGTGTGATGATCGATGGTATGGCTTACGAGGGCTTCCCAACACTTTCTCGTAAACTGGAGTTCTACTCTACTACCTTGAAAGAATGGGGCTGGCCGGAATACGCTGTCCCCGGCTACATTCACAGCCATGTCCATCGCGCTAATATCAACCACGATAGGGGCGAGTACCTGCTGATTCCTACATTCCGCCTGCCCACACTCATTCACACGCGCTCGGGTAATGCGAAATGGCTTTACGAAATATCCAACGCCAACCCTGTGTGGATCCATCCCACTGATGCAGAACGCATCGGCGTGCAGACGGGTGACCTCGTACGTGTAACGACAGAGATAGGCTACTACGTCAATCGTGCCTGGCTCACTGACGGTATTCGTCCTGGCATTGTTGCCTGCTCGCATCATCTTGGACGCTGGCGGCTGGATACAAGCCAGGGAACCGACCGCTGGGCATCCGCACTGGTAGCACTGAGTAAAGCCAACGATGGAGCCTGGCGCATGCGCCAATTACAGGGGACGCTACCCTTTGAGAGCGACGACCCTGACTCAGCGCGTATATTCTGGCGCGAGGGCGGAGTGCACCAGAACCTGACCTTTCCTGTTCACCCTGACCCAGTCAGTGGTATGCATTGCTGGCACCAGAAGGTAACGGTTGAGGCCGCTCACCCAGAAGATTCCTATGGAGATGTGTATGTCGATACAGATAGAGCATATAAAGTCTACCAGGACTGGCTGGCCATGACCCGCCCACAAACTCATCGGCCCGACGGCTTACGACGTCCACTATGGATGATACGCCCCTATCGTCCAGCAGCAAGCGTATTTAAACGGTAGAGTAGGTGATGTCACGATCCCATTGTAGATGTTCTTCATTCACATCAAACATTATTATCGAACCAGGGCCACTTCTATAGCCCCCTCTGCCTTCACCTCTTCCAGATCAGCATCCAGACTATCTACCACCTCTATCTGCCTGGCACGGGTAACACTGATGATATCAGCCCTGGCCTCCTGCAACATCCTGGCAGTAGCAGGTTCCTTTGTCGCCAGTTGCAGCTGCTTCAATTCCGTCCCAAGCGAAATGTTGGACTCGCTCTTATAACGCCGAATTGCAGTGGCAACCTCTATCAAGGCCTCGCCAGCAGCATCAGCCATCTCACTTAGCAACGATTCATCGGCAATGGGCCAGTGAGCATTGTGGATCGAGCCATCTCCTTCGATGGGTACAAAGAGCGCTTGATAGATCTCCTCCGTTATATAAGGGAAGAGAGGAGCGAACAGTTTGATGATTGTCAAAAGAACATGATAGAGCGTGTAGCGTGCGCCCTCACGCATCTCATTCATTTTATCGTAGAGACGCTCCTTGGACATCTCCAGGTAGTTGTCGGCCAGCTCCCGCCAGAAGAAGCTCTCCGTCTCGCTTTTGGCTACCGCATAGTCATAGTTTTGGAAAAGCTCCGTCACGCGCTGAATTAACCACTGGGTACGCGAAAGCATCCAGCGATCGGTAGGCGTGAAATCTGGCAGTTCGGCTGGCAATCGATAATCTTCCAGGAAGCGCTGACTGAACTTAGCGACGTTCCACAGCTTTGTGACTAGCTTGCTCCCCATTGCAATCTTCTCCTCGCTGATGGTAGTGTCTTTGCCCATGCCCGTGCTAGCTGCCCAGTAGCGTACAGCGTCAGCCGAGTATTTTTCAATCATCTCCATCGGAGGCAGGGAATCACCTCGGCTCTTACTGATCTTGCTCCCCCCGTGGCCAGCTACGACCCAGCCAGAGATATCAACTACCTTCCAGGGCAAGACACCGAAGTGGTAGTAGGATTTGACAATGGTATAGAAAGCCCACGTACGGATAATCTCATGCGCCTGCGCGCGGAGGGTCATGGGAAAGACCTTCTCGTACAGTTGCTTATCCGTCAGCCAGCGCCCAACAATCTGGGGCGACATAGAAGAGGTGGCCCATGTATCCATCACGTCCTCCTCCGGCCTATACGATGTGCTGCCACACTCACATGCTTCGGGCGGCTTCTGGTTGGTTGGATCCACTGGAAGCTGCTCTTCTCCGGCAAGCAGAATCTTGCTACATGCCTCGCAATACCACACCGGTATGGGAACGCCAAAGTAGCGCTGGCGGGAGATTAACCAGTCCCAAGCCAGGTTCTCCACCCATTCACGGTAACGTGTCTTCATATGTGCCGGATACCAGCTGACCTGCTCGCCCGCTTCAAGCCATTCCTTCTTAAAGTCAAGCACGCGAATGAACCACTGCTGCGTCACGATGTACTCCACGGGTGTATCGCATCGCTCGTGGACGCGCACAGACTGGATAACAGGCTGCCGGCTGAGCAGCAAACCATGCATATCCAGGGCTTCGATTATCCGTCGCCTGGCCTCTACAACACTCAGACCTGCAAATTCGCCAGCCGCTCCTGTCATTGTGCCATCGCGACCGATGACGGGCTTAAGAGGGAGGTTGTACTTATACCACCATTCAACGTCGGTGACATCCCCAAACGTGCAGCACATCACAGCGCCAGTGCCTTTCTCGGGGTCAGCCTTCACATCTGCCAGTACAGGCACTTCGAATTCAAACAGAGGTACAGTTACGCGCTGACCTACTATTCTCTGAAAGCGCGCATCATTGGGGTGGACGAACACAGCCACACAGGCAGGCAGTAGTTCCGGTCGCGTGGTGGCAATGGGAAGCGTCTCCCCGTCCTCAAGTCGAAAAGCGAGGGTCACAAATTCGCTCTGGCGTTCGAGGTCGTTCAGTTCTGCCTGTGCGATGGCCGTGTGACATTCAGGGCACCAGATTGTAGGCGCCTCGCGCCGATAGGCTAACCCCTTACGATAAAGGTCGAGGAAAGACAATTGGGAGGTGCGCCGAGAAAGGTCGTCGATTGTGCGGTAAGAATACCGCCAGTCTACTGACAGTCCGAGCCGCTGCCAGAGGGCCTGGTAGTCCCTCTCGGCCTCTTCACTCATCTCCAAACACTTTTGTATAAAGGCACTACGCCCCACCTGCTGAGCAGTAATGCCCAAGCGCTTCTCAACCAGGCGCTCGGTGGGAAGTCCATTATCATCGAAGCCCATAGGGTAAAAGACATTGTAGCCGTTCATACGCCAGAAACGGGCGATGAAATCTGTGTGACTATAAGAATTCGTATGGCCAAGGTGCAGATTCCCCGAAACCGTTGGTGGGGGCGTGTCGATCGAGTAAATTGGCTTATCGGCATCAAGGGAAAAGTGATAGGTACCCGATTTTTGCCACAAAGCTTGAAGGTTTGGTTCGGCTGTACCTGGATCGTAGCGTTTTGGTAAACTCACAATCTCCTCCTTGTGTTTTGAGTGCGCATCAACGTCAACAAATGATTCCGGTTGTACTTTCTTTCATGTCAATAAAAAAAGCCCAATTCGTCCATTATGAGGACGAAAGGGCATATTTTCGCGGTACCACCTCATTTCACCGGACGTTGCCGCACCGGTGCACTCATTACCCTGACAGTTCTCCAAATCCGGAGAGGACTAGCGGGTTTCGCTGTAACGGGCTCACCCATGCTGATCTACTTTGCGCTAGACGAGAGCGAATTTCTTCAGCAATCAATCCGGGCGACGTTCAACAGCGGAATGCTGCGGGGGCTTCCAGCCTATGGCCACACCTTCTCTACCAGTGCACCACTGTTTACTCTTCACGGAGGAGATTTGTATTCAATTGGTTGAGAATAGTGTACATAGTTTGATAGGAGGTGTCAATAGCATGCTTTCTTTGGCCTCGGCTCGAGCGCTGATCATTCTTCGATCAGAGGATGCGGACCTATCCGCATCCCTTTCTACGAGTTACTGTTTTGTACGGCGACGACTATCAGCTTCCAAGCCCCTCCAATAGCATATCGCCTTCCTCAGGTGAGATTCGTCCCTCCGCAATCATGCGCAGGATTGCCTCACGCTCTCGCTCCAGGTCAGGTGCTGGGCCGCCAGGTGGCCGAGTCACTTGCTCACCCTGTGCTGTTCCCTCTACACCGGTGCGTACTGTCCGACCCGCTTCAGGCGATGTTGGTGTTACAGGTGGAGTCCAACCCGGAGGCGGTGGCGTTGGTGGCTTAGGCTGTGTTGGTACACGCAGGTTACCGACGGCCCTCTCTACTGCCTCTAGGGCTCCTGCTATGCCCTCTGTGGCAGCTTTGCGCGCCTGGTCCTTAATACGCTCTATGCGCTCGGGGTCCAGTCGCCACTCGCGATTGTTGACACGCACACGAACACGAGATGCACGTTCTTCTGCACGACGGGCTCTTTCTTCAGCTCGCCGCATCCCCTCTTCGGTGCGTCGTTGGGCACGGCGCGCTTGCTCGTCCATTTTACGTGAAAGTTCTTTAGCCCAATCAGAACCTTGCGACCAACCGGCCTCGTGGAAGGCAGCAGCTATTTCGCGGCTCAGTTCTTGACCCAATTTACCCATCTGGCGGCCCAGTTCGGCCATCTCGCTGCCAAAGTCTCCCCAGGAATTACTGGTGTTACTGCTGCGCGGATTACCGGCACCATGTAGTTCCAGGTCACCCCCTACGCTCAATTCAAGATCGGCTGCGCCATCACCATAAACCAGGTTGACCAGGTTACCCCCACCGCCGAATGCGACAGACTGACCCGAGACTTCACCACCTACAGCGGCACGAATGCTCAGATTTGGATTATCAGGTAACTCTACACTGGCATCGCCTCCAACATTCAAGCGAGTATGACTACTAGCAGGGAAAGTGGCTTGTAAATCAAGATCTCCCCCTATACTACCGACTTCAATGGCAGCTTTCAAACCCGTCAACTCCGCATCCCCACCGACACTGCCGACTTGCAGATTACCACCAACACCATTAAAGCTGGCATCTCCCCCCACATTACCCACCTCGACAACACCCTGCACATCGCGTAGCTCACTATCTCCGCCAACGCTGCCAATATGTGCACTGGAAGCGCTCTTCACCTCTAAATCACCTCCAACATTGCCAAGCGCAACTTCACAGCGCGCGCCTCCCTCTACCTTGCAGTCACCACCAACACTGCCACAACTCAGGCCATCGGCAATATCTTCCACATCCAGATCACCACCAACTTTACCAATTACAACCGTTTCGGTTTTTTCTAGTGATAGATCGCCCCCGGCCGTCTCAATCTCAACCAGGGCGATATTTGAGAATGAAGTATCACCACGAATTTCGCCACGCGATCTTAGTGAAGATGCATTTGTCACTCTTACATCGGCGCGAAGGGCTGTTAACGCTACAGCCTCTCCAATTTTTTCTACGTCTGCACCGATACCAATGTCTTCCAGTTCCACGTCACCGCCGATTTCCTCCAGTTCAACCCGTCGCACCCCCTCGATTGAAACATCACCTTTCAAATTTGTAACTTTGATCTCAGCACTGGCTGGTACATGTAGTTCCAGATCACCGTGGCACTCAATGATCATGATGGCATCGCCCTCCTGGTGGAGTTCAGCCACTCGGCCATCTGCATCGACAGCAATGCTGGGTTGATCCCAGGGACTTACCTTCAGATCGCCACTCATTTGCGCGATTATCACCCTTGGCTCATTGCCAGCGGGAAATGTTTGTTGCATTGTATCGTCCTCCATTTATTGCTCAACGAATATCTCTAGTCGTTTGCCCTCTTCCAGGTCTTGCAAATCCAACAGACGACCAGTGGTACCTCTTTCGATTGCACGTATTACATTCTGTATCGTGCCGTCATTGAGTTGTGGCACCAAACGGGCCAACAGGCGCAAGCTCGTACTAACCAGATAGATTGGCATAGTCGCTGTCACATTCATCTTCCTGCGATTGGTCGTCATATCCGTCATCCAGATGCGCAAAGTGCGGTTCAGCATGCGCACACCAGACCGATCGTGTTCTGGTGGCAGAGTATCCAACAGTTGCCCAGCCTGAGCCGCTGTAATCTGGCCCGATTCGATCATATTCAAAATGCGGTTGCGCTCATCAATTGAGGTTGTCATCGCTTTAACCTTTCAGCAATCGCATCGCTTCCTCGACGTTGATCTCTTTAGCAGCCAGGCGATCAAGTACGATACGGCGATCAGCACGACTGTTGCCCTCGGGAGCACCACCCAGCGCTGTCACAATCTCATCCAGACGACTACGGGCGGTGTTATAGGCAACATCCAGGTCCTGCGCCAATTTCTGAATATTTCCCCGGTTCTTGACCAGAAGCTCGACAAAATCAAGCTGTTCGCGTGTTAGACGACCAATCCAACCCAGCGTAAATTGCCCCTCAATGAGGATACCACTCTGAGGACATTCCAGCCGTGTAACGATCAACTCATTGCCGCTGACTGGATCCCGGGTAATAATTGGGTGCATATTTTGTTCCTCCTAATAACTTATATATAATTAAAAGTAATCAACCTGGGTGAAAAGCTAACCTCATTGATACTTTTCATTAACCATATGGTAATTCCTGTTAATTCTATGGAGATATTAGCATGCTCAAATAAAATTGTCAAGTATTTTGGCAAAAAAGATCACTGTATTGGCAATAATTCGTAATTGGATGAGTTATGATGAAGGAAGACACGCAACACCCAAAGGGGCGCAGGCTACTGGTGCGTACTTCCCCAACCATATTCTTGAATGCAGCTCTGCAGTTGATCATCAGCATGTTTCAAGGAAAGCCGGGCTGCAAAAACCTTTTCGCTCAGTTCCTCTCGTCGGCGAAGAGCATCGGGAGCATCCGGGCTAAGACGAAGCAAAGTCGTCAAGTAGTAATTTGCCAGCTCACGCCTCACCTGCCACTGTTGCAACAGCTTCTCACAGGGATGATGTATTTGACTGGACATGACCTTCCCTTACCTTTTAGTCTTCTAGCCAGTATACCCAATCGAGCGCGCGAAAGCTTCGAAGAGGCGACGTTGCTCATCATTCAAGTGTGTGGGTAGTATTACAGTCACTTCGGCGTATAGATCTCCGCGCTTATCCGGCTGTCCCAGCTGAGGCATACCCTGACTACGTAAACGGAAGGATTTGCCATTGGCAGTTTCTGGTGGAATTCGCAGCATGAGGCGGCGCCCATCAGGGGTTGATACCCGTACCTCTCCACCGAGCATCGCCGTCGCCAGAGGAACCTCTACGGTCGTACGCAAGGTGGTACCCTCCCTGCTGAAGCGAGGGTCGGGCAACACATGAATACGCAGGTAGAGATCGCCACGCCCGGCAGTACCTTGACCACCCTGACCAGCAATGCGAATGCGCGAGCCCTCGTCCACTCCAGCGGGAATTTTCACTTCTATATGTTTGATATTACCATCTGGATCCGTCAGTTCGAAGATGCGTGTCACTCCCTGGTAGGCTTCCGCCAGAGTCACCTCAACAGGCGATTCTATATCCTGTCCCACAGTTGCGCGTGGACGAGTGCGGCCAGTCGTTCGTGTTCGCCCACCTACCTGGTCAGCGAAACTTGAGCCGAAGAAAGTCTCAAAGAAGTCGGAGAACGGCGATTGCCCACCAAAGAGGTCGTTGAGGTCCTCTTCGCTCATGGTCCGATACTGGTAGCGAACACCACCTTCCCCTCCCATGGGTCCAGTCCCAGCACCAGGCATTCGTCCATATTGCTGGTAGTAACTGCTTAGCTCGTCGTACTTCCTGCGCTTCTCAGGATCAGAAAGCACTTCATTAGCTTCGTTGATCTCTTTAAATTTCTCCTCGGCAGACTTATCGCCAGGATTAACATCAGGATGGTATTGACGCGCGAGCTTACGATAGGCCTGTCGAATCTCCTTCTCTGTCGCCTTCTTGTTCACGCCTAATATCTTGTAATAATCTTTATAATCAACAGCCATAAGCGCTTCTCCCTAAGAAAGCCATGCATTTACTTAGATCTCTTTACTATATGTAGCCACTAAAATATGGCGACCGCAAGGGCCAACCCTCCCTCCCTCGCGCACACTTTTTAATGGAGGACTGGCGACCCAAGGGTCGCTAAGCACATGATTCTGTGTCGAATGGACTGCCTGTGGCTTCGCCACAGGCAGTCCATTCGACACAGAATCATGGCGAGGCCCGCAAGCGGGCCGAGGAGTGCTAGCACGGCTATCAATCGCACGGCAGGTACCTTTACCGCCACGCGCGACGCCCACAAACGGGCTGAGGAGTGCTAGGGCAACTCCTACAATTTCTTCTTACACTTCGCGGTACTCGCCTTCAACAGTACCCGAATCGCTGCCTGATGCAGGACCTTGTGGTCCAGCGCTACTGCCATCCGAAGCTCCTGCCTGGCTGTAGATGTCCTGACCAATACGCTGCATGGTGTGCTCCAGGTCATCCATAGTGGAACGAATCTGCGGCATATCGTTGCTGGAAAGAGCATCGCGAACTGCCTTGATCTTATCTTCTGCCTCGCTACGAGCGCCTGGTGAGACTTTATCGCCCAGATCTCTCAGGGTTCGCTCAGCCTGATACGCTGCACTATCAGCACGGTTGCGCAATTCAATCTCTTCCTTGCGCTGGCGGTCTTCCTGCGCGTGCATTTCGGCATCGCGCACCATGCGGTCTATCTCCTCCTTGGACAGGCCACTGGAGGCAGTAATGGTGATCTTTTGTTCGCGTCCTGTAGCCTTATCACGAGCGGCGACATTGAGAATGCCGTTGGCATCAATGTCGAATGTCACCTCTATCTGAGGAAGTCCTCGCGGAGCCGGGGCAATTCCCTCGAGCCGGAAGTGGCCAAGACTCTTGTTATCACGAGCCAGTTCGCGCTCACCTTGCAGCACATGGATCTCGACCGCGGGTTGGTTATCTTCAGCCGTACTAAAGATCTCGCTCTTGCGTGCTGGAATGGTGGTGTTGCGGTCAATAAGCCTGGTCATCACGCCGCCCAGGGTCTCAACACCCAGGGAGAGTGGCGTAACATCGAGCAATAGCACATCTCTAACGTCACCCTGGAGGACACCCGCCTGGATTGCCGCACCGATAGCTACCACTTCATCAGGGTTGACACCCTTGTGTGGCTCTTTGCCGAAGATCTTGCGAACCAGGTCGATCACGGCAGGCATGCGCGTCTGTCCACCAACCAGCACTACCTCGTTGATATCAGTTGCACGATTGCCAGCATCTTCAAGCGCTTTCATGACCGGGCCGCGTGTGCGTTCGATCAATTCGCCCACCAATTGTTCCAGCTTCGCTCTCGTCAGGGTCATCACTAGGTGCTTTGGCCCACTAGCATCAGCAGTGATAAAGGGCAGATTGATCTCTGTCTGCAAAGACGAGGAGAGTTCAACTTTTGCTCGCTCAGCGGCTTCTTTCAAGCGCTGTAGGGCCATACGATCGTTACGCAGATCAATGCCCTGTTCCTTACGGAACTCGTCCGCGAGCCAATCGATAATGCGCTGATCGAAGTCATCACCACCCAGGTGGGTATCACCATTGGTCGCCTTCACCTCAAAGACGCCCTCACCCAACTGCAAAATGGAGATATCAAATGTACCACCACCAAGGTCATACACGGCGATGGTTTCGTCCTTCTTTTTATCCAGACCATATGCCAGTGAAGCAGCGGTCGGCTCGTTGATTATGCGTAAGACCTCTAAGCCGGCAATCTTGCCTGCATCTTTAGTCGCCTGGCGCTGAGTATCATTGAAGTAGGCAGGAACCGTAATCACTGCCTGGGTAATCTTCTCGCCCAGTTTGGCTTCCGCGTCAGCCTTCAGCTTTTGCAGGATCATTGCCGAAATTTCGGGCGGACTATAATCGCGTCCACCCATAACCACCCGCACATCTCCATTAGCCGCTCGCGTGATCTTGTACGGCACACTCTTCATCGTGCGCTGTACTTCGGGATCATCATATTTGCGTCCCATCAGGCGCTTGATCGAATAAATGGTATTTTCGGGGTTGGTTACCGCCTGTCGTTTGGCAACCTGGCCTACCAGGCGCTCGTTTCCTTTTGTAACCGCGACGACCGAAGGGGTTAATCGTGATCCTTCGCTGTTGTCCAGCACAGTAGGTTCGCCCGCTTCTATAACCGCCACTACTGAGTTCGTCGTTCCAAGGTCAATGCCAATCACTTTGGCCATAAATTCATAGCCTCCTTTTACAAGTATGCCAGATACCACCAGTGAACCATTACTTCTGCCTCACATCCACTTCACCATGGTACCCCCTTCATACTTTTTACATTGTTTGTTAGTTTACCTAACGTTTTCTGCTAATTAAAACAAGCATATTCTCGATACTATTCCCAAATTTCACATTCACAGCCATTTTTGCTGTAGCTACCTCATCCACACAAAAATCCTCTTATGTATCTCCTGAAATATTTATATATCATCTAACGCATTTTGTCAAATGAAATGACATATTTAGAACGCGTCCTTATTACAATTGGAGATAAGCATTGTTACATGACACAACATTAATGTGTATCCAAAGAACGATCTGCAGATTCTTGTCGCGCCATTTCTAATCGGCGTCTTTCTTCCTCGGCACGCAGTTGTGCCTCCCGCGCTTCCTTAACCTCTTGTTGGAGAACCACTACATGCCTGCGAATCTGGATAATATAACGGATGCCTACGGCATTGACGCCTTGTTCAGAAAGTTCGGCAATCTCTTCGAGTATTGCCACATCCAGATCAGAGTAGAGCCGGTTCTTACCAGCTTGACGCGCTGGTTCAAGCAATCCCGCTTCTTCAAAACGCCGTAGCACCTGAGGAGGCAAACCCAGAAGTTGAGAGACAACACCGATTGAATATTTGGGCAAGCTTGCATTATTCTCGCTCATCCTGCGAGAAACTGATCTTTCTCGCCTCTTCATAAATGCTTTTCCTTTCACTTATCTAACTTTGCAAGCATGCACTAATAATAGTAAGATAGAAACCCATAATGGGTTTGTGTATAAGATACACCATCTTACAAAAGTTGTCAAGTGACACGACAAGAATAAGGAAAATTATGTAAAAGCATGAGGAAAGTAAATGATACTGGGCAAGGAAGATACAAATGCAAACCTCTTTGGAAGTACACTAGGGCCAGCTTGTTTCAGTCAGCGGGGTAATAATCACTTCTTGAAGGGCCGATTCAGCAGGCACTTGCGCAGCAAAAACAATGACCTGGGCAACATTGGCCGGATCCTGGAGGTTTCGTTCCTCTGGCATCGGAATACCCAGCTCAACAAAGCGATCGAAGAAGTGGGTACGCATCGCACCTGGAATGATCGTGGTGACACGAATACCATTGGGTCTGCCTTCAACACCCAGCCCACGGCTGAAACCGAGCAGGCCCCACTTTGAAGCATGATAAGCTGAAGCGTTCGCCCATGCTCGGGTTGCGGCTGTTGAGGCAATATTAATGATATGCCCGGAATGCTGCCGCCGCATGATTGGCAGTGCCGCTTTCGCAAACAGGAAAGGGCCTCGCAGATTCACGTTAATCACCTGGTCCCATTGCTCGATCGTCATCTCATCTACTGAAAGGGTATGATCGATTGCTGCGCAGTTGACAACGATGTCCAAACGCCCCAATTGCTCACAAACCGTCTCCACAGTTTGAAAGACGTCAATTGCATCACTTACATTGCACTGGAAAGCCAAGCTTTTAACATTTTGGGCTGCAAGACCATTACTAACGCGCAGCGCTGCCGGTCCATTGATATCGATGCATGCCACAGCACATGCAGTGTTGGCGAAAGCGCGAGCAGTCGCCTCCCCAAGGCCGCTACCCGCCCCTGTGACCAGGGCGACCTTTCCTTTCAAACTGTTTTCCTGCATAGAATGCTCCTCTTTGTTTTGATTATCTGTCTGGCGCAGTATCTTGCCCCCGCCAGGCTCCTTGTTCAACCACGTCGACTGGAGGAACATTGTATTCCCGCACCAGTTCCTCGAATATTTCGGTTGCGTTGAACTTGCGATCCTCTATGGTAGTCGGCAAACCTAGATGATAGGTACCACTCGGCAGGATGCCACAGCCGCCAAACTTGCGAATCAAGAGGAACTGAACGACAACCTCTTCTCCAGCATGTTCCGGCGGCAGACGGCGCCACCATGAAAAACCGCCCACGTCCAGTAACTTAACGCGGTCGTAGAGCACGTTGGCCCCACCAATCCAGGCAACCTTGTAGCGAACAACACCACCATCAGGCGCCAAGCGTTGCTCTAAATGCAACGGATTGGCGGCATTGTTGACCATATGCCGATGCCAGGGGATAGAGTTCCGTGTAAATGGTTCCGGTCGGATAGGCCCCATCCAAAGCTCTATACACTGCTGGTGAAGCCGGACATCGTCGAGATAGCTAAGACCAGCTGCGGGACAGCCAACAAAACCACATCCCTCAGTCTGAAGCACGCTGAGCATGCGCTCCATCACAGGTGGGTCGAGCAAAACATCATCATCCAGAAAGTGAACATAGGGCGCACTGCTCTGCATGAGAAGGAAGTGCCTTTGTTCGGCAAGACCATTACGCGGCAGGTGCCGGTGTAATGTCACACAGTGCTTATGCCACCTGAGCGCTCGTACAAGCGTTGAAATCTCGACACTATCCAGATACATGTCCTCGTCTTCTGTCTGATCCGAGACAATAACGTCAAAATCAGTAAAGGTTTGACCGAGCAGGCTTGACAGAACAACTGCCAGGCCTGTTTTGCGGCGATATGTTGGAATAAGTACATCAACCAGCGCCAAAATCAACTCCACCTAGGGATGTGCCATCCGATCCTATTGGTAAAGTTCCAATCGACAGCGTCCCAATTGTGAACCTCTCGCGCATATGTTCTGTTAGAACGGCATCGTAGAGGGCTGCAGTGCGCATTGCAACAATTGACCAGGTAAACTCTCGTTCAACCCTCATGCGAGCATTTTGCCCCATTTGGGCGCATAACTCTGGTTGCGTTAGTAGTTGATGCAGACGAGCCGCTAAAGCTTCAGGATCACGAGGGGGCACGAGGAAGCCCGTCTCTCCATCCTTCACGGTATAGGTAATCCCCCCAACGGCTGAGCCAATCACTGTACGCCCGCATGCCATTGCCTCCAGAGGAGTAAGACCAAACGGTTCATACCAGGGTGTTGTAACCACTACATCACCCGCACTATAGTAGTAGCGCAACTCATTAGGCTGCCGCTTTCCAACGAAACGCACGTAGTCAATAACGCCAAGTTCTGTAGCAAGTCGCTGCAACTCGCCGATCTCGGGAGTAGCAATGGGATCTGGATCTACGGTTTCTCCACCCACTACAAGCAGTGTTACTGATCTCTGTGACGAGTTCACAACGTTGTCGCTTTGCCGGTGTAGCAATGCCAGAGCTCGCACAATGTTGCGAATGTCCTTTCGCGGTAACATGCGACCGACATACACGAGCACTTTATCCTCAGTATTCAGGCCAATACGACACCTGGCCTGGCGACGCTCTACAGGCTTAAAAACCTTTGTATTGACAGCCGATGGGATTATGACGACTTTGGCCGGGTCAGCGCCATAATCATCGATCAGTTCGGCCCTCTCTGCCGGGCATTGAGCGATTAATCTATCCACCACTCGAATCACGCCCAATTCGGTCTTGATGCGGTCACCGGGGCTGGTATCTACCTTCTTCTGGTGGCGACGCTTGGTCTTGCCCATGGCATGGAAGATCTGCACAGCTGGAATATCTAGCCGCTGCCGTAGCTCACTCGCGACCCAGCCAGACATCCAGAAGTTGCCATGAACCAGGTCGTAGTGAACTTCATCGCGTTCCATAAAGTGAAGGAGAGAATCGCGAAATTCGGACATAAACGGCCAGAGTTCATCCTTCGGCCGCGGTTGCAGTGGCCCTGCTGCCAGGCTCACCACTCGCACCCCTGGTGCCCATTCGATGACTTCGGGAGTGTCAACGCTATTGCGGCGGGTAAAAATGTCAACGGCGTAGCCACGACGGGCAAGGTTGCGGCTAACTTCGTCCACATAGACATTTTGCCCACCTGCATCCGCTCCACCGAGTATGGCAGCGGGGCTGGCATGTTCACTTAAAAACGCAATCCGTGTTAGTCTATCCATTGATGTTATCCTCTCAATGCCATTGTATGGCACAATTCAGAGCGTCCGCGCTGTCTGTGTGACCAACTCAAACGCCCTATTCCAGTCTCGCATAAAACGGTCGAGACTGAACCGTTCACGAGCTAAAGCTCGCGCATTCGTACCTAGTCGATAAGCCTCTTTTCGATCAGCTAGGAGAGAACGCATATTGCCGATGAGTTCATTTATGTTACAGGAGACAAAACCTGTCTCACCATTTTCAATGACTGTTGGTAACTCAGTCGTGGCCAGGGCAACGACGGGCATACCAATTGTCATCGCCTCGATTACAGCCAGGGGCAAACTTGTATAGCGTATTGGGCTGAACAAGAAACGGTAGTCGGCGATGAGTCGGTGAAGATCACGGTAAGGCACATCGCCAAGTCCACCAAACTCCTCAGTCTCCATACCCACTGTTTGGAGCGGAACGACCTGACGTGCTTGCAGGAAAATGTCAAACCCGGCGATGCGAGGTCGTTTTTGCATGCTATTGATGATCGTGATACCCTGTTCGATATCACCGCTATACTCAATTGAGGGGTCGATAGCAACACTATGCTCGATCACCATTGTGGGGGTACGGCCGTTATCCCACATCAGACAATTATAATGCGTAACATGCACCAGCAGTATATTTGGGTCATCAATAGGATGGTGGGTATCAACTGCATGGGGCTTCGGAGTATTATGTTCCAGGTAAATCTTGGGCAGCAGACGCTGCTCTTGACTTAAGATCTCATACGAGTCCTCGAAATAGTTCTTCGGTGTTTGATAGATAATGAGATCCAGTTTCAGGTCCCGCACAAGCTCAAATGGTACTTCACGCACATACCCAGGCAGATCGAACGTACGTCCACGCCCACCATACCCCTCTGGGCGACCGGGTTTTACAGGTAGGTACCAATCATGGTCCATACGTGCCAGGGTATTAAGATAGCTTCCATGAATATGCCAGATCAGTATTTTGAGACGTTGCATCGAACCCCCGCCATCGAAAGTAGTCTCTCGGCAGTCTCAACGACCATTTCAGGTGTGACCCAACGCAAGCAGCGATGATCAATTGGGCACTCCCAATAATCACAGGGACTACATTTAACCGGGCGACGAACGATAGGATGCCGCACCTGGTCAAGTGGTGCCCAGCGAAGGTAATCAGCGGGGCCAAAGATCGTCACACTCGGTGTATCTATTGCATTTGCAACATGGGCCGGCCCTGTATCGTTGCTGATAAAGAGATCAAGCTCGCTGATTAAAGCAGTTAGGCCGCCTAATGAGGTTTCTCCCGCAACACTTAGTGGCCGAGTTTTCATCAACTCCATCACTTTTTGTACCGTAGACTTTTCATCAGGCCCTCCGGTAAGGATAACTTGCGCGTTGTACAGCCGGGCAAATCTATCACCAACTGAGGCAAAGTATTCAACCGGCCAGCGGCGGGCTGGTGGTCGAGCACCTGCATGCAGCCCAATCCAGGGTCGATCCGCACGAGGTAACCTGCGCAGGAGCATAGCCGCTTCTGCACGGTCTTCATTACATAGCGGGAACTCTAACCTGGCATCGTAACTTGGACAGCCTAGCAGCTTAGCTAATCCAAGATTACGTAGGACCTCAGGCTGATTATGTGGATAAGGCGCTCCAAGTGTAAACTGGGCAGGCATGGTGCCCTCGTAGTAACCAACCGTCATACTGCCGCCGAGCGCAAGCGCAAAGGCGTTACTCGCCTGGCCACTTCCATGCATCTGAATGACGAGGTCATACCTGTAAGCATGCTGCCTGGTGAGAAAACGGGCTGTTCGCTCTGGCACGACCTCGACCTCGTCTATGCCTGGGAAACCGACAAATTCTACAAAGCGATCCACATAGCGGCGAAAGCGCCGGGCAAATGAAGCGGCCCAGGGTAGCCCAATTAACGTAATTTCGGCATGAGGAAAGCCTGCACGAATTGCTCGCAGCGCCGGCACAGCCACCAGCATATCTCCCAACTGCAGTGCACGAAAGATGGCAATACGTTTTGGCGGCCACATCACCTTTGCCAAGTCGATCATAGGTTTTCTCCTGGCAAAAGTGATTGGGCGATTGGGTTACCTATACGCGTATCGGTTAGCAAAGCCTCAACCTCTTCGATCACCTCTTCTGGCAAGATATCGAGACAGGGTTGACCTATGGGGCACTCGAAAAGATAGCAGGGATGGCAGGAAGTTTCACGGCGCAATAGCCGGGAAGGGGTTGCTCGTGGCCGCCACTGTTCCTCAAAATCCGTTCCGGAGAACATTACAACCACTGGCGTGCGCACTGCGTCAGCGAGATGCATCGGGAGTGTGTCATTACAAATTACCAGTCTCGCACGCTCAATCAGAGCCGCATATTCAGCCAACGTTGTACCGCCAACTAAGTACCGCGCCTTTGGAGCATGCTCGACGACCTCCTGGATTAATGCTCCCTCGCGTTCGACGCCAGTAACGAGTACCTGCCAGTCTTGCCGTGTTAACAAACGAACAAGAACTCCATACCGCTTGGCTGGATAGCGTCGCGCCTGAGCACTTGCTCCTGGATGCAGTAGTATATATGGCTGATGCGGATCGATGCCAATTCTAGTGAGCAGGTTTAGCGCTGCTTCCCGTGCCGCATCGGGAATCGTAACCATAAGCTGCCTATCCCTGGCAACAAACCCTAGGTGTTCGACGAGAAGTAAGTTTCGTTCTACCTGGTGAATCTCGTCTGGTGTACCTTTCAATTCTGCTGTCAGGGTACTGCCGGCAAACTCTTTCGACTCCCCGGCACGTAACGGAATACCGGCGAGGTAGCAGACATAGCCCGGAACATGTGGAGTTTGACTGAATGAGGTGAAGATCAACGCAGCATCAAACTCTCGTTTGGCAAGTAATTCTATCAATTCCTGCTCTCGCGCCGGACTGAATTCCATGAGCCCTCCCACATCCTGCCATATTGGGCGCCAGACGATCACATCGTCGATCCAGGGAAGGAGAGGAGCGGCGGTTGCACCACCCGGAGTGGCAAGCAGAGTGAGATGGACTCGACGTGAGGTCTCCTTTACCGCCCTTAGAGCCGGTCCAAGCAGGATTACATCACCTATGTTATCCAGGCGCACAGCCAGTATATTTTTTGCTTCGAGCCATTCATTTGAACCAGGGCGACCATTTCCAGGCCGACCGCGAGGACCGCCCCTACTATGCACGTTTGAGCCAGGGCGACCGCGAGGGTCGCCCCTACTATACACGTTCATATGCTTGTCTCCTTCAGGTCAAGCACTATTGAGGCGCTATCGGCATAAAAACGTGTACAATGACCTGTATCCACCTCCACCAGCAAGTCGATAGCAGCATCAATGACCATTTCTGGTGAGACCAGGCGCAAGCACTCGTGCCCATAAGGACAGATGCGATTGTAGCAAATGCGGCATGATACATCGTGGTAAAGCTGCCGATGAGGCACACGCCACGGCCCCCACTGCTCCGGAGAGTTGGTCAGTGCAAACAAGGCAATCACAGGTGTCTTGACCGCCGCAGAAATATGCATCGGCCCAGTGTTATTGGTAATTGTCAGATCAGCAGCCTCGATGAGTGCACAGAACTGCGCAAACGGCAGTGTTCCAGTCAGGGCAAGCGTTGACTCACGGGTTTGTGGCTGCACGCAGCCAAGCACATCTTCAACTAATGCCTGTTCATCCCTCGCCCCGGTGAGTACAACCGACGCACCGAGTTGCTCAACCAGCAGATCGACGATCCTGCTATACATCTGCCAAGGGTATGTACGTGCTGGCATACTGCACCCAGGGTGAACGACGACCAGGGGCCTGGTGAGATCGATAGCGTAGTCTGTGAGTAGGTCGACAATCTGTGCTCTGGCATCCTGAGGGACCGAAAGAACCAGGTCGAGGTCGTCGGTCTCGAAGCCGATGGAACCGACAAGGTCAAGACCACGTTCTACCTCGTGCATCATCCGCTCTGGGTGCTTGTGGCGAGTGGTCAATAGCGAACCAGGGCCATCTATCGACACCGCCACTCGCAGTGGTATATCGGCAAGGTAGCAGAGGTATGCTGCCGGCAGTGGACTCTGACGGAAAGAGGTGAAGATAATCGCACCGTCAAAGTGTCTCTCCCGGATCGTGGCAATCATTTGCTGCTCTCGCTGACTATCTTGTGCTAGTTTGTGCCAAGGATCCATCCAGGGTGCTTCGTAGACAATCAGATCATCGATATCAGGATTGAGGTGAGCAACCTGCGCGCCAACCGGGCTTACCAACAAGGTCAGTCGAGCAAGGGGTAGCGAGTTTTTAATCGCGTGAAGTGCCGGAGTAGTGACTAGCACATCTCCAAGATTATCAAGACGAATGGCCAGGATGCGCTGAGCTTTTAACCATTGCTCGTTAATCATCGCTCAGCTCCAATTTCATCGCTGGATGCCAACGCGATAATGCGGTCAATTACACTGCTGGTACTTATGCTACCCGCGAGAGGCAGGATTACGATTCTGCCTCCCACTTCCCGAACTGCTTCAGCCTCAGGCAAGACCTCGTCGGCGTAGTCACCACCTTTGACGTGAATGTGTGGATGCAGCATCCTGATCAGCTCAGCAGGGGTATCTTCATCAAAGAGGGCAACATGGTCAACGGGATCAAGAGCAGCGACCAACGCCATACGATCACGTTCACTATTAATTGGACGGCTCTTCCCTTTGAGTCTCTGGGCGCTGGGATCGCTATTGATACCAACCACAAGTATATTACCAAGCGCTTTGGCCTGGCGTAGAAAATGGACGTGCCCTGCATGTAGAATGTCGAATACCCCGTTGGTAAAGACGATTGTCCGCCCTGCCAGCCTTTCTACATGAAGCAGCTCTGCAAGCCGCGACAAATTCTCGGAGAACTCAACCTTGGTTGAGGGATTGAGTGCAGCGTGATCTCTGAGGCTGACGCGCTGGAGCAGTTCCTGGTAATAGACCACCGATGTCCAGCGCTTGGTGACGGCAATGGCCGCCCCATCAATGCCAATGCGTGCTGCCTCATCTATGCTTGCACCTGCAGCAAGAGAGAGTGCCATAGCTGCCGCAAACGAGTCGCCAGCACCAATATCGTTGGTATGCTGCACTGGATGTGCGGGTAGGTGCATTGTCGCACCGCTGCGGTCGATCAGAAACACACCTTCTGATGCCATCGTGATGGCAGCGTGCTCAGCATTGATCATGGTAAGCAACCGTCGCCCAATACGTGCGATTTCTGCAAGGCGATTATGCTTCTGGAAAACAGTTGAGTTTCCAAAGGAAACTCCCTCGACAAGAAGGCGTGCCTCTAAGTGATTTGGTGTAATCACCGTTGCTCCCACATCACGAAAACGATAGAGATCCTTGGAATCTACCACGAGTACTCGCGGCTGCCCGGCTTGCAGTGTTCGCAGGCAGTCGATCAGTTCATCGAAGACAATTCCATAGCAGTAGTCAGATACTACTACCAGGTCGCAACTCGGAAAGACCTTTTCCAGATTTGCCAGTAGTTGGTTCTTGCTTTCTAGTGAGTAGTAATGCGTTTCCTCATCATCGAAGCGTACTACGTACTGACCATCAGCCAGGATACGCAACTTGTGAAGTGTGCTCGCACGCTCATCTTCGACCAGGCAGGAATCGTCGATACCACGCTCGCGCAGAGCAAAGCGGAGCAACGAACCTGCTATATCATTCCCCACGATGCTCAGAAAGATAACTTCTGCATCAAGCGCACGCAGGTTAGCAGCAGTGTTTGCCGCTCCTCCTGGAGCACGCAGTTCGGAGGTCTTGCGCACAACGGGAACAGGCCCTTCGCTACAGAGCCTTGCGGCAGTTCCTTCAAAATAGGTATCGAGCATGGCATCTCCGATCACGAGTGCACGAAGATGCCGGAAGCCACGTACCAGATTCGCTGCTGTCCTCATACATTTCTCCTGGCTGGCGCAATATTGCTCCTTTATGTACATAGAGTGGAATCTGCTCTATCAGGTTCGAGAGTTAGTTGCCAGGTTGGTGGACGATAGGCGAGATCTGCCTCGCAGCATTTATTCCGATGCAATAATCTGACAGAGCGTAACCATGCATTGGCATTTTCACCTATTTCATGACTGCGATGTTCGCATGTTTGAATAAATGGATAGTGTCGCGGATGAACCAGCGTACCATCGCGATCAAGGAATAAAGCACGATGCTTCATTTATTCGCATCTCCTTCGCCCATCGCATCATTGCAGCAGACGAGTTCCGACTCCGCGATATCACAGAGAATGTGGGTAACGAGCATATGGAGTTCTTGAGCTATGGCGGTATCAACCACAGGCACGCGAACAGTCACGTCAGCCAGCTCTTCCAGGCGGCTCGGGCGATCACCAGTTATCGCCACTATCTTCATCAAGGATTGCCGCCCAACAGTTGCTGCACGCACGAGATTTTCAGACTCTCCACTCGTGCTGAAACCGATGAGCAAGTCGCCCGGTTTGCCAAACGCTAAAACCTGGCGAGCAAATATATCATGATAACCGTAGTCATTCGCCACAGCGGTAATGATCGAAGTATCAGTCGTGAGGGATAGAACTGCATAGGGTGCTCGTTCCTGTTTAAAACGTCCAACCAGCTCTGCGGCAAAGTGCTGCGCCTCGGCAGCGCTTCCTCCATTTCCTGCAACGAGCACTTTATGGCCTGCACGCAACGCCTCAACCAGCAGCGTTGCAACCTCCACCAAAGCCATGGCTCGCGTCATCAGCTCAGCTAGAGCTGCGTCCAGCATCACACGGCGGCAGGCGAGTGTACTCACAATAGTGTTATGATAGGCTAAGTAACTTGCGTCATATGTTACCGGCTGATGCGGCGATACCAGGGTAACACGTTCTTCTTGATTTAACATCTATTTTCTCTGGTCCATAGTTGATAAAAAAACCAGCTTTTTACCTGCAAGTTGTATCTTGATATAGTTCTGAGAGTTACTGCTGATGTATACATTACAATCCTAACACTAACGTAAGTACTTGTATTACACAAGTCAGCAGTAAAAACTCTAAGTGAACTTTAAACTCGTGCTAATTTTTCCTTAAACTTTGTCCATCTTTTGCGACTCTACTGGTTAAGACAAATGCGATTCTTAAGCGATCGCTTAACTCAACTAAGATAAAGGAGCTTTTCGGCTATGCAATCAACAACAGATGTCGTCATCGTTGGAGGAGGGATAATAGGCTGCGCCATCGCTTATCACCTCCGCAAATCAGGTGTAGATGTTATCGTTTTAGACCAGGGTGAAATTGGCGCAGAGGCGACGAGCGCGGCTGCTGGTTTACTTGCACCATTGGGGTCGCTATCAGGCCCAGGGCCATTTGCCGATCTGTTGCTCGCTAGTTTTGCACTTTTTCCTGCCCTGGTTCCAGAGCTTGAAGATGCAAGTGGTATCCACCTGGAATATAAGCAGCCGGGATCCTTGCGCGTCGTACGCAGTTCAAAGCATATCCCCAATCTGCGCAAGCGCATGAAAGTATGGCAACCACTAGGGCTGCAAATGCACTGGTTAACAGGAAACGAGGCGCGCCAGCACGAACCGCTCCTATCACCCGAAATCTGTACAGCCATCTACGCCCCTGAAGAATCACAAATCAAAGCCTCGCATGTCGTCAAGGCTTTCTCACTGGCCGCGGCCAAGCGTGGGGCAAACCTGTATAGTCACAGTGAAGTCTCTGGTGTACAACACCAGAATGCAAGAGTAACAGGAGTATGCACTTCCAATGGGGAAACGATTGGTTGCAATCACCTGGTGGTAGCGGCGGGAGCCTGGGCATCTCGTTGCAATGAATGGCTGAACCTTGAGCTTCCGGTTAGCCCCCAACGAGGGCAGATACTTACTTTACGGCAACCATCACCATCCTTGCACCATATCATTTTTGGTGAAGCTGCCTATCTTGCCCCTAAAAGTGGAAATACAGTGATTGTGGGCGCAACGAAAGAAGAGGTAGGCTTTGACAAACAACTCACGGCTGGCGGAATCGCATGGCTGCTGACCACGGCTATCAGGCTTGCTCCGGCGCTAGAAAATAGCCCTATCGATCAAATGTGGACAGGTTTGCGCCCCAGGACGCCTGATAATCAGCCTATACTGGGTCCAGCGCCAGGTTGGGAAAATGTCGCACTCGCAGTTGGTCATGGTAGTGTCGGCATCATACTGAGCGCTATCACAGGCAAAACTATTTCTGAGATGGTAGTTAAAGGAGAGGTACCAGAACTTGTGCGACCTTTCTCCTTGGAGCGGTTTGAGCACCCCATTGAAACAGAGGCGATTGAAAGCGAATGGTAGATTGAGATACTTATCCCCTGACAAAATCATAGAATATTAACATTGAGACATTTATCACCTTGACAGTACCCATTATTCTTGTTATATTTTATGTAACTACCTTAAATCGTTTTGATGGTTAGTATACGTTTATTGGTTAACGAGTTGCCAAAAATATTGGCTGTCAAGAACATGACCCGTTGGCTGAAGAACTCTTCAGCATGACGATGGTAACATTGCTGAGAAGATGCGTTTTCAGCACTAGTGATCATCGAAACCAGGTAACAGCAGCGAGGGTTCAATAGAGTGCAAAGAGCAAATGTGAGCGAAAGCAACAATGCCGCCAGTGAAAAAGTGACGTTTACCCTCTCGGGTGCAATACGTGGCGCTCGGCGCACCATCCCCATAGCAATTAGCGCATTTGCGATAGGGATCGTCTTCGGCGTACTGTCACGCCAGGCTAAGTTGAGCATTGTAGATGCAATGCTTATGAGTAGCCTAGTTTACGCAGGCGCGTCCCAGTTCGTCGCGCTATCGTTATGGACTGTAGTGCCCTTGCCCGTGACAACGATCATCCTCACCACCTTCGTCGTAAACTTGCGCCACCTGCTCATGGGCGCGTCGCTACGTCCCTGGTTTTCGCAATTACCACCCTGGAAGGTCTATACCTCGGTCTTTTTCATGGTTGACGAGAGCTGGGCGCTGACGATGAGCGATTTTGCAGCTGGTGGGCGCGATGCCGCGTTTTTGCTTGGTAGCGGCCTGATCCTTTTTGTTGCATGGGTCATTTCTACGCTGATTGGACAGGTGGCCGGATCATCGATACAGAACCCTGCACAGTGGGGGTTAGATTTCGCATTTACAGCGGTTTTTACTGCTTTGCTTGTTGGTATGTGGAAAGGGAAATCAAATCTTCTGCCATGGGCAGTAGCAGCATTTGTAGCGGTAGCGGCGGCACGTTGGTTGCCAGGGAAATGGTACATCTTGCTGGGTGGGATAGCAGGCAGCGTAGTTGGGGCAATGACCGATGCAAAATAACATACTTACGCTTATTACGATCCTCGGCATGGCACTCGTCACTTATGCTACCAGGGCAGGTGGTTTCTGGATGATGAGCCTTGTGACCCCCTCACCTCGTATTGAAGCGTGGCTGCGGCAAATCCCTGGGGCGGTGATGGTATCTCTCGTCGCACCCACAGTACTGGCCAGTAGTCTGGCCGAGACGCTTGCAGCTTTGGCGACGGTGCTAGTGGCAGCGCGCACGAAAAATGTACTGCTGGCGATGGTTGTTGGAGTCGCAGCGGTGTGGGTACTGAGGATTATACTGAAATGAGTACAAGGGCGATAACCCTTTCTTCATAGTCTTATGCCCCCGTACTAATCTTGATGAAAGTTAACCGCGCTGCCAATGAATATCACCCTCAGATTATTAAGAGGACAATAGGTCCAAATATACTATGGATTATGCCAGAACGCTATAGCTGAACAACTGTACCATTGCCAGCGCTCTGCTGTGCTGCCTCAATGACTCGTATAGTGGCAACAGCACTAGTAGGGTCTACTGGTGGTGGCCCACCTGTTATGAGCGCATCTCGTAAGAGTGCATAGAACTGCTCATATGCGCCTGGAAGCATTTCCACCGGGCCATCAATGTGAATACCACCGATATCTGTAGAGAGTCTTCCCCATTTCTCGCGTGGCTCAAGTCCCCAGTCCGGGTCGCCTGGACGCATACCTGTGCGGAGGGCATCTTCCTGGGGATCCACTCCCCATTTCTCATAAGTGCCACGCAAACCACTGATGCGCATCCGAGGCCCTGGAATGCGAGCAACGACGCTCATCCAGAGATGAGAATGGACACCGCTGGCAAAGCGGAGTGCCACGAAGGTATCGTCATCCACCAGTGCACCAGGACGACGTTTCTCAACTTCGGCATAGACCTGTGTTGGTTGCCCGAAGAGGAGCAATGCCTGGTCAATCAGGTGACTACCGAGATCGAAGAGTAGACCACCTGCTTCCTCCTCGCTTGGGAGTTCGCGCCAGGCACCATGGCGAGGTGTTTCGCGGTAGCGTTCGTAGCGTGATTCAAAACGGGTAACCGGACCAAGTAAGTCGAGATCAGCATCAAGCAATTGGCGTATAGTCAGAAAGTCATTGTCCCAGCGTCTGTTCTGGAAGACGGTGAGAAGTTTACCAGTGCGCTCGCTTGCTGCGATTAACTGCTCAGCCTCAGCCACAGACGGAGCAACAGGTTTGTCAATGACGACGGGAAGTCCAGCATTCAACGCCGACAAACCAAGGGGTACATGTGACCGGTTAGGGGTCGCCACCACAACCAGATCGTAGCGAGAAGGATCTTGCCAGAGTTGATCTGCAGAGTAAATGATGGCTGCTGCGGGGAAATCGCGCTGAGCGCGCTGCTGACGTTCTGGATTACCGGTGACGATGGCAGCGACTGACATACTAGGAGTGGAGTTAATAAGAGGAGCATGGAAAACTGCGCCGGCCAACCCGTAGCCAATAATTGCGACACGCAGGGTTCCGGCGGTAGGTTGAGAATCGATCGATGACACGCTATGTTCCCTCCATTTTCGATAGTACGTAGCAAGGGTGCTTAGAGACTAAGACAAGGTGTAGATGCGTGGTTAGGCTTATTGGGTAGCATAATAGCAGAGAGGAGCAATTTTGTCACTCACACAGGATTTGTAGCCATCTTAAGGATGTTATCAGCGAGTTGCTAAGTGAAACCTCCTCTCCCTCCATGACGTTTACTTAACATGTAATGCTCTTGTCGCTACAGCATATGTCGGAGAAGAGGAACGCCATGCCATACACCGAAGATCAGTCCTTCCAAGGAATACAAACGAACTTGAAAACGATCCTGATCGTAGAGGACGAGGCTGCTCTGGGAGAGCTCCTCGTGGAGACGATTTCTCTAGAGACCCCTCATCGTGCTATACTTGTCGCTGATGGTTCACGTGCATTCGACATTATCGAACATATCGTACCGGACCTGTTTCTTCTGGATTTTCACCTGCCCAGAATGAATGGGATCGATCTGTATGATCAACTCCATAATACAAAAGGGTTAGAGCAAATCCCAGCCATCCTGATGACTGCAGGCGTTCTTGAACACGATTTCAGAAGACGTCGAATTGTCGGCATGAGTAAGCCCATCGATCTAAACAAGCTACTCGACCTTATCGAGGAGTTATTGGCTGAACAATGATTAGTAAGGCGCGCCCGGAGGGATTCGAACCCACGACCACACGCTTAGAAGGCGCGTGCTCTATCCACTGAGCTACGGGCGCAGTCTCATTGGAGAATGAGGCTTCTCCAAATGTCGTCACTCATAATAGCAAGTCAAGGCGGGACCGTCAAGCAAGGGAAAAGTGAGCTCCTGGGTGCCTTGACAATTCTCACTTGAAGACATATAATACAGGTAAATCCGAGTATCTAAGTAAGGATTAGCAGGAAACGGTATGCTTTCTGGATCATATACCAGGAATTAGTCCTGCAAGATGGAGTAAATTCTATGAGTCAGGTATTCGATATGGAGCAGCAGACATATAGTCCTGGGTTCCATGTTGCCGAAAACTACGCCTTTAAGTCCGAAAAGGGACTGGATCGCAAAATCGTTGAGCAAATATCCGAGATGAAAGGCGAACCTGATTGGATGCGCAAGTTCCGCCTCAAGAGCCTGGAACTCTTTGAGAAACGTCCAATACCAACCTGGGGCGCTGACCTGTCGGGAATTAATTTCGACGATATTTACTATTACATCAAGCCAGTTCAGCAGCAGGGTAAGACATGGGAAGAAATACCTGCTGAAATTAAAGATACTTTTGATCGCCTCGGCATTCCTGAAGCCGAGCGCAAGTTCCTGGCAGGTGTGACTGCTCAGTATGAAAGTGAAGCCGTTTACCACAAGGTACGTGAAGACCTTGAGAAGATCGGTGTTATCTTTACCGATATGGACACAGCTCTACGCCTGTATCCAGATCTCGTGAAGGAATACTTTGGCACAATCATTCCTCCATCGGATAATAAGTTTGCATCGCTGAACAGTGCTGTGTGGAGCGGTGGCAGCTTTGTGTATGTGCCAGAGGGTGTGCATGTTGAGATTCCGTTGCAGGCCTACTTCCGCATCAATGCGCAGAACATGGGTCAGTTCGAACGGACCTTGATTATTGCTGCCCCGGGTTCATATGTACACTACGTTGAGGGCTGTACCGCACCAACCTATACCAGCGATAGTTTGCATAGTGCAGTGGTGGAAATCCGCGTAGAGAAGGGTGCTCGTGTACGCTACACGACTATCCAGAACTGGTCGAAGAACGTGTACAACTTGGTGACCAAGCGTGCCGCCGCCTATGGCGATGCAACTATGGAATGGGTTGATGGCAACCTCGGCTCGAAGGTCACTATGAAATATCCAGCGGTGCTACTGATGGAGCCAGGCGCTCGTGGTGATATCCTCTCGGTTGCATTTGCTTCTAACAGTATGCACCAGGATGCCGGCGCGAAGGTTACGCACCTCGCACCATATACCACCTCGCAGATCCTGTCGAAATCGGTTTCGAAAGGTACCGGGCGCGCTTCGTATCGTGGGTTGGTTCGTGTCAACCCTGGTGCACACCACACAAAGTCCAGTGTGCGTTGTGACGCGCTCTTGCTGGATGAGGATGCTCGCACAGATACCTATCCAACTATTCGTGTCGAAGAAAACCAGACCGAAATCGGCCACGAGGCGACCGTCTCGAAGGTCGGTGAGGACCAACTCTTCTACCTGATGAGCCGCGGCCTGGACGAGTCGGAAGCCTACTCGCTGATTGTGAACGGCTTCATTGAGCCAATCACCAAGGAACTCCCAATGGAGTACGCGGTTGAGCTGAACCGCCTGATCCAGTTGGAGATGTCAGGTAGCGTGGGCTAAATCGATACGAGGCAACGATTTGTATATCAAAAGATAGGGTCGCCACTTAAGGCGGCCCTATTTGTTAAGCTTAAAAATACAGACCTGGTTTAGATACAGCAGAAGGGATACGTCCTGAAAGTCCAGACTCTTCAATAAGAGTATTTACAGCTTGTACCATATCTCGCATCCTGGCATAGATTCCTTCGACCCGACCTAGTGGAAGGAGGTCTGGAACAAGCACCTCAGCATGCCTTACACGTAAGTACTCCTCCAGAGGATCAATACGACGAATATGGTTAATACCATCCCAATCGAGATGATCAAGAAAGCTCACATCACTATAAAAATCAGAGCAACTCTGGTTTGTCCCATATGGACCACCTGGCAAATACCTGCGACGGCAGGCATTATCCAAAACAGTTGCAGGCGTAATAATGACTTGTTCTCTCCCATGCTTGGCAAGTTGCTGATTGCTCGCATTACCATCAGTAAACAGTACTCCTCGTTCTTTTAGAAGAGAACGGCTTACCTCTAAAACAATAATTTCATTTTGAACTCCTTTCCTGTATTGCACGTGAAGCATCGGCGTATGTGTAGCGAAATAGAATGGGACATAACTATGAAGAGGGCGATATCTCGATTCTAAGGAAACGCGAACGAAAATACGATCTCTCAAGGTTTGTACTTCCTCATATGCAAGAGAATGATAGGGAATTTTCTCCTGAAGCATTTTGTCTTTGGAAAGAATTGCACGCCTATGGAAAATGTTTCGAAGGTTACCAAAATGTACCATATGGTAAATATACCCATCCAGATAGTTTATGTCTGACATGCCTCATCCCCCTTTTAATCCACTACTTGGGCATCATAGGGAACCTTTAGAAATATGTCAAATAACAGCCGAGTTATGAGCTCCCTGCGTTTATTTGTAATATCGATCCTTTTCCTGTTTTTAAGATAGAGGTAGTATCTAAATCTCAGCACGTTGTATTTATCCCAAGGCAATGGTACAATTGTAAAAAATGGGACAAATTTACTAACTCGTCAGAGTACTATATATTGGGGGAAAAATAGCGATGGCACATATACAGTATCGAAAGGGCGATATCTTCGAATCAAAAGCGCAGGTCATTGTTAATACTGTCAACTGCCAGGGGATCATGGGCAAGGGTCTTGCACTAGCCTTTAAACAAAAATATCCTGCTATGTTTAAAGTCTATCAACAGGAATGCAGAACGGGAAAGCTCGGTATTGGAAGACCAACTTTATATCAAGGTAGTACACCCTGGATCCTCAATTTTCCAACCAAAGATAGCTGGCGCGCCAATTCAAAACTGGAGTATCTACAAAAAGGCCTGGAGTTTTTAGTAACCTATTATAAAAATGCAGGCATAAAAAGTATTGCTTTCCCCAAACTGGGAGCGCAAAATGGCAAATTATCGTGGAGTGAGGTAGGACCTCTCATGGCTGAATACCTCAGTCAGCTCGACATTGATGTCTACATTTATATCGCTGAAGGCGATAGAGAATACCAGTATGATCCGCTACAGGATAGTAAAGCTAAAGAGCGCATTTGGAAACAGTTTAGTGAGCTTGCTCTGTCCATAGATCGCTTATGCCAAGAAGTTGGTCTCAGCAGTAGAGAAGCAATAAAGGTAGCTAAGAGCCGAAAAGTAACAGAATTTAAATCGCAGGCAGATATCGATCGCATTGAAAAATTAGCTAAAGCTTCTTCGAAAAGAATAAATGATTACATTAACTGCCAGAGGCTCGCAACTATTGAGCTTCCAGGCCTGCCAAGTACAAGTAGCTCTCGTCAATATGGTGCCAATGGATCAGCTAAACCTCCTAAACGAAAACGAAAAAAGTCCGATGCAACTGCTGAACGATTATTCCCTGATAGAGACCTTGTCAGCTAATGTGAATATGCACCGTGCATGATCAACGATCTCTCCCACAAGGAGCTAAATTTTTGCCTACAACACGTCTCTTCCTCGTTCGTCACGGTGAGACTATTGCGAACCGCGAGTATCGCTATATTGGCTCCAGAGATGATCAACTAAGCGAACATGGGCAAACTCAAGCGATTCAGCTTGCTGAGGCATTGGCAGCGCTGCCCATCGCGGCGATCTACTGTAGTCCTCTACAACGTGCTTATGATACAGCCTTGTCTATTGCAGCGCGACATACCCTCGAGGTACAACGGGTCGATGAACTCCGTGAATGTAATTTTGGGACGTGGGAAGGATTGAACCGTGCTGAAGTCATAGCACGTAGCCTTGAAGATGCCCGGCTCTTGCGCGAATGGGAACGGGATACTACTCTATCACCTCCCGAGGGTGAAAGCTTTCAAGCTATGCAGGAGCGTGTTTGTGTTGTGGTTGAACGCTTGGCGCAGGTGCATCCAGAGCAGGCCATTGTACTTGTTTCCCATGTTGGGCCAATCAAAGTCTTACTAAGTGCTGCGCTTGGAGCTCCTCTTGCTTCTGCTTTTCGCATTTTCCTTGATCCCGCCACAATCAGCGTCATCGATTGGCGAAGGGATGCCCTTGCTATAGTCCGGCTCGTCAATAGTCACGCACACCTTGGATGGCAGCAGGCACGTTGGATGTAGCTGCCAGAAGCGTTGAGAGTAACTGTTCCTTACATATAAGCAACTCATATCCAGCGCCAGCGTACATACTATTGGGAAACTAGCATTCCACACATGGGTGCAATGAATCGTGCCCTTACAAGGTAAAGAAGTAGGATAGATAGTTGGTCCGTTGTTTAAATCCACAAGCAGGCGGGGGACACGAGAATCCTGCGAGAGCGATAACCTGCCATAGATGCGACTTTCTGATACAGGGAGCGCACATCGGTATCTATGAAGTCGTCTCCTTCGTTGGCACAGGGAGCTACGGCCATGTCTACCAGGTGCGTGAACCCATGCCCCTCAGTCGTATACTGGCGCTCAAGGTGCTGCGTACCGACCAATTTAATGAAAAGGGGCAGAATAGCTTTTTTGACGAGGCGCAGCGTATCGCTAACCTGCAACATCCCAATATCCTGCCGGTCTATAACTTTGGCCAGCTAGAGGATGGCCGTCCTTACTTAGTGATGGAATATGCGCCCAGGACTATTCATGACCTCTTTCGTAGAGAAAATGGCAGCAGACGACTTGCATTTGCCGAAGAACTTGTGCCATATCTCCAGCAAGCGGCAGCAGCGCTTTTCTACATCCACGAGAATGGTCTCATTCACCAGGATGTTAAACTTGGCAATCTACTGATTGGACGGAATGGGCAGATCCTGCTCGCTGATTTTGGCGCAACTTTCTATCTTGGAATGCAAACCCATGCATCGTTGGGCGAGGTCACTGGTACAGCTTCCTATATGCCTCCTGAGCAGTGGCAAGGCAACCCTCGACGCGACTCCGACCAGTATGCTCTCGCTGTGTGTATCTATGAGCTGCTGGCAGGTCGCCCACCATTTGCCTACAAACTCATAGAGCAGATGTGGAACGCGCATTTGAAAGAAGAGCCGCCCACGCCACAGAATTGGAATCCGCGTATTCCAGTAGAGGTAAGTGCTGTGCTAATGCGCGCGCTGGCAAAGGATTATCGCCAGCGTTACCGTAGCATTGTAGAGTTTGCCGAGAACTACGCCAACGCAGTTCAAACAGCACTGCTACGTTATGTCTGCCAGCGCTGCGGGCATCAGAATCGCAGCGGTGCTCGCCGTTGTAGTGCTTGTGGCGCTGATTATGATGATCGCTGCTGTCCCTACTGTGAGGCACCCGTACGTTTTGGGCAGCGTTGTTGCTCCATCTGCGGTCGACTCACAATACCGCCTATAATGGTAGCACACAGTCCCCTTTCAGGAGTCAGTGCGCGCCAGGGGCGCTATGTCATCAAGCACGTTTTGAAGCATACCGAAGAGACAAAAGTGATGACGGCCGTCGCAATTGATACACAGGGCAACGAGCAGAAGATTGTACTGAAACGCTGGGAGTGCACCGATGTCCCAGTCGCTCGTCGTGCAAAGGAGCTGGTATACTATGAGAAAGCAACCGAACCGCTGACACATTTCCACCATCCTCTGGTCCCTGAAGTGCTCGACCGTTTTGTCGAGGGGAAACACTACTACCTGGTGTGCAAATATATCGATGGCGAAAGCCTGGAGGAACTCTTACAAAAATTACTGAGGCCTCTATCCGAACGCGAAGTCCTTGGCTATATGAATAACATACTGAATATATTACTTGCTCTTGAGCAAATGCGGCCTCCCTTGCGCCACTATGATATTTCGCCTGCTAATATCATTATCGAAAACACGCGAGGGCGAGCTATGCTGGCGGGTTTTCAAATTCCAGCGCCTGCGCCAGAAAAACTAAATGTGATGAGCGCTCATCGCACAACACGCAAGATAGATATTTCGCCATATGTACCGGTAAAAGACAACCCCTACGATCATCGCACCTGCATTTACATGCTTGCTGCAAGCATGCATCACGTACTTACGAACTTCGCCCCGCCACATTACCCCTCGTTTCCAGCAGTACGCATGCTCAACCCGTTGATTTCAGCCGAACTCGAGGCAATCCTCAGTCGCGCTTTAATGGAAGTTAGGGAGGCACGCTATCAGAGTTATGCGGAGATGCAAAGGGATGTGAAAAAACTCTTATAAATACTGCTGACAAACCTGCGCAGGTTTGTCAGCAGTATTTATAAGAGTTTTTGCTATCCTCGCTGTTCAATCGGCACATATGTCACATTCTTTGGACCAACGTATTCAGCACGAGGACGGATCAGGCGATTATTAGCATACTGTTCCAGAACATGAGCGGTCCAGCCGGAGATGCGGCTACAGGCGAAGATGGGCGTATCGAGATCAATCGGAATGCCCATCATGTAGTAGACTGAGGCAGAATAGAAGTCAACATTCGCATTGAGTCCTTTTTGCTCTTTGATATACTCCTCGACGATACGCGACATCTCGTACCAGCGAGTATCACCAGTACGCTCACCCAGTTCTTTGGACATCCGGCGCAGATGAGTGGCACGCGGATCCTCAGTTTTATAGACACGATGTCCAAATCCCATAATGCGCTCTTTACGCTCAAGAGCTCCCTGAATATATGCATGGGCGCGATCGACTTCGCCGATTTTCAAGAGCATACGCATAACCTGCTCGTTCGCGCCACCATGGAGCGGACCAGAGAGTGTGCCAATGGCCGATGTAATAGCTGCATACATACTCGCCAGAGTAGCGGCCGTTACACGGGCCGCGAAAGTAGATGCATTGAGTTCGTGATCGGCATGCAAGATCAAAACGACATCGAGCATATGGGCCTTGTAGGCATCTGGCATCTCGCCTGTGAGCATGTATAGGAAGTTTGTAGCATGGTTTCCGTCTGCAAGTGGAGCAACTGGCTCTCTGCCATTGCGAAGGCGATCCCAACTTGCAAGAATGGTTGGCATTACGGCAGTCAGGTGTATCGAACGACGTTGATTGGCTTCAAGTGAATGATCGCCAAGGTCAGGATCAAAGGAGGAGAAGGCCGAAATAGTGGTACGCAATACATCCATGGGAGTAGAAGTTGTGGGTAGCAATCGCATCAACTCACTCACGGGACCGGGGAGTGCACGGTTGGCACGAAGCTGAGCACTCACATCTTCAAGCTGCGCTTTCGTCGGTAAGACACCATGCCAGAGCAGGTAAGCAGTCTCTTCAAACGAAGAGTGACGCGCTAAGTCGTGAATATCAATACCAAAGTAGGACAGTTTACCAAGCTTGCCATCCAGGTCGCAGATGTTGGAATGCGCCGCTACAATGTCTTCAAGTCCGTCTGTGGTCGACATATGAGGTTCTCCTCCAAGGATGTACGCTTCGCTTTGATATAGAAGAGTGCAGGTCGGCATCCGATTGGTTGGCGGGTGTCGCGAAACTGTTGCTTCAAGGGCGAAGCAGACAACTTTCACCATAACAAATAATATGCGGTTTTGTAAAGTATTATAGTCTGCAAAAAATGGCAATGTCAACGGAAGGAACAGGGGCCGTTTATTTCGTGACAGCTTCTCGAGGCTCAGCAGTTTCTTGCTCTATAAATTTTTGCTGACGTGCGAGCTGTGCTTCTCGTGCCTTTAGTTTTTCCCAATGATTCTTTTCGATGCTGAGCCGCCATTGATCACCTAGCTTCATCCAGGGTTTCTCAACAATGAGGTAGGAGAGGAACGCAAACGGAAAGATGATCAGCAGTGCCCAGAGCCAGTAGAGACCGTAGGTAGTATAGCGATTCAAACCGTGGAAAATGGGTAAAACGCGAGTCTGAAAAAGGATGAGCAGCGGCAGGTGCCACATGTATAAGCTATATGAAATCAAACCTATCCAGCGCAGCATTGGCCACGCAAATACTCGTTTTAGTCCAGCGCTACCATAGAGGATAGCCGCAATGCAGGCGCCATAGGCAAACGAGAGCAACATTTCGCTCAACCAATCAAATACGGGCATTATACCAGTTAAGAACGGCCAGGTCTGCGGAAAGTCGTTATTAAAGTGCCACATAGTGCTGAAAACCAGCACCAGGATGCCACCACCCCACAACCATGGACTGAAACGCTGCCATCCTTGTACAAACTTCTTGTCAGTCGAGGGATGTTGCGAGTAAATATAGCAGAGACTGATAAACATACCAACGGCAAAATCTTCGGTGTATTTTCCGGTTATGCCAAACGAAAAGAACAGAATGAAGTTGAGGACAGAGCGCGGAACGAGGAAGGTCTGCGAGGGGTGATTCAAGTAGTAAAACCCCCAATAACGTACAAATAGTCCCCAGACAATGATCCCCAGTAGACAGAACGTGACTGCTTGCAAGCGCCGTTGAATGGGTACACGACTAACTATCAGGGCAATACCCAGGGCAAAGAGCGGCAGGAGCATATAGAATTGCCATTCGGTTGCGAGTGTCCAGAACGGGCCATTGATCTGCCGAAACGTTGCTCGTGAGGAGTCCATAAAAAAGGTGAGAAACAGCGCAAGGTATTTTAAATGATCGCGACGCAGGTATTCGGGATGTGCAAATAGAATTATCAGGAAAAGTGATACATAATAGCCAGGAAGGATGCGTAGCACACGCCGCAAGTAGAAAACACGTGCCAGAGGCCAGCTTGTCTTAAACAAGAGCGCCTTCGCAAAAGGCATAAAAAGCAGAAAGCCAGACAGCACAAAGAAGAGCGTTACGCCTGTTCCGCCTGCAGTCGAGATCGAAGAGGCGAGCGGATATGTAGTTCTACTCCAGAGATCATCTCCAGTGATGCGATTGATATGAAATACGATGACCATGAGAACAGCTATCCCACGTACCCCATCCAGCACTGCTATCGTATTTTGTTTTCCGTTCTGTTGGTTGTCATCTAAAAGAACCGCTATCCACTGGCCAAACCGTTGGAATATGCTTTGTATCCAGAGAAACGGGTATTGGATATGCTGTATAAGGTTCTTCATATTAGCAATTCTCTCGTTTTACGTAGTCTTTGCTGTAACACTCTTTAATACTAACGAGCAAAGGCTACAGAAAGATTCGTTTTTGTACTTTTGGAAATTTTTTCTGTATGGCTGGGAAAAACGCTTGCGAAATGTCATCACCAGCAAGCGTATTATGTATACACATTCATTCCCTACCAAAGATTACATTTACTGGGTTTTCAGTAGTGGTAAACTCTATGAACCAGGTTTATTGTACTGGTACTCAAACAGGCTAAATTATGTTACACTGGCGAAAATAAGACAAGAGTGAAGAAGCGAGGCAGCACTATGACAGAGCCAGTGCGAGAAGATGAAGCACTACTCATCACGCGCAGCCAAAAAGGGGATGTCAACGCTTTTAATCAGTTGGTCCTATATTATCAGCAAACCACTTACAACGTGGTTCTACGCATGCTTGGAGACCGCGACGCTGCCGCCGATGTAACACAGGAAACGTTCATTGCAGCCTTTCGTGCTATTCAATCCTTTCGTGGTGGTTCTTCGTTTCGTGCGTGGCTGCTTCGCATTGCCTCTAACCAGGCTTGCGATTACTGGCGACGTACTAATCGGCATCCTCAAGACTCATTGGATAGTATGATGGATGAGGATGAGCCTCATGATTCCAGTATGTTAAATGCGCTGGTGGTGACGGAGCAGGCAGCAAATCCAGAGGAGTTTTTGCTGAACCAGGAATTGCAAGAACTGATTCAGAAAGGCTTGCAGGAATTGCCCCTCGATCAACGTATCGCGGTGATCTTATGTGATGTGCAGGGGCTTTCCTACGAGGAGATTGCGGCCAGCACCCAAACAAGTCTCGGAACGGTACGGTCTCGTATTGCGCGTGGACGAGCGCGGCTGCGTGGCTACCTGTACAATCATAGGGAACTTTTACCGCGTAGTTATCGTCTACTAACTGATAGAGAGTAATACATTACGGAGTTTATGCGTGGCACAACTACATGATGAGCATCTGACAACCGAGCAACTTTCAGCATCTTTCGATAAGCAGCTTTCTCTAGAGGAGCAGGCTGTTTTTGATGCTCATTTGTCCACCTGCCAGCAGTGTCAAGGCAAGCTGGCCGATTTACAGTTGACAGTAGCCATGCTGCGGGCGATGCCGGAGGAGGAAGTGCCCCGCTCTTTCGTTTTACCACGAAGGTTAGTTCCTGTTCCGGAACGACCTGTACGTGAGAGTACAACAGTCACACTGATTTCTCAAAAGCGGCGCACCAAGCTCTCTACTCTACAGCGCTCGGTTCGCGTTGTGAGCACTATCGCAGCTGTACTGGCCTTGTTCTTGATCATCTCAGGTATTCTGCCATCTCTGCACTTTGGAGGTGTAGCTACTTCGTCTGGTGGATCCGCCTCAAATCCTGTAGCTGCGCCAGCACACACCTCTGTGGGAGCACAAACGCCTGGTAATACAGCAAAAACTCCAAACGTTCACACGACTCCCGCTACTCGTCCTCAAGAGGTGGCAGGCACAGCAACTGCTACTCATACCCTGACACCCGGCCCTACCCCCAATGCGACGTCGCAATCAAATACTGGCACTGGTCCTCCAGCAGATCAAACTCCACCAGTACTCGATCTGGGTCAACCGGCAGGGCGTCTTAGCTTAGGCGCTTTACTGCTGGCGCTGAGCATTATTGGCTTGATCATCACAAGGCGTAGACGAGGTGTGGCGACCTAACCAGGGGTTTGCGATAATTTCCAGCATTCCTGGGCGATGGCCCAGTCTTCCTGCGTGTGAACTATTAGCACGGGTATCGCTGAATCGGCAGCGCTGATAACCTGGTCCGCAGGAGATTGGGCATTTTTCTGCGCATCGAGCTTGAGGCCAAGAAAAGTGAATGCTTCACATGCTGCTGCCCGCACTTCAGCGGCATTTTCACCTATACCACCTGCGAAGACAAGCGCATCAAGGCCTCCAAGTATTGCGAGCATAGCACCAATGTAGTAGCGCAAGCGATGCACAAACATGTCAAAGCCCAGCTTCGCCTGTGATTTGCCTTCTTTGATCTCGCGCAAGACCTGTCGCATATCACCCGAACCGGAAATGCCTTTTAGGCCTGATGCTTTATTCAGTGTTGTATCCAACTGCTCTGCCGGGGTGCCTTTTTCTTGAAGGAGGTAGAGTAAGATGCCCGGGTCAACAGAACCCGAGCGACTTCCCATCATAAGCCCTTCCAGCGGCGTGAATCCCATGGTGGTATCTACGCTGTGACCGCCATGAATGGCAGCTAAAGAGCAGCCATTGCCGAGGTGGCAGGTGATGAGCCGCAACGTTTCAAGGTTTTTACCGAGTATCTGCGCTGTGCGCTGGGCGCAATAGTGATGGCTGATGCCATGAAATCCATAACGTCGAATCCCCTGCTCAAACCATTCGTAGGGGCCCGGATACATCACGGCAGGCAGAGGCATCTGGCTATGAAACGCTGTGTCGAATACTGCAACCTGGGGAACTGCTGGCAAGATGCGCTCAATGGCTTCTATTCCCTCGAGATTAGCAGGATTATGGGCGGGGGCGATTACAGCCATACGATAAATCGCAGCCTTCACTTCCGGCGTGACCAGGGTGCTCCTCTCAAACTCACTTCCACCGTGGACGACGCGATGCCCCACGATGTTAATTTCTGAGGCTTGAGCGATAACCTGCGTTTTTCCACTCCAAAGCGACTTTAGCATGTGCGTAATCACTTCTGAACGCGTGTCTGTGTGCAGATCCTCTTCGAGGTCAGCTCCTCCGGAAGTGCTGATCTTAAGGTCTGTGGTTCCCTGATGGTGCGTCCAATCAGCATCGGCCTGCCAGAGCGGTGTGGGCGCAAGGTCGGGTAATTCGCCAGTGCGAGGTAGTTCGTACAGGCGGCTCTTCTGGCTACTTGAGCCAGCGTTTAGGACGAGTATTTTCATGATATTACCATCAGCTCCATTGCCAACTGGAGATCTCCTCCGGATCTACGCCGTTCTCCTGAATGTAGCGACGGAAATCGACGAGGATATACTCATACTGATGGACGCGTTCGCTTGCCCGCGCGGCCACACGTGGATTGCGAGCTGCTGCCAGCCGGATGGCCTGCGTAATCAGGTGGTAACGGCTGGTCCCATTGCGTACATTCATATCGAACGGTGTAGTAGTTGTACCCTCCTCCTGGTACCCATTGATATGGAAGCGTTGAATGTGACTACGCCCGAAGAGCAACTGTTTCACTGCCGAAGGATAGCCATGGAAATTGACAATCACAGGACAATCCGAGGTGAAGAGGGCTTCAAACATCTCATCATCCAGGCCGTGCGGATGGGCTGTTTCTTTCTCCAGGATGAACAGGTCGGTGACGTTGACCACACGCACGCGTAGCTCGGGCATCTCATTGCGTAGGATGTGAGCAGCTGCCATCACCTCCAGCGTCGGGTTATCGCCAATGCCCACCAGCACAACATCGGGATCAACACCCTCATCGATGCTAGCCCACTGCCAGATCGAAGCTCCTGCGCGGCAGTGCGCGATTGCGTCTTGCATAGAAAGCCACTGGGGCATGGGAGGCTTGTTCGCAATGACCAGGTTGACGTATTCCTTGCTGTGCAGGCAGTGATCTACTGTACTAATCAAGCAGTTGGCGTCCGGCGGCAGGTAGACGCGCGAGACCTGCGCTTTCCTGTTCAAGATGTCATTGATTAACCCTGGGCTCTGGTGCGAGAAGCCGTTGTGCTCTTGCCGCCACAAGGTTGAGGTCTCGAGGTAGTTCAGCGAGGCGACGGGGAGACGCCAGGGTATCTCTTGCGACATCTTCAGGAACTTGGAGAACTGGTCCATCATCGAGACGACAATGTTCAGAAAGGCCTCGTAGGAGGGGAAGAGGCCGTAACGACCGGTGAGGAGATAGCCCTGTAGCCATGCCTGGAGGGTATGTTCACTGAGGATTTCCAACACACGCCCATCGTGGGACGTGATTTTTTCGTTGTGAGGCGGAACAGGCCACTGGTAGTCGCGCTTCGTCACGTCTAGCACCGCCGTCAGTTTGTTGGATTCCAGCTCATCGGGGCTGAAGATGCGGAAGGTCTGGGGGTTGCGCCGGACAACCTCCTCCAGGTAGGTGGCGAGCTGCTCAGGACCGCTGAGCAGGCTGCCTTTTAGCGGGCCGGTCTTGTTTTGGGCCACGTGCTCAACGGGGATTGCATACGTCAAGATGTCAGGCAGATCGAGGTCTCGCCGGAGGCGTCCACCAAAGGTGTGAGGGTTACTGCCCATGCGCCGCTGCCCCTTTGGACACTGTTCGAGCAGCTCGAGTCTGGGACGCCCCTGCTCATCGAACAGTTCCTCGATGTGGTAGGAATGCAGCCAGCCCTCTAACAAGCGCAGGTGTTCAGGATTGGTCTTCGGATCAGGAATCGGAACCTGGTGGGAACGGTAAGACCCTTCGATAGGCTCTCCATCCATTTCCTTCACGCCTGACATGCCCTTGGGAGAGCGCATCAGGATCACTGGCCAGCGCGGTTTAACGATAGGCTGACCAGAGCGGGCAACTTGTTGAATACGACGGATCTCATTATATGACCAGTCCATAGCGCCATAGAGTGCTGCATCGAGGTCATCGCCCTCTACGAACAGCACCTGGTAGCCGTACCCTGTAAACAGGGCGAGCAGTTCCTCATCGTTCATGGTGCCGTAGATGGTGGGGTTAGCGATTTTGTAGCCATTCAAGTGTAGGATGGGCAGGACCGCGCCGGATTCGGCAGGATCAAGAAACTTGTAGCTATGCCAGGCGGTAGCGGTAGGGCCAGTCTCCGCTTCGCCATCACCGACGATGCAGGCCACGATCAGGTCGGGATTGTCCATGGCAGCTCCAAAGGCGGTCGCCAGGGCGTAACCCAATTCCCCGCCCTCGTGAATAGTTCCTGGAACACCAGGATAGAGGTGGCTGGGGAATCCACCTGGCCAGGAAAAGCGCCGCACAAATTTTTCAACCCCGGCCCGGTCAAGCGTCAAGTCTGGATAGTAATCGTGGAGCGTGCCTTCCAGGTAGAGATTTGCGAGGTTTGCCGGTGCGCCATGCCCTGGTCCCGTAACCAGAAACATATCGATGTCATAGCGCTTTATGAGGTGGTTAAGGTGCGCGTAGACCAGGTTAATACCAGGACTCGTGCCCCAGTGGCCTAACAGACGGTCTTTGATTTGCTCCGGTTCCAGAGGTTGCTCGAGCAGTGCATTCTCTTTGAGATATATCTGCGCTGCCGCCAGGTAGTTGGTAACGCGCCGGTAGCGGGCTATGGACTCCAACTCTGTGGCATGTTCCTGGCGGATTTGCTCAACTGCAATCTTCTGGCTGCTGGGATACGGCTGGGATGTGGAAATCTCCAATGACATGTGTATTTCTCCTCTATAATGATCCAATCCTTAACTTAAAGTACGATTTTGAACAAAGAGCGTTTCCTAAACTCGTCGCCTGCGGCGGCGAGCTAGAGAGAAGCGGGGGTTACCCCACATCCCCAGACTGGGACTGGCCGCCCCTGTCAACCCGCTTGGGATGCAGTCCAAAGAAGACCTCATTGTATGGTTATTCCTACTGAGGAAAGTCCCTGGCGCATGGTTTGGGCGGTGAGCGGCTGCACGAAGACGGAGCGCACAAGGCCATTGCCATCGATAAAATAGGTTGTAGGAATAGCGGTTACATTATAGACAATGTTGGTTGCTCCTCCTCTATCAAAGAGGAGAGGATAGGTAATATTAAAATCGGCGCCAAACCTGGCAATATCATCTTTTGGATCAGCCTGATTGATGCCCAGCAGGGTAAATCCGCCCTGCGCTCCATACTGCGCGTAGATACGCTGTAAGTAGGGAATCTCTGTGCGACAAGGAGTACATGATTCGGACCAGAAGTTGAGAATAACAGGGTGCCCACGTAAAGCATGAAGGTTGATAGAACCACCCTGACCATGGCCACCATAAACCGGCAGGTTAAATTCGGGGGCTGCTGTACCAACAGCCACACCTGCTACCGCTTGTTGCGATGGCGAAGGTAGCAAGACCAACAAGCCAAATATGACGACTATCAATGCAAGCACGCCAAGGACGATAAATGTAATTACTCTGCGCTTATTACGAGGCCTACGCAGCCGTTGAGCGAAATTCTCAGCCAATTCGGCCTTCAATTCTTGCCGCTGGGTACGTGCCAACTCTTGTTCTTGTTTGTTTGTAGCGAGTTTTTGGGCCATCCAGTTGGTCTCCTATCCAGATGAATCATAGTATAGGCGCGAGGGTAGGATATTCGCAAGAAATATGGTGCAACTAGCGCTCATTTTGCACACTAATTTTTTGGCCGGTACTCAGGATTAGGTATGAGATGGCTTCCCATCTTGCCTCAGTGGAGATATGGTGTAACTAGCGCTCATTTTGCACACTAATTTTTTTCGCGCTCCTCTTCTGGGCTACTTGCTGATAGTGGAGAAAGTGTTGCAGATCTCATACTTCTATTATATCAGATCCGGTTTGAAGGGGTTCTGGTCATGGCGTGGCTCACAACCTCGCCGCCTTACGAACTTAGGGGTAATCAGCAGACTCAGGCTTGACGGTTGTGTCAAGGAGGAGTATGCTTTTAAAGGGGACTTGTGCTTTTGTTTTCTCACATAAGGCGGGATCGAGCTATGACGAACAATTCTATTTTGCTACTCTTCGCCGTTGTAAACGTAGTGGTGACAGGTCTCTTTGCTGGGATGGTCTTGCGCCAGTATATGCGACGACGGCGTACCTCTCAACTTTACTGGTCTATCGCGCTAACTATGGCTTTCCTGGCTACTCTGGCCTATGTGTTTATGGTAATCGTTGGGCCAACGAGTAGCACAGGAATGCTATTCTTTCGTGTTTATTATATCCTGGGAGCCGCACTGGTGCCCGCTTGGCTCGGCCTGGGCAGTATCGCGCTGGTGGCGAGTCCACGTATTACACGTATTTGTCTCATTGTCTTGAGTGCGTTGAGCATACTAGCGATAGTGCTAATCTCTATAGCCACTATTAATATTTCCAACCTCAGCCATGTTGCAGGCACACCGGGCACAGGTATACTGGAGTCTGGAGCATGGCTAGCGACCATCATCGTTCTCAATACCCTGGGAGTACTGGCGGTCGTCGGCGTGGCCGTGTATTCGGGATGGAAACTAGTGCGACGCCAGTCAAGTGTGGGGGGCATTCAGACAAGTAACCTGCTATGGGCGAATGTTCTAATCCTGGCCGGGGATTTGTTGAATGCCGCCGCGGGAAGCCTGGCCCGCTTTTTTGGTTTGGAGAGTAGCTTCTGGCTGGTAATGGCCTTTGGCTGGATTATGTTCTTCGCCGGTGTACTTCTGGCAAGCCGGCGCTCGGCTACTGCCAAGCAGATAAGCCCAGGAAAAACCAGCGTTCCGGCATAAAGAGCAAGGTGAAGGCAGACAAGGGGATTTGGTTGAACCGGAAGACCTGCTGTTCCTATTGCCACTATAGGGTAATAATGCGATAATACAAAACAGGAATTTAGGAACGGGAGGTTCTTTTTGGATAAGAAAGCTGAGCCGGTAGAGGGCGGTAAACAGGGATTGAGTATGGTGGATAGTAGCGAAAGTTCAAAAGCAGCGAACGAACTTGAGCAACTCCGGAACAAAGGTCACGAATATCTGCGAGCCAGGCAGTGGAATGAGGCGCGCACAGCATTTAACGAGCTACTCCAATACAATCACGAAGATGTAGATGCACTGAATACACTTGCATTGGCGCTGGATAGGCTCGGCGATTACGAGAGAATGTACGAGACGGCGCAAATCGCTTTGCAAGTCGACTCGGGATCGGCACTAGCCCTGGCCTGTAAAGCAAGGGCATTGCAGAAACTCGATCGTGTCTCTGAAGCCACTATCGCTAACGACCAAGCTCTGCTCCTCGAAACTAACCTGGCATTTGCATGGTTTAACCGCAGTGGACAGCAACTTTTGCAAGATCGTTTTTCAGAGTCTTTGCGCTACGCTGAGCGCGCTCTCGAACTTGATCCCACTGATGCGCGCACATGGTGCAACAAAGCGTTGGCCCTTGTGGGCCTCAATCGGCCATATGAAGCATTAGAAGCAGTCAATTCGAGTCTGACTCAGGACCCTGACTACCTTTTGGCTCTGCAGGTAAAGGGAGATATCCTGCGCAGGTATGCCCGGCTAGATGAAGTCGTTGTCACAATGCGGCACGCTTTGGAGATTGCGCCAGAAGACATCTCGTCACTGAACTTGATGGCGTACGCCCTGCGAAGTTTAGGCCAGTTTGATCGTTTGCTAGAGGTTACGCAAAAGCTGGTACAGCTCACACCTGATAGCCATTTCGCCTGGGACATTCATATGGGTGCCCTACGCGGACTGGGACGATTTGAAGAGGCAAGCGAGGCGATTGATCGTGTGCTGGAGTTCGATCCCACCAATGTGCGCTACTGGATGATTAAGGCTGATAATTTGTATAGATTGCAGCGCTACCGCGAGGCGGTCAGCGTGGCTGAACACGCCCTGAAGATCGATGACGAGTATCCACCTGCACGCAGGATTCATGAGAAGGCGATGCGGATGATGTACCAGCAGAAGAAGAGAAAGAAATAAGCGACCTCATTTATTACATTTCAACCAATCTCTCCAAAAGTTGTAGAAGCACATCATTACGCCTCGCTAATAATGGCTCACGCAACCTTTCAGGTACCACGACGCGAATGCGACGCTGGTGCTGTTCATAACGAGCAAGGTCATCGGGTTGCAATCCGGTTGCCTCCACCCATGTCAACAGGGATGCCATGCCGACCGGGGGGTTGGCAAAGGTTACCCACACATCCATCTCCCATTTCTCAGGACGGGGAATATCGAATAGCACTTCGTAATCGGCAATTTCTGTCTCTAAGGCACCTGCCAGTTCGGCGGCTAGTAGTTGCTCGACGCGGCGGCGGCGCTGCACATCCCAGAAAAGCGCATCCAAGCGGCTGTAGAGGCGACCTGCCAGGCGGCTGATTTCTATGACACCCTTGTAGGGGTGACGCATTTCTAGATCATCTGCAAGGGCACGGGAAGTTGCGGGCATATGCGACTCTTTCAACAATGAGAGCAGGGAGGCATCGTCCAGGCCAATTAGTTGTTCGGTTTGCAATGCGCCACACAATAAAGCCTCATGGACGGCCCGCATCAGCATTACCTGCATCGCTCGGCTTGTGTGATGCCAGTAGATATTGTCGAACATCTCCTGGCGAGCGTGGAGTAACGAGTGTAGAGGGCTGATACCTTTGTAAGTCACCACGACACGCCTTTGCCCGTTGACGTTGGGGTGGATGCGCAGGGCTCCCTGCAGACGCGCGACATCCACACCCCCGTAGGGGACATTACACGCACGGGCATCACGTGGCAGGTAATCCAATTTATCTGTATCCAGTGCACCGCTTAATAAACTACTGAGTAGTTCGTCATCGGCTGGTAAAGGCTTTGTCTTGGGAGGATCGATAAAATCCGCCACGCGTTCCGGCGAGAGGTGATAATCTCGCTCCAGGATGGTGGCTATCTCACTGTTCTCGATAATAGAACGCCCCACTTTTTCATGCAAGACGATCGGATAGCCAAGCTCTTCAACTGTGTGTGAGAAAGGATAATGCCCGATGTCGTGGAGTAGAGCCGCCACGATGAGCGTCTGAACGCTACTAATAGAGATACCAAAAAGACCACCATCATCGCCGCGTTGTAACAGTGAGCGCAATGCACGCACTGCCAGGTAATAGCAACCGAGACTATGCTCATAGCGTGTGTGGGTCGCGCCGGGCCAGATACGATAGACAAAACCAAGTTGCTTGATCTTTTGCAGGCGCAGGAAAGGAGCTGTACCGATCAATTTCTCTTCTCGAGGTCCGAGTGGGATCAGGTCATACAGGCTATCACGCACTGTACCTACAGGCTGCTCATCGGGTAACAATGGCAAACCGGCTGCATCTGTCCATTGCTGCCACATACTTTGCTGTACCACTTCAGCGTTGTGGTAATAATCTGGTTCGGGCTGTCGTTTTGATTGTACACGCCTGGGACGATTTTCTTGCATGCTCATGAGAGGATTGTAGCAGAAGCCCTGGAAGTATGTCTAGCGTCCTATCTATCTGTGGCGATGTGAATGCACTTGAGTCACAACTGCCCCTTTTTGGGTCAAATCTTGGCAGCTGAATGGGGTCTCCTCTTGCTCGCCTTTTCAGATGCATCCCCTGCAGAGAAGCCTCGTGATTTACTCACTGCTGACGACCATGCGAAGAGCAGATTCAGCAAGGCGATACCGTCTAAAACGAGCATTCCGATAACCATCTGGGTCGAAGGGCTGGCGAGGAATGACCAGGTGATACTTATTACTAGTGGGCCGCAGACAGAACCGATGCGACTCCCCAGGTTGGAGAGCGCGCTGGCCGCGCCCATCGTTTCCCGAGAGCCGACGCTCATGAGGAGAGTCTGATTGGGTCCATTAAAGAGACCCATGCCCATTCCTGTCAGCAGAAGGCGCCAGGCAAGATCGAACACGGATGTCGGACGCTGAGCAACCAGCGTGAGTGTGATCAAGCCGACCAGCAGCAAACCTGAACCCACAAGGGTGAACGGCTTGGCTCCATAGCGATCTGTCAGGTAACCGCCCAGTGGGCCCATCACACCCATCCCTAGTGGTACACAGAGCAGGATCACGCCTGCGGTCGATGGCGCGACGTGCTGCACACTGCTCAGGTCAAACGGTAAGAGGTAGTAGAGGGCACCAGCGGCCGTCACGCTGCAGAGAAACGCAAGGAGCGCCCACAGGAACTGCGGGTGACGCAACAATTCCTCCATGTGGCGAAAACCGCTGCTAGACCTCCGTTCACCCAGGCTGACGCTGCGCAGGCTGAAGAACCCCAGCAATGACGCTAGCAAGCAGACCGGTATATTCACAAAGAAGATGGCCGACCAACCAAAGCTCGTCAGGAGCAGGCCACCGATCCCTGGGCCTGTGACTGCCCCTAGTGGGGCAAGCGCGCCAATGATGCCCATTGCCCGCCCACGCTCGCCGGGTGAGACGACGGCTGCGGCCACAGCGATTCCCTGCGTGGCAATCAAAGCTCCGAAGCACCCCTGCACTACGCGGCCCAATAATAGCAGCGGAAAATTCGGCGCCAGGCCGCAGATGATACTTCCCAGACCGAAGCCCAGCACAGCGACCAGGAAAGTCGGGAGCACCCGGAAGCGGCCAATCAAGTCTCCTGAGGGCAGGATGAGTACGGTCAGAGGGATGGCATAGCTCAAGATCACAGCGGACGCGAGGCTATCCGAGAGCTGGAAATGGTGCGCGATCGAGGGCAACGCAAGTGCTACAATCGTCGCATCCAGCGCGCTCAGAAAGATTGAGAGGCCAATTGCTACTACTGCCAGCCATCTGCGTTCGTATTGCATCTTTATCACTCCTTGTGAGGTCTTTTCGCGGTCTTCTCAGGGGCCTACTTTATGGAACAACAGAGCCTTCGTTAACATGCAGGGTCACTTCTGTTACATAGGACATCGCATCGGAGCAGAACCAGAGATGGCCTCCGCCACTTCTGCTGGATCGGCACCCATCCCAATGGGAACCCCTGGGAGTCTCGCCAGCTGATCTGCTCATCTAGATCGGCCTCATTACGACATATTATGTAAACAGTCTATCCAATCTTTTTGGGTATGCAGACTATATAATAAATTCCTGGAAATGTCAAGTCAGCTATGAGTACTTGCGTATGGTTGTTACCCAAACAGAACGTTGCGTAGGCTTGAGCGGATTGAAACAGGACCGTACACCCGTACCTCACCTCCTCCGAAGGTGGCACCGCCGGTCGGCATCCCTTTCCAGAAGACGAAGAGAGCCAGCCATCGCTCTACTGGGCTGCCCGTAGAAAGAACTGGACACTATTTGTCGGCATACGCTCCTGGAGAATATCTTCCATACGCAGTTGCACAAGCTGTTTCGTGTGTTGTGGATGCGTGAGGATATAGAACTTTTCCTGGCGGATGGCGTCGAAGACCATCTCCGCTACCTGGGAGGGTGCTAGTCCCGCCTGCACCACCTGGCGCACAGCCTCTACTATTGCCGCCATCTCAGGACTCATGTGTTGCTCCTCTGGGGCATTCTGTAAGGCTTGCGGACGATTACGCTCCGCATCCAGGATGCGCGTGTTCACAAATTCAGGGCACAGGACCGAAGCCTTGAGCTTCGCTCCTCGCGCTGCCAGTTCGAGGGCCAAGGTCTCGGAGAGCGTGACGACCCCATGCTTGCTCACCTTGTAAATCCCCGTGCCTGGCCTCGAGATGAGGCCAGCGGCAGAGGCCGTGTTGACGATATGGCCCTCGCTGTCTTGCGCCAGCATGCGAGGCACAAAATAATGAATGCCATAGATGACCCCCCACAGGTTGACACCCAGCACCCACTGCCAGTCGGCCAGGCTGCTCTCCCAGACGGTCCTGCCGGCACCGACCCCGGCGTTATTGCACAGCAGATGCACGGCTCCATAGGTCGCGAAGGCTCGCTGAGCCAATGCCTCGACTTCGTCGGCTTTGGAAACATCGGTACGCACGGCCAACACCTCTGCACCGCTAGCCTTCAGTTCGTCCTCAGCCTGCTTGAGGGCGCTCTCCTCTACATCGGCCAGCACGACCTTCATCCCCTCTTGCGCGCTCTTTCCAGCCAGGGCGCGTCCTATGCCGCTGGCTGCTCCAGTCACAACAGCCACTTTGTCCTGGAAATCCTTCATGCTGCACCTCTCCTTTCTCACAAAAAGGTATACGTTCCTTACACGCAACTATTGTAACCTCTAACCAGCAGAGAATCCAGTGCTAAGAACGCGTCTGCTGCCTCTCCCTCCCAATCTAAATGCTTCCAGGGAAGAGGAAACCTCGCCAAGGAGAGTGGCCCTTCGCCACTTTTGATGAAACTCTAGACCGCTTGGGACGGAGAGAAGGGAAGAACAAATTTTCGAGGAGGTTTCTTTGTTTCCCCAATGCCTTTTGCCATCGATGGATGGCATCCAACTCGAACCGATCCAGAGAAAAGATCACATGATCGCTCTCGTGTTAGTTTCAACCACTCCTTCCGCCGTTGGCCCACTCTGTGATCAGCCAGCCACGCGTGTTCACAGCCGCTCTATACGCACGGTGGCGGATTTGCCCTGGGCTGGCATCGGCGTTCGTCTTCACCTCAAAGTTCGCCGGTGCTTTTGCGACAAGAGGGACTGCACCCGTACGGTTTAGGCTGCGCGTCTTGGCGCGGCACTGCCCGCCTCCGCTCGTCGCACCACGCGCCTGGTCGAAGCCTTACGCACCATTGCCTTTACCCACGGGTTGCGCAACGAGATCATAGTGAGGAGCCAAAAAGCACAGGAATAGACCTCTTCTTGCCCGAGAGCACTGTTCTTTCTGCTCTCACCTGGATGCAAAACTGTGCTGCGGGCCAAACTCGCGCACATAGTGCTGAAAGAAGGTCAAGGCTTCAATGCATGACCAGCTTGTCCTCGTCAGTTCCTCGCGTTTTTTCTCCACAGCCACGATGGCTTTTTCTGGCCGACCCGCTGCCAATTCGTCGAGCGCCAACTGGATGACGTTGAAGGGGTAGCCAGCGTCTCTGAGCAAGACCACGACGCGCAGGCAGCGCATCTGGTGCTCGTCATAGAGGCGGTAGCGGCTGTGCTGCTCGCGAACCGGGTGCAGCAAGCCCTGCTGTTCCCAGAAATGCAGGGCCGAGACACGCACTCCCACTTGTTTGGCCGCCTCACCCACGCGAAACCGTTGAGGATGGGAGGAGCTTTGCAAAGAGGCGGACCCCGCGGCTAATGTACGCAGGGCAGAGAGCGTCTGCTCCACCTGGAAACGTTTGTTGGCAAGCTCAGCATGCCGCTCGTCGATTATAGCAAGCGCTGCGGAAAGGTCGCCCCGGTGAAGCGCTTGCATGACCGCTGATGTTCGCGGCCAGCCGTAGCCCCGAACCATG